>OGCN01000358.1_pt1 | contig 80239 bp, 77 predicted proteins | sample 1570181 | NCBI WGS metagenome assembly OGCN01 (sample SAMEA4370584, study PRJEB24528) | human gut metagenome | reverse complement strand
CCGCACAAGCGGTGGAGCATGTGGTTTAATTCGATGCAACGCGAAGAACCTTACCAACTCTTGACATCCTTATCGGGGAGATCAGAGATGATTTCTTTCAGTTAGGCTGGATAAGTGACAGATGCTGCATGGCTGTCGTCAGCTCGTGTCGTGAGATGTTGGGTTAAGTCCCGCAACGAGCGCAACCCCTGCTATCAGTTGCCATCAGGTAGAGCTGGGCACTCTGATAGGACTGCCGGTGATAAGCCGGAGGAAGGTGGGGATGACGTCAAGTCATCATGGCTCTTACGAGTTGGGCTACACACGTGCTACAATGGCAACTACAGAGGGGAGCGAGACCGCGAGGTCGAGCCAATCTTAAAAAGTTGTCTCAGTTCAGATTGTACTCTGCAACTCGAGTACATGAAGTTGGAATCGCTAGTAATCGCGGATCAGCATGCCGCGGTGAATACGTTCCCGGGTCTTGTACACACCGCCCGTCACGCCATGGGAGTTGGTTCTGCCTGACGGCGTTGAGGTAACCCGCAAGGGAGCCTGGCGACCACGGTAGGGTCAGCGACTGGGGCGAAGTCGTAACAAGGTAGCCGTAGGGGAACCTGCGGCTGGATCACCTCCTTTCAAAGACGAAAAGAATATTAGGTACCGTCTACGTATCCTCTTAAACTAAGATAACTGGTGAGAGATCCTTAAAGTTTAAGGGTTTGTAGCTCAGGTGGTTAGAGCGCACGCCTGATAAGCGTGAGGTCGGAAGTTCAAGTCTTCCCAGACCCACCACTTTATCGGGGGTATAGCTCAGCTGGGAGAGCACCTGCTTTGCAAGCAGGGGGTCAGGAGTTCGATCCTCCTTACCTCCACCAAGAAGTCTTAGCGGATAGTTATAAAACATTGTGAATAAGAAGAGAAAACGAATTAGAGTAAAATCTAAGGAGTAATTAAGTATAAAATATACACCTTTTAATATAAAAATATTGAAAGCGGGTAATATTTTGACTGAGAGTGTAGATAATTGCTCTTGTAAGAGGGAAATTATTTATACGTTAAGAATCAAGCGATAGGTAAGGGCATTTGGTGAATGCCTTGGCACTCAGAGGCGAAGAAGGACGTAATACACTGCGAAAAGTCACGGGGAGTTGTGAATAAGCATTGATCCGTGAATGTCCGAATGGGGAAACCCACAGAGCAATCTGTATCGTAACATGAATACATAGTGTTGCGAAGCGAACGCAGGGAACTGAAACATCTAAGTACCTGTAGGAAAGGAAATCAACCGAGACTCCGAAAGTAGTGGCGAGCGAAATCGGACCAGCCGATGGATTTGATTGTAAGAACTAGAACAGCGTGGGAAAGCTGACCGAAGATGGTGATAGTCCAGTATAGGTAGAAAGCAATTAAGTTCTTGAGTAGGGCGGAGCACGAGAAATTCTGTCTGAAAATGGGGAGACCACTCTCCAAGGCTAAGTACTACTGAGTGACCGATAGTGAACAAGTACCGTGAGGGAAAGGTGAAAAGCACCCCTATAAGGGGAGTGAAAAAGAACCTGAAACCGGATGCCTACAAGCAGTCGGAGGAGCATTAGGCTCTGACGGCGTACCTTTTGTATAATGGGTCAGCGACTTAATTTATGTAGCAAGCTTAAGCCGATAGGTGTAGGCGCAGCGAAAGCGAGTGTTAATAGCGCGTTAAGTTACATGGATTAGACCCGAAACCGAGTGATCTAGCCATGATCAGGTTGAAGGTTGGGTAACACCAACTGGAGGACCGAACCCACTCCCGTTGAAAAGGTAGGGGATGAATTGTGGCTAGGGGTGAAAGGCCAATCAAACTCGGAAATAGCTGGTTCTCCGCGAAAACTATTTAGGTAGTGCGGCAAGCGGACACGTTGAGGGGTAGAGCACTGAAAGAGCTAAGGGGGAGCGATCCTTACTAAACTTTATCAAACTCCGAATACTCAACAGTGATACTTGCCAGACAGACTGTAGGTGCTAAGGTCTACGGTCGAGAGGGAAAGAGCCCAGACCGCCAATTAAGGTCCCAAAATTATGGCTAAGTGGTAAAGGAAGTGAATTGTCCAAAACAGTCAGGAGGTTGGCTTAGAAGCAGCCATCCTTTAAAGAAAGCGTAATAGCTCACTGATCTAAACAAGACGATTTGCGCCGAAGATGTAACGGGGCTAAAGCCATATACCGAAGTTGCGGAATTGCACGTAAGTGTAATTGGTAGCGGAGCGTTCTGTAAGCCTGCGAAGGTGTTCCGTAAGGAATGCTGGAGGTATCAGAAGTGAGAATGCTGACATGAGTAGCGAAAAGAAGTGTGAGAGACACTTCCGCTGAAAGTCCAAGGTTTCCTGCGTAAAGCTAATCTGCGCAGGGTTAGTCGGCCCCTAAGGCGAGGCAGAGATGCGTAGTCGATGGGAATCAGGTTAATATTCCTGAACCAACTAGGAAGTGACGGATTCAGTAAATTGTATGTCCTTATTGGATTGGATGTGCAGTGAATGAGTCCCGGGAAATAGCCCTAGTATAGACCGTACCCGAAACCGACACAGGTGGACAGGTAGAGAATACCAAAGCGCTTGAGAGAACTATGTTGAAGGAACTAGGCAAAATACTTGCGTAACTTCGGGATAAGCAAGCCCCATTTCTGGGCAACCAGAGGTGGGGGGCACATACTAGGGGGTAGCGACTGTTTACTAAAAACACAGGGCTCTGCTAAATTGAAAGATGAAGTATAGGGTCTGACGCCTGCCCGGTGCTGGAAGGTTAAGGAGAGATGTGCAAGCATTGAACTGAAGCCCCAGTAAACGGCGGCCGTAACTATAACGGTCCTAAGGTAGCGAAATTCCTTGTCGGGTAAGTTCCGACCTGCACGAATGGCGTAACGACTTCCCCGCTGTCTCCAACATAGACTCAGCGAAATTGAACTCTGAGTTAAGATGCTCAGTACCCGCGGTTAGACGGAGAGACCCCGTGAACCTTTACTATAGCTTTGCAGTGGTATTAGGTGACAAATGTGTAGGATAGGTGGGATGCTATGAAGTTATGACGCTAGTTGTAATGGAGCAGACGTTGAAATACCACCCTTTTGTTATTTGATATCTAACCTGCTTCCGTTATCCGGAAGAGGGACCCTGCATGGTGGGTAGTTTGACTGGGGCGGTCGCCTCCCAAAGAGTAACGGAGGCGCGCAAAGGTTGGCTCAGATTGGTCGGAAATCAATCGTTGAGTGCAATGGCATAAGCCAGCCTGACTGCGAGAGCGACAGTTCGAGCAGAGACGAAAGTCGGTCATAGTGATCCGGTGGTCCCGAGTGGAAGGGCCATCGCTCAACGGATAAAAGGTACTCCGGGGATAACAGGCTGATTCCGCCCAAGAGTTCACATCGACGGCGGAGTTTGGCACCTCGATGTCGGCTCATCACATCCTGGGGCTGGAGAAGGTCCCAAGGGTTCGGCTGTTCGCCGATTAAAGTGGTACGCGAGCTGGGTTTAGAACGTCGTGAGACAGTTCGGTCCCTATCTGCCGTGGGTGTAGGATACTTGAAAGGATTTGTCCTTAGTACGAGAGGACCGGGATGAACATACCTCTGGTGTACCAGTTGTTTCGCCAGAAGCAACGCTGGGTAGCTAAGTATGGAAGGGATAACCGCTGAATGCATCTAAGCGGGAAACCCACCTTGAAACTAGGTATCCCAATTAAGACCGTGGTAGACCACCACGTTGATAGGTTGGGTGTGTAAGCACAGCAATGTGTTTAGCTAACCAATACTAATAGTCTGATTGGCTTGATTTACTTAACGTATAAATAATCTCCTTCCGAGAGCTTATTCTAATTCCTGATGCGGTTTGATGATCTGGTGGTAATAGCGAAAGTGTCCCACCCGATCCCATTCCGAACTCGGCCGTTAAACCTTTCAACGCCCATGGTACTTTGCCTTAAGGCACGGGAGAGTAGGTAGCTGCCAGATCTTCTAACCGCATCTCTTCTTCTTTACGTTGTTTTTTACCCCTTTGTCCCTGACAAAGGGGTTTCTTTTTATCCGCCCTGAAAATTAATTTTCTTCCCTGTCGGCAAAACTGTCATGAGATTCAATTCATGCCAACGGGCTTACTCAAAACGTATGCCTTTTACTGCTGCTGTAATCTTTCTATGTACCGGCGGATATTTATTGCCTCCCTATTTAATCCTGCCTCAATCCCCTCGCTATTCTTCTTCCCGCCGCCTTAAGTAGACTGGTATTAAATTAATCTTGAACTTTTATTGGGTTTTGCTAAGATGCGATAAATATTTATTTTTATAAACTAAATTATTATGGTTATGGAAAAACAAGAACAAAAAAATTTTTTAAGTTATTGCGGGCAAAAACGTTATCCGCGGCAGGTGATTTTGTTTGATTATTTTCTTGATCAATTGTTTAAGAACATAGAGCAAAATCAGAAAATTCGAGAGCCGCTTTGCCTTCCCCATACAACAATATTTCACTTATTTATGTATGTTGGTTTGGTTAATTATTTTGAGGTTAACAAAGAAAGTGAGCCTAGTCTGTTGACTTCTTTTCCTCAATGGTTGTTGGAATTTAAGCCGTATTGTGATATGTATGCTCGTTGGGTGCCAACAGAGGATTTTATTTGTTGTCCTTTTTTATCATTTGTCCATTCACGTGAAGGGATATGTCGCAGGACCTCACCTTTATCTCAGACAGAAGATAAGGCTATTCGTATTTGCTTAGGACTTTCTAATGATTGTTGCTGGCGTACAGAAGAGCTTATGAAACTTGTTTTTGAGTATGATGATAAAGTGATAAGGAAAACAGATTTTGATGCATCATTGCAGATTCTTTGGCAACACATAGAAAACTGGCCTGTTCAATTTTTTAAAAAAGTTCGTCCCTTTGCGACGTTGGGATTTTTAGCTTTTTTGGCAATGCCTCAGGATTTGTTTTCGCAAGTTTTAACGAATTCTTTGCCAATAAGGGTTGATCTTTCAAAATATTATGACTTGTTTTTAGTTATGAATAAAGTATTACAAGATGCTAATATGATGAAATCTCATAGTTTTACAAATTTATCATCTCAAAGTTTAATGGAATACTCAATAGAGTCTGATTATTTTGTAAATAGTTTTATATCGCTTATGCAAGAAGATTTTCCATTAGTTTTTGAAAAAATGCGGAAACATCTGTTTATCTATTATCAGAATTAACTCTAAAAAAACACCTATAACCTTGGCGATTATAGGTGTTTTTTATTTGTGATTACATCATAGCACTTGCAAAAAAAGCCTCTCCTGAAACCGTTTCTCTCAGTGCCGCCCTCTCTCCTTATCCTCGCCTAGCTCAACCTCCAGCACCATGTGGTCGCTTCGCGTCAGCCACTCCCTTCCACCGTGTATCCTGAACGCCTCGGCTCTCTTCAATAATCCTCTCCCCAACCACGCGTAATCTATATGATAACCTCGCCTCTTTATGCGATGGTAATAACTCGTAAATGTTGTTTCTTGTCCCTGAGCTTCACCGGTTAAGTGGTGGTATAGGCTGGTAAAACCATAAGTATGGCAGAGTTCCTGAAAACGGCTGTAATTATGTTCTTTTTTGAAGCTGCTATTCCATTGCATGTTAATGTTGAAATCTCCGAGGAAAAGGCTTTGCGGCGGGAGCAGGTGTCCGTTATGTTCCATAAAATGGCATAATTGGCCGATGTAGTCCCAATCGGAGTTGTCTTTGACCCGGGAAGCCCAGACGGCAATCAGAAGCATCTTCTGTTTATCTGCCGTTGTTATATTGACGGGAAGAATATGCCTGTAAGCCGGATTGAAAAAGTCAGCCCGACTGATTTGGCAGCCGTTAAAGGCGAAAACGCTTAGTCCTTTGCTTTGATTTTGACCGCACCACAGCTGTTGTGCCGATGATAAGGGGCTTTTGTGACGGAGCAGATAAGCGGGACTTTCGCTTTCAGGGACAACCCAGATATCGGCATTGAAATTTTCCAATGCCTGATATTTGCGGCGAAAGGCGCCGTTACAGTTCCAGCCGAGCAGTTTCATTTTCAGATAAAGTCCAGCAACAGATTGTCTTTGTTGTCTTCAATACAGTTTTCATAAATTTTGTTGTGCGTATAATAAGTGCAACGCGGACAGCGGTTTTGAATTTCGTTTTGAGTGAGGGCGCGGAAAATATCCCAATGTTTTTTGCTGCCCCATGCCCGGGCAATTTCGCTGATGTCATCGGCATTGGTTAAGAGGCGGACAAGCGGATCGCTGCGGCGGTCGCAGCAAACGTTGAGACAATATCCGTCCGGATGTCCTTCTTGGTTGGGGGGCATCAGGGTGGCGGTCATAAAAATGCCGTAACAGTGACAGAAATCGTTTTTTTTATTAAAATTTTCATCAAATTTGCCTAAGGTATAATAAAAACCGAAACGGCGTTCGGGCATTCGGTTAACCAAATCAATCTGATGGCGAAATTCGTCCAGTTCATCTTTGGTGTAGGAAAAAGAAATTTGTCCGTCGAACGGTACGGAAGCCGGACGGATGTGAAAATTTTTGCAGCCCAGTTCCCGGACGATTTTGGCTGCTTCATAAATTTCGCCGATATTGTCTTTATAAATCAGCATACGGTAGTTGACGCCGTTTGACGGACTGTCTGCATTCAGGCGGCAGTTTCGGGAGCGGGAGAGACGGCATAACTGTTCTATGTTGCCGATAATTTTATCAAATGCTTTTGAATCCTGCGGCAAGCCTTTATATTTATTGAAAGTTTTGGAGGTTCCGGCATCAACGGAAAGAGCAACGTATTCATTATGAAGCAGGGGTTCAAAAAAACGGTCAAGCAGTAATCCGTTGCTGACCGTGGCTGATTTGATGTTGTCGGCATGGAGCCGCTCAATGAATTCACCGACATGAGGATTAGTCAGAGGTTCACCGCCGCCGGCGATGCAGACGGCACCGACTCCGTATTTTTTATCGGAACTTTTCCAGCTGGCGAAGAAATCGGCAGCGTTAATGAGGGCTTGTCGTGAAAGCTGGCGCATATTTTTGCGCACTTTCCAGGCATTGCACCATTCACAAGCCAGATTGCAGGTATTGGAAGGGTCAACGGTTATCAGTGCGGGCGGCGGGCAGGGACGGCCGAGAACAATAGATTTCCAGCGGTCAATGTGGTAGAACATTTTGCCTGCATTAAATGAAGTCCAATTCCGTTCATCAGCCATTGCGTTTCTCCGATTAAGAAATTTAGTGCCAGTTTAGTGAAAAATTTTCCGGGTGGCAACTTTTATTTTTAAGCGGAAAAGGCTTTGGCCGGCAGAAACAGAAGGTGGAAAATTTAAAACCTAGACTAAAGTTTAGTTTTGATTTTTCTTGAAAATTTGAAATTCACAGCTAAATCAAAGGGCATGAAGATTATAGGAAACGTAATGTCAGCAAGCCTTTAGGCTTAAGATTGAATATCAGAGTGTACTAATTTTTAGTTATCTCGGTGCTAAATTTAGCGTATTGTGTTTTTCTGATATTTGCACTATCATCTTTAGTGTTGAGATTGATAAAAATAATTCTTATTGGTTGCAGTCTTGACTTTGTAATAATTGTTTTAACTAGAGGGATTAAGAAAGATGCATAAAGGTACCGTGAAATGGTTTAATGTTAAAAAGGGTTATGGATTCATTCAGTCTGATGCTGCGTCAAAAGACATTTTTGTTCACGTAACGTCTTTGCAACAGTCCGGTATTCGCAAGTTGTCGGATGGTCAAATGGTTTCGTTTGATATTTTTGATGATAAGGGACGTCCGGCCGCAAACCATATTTCAATAATTTAGCTGCCGTCAAAAGCTCTGAAGTTTAATCCCCGCAGTCAGGAATTCTGTTCTGCGGGGATTTTGTGTAAGTTTTCTACGGCAGAAAACCGATGATTAAGTCATAGAGTTCACGGCGGCTTTGTTCGGTGGCAAAATTATGCCCTCCGTCGGAGACTGAGCCGAAGGATTTGGGTGCGGCAAAGGCGTCATAAAGTTCTTTGACGTCATGAGGAGCGATAATATTGTCATCCTTTACAGTGATTAACAGTGTACGGGCTTTGATATTGTTTGTCAGCTGAAGAGCGTCGTATGCTTTGGCATCTTCGACAACGGCATAGGGAATAATTTCAGTCTGATAATTATAGACGCCGTTTTGTTTCCAGTTTTGGCAAAAATCGGTCATGTTTGTCATACAGCTTTTTTCCCATCTGTTTCCGCTGACAACCGGCGTTATCGGAATGATACGGTTAATGCCGGAAGGGTGCCCGGCGGCATATTGCAAGACAGATGCTCCGCCCAGGGAATGTCCGGCCAAAGTGAGCGGTTCACGGTAAAATTTTTGTTTTTTGGCCCAGTTGATAACTGTTTCCAGGTCGTTTTCAAATGTTTCCAGCCGGACGTTAATTACTTTGCCGTCGCTTTTTCCCAAAGAATGCCTGCTGTCAAAAGTGATGACCAGATAGCCTTTATCCAGAAAGGCCTGTTTGGCCGTTTGAACAGCCGGATGTTCCATATTTGAAGCCAGCCCGTGTTGGATAATGGCCAAATGAGGAGAATCGGTGTCTTTGTTGCCGCTGAGCTGTAAATAAATTGATTCGTTGTCTGTGTTTTTTATCCAAATTTCCTGTGGTCGGTTGTTCTCCGAACAAGAGGCCAAGAGAAGCAAAAACAGTGAAATATAAAGTTTTTTCATCATATTTAGGGGTTCCCGATATTCTTTTTTTTATCCGATTGTTGTATGTTTGTTATGTTATCCGTCTCTTTTATTTAAAACAAGCGATTAAAAAACAAAAACCGTCTCAGCGGACGGTTTTTGGTTATGGGGAGAGCTGGATTGGTTCCCCATTCGCTATCGCTCAGTCGTTCCATTATGCTTATCAGCTTTGGCGGACCGCCATACTTTCGTCTGTTTTTCGTTTGTGTTTCGCAGGTTCAAATCCGGTCGAACAGTTTAAAAGCAAAAAAACCACCCTAACGGGCGGTTTTTTTTATTTTTGGTTGCGGGGGCAGGATTTGAACCTACGACCTTCAGGTTATGAGCCTATTATAAGTGAAATACCTTAAAATAATATATAATAAAAAAATCGTTTATTTTTAGTATGTTGCAACTATAATCCCATGTTAATACATACCAAATAATAATTTAAAATTACCATAATGTGTGGGACTATAGAGGGACTAAAATGGGATATACATGGATAACAACAAAAACAACAGAGATTAGATACAGAGAACACCCAACAAGAAAAAACGGAGCAGTCAAAAAAGATCGCTACTTCACTATTCGTTACAGAGTCAATGGTGTGTTAAAAGAAGAAGGTTTAGGCTGGGCATCAGAAGGTTGGACTGAAGAAAAGCCGGATTAAAAAGAGCTGAGTTAAGAGAAGCATATTGAACAGGTTCTGGTTGCATTACCTTAGAAGAACAACGCATAAAGTATAATAAAGAAAAAGAAGCTGGAAACCTTCGATTGCAAGAAGAAAGCCGATTAAATATTACTTTAGAAGAATTTTATAATAATTATTTTATAAATTTTGCTAAAAATAATAAATCATCTAAAACTTTTGCTTCGGAATATGGTTATTACAAAAAGTGGTTGTTTCCAGAATTAGGCTCTAAAATTATCAAAAGCATCACAATTATTGATTTGGAAAATCTGAAAACTAAGCTTCTGGAACAACTAAGACCATAAATTATATATTTGCAATATTAAACCAAATTCTGTGTTACGCTAAAAAATTAAAATTTATCCAAGAAGACATAATAACTCATCAATTAAATAAAATTAAATTTGATAATAGGCGGCTGCGCTTCTTGACAAGCGATGAAGCTAAATTATTATTAGAGGGCTTAAGGATGTACAGTCTACAACTGTATGAAATTTCTCTGTTATCCCTATATTGCGGCTTAAGAGCTGGAGAAATTTTTAACCTTTGTTGGTCAGATGTTGACTTAAATAATAAAATAATCACCCTGAGAAATACAAAGAATACCAAAACAAGAAACGTATATATGCCAAATATTGTATATAAAATGCTTGCAACAAAAAAGCGTAAAGTCTCAAATGATGCTCCAATATTTACTTCTCGAACCGGAGAAAAAATAAAAGAAGTATCAAATTTTTCTAAGTCCTCAGTAAATACTTACGTTAATAACTTAGATAAAGGAGTTTTTATGATTAAAGAAATTATAAGCCAAATTAGTAACCGTTGGGGGGGGGACAATCCCGTTGTTATGCGGTCTCAACTTGTGGAATTTAGCTGTGGACTAATCTCAAGCATCCAAACAATAAAAAATCTGGAAATAAGACATCCTAATATTATCAAAGGAAAATTCACTTTTGGTAAGAGAAAAGTGGGATATCCAACAGAGGCTGTTATTGAGTTCTTGGAAACCAGACTTCGTGAAGGATAAGGAGAAGAAAATGAATAAATTTCAAGCATTTAATTTCAATGATATTAATTTGCTGGCGCAAAGTAATATCAGAGGATTCCTTCAGGAATGGTTACCAGAAGGAAAACTAAGTGGGCATGATTATTGCCCACTTAACCCTACAAGGGCTGACAAACATATCGGTTCGTTCAGAATCAATATGAATACAGCTCAGTAGCATGATTTTGCCACTGGAGATGGAGGATGTGGGTTAATATCGTTATATGCTTACATTAATAATATTTCACTTATCGAAAGTGCAGAATATCTTGCCAACAAAATAAATTACCAGAGAAACACAAATATGATTGATTTTTTTGCCGTACAATAACAATACAGCATATACTATTATCCCACTTGAAAAAAATAGCAATTACCAAATAAATCCAGAGGCAACAGCCTCTTGGGTATATCGAGATACCGATGGTAAAATTATTTATGTGGCTGATAGAATTGATGAAGCAGACGGAACCAAAAAGGTTTTGCCGAGGAGCTTTGTTAAAGACGAAACCTCAGGGCAGCAAGGTTGGATAACGAAAAAATTGCTTAAAATAATATCTTGTATAAGCAAGAAGCATTTACGGATAAAGAAAGTTTGCCTGTTTTAATTGTTGAAGGTGAAAAAACATGTGAAGCAGCTAAAAAACTGTGTAACGATAGGTTTTGGTGTACGACATGGAATGGTGGAGCCTAAGGAGTATATAAGCTCAATCATGATTTGATTAAAAATCGAACTGTGTATTTGTTAGCTGACAATGATTCTGCTGGAAAAAAGGCTATGAGCTACCTTGCTCAAAAGTTAAGCCTGAATAACGAGGTGTTTATTGTTGATTATCCTGAAGCAGACTTTCCTGAAGGATGGGATATCGCAGATAAATTCCCTGAAAATTAGGATTTAGAACGTTTTACGTCTTTATTTGATACGACATATCAACAGAAAAGCAATGCCACGATAGCAACAAAAGAAGAAAAAACAGAAACTTTAACTTCAGAGGTTATTCTTTTTAACGGCAAAGTAAATGGTTTAGAACAGGTCAACGAATTAATATCCATTATTAAGCAACACGTCATCTTGCGTGATGAAGAAGCAATTGCCATAGCATACTGGATATTACAGACCTATAATATAAATGCTTTTATCTTTGCTCCACGTTTACTAATAATATCTCCTGAAAAACGATGTGGCAAAACGACCTTACTCCAGCTTTTGGAAATGCTTTGTTACAGAGCTTGGCCTGTTGGTAACTGTACTCCTGCGGTTTTATATAAAGTCATTGAGCAAGAACAACCAATTGTCCTAATGGATGAAGCAGATTCTTTCTTCGATTCCAATAACGATATGAGAAACATAATAGATGTAGGTTTTCAAAATAAATTTGGGGTTGCTAGAAGCGGAGGTAAGAATTTTGAATCCATTAAAAGCTATAAAGTTTTCACAATGATGGCCATTGCCGCCATAAACACCTTACCGGATACAATTATGGATAGAGGGATAAAAATAGGTATGCGCCGTAAACTAGCTTACAAAAAGACCCTACCATTAAGAGAAAGAGTTTATAAGAATAAATTTAACCTTATAAGAAGCAAATGCCGAAAATTAATGTTAGAAATCGGAACACCTGCAGCTGAAAACATTATTGAAGACCTACCTGGTTTGAACGACAGAGCCTGTGATGTATGGGAAGGAATGATATCCATTGCTGACTTGCTGGGAGATAAAGAGCGTATCGTAGAAGCTGCAATTAAACTCTCTCAGGATACTTCCACAGACAGCGAAAGTATTAAAAATATTCTGCTTAAAGATATTTTACATATCTTCCAAAAGTATTCTTTCTGCGATGTTTTTCAGCTAATCTCATTGAAGAGCTTGTTGCAATAGAAGCTCACCATGGTCAGAAATCAGTAAAGGAAAGCCATTAACTCCACATAAGCTGGCATTCCTGCTTAAAGAAATAAGCGCTTTTCAGAAAAATGAATGTGGCAAAAATGTAAACCATTATAGATATTCTTCTTTTCTGGATACCTTTGAGCGCTATATTCCTGATGAACTCGAAAAAGTAAAGAAAGCGGCAGAAGCCGAAGACCCATAAAAATTTCAGCAAGAGGCAAATTTTAATGGATTTAAATAATTAAGGAGTAAGCAATGAATAATGAACACCTCAAAATACAAAAATTAAACGATTCTTTTCGCACAAGCTTATCAGGTGGCAAAGTAATGATAACCAGAGGTATATCCCTACTACCATCTGAAGATGGGAATAACATTGTTAAACAGGTGCAAAGTTTTAATTCTTTTAATAAAAACAATGACCCTTATGGAGAACACGATTTTGGGGTATTTGACTTTAAGGAAAACCGGATTTTTTGGAAAATTGATTATTATGATACCGAGTACTTGTTTTATAGCATCAATCCGGCAAATGAAGAATATACCAATCGAGTGTTAACCATAATGTTTGCGCATGAATGCTAAACATTAAATTAAAAGTTGTTGATATGTCACGATAATACATTGAAAACTGTGCTTGATTTTTTTATAAGTAAAGAGCCACTTTAGGGAAAGTGTGCCTAAAATCCGAAGATTAAATTCTTCGGATTTTTTTTATTCATTAACGGAGGAAGAAACTATGTCTAATTTAATTCAATACATAATTCAAGATGACCCAGAACAAGGGATGAAAAAGAAACAATCTCAATCTCTACTTTCAAGAGAGGGTTCTTCTCAAGAAGATATTGGTAAAAACTATAAATTCAGCTCTCGCCATTTGTTAGAAAATGATTTTTCATATCTTAAAAAACAACAAACTACAATTCCGAAGACTAAAAAACAGTTTAATAATTTATTGGAAAAAATAATTAATGATACGACATCAAACTCTAAAAGATTTGAAAGTAATATACCTAATTCAAACCATTTTTTAGCTGGAGATATTGCTTTGGAAGGCATAAAAGGGTTTGGGCAAGGAATATTAAGTGGTACGGAATCTCTCTTAAATGGCATTACTTTAGGAGAATATAGTAAATTTGATAAAAAATATGACTTAGGCATGCAAAGGCGGAGACAAGATATACAAAAAGCAGCAGATAACGTCGGTTTAGGACAAGCTTTAAAAGTTGCCAATAAAGCAACCGAAGCTACTGGAGCCGCATTAACAGGAAATGCTATATTAAAGGGTGTTCCGGCTGCATACAATACATATAACATTTATAAAGGGACTAAAAACCTTGAAAAGCAACTCCGCCGCGGAGATGACTTCCAAGATATTTTTATGGGACGTATTGATAAAAGTAAACTGGATAAAATAAATAATATTCGACAAACCGTTGGAGAGCAAAGTATCAGATCGAGAAAAGTTACTATTCCTAAAGACAGAGTAGAACACATATATAACAGAAGAGTTGTAGAATATGGATATACACCAGAAGACACAGCCCATACTATTTCTGATGCCTTATTTAATAAGAATAGTAAAGTTTCTTCTACTAGATTTAATACATTACAAAAATTAGAAAGTCCATCAGCAAATCGTGCGGTTATTGGAAAAATACGTAACGGAAAACATATATTTGTAAAGACCGGATATACAAAATAGAAATTTGATGCAGCTCTGAAGCTAGAATATATAATACAAACCCTGAAATATTTCAGGGTTTGTATTATTCATCAACACTCCAATTTTTATCAGCAATAAATTTTGATGAAATGACCTCTATTCTTGGATTATCTATATCTTTTCTAATGACTATACTATAACCATTATCCAAATCTAAAACAACCGCAGACAGGTATAAGTTGTTTTCAGATAATATCGGATAAATATTTTGAATTTCACAGCCTAATATATCATTATATAAAAAAGATATATTCATATAAGCATCTTTAAACTTAGAAATTTCTTTTATTGTTAAATTTTGTATATCAACACAAGATGAAACATCATGACTATTTAGTCCTATTTCGTAGCAATAATAAGCTGAAAAGTCGATAGATAAAAGATTTTTACCAATTTCAAAAATAAAAGCATTTTCCCAATTATACATATTTCGGTTATTGGGAGATAAAACATCACTTTCGTTAAAGTCAGCTATATCTATATCAAACTTTGAATTAAAAACAGCTACAAGCTTTTGACCAATAAGCAAAGGTTTTATGCTTTTAAGAATAAACTCAGCTCCTGTAGCCGGAAATTTACTTTTAAGCTTTTGTCCTTGAACATAAGCCGTTTGGATTGAAATCTTTTGCATAAAAACCCTTTCAAAAAAATAAAGTGGCTTTGGATGGACGGTGTTTCCCATCATTACAACATGAATACGTTATGTTCTGTAGTTGCACCGATTTTCTGCGCTTCAAAGCCACTCTTTTTATATAGAATTTGTCCCAAAACATATCAGGTTGACAAATAACCTTAATGATGTGTTTTATGTGATTATCACAACTATTTATAAACGTCAATAGAACATAAAATATTATTCTTAAAACTTATTAGAAATTTTATATTTTATAATGAGTGTTTATTTTTCAAGGTTTTTAGCAACAAATCCGTTGATGGTTAAAATAAAGTCATTATAATTTATATAAAATATTATGTAATTATAATGACTCGGAGAATATTATGGGTATAGGAAAACGAGCAAAAATATTAAATGCTAAACAACAAACTATGGTCTTAGCCTATTTGGAAAATACCAGATATCCACTCAGGAACGAAATAATGTTTTTACTGAGCTTCAAAGCCGGTTTAAGAGCTAAGGAAATATCCCAACTCACATGGTCGATGGTTTGTGGTAGCGAACGCTATATATCAGACAGCATTAATTTACCGAATAATGCTTCTAAAGGTAAATATTCCGGTCGTATTATACCGATACATAAAGACTTAAAAAAGCTGCTGACAGACTTAAAACAAGAGAACACAAACCTGTCTTCATATATCATCACTACTGAAAGAGATAAGAAAATGTTTGCTCAGGCAATCGTTAATTTCTTTTGTTTACTGTATAAAGGGCTAAATATGGATGGATGCTCCTCCCATAGCGGCAGAAGAACTTTTATTACCCAAGCTGCAAAAATGATTAGCCAAGCCGGAGGCACAATTAACGATATCAGACAGCTTGCCGGACACTCAAGCCTAGCCACAACATAACGATATATTGAGTATAATACTGAAGCTCATAAAAAAATAATTGAAATGATATGAACTTGCATGCGTCATATTTTGTCGTGGAGTGTTATTATATTAAATAATGAACTAAGAGGCACCGATGACTAAAAAACATTTATATAAGGATTTATATATCTGCAAATGGATAAAAGTTTACCGTCCAATACAAGCAAACGGTGATTGTTGTTGCTGTCTGGAATTTGCTTTGCCCTTTTTTTATTATGTAAAATTTACCCTTGCAAAGCCTATGCGTATAACTCTTGGTAAAGACAAATTAGAACGTGAAAGTAACCTGCTATCACGAGTTTCCATTTTACGAATTTTGAAGCTTTTACCAAAAAATGAGCCTCATTCTCCTGAATATATCTCCGTTTTGATTAAACATAAGAAATACGACTTATTTAATATTTATATAATCTCGCCGCATTTGTGCCGGAAGATTTGAAAGAATATGTAAATCAGCATGGTTTTGAAGAATTTTGCCTGAAACATACATTCGATAAAATGCTGTTTGATAACTTCTATAATGCCATAATCAGAAGTGATGCTGAGGTAGAAAATTGGGCAAATTTAACAGAAGATAACCCCAATATTGCCGATTATGCTAAAAACAAGCTGTTAAATTTAAGAGAATGCCGAATAAAACATCTACAAAGCCAATATAATTTTAATCTGGAAAATATTGAGGACTATTGGTCTAACGGTAAATATTGGTGCATAAAAAGAAGCTTTGAATATTTAGGCAAAGCTTATTCATGGCAAACGATTATTGATTATCAAGGCAAGGAAATAATCAATTTTGCCAATAAGTCGGTTGAAGATATAACTCCAAACGGAAAAGTCATATTTAGAGATGAAGATGGCAAATATGGAGTTAAAGGTCTAAAAGGTAAAAGTATTAATATTTCTACAGCGTCAAGCAATCAAGAAGAACTTAAAGCGATTACTCTTCATAACCATTGGGGATATATGGACAATACCGGAAAAATCATTATTCCGATAATTTTTGATAAGGTCGGACAATTTTATAATGGACAAGCTTTTGTTGCAGTAAACAACAAATATTGCATTATTGATACTTCCGGCAAACAGGTTAATACCGATAGCATTACCCTCAAACTTCCCCAAACTTTAGATAACAAAAAAGCCAGCAAACTTTTCCAAAAATTTCTTCGGGAATATACTAATGTTTTAGATAAATTATAATTTATTCAGCTTGAACCCACTTGATACCTAAAACTTTTTCATAATCAGAAGTAATATCTTTAATGTCTATAGGAGTGTGTTGGTATTTATTAACTAATAAACAGCATATATATAAACACTGAAAAGCGGCAGTAACCGCTAAAAAAGCATCAGGAAGCTCTTCCACAGGTATTGTTTTAGCATACCTTGGCAACATAACATAAGGAGAACAGTGTTTATAACTACAAAATCTATGATATAAATGGTTTAAATTATTTATTTCTTGATGTTTTCCATCTTTTGTTAACTTGTCAACCATAGCTGAAAGACCATTCGCTTCGGGCTTATACCAAAATTTATAATAATTTTCTGGTTTTAATAAAATCTTATCTGTAATTTTTTTATCTAAAAAATCTTTTTGTAATAATCTCTGAATATCTTTTTCTTTTATGATTTTTAATATTTGTTCTTTTTTCTCCGGATGTAAATGAAGTCCCTCTAATTGCTCTATTACACCAAAATCGATATATTGCTTTATTCTTTCCTCTCTATCAAGCAGCCAGACCAATTGAATTAAAGCCTCCAACATATGAGATGTTAAGATACATCCATTATAGGCATCACCTGTTAAGGATAAAATAGCCTTGGCCGAAGACATCAATCTTTTATAAAAGGAAACTGTAATTCCTTGTTGGGCGTTATTAGTTGCAAATTCAACATCTTCAGTACGGTGAATTAAGCGCTCTAACAATTCTTTATTTGTTTCAAAATTTTTATCCATCTTATCAAATCTTAGCGTTATTATTGACAATATTCTTTTACATTCTGATAAAATCCATAATTGCAAAGAGCATTGATAATATTATTAAATTTCTCTTTTTGATCTTTATTTGGCGAAGATGACAATATTTTATCAAAAATCTTATTAAAATAAATTTCTTGATAACAATAAGGGCAATCAGAACTTTTAGGATAGTATTGGCTGTGAAATTTATCATTTATTAAAAATAAAGATAAAAAGTCCAACACATTATTAAGGCTTTCAGAATCATTGATATAATTGACTATCGTATCATAATCATCTGTATAAATAGAAAATTTAACATATACGTGTTTTAAAATCTCTATAGCCTGTTTAAACCACCAATCTGCAACAGTATTAAAATTTTTAACACGAATAAAAAAGTGAATACCATCAAATATCTGCGCAAAATCATCCCATTTATTATGTGTGTTGGTATAAGCAATTAAATCATCAAGACATTTAGAAACTCGATGTAAATCAACTTTCTCATCTCTGGATAAAGATGATGCTATATGGAAAAACGCTTGTTTTGTTAGATTGATATCTTGCAATAATGCGCCCCCTAAATCATCTTCAAGAGAAAATTCTTGTGCGTAAAAAAGAACTCCTAAATGGTCAGCTAACCTTCTTTGATAAGTTGATTGCTTTTCTCCAGAAAATACAGTTATTGCATATTTGTATTCAGCTTTAATAGCTTCAAAAATATTCAAATATACACTGTTTAACAAATAAGCTCCAAACCAAGCTTTAAATCCTGGAATATTTTCACGATCGAACAATATAGCTTGAAGTTCATTCATGCGATTTTTAAAAATCAACTCCATCCAAGGGTAAAAACGACCAACAGCTGCTAATACCAATAAATTTTTGCTATTTACTAAATCTATTAATTTATTAGCAACTTGTTCTGCTAAATCATCTTTATTCAGTTGAGACAGTTTTAACCCTAATCTGATTAGTGTTGTTGTATTTTCTCCAATAAGACTATTAATGCTGGCTGTATAATAATCAGCATCTAGACTCAAATTTTGAGACCTTTCATCTGGTTTATCAACATTGTTGCTCGATAAATTAAATATGGTTTCATAATTTTTATCTGACAAATCATAATTTTGAATAATTTCTTGTATTCGATTAGATATCCATTGATTTGCGTTATAAAAACCATCTTCATTTTCTTTTTCTGAAAGCCAATATGCATAATCTAAAAACTTTTGAATATCATATTCATTAAGATTATCATCTTTGGTAAATTTAAGATTCGTGATTAGACTTGTATGATATTGAGCATTAATACCATCATCTTCTAATAAATTTATTTCATTAATCCAAGTTTTATTTTTATTCAGATATTTTCCTATTTCCTCAGCTGTTCCTTGTATGGATTTTTTCTTATCCCAAGGTTCTCTCTCGTCTTCATGAAATCCTTTCATAAATAGAACAATATCGCTAAATGATTTTGAACTTAATTCCTCTTCTGAAATTGCAGATTGATCACCTCTCCAACTGCTTAAGAGTAAATTTTCATTAAGAGTGATATATCTTTTTTTATCAATTTCAGAAATAGTTTTACCATATTTTTCTTCAAACTCTGGCGTTAACATTCCTTGAAAGACGATAAAAAACCTAATAAGGGTATCTTCTTTCGCAGATTCAGTCGAAATTTGATACTTAATTATATATTCTAAATAATAATGCTCTCTTTGGTTCAAAATAGCATTTTTTTCTGCTTCATTCAGTTTATCAAAAACAGAATTTACTAATAGAGCATAATCACTTGATCCAAAGGTTGGACGTTTTATATTATTAGCATAATCGAAAAGAAATTTATAAGAAATACTTTTATCTTCATGAACTCTTGCATAATAAAACAAAATATTCTGAATAGTTTTACTACCTTTATTAGCAAAAGGAATAAGTTCTTGATAAAAATTATCTAAATCTTGTCCTTCAATTTTTTCCGCAAATTTAAGAATTGTTGTTACTAAGATACAGTCTAAACTTTGTAAAGTGCGATCTTCATTAAGAAGATAGCTTGTTCCATAATCATCAACTTCATCAAAATCGGGAAATTGTTGATAAATATTTGTAAGAATAGATGTAAAAATGCTTAATGATAATACCGGATACTTTGCAAAAAAACCTTGTTGCTCAATATTCTCTAACAAGAAATAATAATCTTGCCAAGAGGTTAGTTCGTAATAATTATAACCTGATTTTTTGTTAGTTAGTTTCTCAACCTCAATATGCAATATAGCTTCCAATAAAGTCTTTACAAATTTTATCTCTTTTATATCTATCAGCTTTTCACATATAGTTAAAAAGTCCTCTATATAATAAAATGAACGTTTTTGAGGCTTAAGGTTTGTTAATGGAGATAACATAGATATAATATCTTTAGAGCGTATTTGATTTATGTTTTCACTTATAAGTTTTATAATCTGCGATATTTTCCATGAAACACCATGAGGATTATAATTAATATCTTCAGCAACAATATTTTGAAAAACTTTGCTAACTTTATTTGGTATAAGGGCAAAAACACTTTTTAGATAAAAAAATGGCTCCCAAGGCGTATCTACTGACATATCCTCTTGACTTGCTTTAACCAAAAATGAATGGTAATCAAAAACATTATTTTGTTTTAGGATATCAAACCACTCCACATTTTTTTCAATTATACTATTATAAAATTCATATTCCAAAGCTGGATTAGTTAAATTTGATTTGATGCTAACTATATCCTTTTTAGATAACAAATTATTTATAGTATCTAGTTTTCTAACAAACTCTATCATTGTGGAATATCCTCTAAGGAATTATTTCGAATATTAGGAGATTCAATTCTTTCATCTTTCTGCATGTAGTATTTATCCAATTTTTTTTCTATAACATTTTCAGCTTTACAATACATATCAATTCTGTATTTAACGTTTGGATCAATTTTGATTAAATTTTCATTTTGTAAATTATATATAATTTCGCGGAGACCTGGATTTTTATGGATTAAATCAGAGAGATAGAACAAAACTTGATGACGTAAAAAAACATCTTCTTTTATTGTATCTAAAAGTTTAAAATAAATCTTTATTTGCTTATCATTAACACTGCGACTAAAGTACCAATAGCAAATATTTTGTGTTATAAAAAAATTCAAAGGAGTTCTTGTATTCGTTATTAGTGGAACTATTATATTTTGTATTATTCTGATTTCATCATCTTCTTCTTTGCATAAAGGTAAAAGCTCTTCAATAAAATACTTTTTTGGGAATTCATTGGCAATTGAATTTAGAAAGTCAAATACACACTTTTCAAAGCTAATGGTATTTTCTTGTTTTAACTGGTTTAATGCATATTTCAAAAGTTTTCTCTCACTTTCATAATGCATAAAACGGTCAAAATTATTTATTATATATTGAGCATATATTTCTATATTTATTTTACCTAAAAGTGTAATGCCAAATTTTTTACAAAAAGTATAGCGTATTGTATAAGACAAAACAAAAAGAATCACTATAAAAATAATAACTTTGATTGGAATATTATCTAAGTGCACTTTATCCCATAATAACAATAAAGCAACAGACAACAACGTCCATAAAATACTACTTACCATTGCTAAGGTTCTTGACGTACAAGGATATGTTCTATCTTTTAAAAAGAAAAAAGTATTGAAAACTTTTTCCCATTGATTTTCAAAATCACTTCCATTCATATTACACCATACAAATACAATATATTATACATATCTACTCTTTCCATCAAAAATAGCAAGGATTTATTTAAATCATCAAAAATAACTTGTATTTTCTTTGCATATAATGAGATTTTGAATGTTTTTGATAAATGATATAGAAATAAGCAAAGTTCTTTTATAGGCTTTGGAAACAAAGGATAATATAAAATTTATTAATCCCATATGGTTGTTTATTTTTTTATATCTTGTTCCGAGATAAATTGCAGAAATTCTTTTCCTAAATCAGTTAAAATGGTAGGTGCCGTCGGACCTATTGTTTTTAGGGCAGTATAAATTAAATGATTTTCAGATAAATTTTTCAATATAGCTTCTAAAATTTCATTGTCTTTATATTTCATCCTCAAATCTATTAATAAATTTGAAGTAGAATTATCATAAGGTGCAGATGGCTTTGCTTTTGAAATATCTTTTAAGATTTCTATATGTAACAGAGTACAATCTCTTAATAGATTTAAAAATATATGAGTTTTGGTATTATTTATATCTTCATTTTTGATGGTATTTATAACTGTATTAACATATAAACCTACTTTATCTTCTTCAGTATCTGACATAGCTCCTTGCGCAGCATTTGCTAATATTTGAGCAAAATTTGGAATAGACATAATCTTTTGAAAGTCAACATCATTCTGAATATCTTTAAGTTTTTCTTCAAAAACTTCTTCCCATTTTTCTCTTCTTTGCTGCCACTGTCTTGACGCGTATTCATCATATATCGTTTGAACAAAACCCGTTATGGGATTTGAGTGCATAACCGCTTTAGCAACTCCTGCGCCAATATTCGAGATTGTATGATTTTCAGTAGCTTCACTCATTCTAAATCCAACCTTTTAATTTATATTTTTCGATTGCAGCTAAGTCTTCAGGTGTTGGTGTATTTTCTGCTGTCATTCCTATATACTCTGCATTCCATTCATCAACAGTACTTAAGACATCTTCACAAACTTTCACACCTCTTTCGGTTATATTGTCTAAATTCCAATCATTATGATATTTGCTTTTATTTGCTAACTCCTTAACTATTTTAATAGATGACTGTGCATATTCTTGCTGTTTTTTAGAAAAATATCCATTCCCAGCTTGTATGTTTAATTTCTTTTCAAATGGAACTTTATTTCCCAAATACTCTATTTTTTCTTTGATTATATCATCACTAATATTTGAAAAATAATTGTTATGCCATTTTTGTGGGAAAATATGTTCAATTTCCCATTTTTCTGGTAATAATGTGTCTTGATACTTATAAGCAATTAATTTTAAAAGCATACGAACTGTTTTTCCGTTAGGTGCTTTTATGTTTGTTTCAAGTAAACCTCTATCAATATCTTTAAATATGAATTTAGGTTTTGCTGTTTTGATAATCTCTACGTTCAATTTCATTATATCTGTTTTAACAGCATTTATTGTAGGAGTTATTAAATATTTTGTTAACAACTCAACAATCAGTTTATGCAAAAATGCTAAAAAATTATTTGTAAAATCTGCATCTTGATTATGAGATAAATAATATGTTAACACAGGATATTTCCAAAACTCATTAGGATAAGCAGATAATATGTCTAGAGCTTGCAAAATTTTTGTATTTTGGCTCCATTCTTCATTATCGATAGTATCACGTTTGTTAACAACCTTCCATATATTTAATATCTTTGACAAATCAGATAAAAGTTCAGGAGCAAATAATCTTGCATATTTATTATCAGAAAAATATTTCCTGATACCAGGTGTCGTAGACTTATCATCTTCTGATTTGGCTCTTAGATAAAACATATAATAGTAAAACAGAGATTGAATAGTTTCTCCTGCATATTGAGCATTTTCATCTAATTCCTTCCATTCTTCAATAAATTTATTTTTTTCTTCACTATTTAAGTGATTGTATATCTTTGCTTTAAAGATATCAGCGTCAGACAAAGGCAACCCTCTATCATTTAACGTAGAGAATATCGTTAATGCTGTATCTTGAGTATCTGCCGTAATTGGAAGTAAAATCGCTTTCGATAGTACAGCTAAAATAAAATAATATATTTGCATGGGGTTTTGCTGAGCTTTATTGTTATATAGCTCTTGAAACTTTCTATAATTTACGGAATAATTATCAGTAGCATTTTCATCAGCCTTACCTGTTTCTAAGATTCTTCTTAAAATCTCATTCCCTGCATTGTTGATGACCTTGGATTCTATTAAAATTTTGCTGTAGTCGATATCACCGCTAATACTATCTTCGATCCAAATAGTTGGCTCGATTTTTTGTATAAAATTCATTGCTTCTTTTGTTTTTTCTTCAGGCTGCTGCAAATTTGTATAAATAGCACGAAGAAGTAGAAATAATGATGTTATTCTTTGTTGTCCATCAATTATTTCCTGTTCACCTTGTTCGTTCAAATAAGAAACAATACTACCCAAGAAATATGTAGATTCTTGTTTTTCTGTAAAATCCCATAAATCATTAAAAAGTGTTTCAGCTTCTTCTACTCCCCAAGCATAAGGACGTTGATATTCAGGAATGATAAATTTGTGTTCTTTACCGCTTTTTAATAAATCTTGAACACTTACTTTGTTTACACTTATAGACGTTGTCATATCATGTCCTTTCACTACCTAATATTCATATAGAGTGTTTTTAACAAGGTTAGAGCGTTAAATCTTTAGTCTCTCTATAAAAACATCAAGGAAACTGTATTCCTTAGAGAGATAGAGTGCTAAAATAGGTTACAGTATATATTATAACAAATCAAAAGTCCAAACAAAAGCAATCAAAAGTATATATAATATATATTTTTTTACATTTCATAAAATAACCTTATATGTATTATTTAGAATTAATAATATTTGTTTTGATTCTTATGTATATATCACCCTTAATTAAACCTCTATCCCTCTAAAGGCATTGGAAACCTTAGAGTTTTACATAGAGCGTCTTAATTTAAACCTCTATATAACTCTCTATAATTTAATTTTTATAATCTTGTGCAACGTTACTTCCTTCACGATATTTCATCATTCCGGCTAACCAAAGGTAGTTATCTACTTTTGCTCTTGAATTTTGTTTAGAAATTTTGCAATTACTCATAAACAACTCAATAACATTCATAAAAAATGTATAATCTCTCATAGCGGTTAAAAGTGCACTTGCTGTCGGTTTATCAATCTTAATCTTATTTTCTTTAGATGTTTCATTATATTTAATAAAAGCAGAAGTAAATTTATCTTTCCATTTTATCATATAGTCCTTTAATAAATAAGCGACATAACGATCATAAATAGAAAACTTATCTGGATTTGAAAAATGACAGAATTTAGTAGCAAATGAATAAATGTTACGGCTGTTTTTGTTTTCTTTGTTATTCTTAAAAATATCTCTAATTTCGTTTACTGCTTGAAAATCGCCATTCTTAATATTTTCATCAAGATTTTTGATTTTAATCATATCTTCAACAACCGTATAAATATTTTGGATTCCTGTGCTGTAAAAATCATTTAATAGTTTAACCTTAAAGTATGTCCAACCAAGGCATCTTTCATTATTATTTTTGTGGCTTCCAAAAATATCTTTTAGGATTTCATCATTAATCTCTGCAATTTTACCCCATTTAGATTTTAAACTATCGGAACGATTGCTAATTCTTCCTAAAACCGTTATATGAAAATCACTAGAATATCTTTTATTCCAATATTCCTCTAACTTATCTTGGTCAGGAAACTCTAACTTATATAATGTTAAATCTCTACGCATGATAATCTCCTTTATTTGTTGTAGTTCATTTAAAATAATAAATCCCACCTGCGACAAAAAATGTCGCATTGAAACTGGTATATAATCAGAGTAATTGAAACAAAGTAGTAGTCAATAATATTTTATTGGCTTTACACAATAGATAAGGAAGGCAGTAATTGTATAATCTCATATAAATTTTATGGGATTTACACAATGTTAAATGAAGAAGATTTTCTTAACGAAATTGGTAAGATTATAAGAAAACAACGCAATAATAAAAAACTTTCCTGTGAAAAATTAGCAGAATTAAGCAATGCTGATTATTCTTCCGTTAACTTGATTGAAAATTGCAAACAAAACCCAAGAGCTTATACTTTATATAAAATCCTTTATGCGTTGGATATTGACCTCTTACAACTTATTTCCGAAAAAGCAGAAACAATAGTAAATACCAATGAGAACCTAATCAATAAAATATCTTTATTAGATGAAGCCTCTCAACAAGACCTTCTAAAATTTTTAGATTCATTTGATTTGAAAAAGAAATAATTTGCATATGTCAGAAATTGTCATACAATTACTTTACCTTAAGTATAGGAGAAGTAATCATGGCATACGAAAAGACATACGATTTACTTGATTTAGCAATTTGGATGCAATCAACACGAGATGGGATCAGCTTAAATGATATTTCTGAAAAATATCAAGTTTCCCGCCGTACAGCGGAACGTATGCGAGATATGATTATCACTCGTTTTCCTCAAGCAGAAGAAATTATTTGCGAAAACAATCAAAAACGTTGGTATATTCCGCAAGGAACATTAAAGGATTTGATAAACTTTTCTGCTGAAGAATTATCGGTATTAGAAACAGCAAAAGAGCTATTTGAAAATAAGCAAATGGCAGAAAAGAGTAGGGTAATTGAGAGAGTGATAGATAAAATTAAAGCCAGTATTAAAACAGATATAATCCGCAAAATTGAACCTGATACCGAAGCCTTACTTGAAGCAGAAGGTTTTATCTGTCGCCCAGGACCAAAGCTTGTGATAGATGAAAAGATTATCGCTACGATTCGTCAAGCAATTTTGGAATGTCATCAAATCAAAATTAAGTATTACAATAAGAACAGCGGTAAAATTAGTACCAATACACTTAACCCTTATGGCTTTCTTTATGGTGAGCGCAATCACTACTTAGTTGCTCATCATGCGGATGGTTATTTTGGTAATAAAGTTCATAACTTTATTTTGAGCAATATTCGAGAAGTGGAAATATTAAACAGTATAATTGAAAACTTGCCTGATTTTAACTTGCAGAAATATGCTGAAGAGTCATTTGGTGCTTATCATGAAGAGGCTTTTGAAGTTGAATGGTTATTTGACAAGGAAGTATCAGAAGAAGTATCTCACTATATTTTCCACCCCACACAAACCATTATTAAAAATCCGGATGGAACATTAACCGTTAAATTCAGAGCCGGTGGCAGATTAGAAATGGATTGGCATCTTTATACCTGGGGAAGTCATGTAAAAGTCATCAAACCGGAGAATTGGTATGAATAATATAAATTTAGATTTTATAAATGAAGCCGTAAAGAATATAAATTATAATGATGTTAATTTAGAAATTGCTTGGCAAATAGAATTAATAATTTGGCTGCGACAAAAATTAGGAACAGATTATAGGGTATTACCTGAGATGCCTTTGTCTCAAAAAGACATAAAAAAAGAAATAGATATAGTAATTGAAAACATAACAACGCACCAAAAAAGTGCTATAGAATTAAAAATGCCTCTAAAGAGTGCTTATCCTAGACGAATGAGCCAAGCAATTATAGATATTGCATTTCTAGAAAACTTGAAAAAAAGTCATGGTTATTCCAAATGCTTTTTTATCATGATGACTAATAATTCCGGCTTTTGGAGCGGTAGAGAACAAGATAATTTGTATCAATATTTTCGAAAACAAGAAAATCTTACAGGTAAAATCCAGTTTCCTGAGTTTTTTACTGAGGTACAAAAAGAAATACAGCTTGATGGAATATATAAAATTGAGTGGCAAGATATATTAGAGAATTGGAAATATTTTATTTTAGAAGTGTAGATGGATAAAACATATTTAATGATAACCAAAAATCAATTTAAGAGTTTTTGTGAACATCATAAGCTGGTTCGTATTTTAACTGATGGTAAGACACTTTATGCTTGGAATGCAGAAGAAGCAGAGCATAAAGAAATCAGATCTAAGTTACATTTAAGCGATGAGTTTATCGGTTTTTTGCTTGAAAATGGTATGTTATATAGCTCTATTAATGCGGTAGGCTGTCAAAACATAAAAGAAAAGCTGATAAAGAATTGGTTATCTTAAGTAATTATCCATACCAAATAAGCTAAAATCACCATAAAACATATCATAAAGACAGCTAAAATACTCTAAAAAAGTGGGACTATAGTGGGACAAATTGCCCCATGAAGGCAAAAGAAAAAGGCTTTTGATTTTTCAAAAGCCTTTATTTTCCTTGGTTGCGGGGGCAGGATTTGAACCTACGACCTTCAGGTTATGAGCCTGACGAGCTACCGGGCTGCTCCACCCCGCGATATGTCTGTCTCAAAAGACAGCGTATAAATACGCCTTTTTCGGGCGCTTGTCAATACCTAAATGGCATTTTTTTTGCCGCTCAGAAGAAGAGGGTGATAATAACGGCAAAAATAAATACCAAAACAACAGTCCAATGCCACCATTTCATATTTTTCTCCTTTTTCAGTTGAATAAGCTAAGTGCTAAAATGACAATAACAACAGTTATTGCGAAAAATATTTTATGTTTGTTTGTCCATTGCATTTCAGGAGCTCCGTTTAGATAAAAGGGTTATAGGCCCATTGCAGCAGTGCCTGACGTTGACGGGGACGGCATCCCAGATCGCCGGGCCAGCAGTTTTTTTCAATTTGGATTTTGTGGCGTTTGAATGATTTCCAGCGCCGGATTTGGATGCGGTCAATTTCCGGCAGGCGGCGACCGAGATAATAGCGGCAATACCATTGAAACCAGCCGCGGGGATCCGGGCCGTAAATCCAGCCGCGTTTTTGCCATTCCTGCAGGGACAGGCGTGATTTCAGATGAAAGAAGTTTATGCCGGCATTGGCAGTCTGCGGCGCTAAGGCGGCATTGCGAAACCAGTCGGCCGGGAATTCGTTTCGGCAGTCGTTCAGATATTTTCCCTCAAAGACTCCCATGTGCAGCATTTCGGCAGGTGTCAGTTCCGGAAGAAAGTCCGGAGCGAAGTTTTGTCCGATCGGTTCGCTGGTTTCATAGGTATAATTTTTTTGCATTTTATCATTAACGATGATTTTCATGGAACCTCCGTGCTCTATATAATCCGTATCGGAGAAATTTGGAGGTCGGTAAGAAAAAACCCCGCCGAAGCGGGGTTGTATAAGAAGTTAAGACTGAATTATTTGATTTCTTCTGCAGCCATAACCGGTGCTGCCGTTTCAGTTGTGGTGGAATCAATCGTATAAGAGATTGTTTCGGTGGCCGGAGCCGTAACCTGAACCGGTGCCGGAGCCGGCTGGGTCGTTGTTGTGGTGGTAACAACGGTTTTGCTTACCGGCTGAGAAACGATAGCTTCTTTTTCAAAGGAAACGTCAGTTGTGGTTTTGGGTTCATATACGGTTGTTGTCGTTGTTTTTTTATAAACGATTTCAACCGGTTCTTTAACAACTTTTACGCTTGGGGTGCAGGAATTGCAGGTGCTGCAGGATCCGCAGGGTTTCGGAGCGACCGGCCGGCTGACAACCGTATTGCAGGTGGTGCACGGCATAACCGGAGCCGGCTGAGGATTTTCATAGACGATAATCGGTTGCGGCGCTTTCTTTACGACGGCTTTCTGGACCGGCCGGGCCTTGCGGACGCGGCGGCTGGTGCAATTGTAATGAGTGTAGTCAGCATCGGTATTGCTGCTGTAAATCGGGCCGGAAGCGCAAGCGGAAATAAACATTAAAGCGGTTAATACGAGTAACTTTTTCATGATTTTTCTCTGACTTAATTAAAGTTATTAACAAAAGGTTAACGCTAATATAAACATAAAAATTTAATTTGTCAATTTTTGTTTATAAAAAAGATTGTTTTTTTTATATATAAGCGTTTTTTCAAAGGATTAAAGTTCAGAGACGGTAAAAGGCAGCAATAAAAAATAAAAAAAATGAAAATTTGTGAGTTTTTTGCATAAAAAAGACTTGTTAAATTTATTTTTTGTGATAAACATAGGCAAGTCAGGTTAACGGAGTGTAGTTCAGCCTGGTAGAACGCTACGTTCGGGACGTAGAGGTCGCTGGTTCGAGTCCAGTCACTCCGACCATAGAATAGAAATACCGCCTTTAGGGTGGTATTTTTTATTTTAAAAGATTGTGATGTATGTAAAGAAACGTGTCAGGTCTGTCGTTCAGGGTGTAATAAATGCGTGTTGCGAAATGGATGTTTTTTTACCGTGGAGACAGTTTGCCGTTAATTAGGCAAAATTGATTGCCGGGGCTTGTGTGTGTATCAGTGTTGTTTAGAAAAGAGAGCTTGTAAATAAGGCAATGTTGAATCGCAAAGAGTCTTTTCAGAATAATATTCTTTCAGCATTCTTATTTTTTCTTCTTTTAATAATTGAGAAGGAAATCGCGAGATGCCGTTCATTCGAAAACGGGAGCAGGGAAACGGCAAATGTGAAAAACGGGCTCCGTTATCAATAAAACAAAGCCATTTTTCTTTGTCGCTGACAATTTTGAAATCTTCACGATAAGTGCCGAGTTTTGCAAACAGGTCTTTTTTTATGAAAGAGGATTGGTGAGCAAGAGTGTTATCTAAGAAGAATGATTTTCTGATTGTGTCAGGATATGTCTTAATGAAGCAGTCTGTTTCATTTTCAAACAGGCGGTAGGAATCTCCGTAGAAGATGTCGGCATTTCCTTTGTTTAAATATGGCAGTACATGTGCTATTGTTTCATTATTGTACAGTTGGTCTCCACCATTGAGAAACAGCAAATATTTTCCATGTGCAAGGTTAATTCCTTTATTCATTGCCGGATAGATTCCGGTGTCCGTTTCTGATATAAAAATATCGGCTCTCTTTTGAAAAGGTTTTATTTTTTTAAAGTGTCGTCAGTTGATGCTCCGTCAATAATCAGCCATTCAAAGTTTTGGTTAATTTGTGAGCAGATGCTTTGACAGGTGCTTTCAATAAAAGGTTCGTTTTTACAAATAGTTATGATGGATAAGAGTTTTTGGTACATTGTATTTTCTCCTTTGAAAAGGATATTGGTTGTCAAAGAAAATGGCAAGCTCTTATTTTCTCTAAATGTTTTGTTTTTCCATTTATGGCAGATGATTCCGTATTTTTTTATTTGACATTTATTATATGTAATAATTACAATACATATATTGTTTTATATGTATTTGAGGTGGTATGTGAAAAGTTTTTTATTGATTATGGTTATGGCGGCCGCGTTGCCTGTTAAGGCTTTAGCAAACCCAGCCTGTGCCGTTTGTACGGTTGCAATCGGCGCTTCTCTCAGCGTTGCGCGGAAGATGGGGGTCGAAGATTCGATTGTCGGTTTATGGGCCGGCGCGTTATTAACTTTGCTGGGATATTGGTCCATAATGTTTTTTGATAAAAGAAACTGGCATTTTCGTGGGCGTGATTTTTTGCTGCTGTTGCTTTCGGTGGGGATGATCGGTTTTATTTATGTTGCTGAAGTTGATTATACTCCGGTTGTTATTTGGAAAATCTTTTATATGGATACGATTTTGTTCAGTTCTTTGCTCGGGATGCTGATTTATATCGGTTCGCAAAAACTTTATCAGCGGATGAAAGCCAGGAACGGCGGGCATGCTCATTTCCCTTTTGAAAAGGTGGTTTTGCCGATTGTTTTTTTGCTGGGAGGGAGTTTGTATTTAACTTATTTTCCGATTTGAGGAGGCGTATTGAGGCTGTAAAAAAAATAACCGTCGGTTTTCAAACCGGCGGTTATTTTAACGGTTGTCTTATTACTTTTTTTTCAAGGCAGACAATGTCATTATGATAACGCTGCCGATGAAAACGGTTCCGAGAAAAATCAGAGCCATGGGGATCTTTGCATAAGTCAGGTGAGCGATGACAAACATGAACAACAAGGCGTAGATGATAAAAGAACCGAGAAAGCCGATAATAATTTTCCGGGCTTTCAGCATATCACGGGGCGAGGCCCGAGAGGTCAGAAAATCGGGATTGCGTTTTTTGTTCCAGCCCAGAAGGCACAAAACCGCAATGCAGGCGGCAATGCCGATACTGCTCCAGAGCATTACGGCGAGTTGTAGCTGTTCCATAAGCGTTATATTTTAATTAATCAGACTTTAGTTTTTGCCAACAATGACGGGAATATCGGCCGAAATCGCCGGGGAAACAGAATCGGAAACAATATCAGGAAAACATAAGAGGCGTTCAGGCACAATATGACGTTGTCAATGACTTCTCTTATTCCGAGGTTTTCCGGGACGACCAGTGCGATAAGCATAAATTCAACCATAAATCCCAGCCATAGGGTGTTTATGATGAAATTTGCGGGATTTTTTTTATAAACCGCAATCTGGATAACCGTACAGACAACGGCGAAAATTACAGTGTTTATCCATTTTATTGCCGTGAGTAGCGACAGAACGGAACTCCCTCCCAAAAGCATCAGCGCGGGCGCTAAAGCATAAAAGCTTAAACCGAACTTTTTCATAAACTAATATTTTAATTGTTAAACATAATTGTAAATTTTGTGACAGTTTATACTTTTCGTTGGGCAAAAATCAATCTTTTTTTGTTCGTTATTATTGAACAAACAGACAATAACCGCCGGCAGGGAAACCGGCGGTTAAAAGGAAGTTTACCAAAGCGTTTCGGGCAAATCACGAGGCAAATCCCCGTTGTATTCTTTTTAAAAAGATTTGGGCGGCCGGGGAAAAGACCTGATATTTTTTCCAGACGATATTCAGGCCGGATTCCAGTGCGGGCGAAAGGGGGCGGAAGCATAAATCAGAATTCATATTGTTAATCAGTCCGTCCAGACTCAGAATATAACCGACGCCTTGTTCGGCAAGAAGTGCCGCGTTGAACAGCAGATTATAGGTTGCGACAATATTCAATTTTTCAAAGTCTTTGCCGAACCATTCCCGGAATTCGTTATAGGCTGAGGTTTGGCCGATGGCCTGCTGCGAGCAAATCAGCGGCAGGCCGGTTAAATCGTTTCTGGATATCTTTTTTTTGCGAGCGAGCAGGCATTTTTTCGGCATGATAACACCCCAGACATCTTTAGTCGGCAGAGAAACCGAATTGTATTTGGTGATGTCTGTCGGCTGAATCAGTATTCCGAAGTCAAGCAACCCTTTATCCAGGCGTTCGGTTACGTTTTCGGCGTTGCCGCTGTAGAGATGACAGCGAATGGCGGGGTAGTCTTTTTGTATGTCTCTGATTGTTTGGGCAATCAGCCGCATGCCCCGGGTTTCGCCGCCGCCGATGTATATCTCTCCGCTTATGTCTTTCTGAGCGGAATGAAATTCGGTTTTGGTCTTTTCCACCAGTTCCATGATTTCTTCGGCACGTTTGCGCAGGATCAGTCCTTCGGAGGTGAGCAGCATGCCCTGAGCCGATCGGATAAGCAGTTTTTGGCCGAGTTCGTCTTCGAGTTCCTTCATTTGCCGGGAGAGCGTCGGCTGGGTCAGGTTCAGGGCTTTGGCTGCTCCGATTAAGCTGCCTTCCCGGGCAATGGTCAAAAAATAGTGTAATACACGCAGTTCCATAATTTTTCCCTTATGCTTTTTAGGTATAATACATTATAAGATATAAGTATTTGCTATTTTGTAAAGATAATTTTATGATAAATAACAATATTGAGAAATTTTGTTTGTTTATGACTTGAAGGCGGTTCGGTTAAGGAGGATATAAAATGGGAGTAAAAGGTTTTTTTCGTTTCGGGCTGATTTTATCGGCCTTAACAGGGGTATTTTTTTTAACTTCAAATGCAACAGGAGCAGATATGACAGAATCGGATAAAAATTGGGATAAGGTTTTTGCTAAAAGTGACATGGTTGATGCCAGCAAAGTAAGTTTTAAAAACCGGTACGGAATTGAACTGATCGGTGATTTGTATCTGCCCAAGGGCAAAGCTTCCGAAAAACTTGCAGCGATTGCGGTCAGCGGCCCGTTTGGCGCGGTTAAGGAGCAGGCTTCCGGCTTATATGCGCAAACCATGGCCGAGCGGGGTTTTGCCGCGTTGGCGTTTGATCCGTCTTACACGGGGGAGAGCGGCGGAGAGCCGCGTCTGGTGGCTTCTCCGGATATCAATACCGAAGATTTCAGTGCCGCGGTGGACTTTTTGAGCAATCTGCCGAATATTGATGCGGAGAGAATCGGCATCATCGGTATTTGCGGATTTGGCGGTTTTGCCCTGAATGCCGCGGCAATAGATACAAGAATTAAGGCTACGCTCACTTCGACAATGTATGATATGAGCCGGGTTAACGCCAAAGGGTATTTTGATGCCATGGGGGAAGAGGAGCGCTATGCGCTGAAACAAAAGCTTAATGCCCAGCGCAGTGTGGATTTTAAAAACGGAACCTATGCGGCTGAAGCCGGTCTGCCGGATAAGCTGACGGGGGATGAGCCGCAGTTTGTGAAAGATTACTGGGGCTATTACAAAACGCCGCGCGGTTATCACAAGCGCTCCAAAAATTCCAATACGGGTTGGAACATGACTTCGGCGCTGTCGTTTATGAATATGCCGATTTTGACTTACAGTGACGAAATCAAAAACGCGGTGTTGATGATTCACGGTGAAAATGCCCACAGCCGTTATTTCAGCGAGGATGCTTTCAAAAAACTCAAAGGGAGCAATAAGGAGCTGATGATTATTCCGGGTGCAAATCATGTTGATTTGTACGATAATCTTGAAAAAATTCCGTTTGATAAAATTGAAGCTTTCTTTAAAACGTATTTGAAATAACGAGGGGAAATTTTATTTAGGATAAGAGGGCTTAAGCCAAAGGCCGGAAGTTGTTCCGGCCTTTGGCTTTTGTCTTAGGGAACCGCGTTGGGAACGGGTTTAATATTTTTTATTCTGACCGCCAGTTTGTGGGCATCGGCGATAATTTGTTCTTCACCGGGGACTTTACGGTTGCGCATCAGAATTCTGCCGTTGCAGATAACATCGCTGATGCAGGACGAATCGGCGGCATAAACCATATTGGAAAGCAAATTATAGCAAGGAGTGATGAACGGGTTGTTCAAATCGACAAGGATGCAGTCGGCAAGCGCTCCTTCGGCAATAATACCGGCGTTCAGCCCAAAAGCCCGGGCTCCGTTGCGGGTGGCGGCGGCGAAGATATCTTTGTCCAAGCCGGCGAGCGCGTTTTGTGCCTGCCATTTGCTGACAAGCGAGAAGATTTTCATCTCTTCCAGCATGCTCAGGTTATTGTTGGAGGAAGCGCCGTCGGTACCGAGTGTGATTTTTCCGGGCAGTTCCTGTTGGAGTTTCTGGAAAGGGAAAAGCCCGGAAACCAGTTTGAGGTTTGAAGCCGGGTTAGTGGTGAGAAACGTTCCCGACTGTTTGATCAGTTTTATGTCTTCGTCGTCCAAGTGGATGGCGTGGGCCAAAACGGTCTTGGGGCCGAGCAGATTCCATTCGGCGAATTTGACAATCGGCGAAACGCTGTATTTTCCGCGGCAGTCGCAGACTTCTTTGTCGGTTTCGCAGGCGTGGATATGCAGGTGAAGGCCTTGTTCATGTGCCAGTTCTGCCGTCCATTTGAATAGTTCTTCGGAAACTGTATAGACCGCATGGCAGGAGACGGCTTTAATCAAACGATCAGGGCAGGGATTGGGCTGTTGCAGCCAGTTTAAGGTCAGTTTTTGCTTTTCTTTGGTGCGTTCGGGATCAAACATATCCATTTCGACGACAGAGACGGCCGCGCGGATGCCCATTTCGTCAATTGCGCGAATCGTGGCCTCAGGGAAGAAATACATATCGGAGAAAAAGACCGTGCCGGATTTGATCATTTCAAGAATGGCCAGTTTGCTGGCAATGTAAATGTCGTCGGCAGTGAGCTGGTTTTCAACCGGCCAAATGTCTTCGGAAAGCCATTCAAACAGTGGTTTGTTGTCGCCGAAGCCGCGTAAAATGGACATGGCTGCGTGGGTGTGGGTATTGTAAAAGCCGGGGAGAATCGCATGTCCGCTGCCGTCAATGACTGTGTCGGCCGTCTGTTCCAGCTGCGGGGCAATCCGGGCAAAACGGCTGTTTTCAATAAAAATGTCGCAAATCTGATTATTATGGGAGATGTTTTTAATTAAAATTGACATTATGAAATCCTAATCTTATGCTTTATGAGGTTAATCCGATAATTACAGTAAATAATAAAAGCAGGTAAAAAGCAATGCTGGATTTGGGAATTAAAAAACTGGAAAAATTTTCACTGCCGGAAGAAATTGTCGGCGAAAGGGTGGTGTTGGTTCCGCGCCGGCATGAATTTGACGAGGCTTTGTTTGAACTGATTGATTCATCCAGGAATTTTCTGCGGGAATATCTGTTTTGGGTGGATGACACCCGAAGCGTTGACGATGTTCGGAAGGTGACGGATATTTTTCAGGAAAACTGGAAAAAACAGGATGCTTTCGAATTTGTTTTTCTGGATCGGGAGAGCCGGCGTTTGGTCGGTGCCGGGGGAATACATACGATTTCTTATCTGCATCATTATGCCGAGTACGGTTATTATCTGAACCAGAAAGAGGTCGGACACGGATATATAACCGAGGCGGTGCGGCTTCTGGAAAAAGAGCTGTTTCAGCGCGGAATTCATCGGCTGATTATTACCTGTGACGTAAACAACCAGGCTTCGGCCGCGGTGGCACGACGCTGCGGATTTGAACTTGAAGGCAAAATGCGCGAGGCCCGCTTTGCTTACGGGAGCTACCGCGATGAACTGCTGTTTGCCAAAATTAATCCGGGGAAATAAAATGACGAATGAGCTGGAAGAACGCCTGGTGGCGATTGAAATGGCGTTGGCCAATCAGGAAAAAATTACGGAAGATTTGAACCAGGTGATCATTGAGCAGGGACGTATGATTGACCGTTTGGTAAAGCAGAATCAGTATTTGATGACCTTGGCAGAGCAGGACACGGTTAAGCCGCTGAGCGAAGAAACCCCGCCGCCGCATTATTAACAGGGTTGTATATGCTTTAGGCAATATTATATAGGAGGGAGATGTTGGCAGATTTGAGTGGGGAGAAACCGCAAATGAATATGAACGCTCTGTATAAGTTGACGCTGGGGCTGTATATTTTAGGATGCCGGGACGGCAAGCGTCCGGTCGGCAGCGTGGTTGATGCGGTGATGCAGGTGGCGCACAAACCCTGGATGATAGCGCTTTCATGCACCAACGGCAGTTATACCAAACAGTGCATTGATGCGACACGGGAGTTTTCGCTTTCGGTGCTGAGCAAAAAGGTTGAACCCTGGATTATTGCCAATTTCGGTTTTCAGAGCAGCAAAAAGGTTGATAAATGGTCGATAACCAAATATCATGTCAAGGACGGGCTGCCTTATCTGGATGATAATATCGCAACCTTGAAATGCGAGGTGGTTCAGAGTATAAGTTATGAGAGCAATACGCTGTTTCTGGCCGAAGTTGCAGATTGCGAAGACAATAAAAACGAAGAGCCGTTAACTTATAATGATTATCGGGCTTATTTCAAACAGGATGTTATGGACAGTTTTAACAAACTTAAATCAGCAGTAAAGGAGAAAAAAATGGCTGAAGAAAATAAAAAAGACGAAGGCAAACATTGGGTTTGTCTGGTATGCGGTTACGTTTATGACGGCGATGTTCCGTTTGAAGAACTGCCGGAAGACTGGGTTTGCCCGCTGTGCGGCGTCGGCAAAGACCAGTTTGCCTATGAATAAGTCTGAAAGTACAGGCAAATGAATAAAAGCAGAATTAAAGCGGTTTTATTATTACCGGTTAATGCGGTGATTGTCATTCCGGCTTTGATTCTGCTTTTTTCGCAGCAGCAGGTCGGCCTTGCCTTTAATTTGCTGAGTTTTGTCGGCTTGGCGGTTTGGTGCGGCGGTCTGGGGTTGGTTTGGCGGACAGTGGCTTTGTTCGGCCGGCAGAAAAAAGGATTTATCGCTCCGTGGAATCCTCCGGCAGAGCTGATTATTGCAGGGCCGTACCGGTATGTGCGCAACCCGATGATCAGCGGTGTCGGTTTTATGCTGCTGGGAGAAGTAATGCTGTTTATCAATGACGGGTTAGCCGTGTGGTTTTTACTTTTTGCAACGGTGAACGCCGTGTATATTCCTCTGGTTGAGGAACCGCAGCTGCTTAAACGTTTCGGCACGGCGTATGCCCTTTACCGGGCAGAGGTTCCGCGTTGGATTCCGCGCCTGCATCCCTGGAGTGGAGAGGCGCTTGAGGCAAAAGGGAAAAAATAAAACCGGCTGCAACGCCGGTTTTATTTTGGGTTATTTGATGCAGCCGACATAGCGCCAGTTGTCATTATCATATTGCAAGTGAATAATTTCGCCGTTATCAACATCTTCTTTGTCGATGTTGAGTGCGTGAAGCGTTTCGGTCAGGGTTATGCCGTGCCCGGAAATGGCAATGTTGTTATATTTGCTTTGGGCGTATTGTTCCAGCGCGGAGAAGACGCGCTGACGCACCTGACGTTTGCTTTCGCCGTTTTCAAAGCAGATATCTTCATCCTGAGTTTTGCTGCTGCGCCATTTGCGGTAAAGCTCGCCGAATTTTTCGAGCGCCTGCGTGTAATGCATTCCTTCGGCTACACCGACATTTACCTCGGTGAAGCGTTCATCGTACTGCAGGGGAACTTTAATGACTTTAGATACAATATTACCCGTTTGCTTGGCACGGCGCAACGGGCTGGAAATGACGATTTCGACGTCTTTGTTTTTGAGGTTGTCGGCGGTGGCGTAAGCCTGGTCAATACCGCGGTCGGTCAGGACGGAGTTGTTGGTGTGTCCCTGAATTTTGCCTTCGACGTTATATGAGCTTTGGCCATGTCTAAAAATATAAAAATTTTTAACCATCTGCATCCTCCCGTGAGATGTTGGAGATGTGCATATCTTAACCGATTTTTAATGGTTTGACAAGTTTAATTTTCGCGATAAAGACCAAGCTTGCGGGCCACCCAGGGAAGGGAATTTCCCTGTACCAGAACCGAGAGAATGACAAGAAAGAAAATCAGGTTAAACAGATAGCCCGAATTGGGAAAATTATACATCATCGGATAAGTGGCCAGAATAATCGGCACCGCTCCCTTAAAGCCGGCCCAACTGATGAAAAGCTTGTCGCGGGTGGTGTATTCGCTTTGCAGTAGGCAGAGAAAAACCGCCAGCGGCCGGGCAATGAAAATCAGGGCGACGGAGCAGAGAAAGCTGATGGGAAAAACGCCGGGAAGTTCATGCGGATTAACCAGAAGCCCCAGAATCAGGAACATGCCGATCTGCATAATCCAGGCCAGGGAATCCTGAAAGTTGATGAAGTGGCGGCGGTAGAGAAAAGCGTAATTTCCCATGACGATGCCGGCAATATATACGGCGAGAAAGCCGTTGCCGTTGATGAGCTGCGTCAGGCTGAATGTCAGCAAAACGGTACTGATGCCGAATACCGGATAGAGGCCGGGATAGACCAATGTCCAGCGGCACAGCATATAGCTGGCCAGCCGGCCGAAACCGTAACCGGTTCCCAGCCCCACGGCCATTTGCCAGACAAAGTTTTCAAGCATGTGGGGAATACTGAAGTCGGGAACGGACAGAAAATGTATGGCGCCCATTGAGAGGAGAACGGCCATCGGGTCGTTGCTGCCGGATTCAAATTCAAGCAGCGGTTTCAGGCCGGGTTTGAGTTCCCGCCGCTGAGAGCGGAGAATGGAAAAAACGGCAGGGGCGTCGGTGGAGGAAACAATGACGCTTAACAGCAGGGAGACTTCAAAGCTCAGGCCTAAAATGTAGTGAGCGCAGATATATAAAAACAAAGCGGTAAGAAAAACGCCGAGGGTGGAGAGAAGAGAACCGCGGGCCAAAGCGGGGCGAACTTCGTTCCATTTGGTATCAAGACCGCCGGAGAAAAGAATGAAAGCCAACGCGAAGGTGCCGATATAGTTGGCTATCCGGGCATTATAAAACTGGATGCCGGCGCCGTCGCTTCCGGCGAGCATGCCGAGGCTGAGGAATAATAACAGGCTGGGGATGCCGTAACGCATCGAGATGCGGTTAGCGTAAACGCAAAGCATCAGCAGTGTGCCGGCAACGGCCATCATGACATCGAGGTTCATCAGTTCTCCTTGGTTGAATAACTTACTTTACCGTCTAAAGATTAAAATTTCATAACTTGAAATGCGGTTTTTTATTTATACATCTTTTAACAGATTTACAGAGAGGGAGAAATTTGATGACAGAACAGCTTGTGCAATCCGGCCGTCTGCAGGAAAAGTTTTGTGCGCAGATGCCGCTTATCGGCGACAAAGCTCCCGCCTTTGAGGCGGAGACAACGAAAGGAATGATCCGTTTTCCCGATGATTATGCGGGGAAGTGGGTCATTTTGTTTTCGCATCCGGCTGATTTTACGCCGGTCTGTACGTCCGAATTGTTTACGTTTGCCAAGATGACGGAGGAATTCAGGGAGATGGATGCGGAACTGGTCGGATTATCGGTTGACAGTGTCAGTTCTCATTTGGCCTGGCTGAAGTCGATTGAAGAAGAAATCCGCTTTCACGGCGAACAAAATGTGAAGATTGATTATCCGGTGATTGCCGATGTGAAAATGGCGGTGGCCCGCAAGTACGGGATGATTCATCCGTCGGTCAGCGATACAAAAGCGGTTCGCGCCGTGTTTTTGATTGATCCGGAGGCGAAAATTCGGGCAATTTTATATTATCCGCTGTCAACCGGGCGTAATTTTCAGGAGATTAAGCGTTTGCTGGCGGCTTTGCAGGTGACGGACAAATATCAGGTTTCGACGCCGGCCGACTGGCAGCCGGGCGAAGATGTGGTGGTTTCGGCACCGACGACGCTGAGCGAGGTTATGAGCGAGAAAAACAAGCAAGACGGGTGTGACTGCGGCACCTGGTATTTCTGTACCAAGAAAATTTCCGAGCCGGAGAATAAAACTTACGGTCTCCATTAAAAAAATGATGCCAAACCGGTGTGTTATCTGACCGCGGCGAGTTCGTTCCAACGGGTGGTATAGCAGGGCGAGCAAAAGTCGTGTCTGACAAAGGAAATCTGTTTGGGCGGCTGGAGGCCGAAATAAACGGTGCGTTTGCCCATGCGGTTGTTCAGTTCGTCAAAAACCTGCATCAGCCGGCGTTCTTTAAGGCTGGCCTGCGGCGTTTGGAAAAAATCAGTCTGCGGGTCATCTTCCGCGCGGATGTCGGTTAAAATGATGCCGGCGCGTTTGTAGCGGAAAGCGGGACGATAGATTTGTTTCAGCCCTTTGTCCATAGCCTGAAGAAATCGGGCCGTGTTATTGGACGGTTCCGGCAGGCATATCAGTTGCGAATTGCTGTATTGAGGCCGGTCGTTGCGAAAACGGTTGGTGCAGATGAAGGTTATAATGCCGCCGGCCAACGCCTGTTGACCGCGCAAACGGCGGGCGGCCGAATCGACGAATTCGGCGATGGCGGTACGGATTTGCTCATAGTTGTTCAGTTCGCTTTCAAAACTGCGGGAACAGAGGATGCTTTTTTGATGTTCCGCCTCTTCCATTTCAACGCAGGAGATGCCGTTAAGCTCCCGAACGGTGCGTTCCAGCGTGATGCCGAATTTGGCACGGAGCATTTTCAGCGGCGCTTTAACCAGGTCGGCAGCGGTGAAAATTCCCATGAAATTCAGTTTCTTGTTCAGGTGGCGGCCAATTCCCCAGACGTCTTTAATATCCAGCTGTTGCAGCCGGGGAAGAATGTCGGCGGGGGTTGTCAGGGCGAAAATTTTGCCGACGCTTTGTTTTTTGGCAAGGTCTCCGGCCAGTTTGCAGAGTGTTTTGCTGGGGGCAATGCCGACGGAAACGGAAATGCCGATTTGTTTGAGCACGGCCTGGCGAATCATTAAGGCTACGCGGATATAATCTTCGCGGTCATCAATACGGACGAAAGCTTCGTCGATCGAATAGATTTCCATTTCGGGGAAATAGCTGCGAATCAGATTCATAACCCGGGCAGAGATGCTGCTGTAGAGTTCATGATTGCAGGACAGCCAGGTGCCGTTGTGCTTTTCCAGAAACGATTTGACCTTAAAAAACGGAACTCCCATCGGGATGTCAAGGGATTTGGCTTCATAAGAGCGGGCGATGACGCAGCCGTCGTTGCTGGAGAGAACGACAACCGGGCGATTTTTCAGGCCGGGACGGAAGATGCGCTCGCAGGAGACGAAAAAGTTGTCGCAGTCAATCAGCATAAACATCAGAGCAGTTTCCTGATGACGGAGGTAATGACACCCCAAACGGCAAAGCTGTCATCTTCCCGCAGCGGGCAGGGCGGCGATTGCGGGTTGTCGGTGCCGAGCAGGGGATGTTTCCCTTTGAACAGCAGGCGCCGGGCCAGCAGTTCACCGTTGAGTTCGGCAATAATCAGGCAGCCGGGAGCCGCATTGCGGGAACGGTCAACCACCAGGATATCGCCGTTGCAAATGCCGGCGCCGCTGAGCGCATTGCCTTCCATGCGCAGAAAATAAGTTGACAGCGGGTGCGGCTGCAGATAACGGTTCAAGTCAAGATCGTGTTCCTGAAAATAAGTTACGGCAGAAGCAAAAGGCATGGGAAGACTCGTTAAATGTTCTTGTTTTGTTCTTATAATAATTTATCGGAAACGGATTGCAATAAAAATTTGTTCGCAAAACATAAAATATGTTTTATATTGTGAAAAACAGTTTAATCAGAGGAGGTTGGAGATGGAAAAAATTATTCCGGCTAAATTAGCCGCCGGTGATGAAATCAGAGTGATTGCTCCGGCAAGGGGAATTAAAATCATTGGTCAGGATGCACGCAAAATTGCGCAGGAGAGATTTGAGGCCTGGGGGCTGAAAGTGACTTTCGGGCGCCATACGACCGATGACAACTGGGATATGCTCGGTTCGTCTTCCGTCAGTGACCGGGTGGAAGACATTCATGAAGCTTTTGCCGACAAAAATGTCAAAGCAATCTTTACGATTATCGGCGGAGCCAACTCCAATCAGCTGCTGCCTTATTTGGATTATGAGCTGATTAAAGCCAATCCGAAAGTTTTCTGCGGTTTTTCAGACATTACCGCTTTGCTGAATGCGATTTATGCGCAAACAGGACTGGTTACGTTCTCCGGGCCGCATTTCAGTTCGGTCGGCATGCTGAAGGGGGCAGACTATACGTTGGAAAATCTGAAGATTATGCTGATGGGCGAACGGGTCAACCGTTTGCAGCCGTCGGCAGAATGGAGCGACGATCCGTGGTTCTTGGATCAGGAAAACCGCCATTTTATCAAAAACGAAGGATATTGGCAGCTGCAGGGCGGCGAAGCTGAAGGCACTCTGATCGGCGGCAATCTAGGAACATTTGATTTGCTGTTGGGGACCCGATATCGTCCGGCATTTGTGAAAAATACGATTTTGTTTGTTGAGGATACCGAAGGGTCGGACATTCTGGCCTTTGAGCGCAATTTGCAGGCGTTGATTTATCAGCCGGATTTTGCCAATGTCAGCGGTATTCTTATCGGACGTTTTCAAAAAGGTTCAAAAGTCAGCCGCGAACAGCTGGAATATATTGTTTCCACCAAGCGGGAGCTGAAGAATTTGCCGATTTGGGCGAATTTGGATTTTGGGCACAGTACGCCGCTGTTGACGATACCCGTCGGCGGGACAGGTAAGATTGCGGACAATGGACTGTTAATACAGATTTAGCAGAATAATGTCTGTTTTATAAAAAATCCCCGGGGCGAGAGTCCGGGGGATTTTTTTTGTTTCAGCAGGCATAAGTTTTATGCCACGGGCGGAAACGCCATGACCAGCATCCGTAGAAAAAGGCGGAAATAATGCCGGGAATGATAAATATCCATCGCCAGGCGGAAGAGACCTCCGTCAGCATAAAATGGACGAAGAGCAAGCTGCAGACTGCCGTGACAAGGCAGAAAATAAACATAGCCGTTTTCATCTTTTCTGAATTTTTGAATTAAACATAATATATCTATATCGCTAATATTTTACCCAAGAGCTTAATGTAAATATTCTTCGCCGTCAATCAGAGTTTGTGAGGCGATTTAATTGAAATTTTGATAAACGTTAAAAAATTGGTGCCGGTCAGCTTCGGTTTGCGAATAGATAAATTTTTCGTCGCTGTTGCGGGCCAGCAAGTCGCGATACAGGGCTTCGTTGTCGGGAGCAACGCCGTGTTCGGCAATATAGTCAAGGTCTTGCAGGTAATCGTCGTAGGCCTGCTGGTAAAGCGGTTTATGGAGTTTGTCATAAACTTTTTGCAGAATCTCGGCATCTTTGATTCCGGCATCTTTATATTGCTGTTCAATATTTTTATCCGGATTTTGAGCTGCAGCCGGGAAGGCGGAGAAAAATGTCAGCAGTAAAATTAAAATACTTTTCATGATCCCTTCCTTTCATGCGGCAGTATAGTAAATAAATTTTAAGAAAGAAATAATAAACTGAAAAGCAGTTGTTTTCAATCTCCGGAAGGGGAAACAGATGAAAAGATGGTTGCTGCCGGCGGCAGCGTTTTGTTGGGTATGCGGCGGCGGTTGTGCCGGAGCCTGGAGTTACGGCGAATTTATTTCCTGCGATGCAATTAATCCGATGCCGAAAATTACCTTTAAATCTTCCTACGGCAAGTTGGTGCATGACCTGTCACAGCCTTTGTCCACGGTTAACCAGAATGCCCATGCGCAGAAAGAGCCCGGCTGGCTGACGGTCGGTTATGCCACGCGAAGCCTGTCTTCGTCAATTTGGGTTAAGGCGAAAGTCAAAAAGATTGACGATTATACGACCTGTGTTTTGCCGGATGAGGTTGAAGTGTTTCTGGGATATCAGAAGCCGATGATTTATGTGGCGAAAGAATATAAAGACGATTTGTGCAAATTTTCGGTTGTTATCAGGCATGAGCAGGTTCATCAGCGGATTAACAAGCTGGCACTGGACTATTTTCTGCCGCTGGCGGATAAGGCGCTGCGGAATGCGATTGCCGACGTCAAGGGAATTAAGGTTCCTTCGCCGGAGCAGTCACAGCAAGGTGTGGAAATGCTTTATAAATATTATCAGTTCCGTTTGCAGCCGATTTTGGACGAGATGATCAGAGCCGTTGATGCCGAGCAGGCTAAACTGGACACCCTGACCAGCTATAAAATGCAATGGGACATGTGCGAAAAGTTTAAGGAACGGCAGGAGCGGGATAAATATCTTAAAGAAATGGAAGAAAAGCTGAAAGCAGAGCTTTAATCGTTTATAAAAAAATCCCCGGTTTCCCGGGGATTTTTTTTACGGCTATTTGTCCTTCCGCCAGTTGTAAGTTGCTTCACGCATGGTTTGGAACAAAATGTAAAGCAGCGGGATGACAATCAGGCCGACAGCGGTACCGACCAGCATACCGTAGAATACCGGTACGCCGATGGCAATACGGCTGGCCGCACCGGCACCGGTGGCGACAATCATCGGGAGCACGCCGAGAATGAAAGTAAACGCTGTCATCAGAACGGCACGGAACCGTTCTTTGGTGCCGACAATTGCCGCTTTGACAATTGATGAGCCTCGTTCACGTTCTTCTTTGGAGAACTCAACAATCAGAATGGCGTTTTTACTGGCCAGACCGACGAGCAAAATCAGACCCAGCTGGGCGTAGATGCTCAGAGAGAGGCCGGTAATGAACAATCCGGTCAGGGCGCCGAGCATGGCCACGGTTACCGAGGTCAATACCGGCAGCGGCGTTGACCAGCTTTCATACTGGGCAACCAGGAACAGGTAACCGAACGTAATTGCCAGAGCGATGATGTAGCCGATCTGTCCCTGAGTCTGTTTTTCCTGGTAGCTCATGCCGGACCATTCGTAACTGAAGCCTTTCGGCAGTTTCATGTTTTCAACGGCAGCCATGGCCTGACCGGTACTGACGGCCGGCGACTGGAAAGCATTAATGGAAGCGGACGGATATTGGTTGTAGCGGTCAACCGAGCGCGGCCCCAATATCTTTTTCAGGTTAATTACGCTTCCCAGCGGAACCATTTGGCCGTCTTTGTTTTGGACATACAAATCCTTAATCGATTCAATGTCTTTGCGGAACGGCCAGTCAGACTGGACATACACCTTGTTAACCTGAGTTCCGAAGTTTACGTCGTTGATGTAGCTGGAGCCCAGATAGTTTTGCAGCAGGGTGTAAATGTTGCCGATGGGGACACCCATGCTTTCCGCTTTCTTTTTATCGATGGTGATATAAATCTGCGGCGTTTTAGAGGTGTAGGTGGTGAATGCATACTGGACTTCCGGCATGGTGTTCATCTTTTGTAGAACGCCCTGCAGGGCTGCGTCAAGCACCGAGGCGTCGGTGCTGTCGAGCGATTGCAGACGATAGTCCATACCGCCGCTGGAACCCAGACCCGGAATGGCCGGCAGCTCGAAGAAGTTAATGTCGGCGCTGGGAATTCCGGAGAGTTTGGCTTTAATCCGGTTCATGATGGCGGTGGAATGCAAGTTCGGATCGGTTCGTTTATCCCACGGTTCCAGAACGATGACCGAGAAACCGACGTTTTCACCGCCGCCGCCCAGAATGGAGTGGCCGACAATGCTCATGACGTTGGCAACGCCCGGTTCGTTTTTGATTTCGGGATAAATCTGCGCAACCAGTTTGCGGGTACGCTCCATGGAAGCGCCTTCCGGCAGCTGGATGTTGGCAAAGATGGCACCCTGATCTTCATTGGGGATAAATGATGTCTGGCTTATTTTCAGGAAGAACATATTGGCCAGAATCAACATGCCGAGCAGCAGGGCAACGACGCTGACTTTGCGGCCGACGATACCGACAATGCCGGCATAGCGGTCACGGGATTTGTTTAAAACCTGGTTGAACCAGAACAACGGACCGGTTTGATACGGTTTTAACGGTTTCAGCATGGTCGCGCACAGCGCCGGAGACAGGGTCAGAGCGTTGACGGACGAGAAGAAGACCGCCGTTGAAATGGCAATTGCAAACTGCTGGTAAATACGTCCGGTAATACCGCCGAGGAAACCGACCGGAACGAAAATGGCCAACAGCACCAGCGTGGTTGCGATAACGGCGCTGGAAACCTGTTCCATTGCTTTAATGGTGGCTTCTTTCGGCGAGAGGTTCTCGGTTTCCATCAGATAAAGCACGCGTTCGACCACTACAATCGCATCGTCCACCACCAGACCGATGGCCAGTACCAAGCCGAACAGGGTCAGCATGTTAATACTGTAACCCAGTGCCAGCATAACGGCAAAGGTGGCAAACAGCGAAACCGGAATGGTCAGCGAGGGAACCAGCGTTGCCCGCCAGTCCTGCAAAAAGAGGTAGCAGACGCCGATAACCAGAATAAAGGTCAAAATCAGCGTATAAACCACTTCGTCAATTGAGGCGCTGATGTATTTGGTTGCATCATAGGTGACGTCAATTTGGAAATCTTCCGGATAGTACTGCGACAACCGCTGCAGTTCGGCTTTCAATGCGGTCATGGTTTCCAGGGCATTGGCGCCGGAAAGCAGGTTTACCGCGATGGCGACTGACGGGCTGCCGTCCAAGGTGGATTCAACGTCATAATTTTCAACGCCGACTTCAACTCGGGCAATGTCTTTAAGGTAAACGATACCGCCTTCTTCCGCCGTACGGACGATAATATTCTGGAAGTCTTCGACCTCGTTGATACGTCCCTGAGTTTGCAGGGTGTAAGTCATCTGCTGGGTGCCGTCGCCGGGCATGGAGCCGACGGAACCGAGGGACGGTTGGTAGTTTTGTCCTTCAATGGCGGAGATGACGCTTGACGCCGGCAGGTTTAAAGCTGTGAGTTTATCGGTGTTAAGCCAAACGCGCATGCTCAGCGGTGAGGCGTGTACCTGAACTTCACCGACGCCGTTGACGCGGCTCAGGTTGTCCTTAATGTTGTTTTGGACGTAGTTGCTGAGGAACATTCTGTCATGCGTTTTGTTCGGCGAATAGGCGGTGAGAAAGCCCAGCGTGTCGGAGGAACGGCGTTTAACGGTCAAACCCTGGCGCTGAACGGATTCCGGCAGTTTGGAAAGAGCCTGCTGAATGCGGTTTTGCACTTTAACCTGTGCCATATCCGGGTCAGTGCCGATGGCAAAGGTGATGCTGAGCGAATAAGAACCGGAGTTTTCGGAGGTCGAATCCATGTAAAGCATGTTTTCAACACCGTTGATTTCCTGTTCAAGCGGAATACCGACGGTTTTGGAAATAACCTCGGCACTGGCGCCGGGATAGGAGGCACTGACCACAACCATCGGCGGCGTAATTTCAGGATAAAGCGATATCGGCAAAGAGAATACCGAGATAAGACCGGCCAGTGTCAGAACGATGGAAATTACCATCGCAAAACGCGGTCTTTCAATGAATACTCTGGAGAACATTCTTATTTACCTTCCGTCGGAGTTACCAAATCGGCTTTTACTTTTTGTCCGGTGCGGACTTTCTGCAAGCCTTGGATAATGACTTTGTCGTCATCGTTCAAGCCGCTTTTGACAATCTGTTTGTCTCCCATAACATCACCGAGGACAACCCGGCGCTGTTCGGCAATGCTGTCTTTGTTGACGACCATAACGTAGTTGCCGTGTTCATCCTGAGCGACAGCCGCCTGAGGAATTAAAGTCGCAAGTTTGCTTTCTTTATCACCGAGGAGAACCTGAACATAGGCTCCGGGAATCAGCCAGTTTTCTTCGTTGCTGTATTCGGTGTAGATAGCAATTGTGGCAGTGGTGGTGTCAATTTCGTTGTTGGTGAAACGCGATTTCAGGTGGTTAACCAGCCGTTTGCCGTTGGGGAGGATGAGTTCGCTGGTTATCGGCGAATCTTTTCCCTGGGCGACCATTTTATTTTTTGCGCGCATATCGAGAATGTCTTTATCAGTAACCGAGAAAGCAACCCGAATCGGGTCGGTCTGGACAATGCGGGCAAGCGTCTGGGTTGAAGCATTGACGTAGTTTCCTTCGGTTACCAGAGCTTTACCGATGTAGCCGGTGAACGGCGCTTTAATCTCGGTGTAGCCCATATCGATTTTAGCCAGTTCCAGATTGGCTTCGGCCTGTTTTACCGCGGCCTTGGCCTGCAGAAAGTTGCTTTCGGAGGTGTCAAGCGTGGCTTTGGAAGCGTAGTTTTGGCTGCTTAAGGATTTCTGGCGTTTATAATCGCGTTCGGTTTTGACCAGGTTGGCTTTGGCACTGGCCAGTTCGGCTTCGCGCAGCTCCAATGTGGCCAGATAACGTTTTTGTTCAATAACAAACAATATGTCGCCTTCTTTTACCAGCGAGCCTTCCTGAAACAGAACTTTTTCGACATATCCGGTAACCTGAGGGCGCAAATCGACGCTGTTAATTGCCTCAACATGGCCGATAAAATTCTTTTTGGGGGAAATGTCCTGTTTTTCAATTCCCTGAACCAAGACATAAGGGTCACCGCCGCCCATGCCCATCATCGGAACCTGAGGGGACAATTTTCCTTTCAGATACCAACCGGCAGCACCGCAAAGCAGAAGAATGGCGGTCTGACGGATGATTGTACGTTTTTTTATTGTTACAACCTGCATGTTAGTTATCCTTTTTAGTCTTTAATGATTTGAATATGAGCTGAAAACTTTGTTCTGCCAGAGACGGAAAATCTCCGGTATAATTTTTGCTGATGGCCTGATGAAGGATTCCGTCCCACAATGCATAAAGAATTTTTGTTGTGGTCTGAATGTCTGTCTCCGGGCTGATGTCGCCGTTTTCTTTGCTGTTGATGAGCACTTTGGCAATCAGTTCCTGATGAAAATTGATAATCTGGTTTATCGGGCCGGAAATGTTGAGCGTGTTGAACAGGCCCTCCGACCATTCCATCTGGTACATGACGAAAAATAAAAATTTGCGGAACATCGGGGCGGTTTTGACAATTTGGGCCGCATACTTAAAGTAACGCAGCAAATCATCCAGCGTGTTAATCTCGGATATTTCACGGTTAATAGCCGCCTGATTGCGTTCAAAAGCCTCGATAATCAGCGCTTTGATGATATCGGGTTTGTTTCTGAAATGCCAATAAACGGCGCCTTTGGTCAGGTTAATTTTTTTGGCGATTTCATCAAAGGTTGTTCTGGAGTAACCTTTATCGCAAAACATATCGAGGGCAGCCATTAATATGGTTTCCCGGGTTTGCTGGGCTTCCTCTTTGGTTCGTCTGGCCATTGTTGTCTGAATTTCCTTTTAATTATATACATTCCTGGAGGTATATAAATCAATTTAGAAAATTATACAAGCAAAATATTTAATAATTGATTACTTGCGGCGGCAGCGGGCAAAGATATCCAGTTCCGGGTTATAAAGGCCGGTTTTGATGCCGCTCAGCCCCAGAACGGAGTGAAAAATGTTGTCCTGAGAATGCGGTTTATCGACCTGTTGCTGCAGACAGGCTTTGTCAATTTGGAAGTCGCGGGCAAAGGAATCGGGCATCCAGACCAGAAACGGGATGTCTTTTTGAACCAGCGGCGCGGTTTTGTATGGAGCGGAATGCAGAAACATGCCGTTTTCGCCGAGAGATTCACCGTGGTCAGAAATGTAAATGAGAACAGTGTTGTAACGGTCGGAGAGAGAAGACAGCAGGTCTATCGTCTTGGCCAAAAACATACTGGTATAGTAAACGCTGTTATCATAAACGTTTACCAAAGACTGCTGCGGACAATAAGGAAAATCTTTCTGGTGGCAGACCGGTTTGTAGAGTTCGGCTTCCGGCGGGTAGTGTTCCGAATAAGCGGGTCCGTGACTGCCGCGCTGGTGCAGAACAATAAAGGCATCGCGGTCATAGCTGTCGGCTTTTTCTGCCAGATTGTCAAGCATTACCTCGTCCAGGCAGAACTTTCCGGTTTTACAGGGATCTTCCAGCTCAACCCGGTCGCAGACGTTTTGACAGCCGGTATTGTTTTCACGCCACAGAACTTTATAGCCGACTTTTTCCAGAACGTCGAGCAGGTTTTCGGTATAAGCCTCCGTGCCGGGAACAAAGCCTTTCTGCCCGCCGGCGGAAAAAGTGCAGGGGACAGAAACGGCGGTTGAGGTGCCGCAGGAGAATGTCTGCTTATAATAGACGATGTCTTTGAGGTAAGGCGTCAGCGGCGCATTGGTCGGACGCTCATAGCCGCGCAGCGAGAAGTTGGCTGCCCGGGCGGTTTCACCCATAACGAAGACAAAGAGATTTTTCTTGTCGTTTTTCCAGTAGCGGTTCAGGGTGGCGTCTTCCGCTATTTTAACCAAATCAGGCAAAGGGCGCGCTTTGATTTTGATTACGGAAATGATTGAACCGATATAATTTGAGGGCGTCAGGTAATAACGCAAATTGCGGTTGCTGCGGAGAAAGGCATCGGTTGCGGCAAAATTGCCGAGCATGATTGCCGCAATCAGGGCGACGGCCCCGCCGGCGGCGGCAAACTGCCGTTTCAGCGGCGTCGGAGAAACCCGGGTTTTGCAGATGAGCCAGGCCGGAAAGATGCCGAAGAACAGCATAATCAAAATCAGTTTCGGGCTGAGCAGGTCACGTACCTCATAAACATCCGTTTGCAGGACGTTCAGAAACATAATTTTATCCAGAGCCGCGTTATAAATAAACATAAAGTAAAAGGCGAGGGCATTGAGCAGGCATAAGGTGACGGCCAGCGGTTTACGGATGTGTTTGTGAAACAGCAGCGAAACGGCAATGAAGAGCGTCATCCAGATGCAAACAAACACGCAGCCCAAAAACAGAAAGCCTGATTGGTATTCCGCCGCATGTTTGAAAAAAACGGCATTGTAAAGAACAACGGTCAGCAGTGAATAAACAAGATTGAAGCGGAGGCTGTCAACGTTAAAGAAAAACGGACGTTTCAAAAAAGTCAGAAGGCGTTTGAGCATGGTTAGTCTTTCTTCAGGCGAAAAGTTCGCCCTGGTGGTTATCGTTTAAAACGCTGAGCGCCTCTTTGACAATGGCAATTGAGACGGCTCTTTTGCGGGCCAGTGAAATGCTGTCGATTTCGGCCACCAGTTTACGGGCATAAGCGAAGGAACGCTGCATGTTGGAAATAATGTAACCGATTATTTCCGGAGCGACCATTATCTGGCGGTCGGTAAACAATTTAAGTATCAGGGCCGAAAGCATTTCGTCATCGGGTTCGTTTATCGCGACGGAGGGGACAATATTCATCCGCGATTGCAGGTCAGGGAGTGCAAAGTGTGTGCGTGCCGGAGCCTGACGGGCGGTGAAAAGAATGTTTCCGCCTTCATTGCGATAATGATTGTATAAATGAAAAAGCGCCTCGTTATCAACCTCTTCGCTTAATTCTTCCACAATTAAACACCGGCAGATGTCAAAGAGTTGCAGCGTTTCAAAGTTTATATCTTTTGCGCGTATGGCGGGGATTTTGTACGGCCAGTGCGTCAGATTGGCGACATTGTGGGCAAACATAGTGGCCAAGTGCGTTTTGCCGCAGCCTTCGGGGCCATAAATGCAAACGGCGAAAAAGGGCCAGTCCGGCCAGGCATCAACCAGTTTGAATGCTTCATAATTACAGGCGGCAACCATAAAATCCTCTTTTCCCAGGTATGGTTCGGGAGTAAATTCGAAGGGAAGCTGTCCGGTCAGATTTGCGTTGTTCATCTTTTTTCCTATTTTTGATTCAAAACGTCAAAAACCTTTTTGGTCAGGTCGCCGAGGCTGAACGGTTTGGCCATGAACTCAAAGTCCTGTGAGGAGGCAAGTTCGCGGCGGGCAATCTCTTCGGAATAGCCCGAGGCCAAAATGATTTTGATTGCCGGTATTTTGCGGCGGACAATGCCGGCAAGTTCGGCACCGCTCATTCCCGGCATGACCATATCGGTAATCAGGAGATTGAAAGCGGTGTCTTTTTCTAACTGCTCTAGCGCATTTTCGGCGGAATTGCAACCGATTACTTCATAGCCTTTCTTTTTCAGCGCCCGCATGGCAAAAGTGCGAACCGAATCCTCGTCTTCAACAAACAGAATACGGATATTTTCGTCTTGCGGCCCGGTGTTTTGTCCGCGGTCAATGGCTGAGACGTTGAGGCCGAAAATCAGTTTCTGGTTAACGGCAACCGGCGACGTGCGCTTTTCCCGGACGGTAAGCACGGGAGTGCCGTCTTTGGCGGTAATCGGTTCCTTGGCGTCCTGATCCGGGATTTCGTCCTCGTCGGCATTGCTGTCAAAGCGGGGCAGGTGAATTGAGAAAGTCGTTCCCTTGCCGCGGATGCTGTTTACTTTAATGAAACCTTCGGTCTGGCGGACAATGCCGTAAACCATGGCAAGGCCGAGGCCGGTGCCGGAGCCGACGATGTTTTGTTTGGTGGAGAAGAAAGGTTCAAAAATCCGGCTCAGATTTTCTTTAGGAATGCCGCAGCCGGTATCGGTGACGTCGATTACGACGAATTCGCCGGGTTTTATGGTGTCGGCGCCGAATTGGTAAGGCGCAGCCAGCGTTTCAACACGGGTGGCAATCGTGAGTGTGCCGTTGCCGTTAATGGCGTCTTTGGCATTAACGGCCAGATTAATGATAACCTGTGAAAATTGGACGGGGTCAACCCTGATAAAGCCCAAATCGCTGCCATGGCAGAATTTGAGGGTAATCTGCTCGCCGAGAATGCGTTTGAGCATATGGCTGAGTTCAACAAAATTTTCGGTTACGTCAATCAGTTTCGGTTTCAGCGGCTGTTTGCGTGAAAAGGCCAGCAGCTGACGCACCAGTCCGGCCGCACGGTTGGCATTTTGTTTGATTTGGATTAAATCGGTAAACGAGGGGTCGCCGACGCCGTGCCGCTGCAACAGCAGATCGCAGAAGCCGATCATTGCGGTCAAAAGGTTGTTGAAGTCGTGGGCAACGCCGCCGGCCAGCTGTCCCATAGCCTGCATTTTTTGAGCCTGGGCAAATTGCATTTCAAGGTTTTTCTGCTGAGTGGCATCAATCAGGTAAATGACAATGCCGTCGATTTGTTCCGGGTGGGTGGAATGCAGCTTCTGCATCGGACTGAGGTAAACGGTGGCAATGCGTTCGATTTTATCCAGAGTTATGTGAACGTCCAGCGCTTTGGAAAGCTGAGAAGTGCCGTTGACGGCACGAATTTCCCGTTTCAGGATTTCGACGTCTTCCGCCCTGATATAGTCAAAAATGCGGTGGTTGATGATTTGCGGCTTGCTGCGGTCAAGGAATTTTTCAACGGCGGCGTTGCAGTCTTTTATTTCTCCTTCCGGCGAGACAAAGGCTATGCCGACAGGGGCAAAATTAAACAGCCAGCTGATTTCGTCCAGCGAGTGCTCCAGATTTTGTTTCAGATCACGGTCGGAGGGGATGTCTTTGACCGTGGCGCCGCGGAATTTGATGTTTTTATCGTCGCGGAAGCTTTCCTGCGCCACAAAGTATTCCTTGCTTTCATTGTCGGCGCCGATGAGGTAAAGGTTACCGCGCCAAAGAGGCTGTTTGGCCGGCAGTTCGCTGTGGGGGCTCAGAAAACGCCAGAGATTTTCGCCGGTGATTTCTTCCCGGTCATATCCCAGAGAGTTGGCAAAGGCATGATTGCAATATTCGATGCGGTAATCTTCGTTGCAAGTATAGAGCCCGACGGGAAGGTAATCCAAAAAGTCGTGCAGGGATTTGCGTTCTTCCTGAAAAACCTGTTCCATATTCTTGCGGGCGGTAATGTCTTCTATACGCCAGAGCAGGTAGGTGTATTTTTTGATGGCTTTGACAGAAAAGCGGCCTTCGAAAATGTCGGTTTTTTTGAGGTAAAGCGGTTTGACGCTGATGGTAAACCATTCTTCGGAGGCGAATATTTTAGCGTCATCGTGACGCTGATTGAGAGCCAGTGTTACTTTTTCCCGCGTCAGGTCAGCACAGGCGGCTTTCAGTCGATGAAAGGCAGTGCGGTTGGCATCCTGTGCCGAGAGATGTTTTTCCAGATAGGCGAGCAGGGCTTCTCCGTGAAACATTTCTTCCGCCGCTTCGTTTTGCAGTACCGGTTCGCCGTCAGGATTGTCAATGCGGATGATTTCATCATCGTTGCGGATGATTTCGTTGGCGAATCCGCCGTATGTAATGGCTTCTTCGGCGGCGGTAATGGTTTTAATCGTTTGCAGCAGGCAGCAGACGGTGGTGAGAATAAAAGTAAACACCAACAGAAGCCGATATTCCGGATACATCAAAAACAAAACCAGCGCAACGGTCAGCCCGATAAGGGCATAGGCCAGCCAAATCAACCGCTTTTGGAGCAATTTATCGGGTCTGGGGGTTCTTAAGCTGCATAACATATCCAATAACCTCGGCAACGGCTTTAAAGTGTTCAGACGGAATCATCTGGTCAATTTCAACGGAAGCAAACAAAGCACGGGCCAAAGGCGGGTTTTCAACCACCGGGACTTCGTTTTCTTCCGCAATTTCACGGATTTTCAGGGCGATGTTGTCCAAACCTTTGGCAACAACCACCGGCGCATCCATTTTATCCATTTTATATTCCAGCGCAACAGCATAATGCGTCGGGTTGACAATTACCACGTCGGCGCGGGGAACGGCATCCATCATACGGTGGCGCGCGCGTTCCATACGAATCTGGCGGATGCGTGATTTAACCAGCGGATCACCTTCCATTTGTTTATATTCGTCTTTGACTTCCTGCTTGGTCATGCGCAGTTTTTTCAAATGCGTATATTTCTGGTAGGCAAAGTCGGCAACGGCAATAACCAGAACGGCAATAACCACGGTAAAAATCAATAATACCACAACTTTATGAATAAAAGCTAAAATCGCCGTCGTTTCCATGGTGGGCATCAGGTTGGCTTTGTCGAGATAAGGACGAATGACGAGAATCGAGATGAACGCAATGACGGTGATTTTAACGATGCCTTTTAAACTTTCGACGATTTTTTTCATATTGATGAATTTGGGCAGGGCGGCAAAAATGTTAAGTTTGTTCCAGTCGGGTTCCAGTTTTTTGGGGGCAAAAACAAATCCGGTCTGGGCGATGCTGGCGAAAACGCCGAGCAGCATGAAAACGGCAAAGGGAATTGCAAGAATTTTAAATAACCCGAGCACTACATGAATCAGCAGCAGGCGGATGTGCCGGGCATCGGTGGGAATGGACTCCGGATTTTCAATGAAAGGGAGAGAGAGCTGATAGAACCATTTCATCAGAATCGGCAGTAAAAGCCAGACGACGAAGAGCATGCCCAGCAGCATCAGAAAACTTTTGGCGTCTTGAGAGAGGGCAACATCGCCTTCCTCTTTGGCCTTGGATATTTTTCGTTCCGACGGTTCTTCCGTTTTGGAGGCTTCGTCGTCGTCTTCGGCAACCATGATTCCTCCTTTTTAACGTACAAACCGCAACAGACCCTCTTCATAGTATTTGATAAACCAGAGGATCATGATCGGAGTGGTGATGAACAGCAGTCCCAGTCCCAGATAAATTTGCAGCGGGAGGGACAAAAAGAAAATGTTTAACTGCGGCATCAGGCGTGAAACCAGTCCCATGCCGACATAAAAAACAAGCGAGAAGGCAATGAACGGCGAGCCGATTTTGAAGCCCATGATAAAACTTTGGTTCAGAGTTTGGCTCATGTAGTCGGAGAAATCGCCGACCGGCAGGGATGAGGCGACCGGAAACAGACGGTAACTGTCAATTACGGCGCTGAGCATCAGGTGGTGTATATCGGTAATGAAAATGACGGTCAGGGCCAAAACGCTCAGGAAGGTTTCAATTACGATGCTTTGGGTTTGAAAGGCGGGATCGAAAATCTGAGCGTTGGAAAAGCCGATGGCCTGGCCGATAAAGTTGCCGCAAAGACTCAGAGCAGAGAATAAAATCTGCATGGCCAACCCGAAGAAAACGCCGTAAGTGATTTCAAACAAATACATTTTTATTGCGTCCGGCAGGTCGGAAGGTTGAGGCGGCAGCTGATCATTCAGGAACGGAACCAATACGACACTGACGGCAAGGGCAATCGACAGGCGCTGGCGCATATTGACATAAGAGGCTGAAAAACCCGGCATTAACATAATTGCCGAGCCGATGCGCAGAAAGACGAGAATGAATTTGAAGATTTCCTGATTAAGAAGCTGAGCCATTGTCAACCGCCGTTGATTATCTTGTCAAACAGGGTGTCAGTCAGCATTTGCATCTGATTCAGCATGAAAGGGAAAAGCAAGATGATGGTGACAAACACACCGAGAATTTTGGGAACGAAAGCCAGCGTCATTTCCTGAATTTGCGTCAGAGCCTGAAAAATGCCGACGATCAGGCCGATAAACAGCGCAACCAGCAAAACCGGCGTGACCACTTTTACCAGCGTGAAAATCGCTTCGCGGGAAATATCCAGGACTTCAACTTCATTCATGGGCGGATCCTATTCAAGCGGGGTTAAGTTTTCAAAGTAGCGGTGGTTTTCCAATCCGGTAAGAAAAGCGCCGTCGTAGCCGGATTTGATAACTCCCTGAAAATAACGGGACATATAGTTTTTCCACTCATTGTTCCAATAACGGGTTATTACTCCGCGCGGTTCAACGAAAGAGGCGCGGACCAGCCAGTCGGGAGAGCCGATTTTCCAACTGTTGTTCCAATAATAATCGGTGTCTTTGGCTTCGGTAACGCTGAAACGGGCCAGCAGCTGCCGGCGGGTGCCGTTTTTTTTGTATTTCATTGCATTGATTTCTTCCGGCGTAAAAGGCTGGCGCTGCCGAAAATAAGGTTCAATGACGACAACGTCATAATTGGAAGCTCGGACGGCTTCAATGAAATCGTTTTTATCGGCATAGAGGTTGTCTTTAAGCAGGAATGAGATATTTTGGGCCGATTTCAGGTCAAAGATGTTTTCGGCATTTTCTTTGATAATCGGCTGAGCGGCAATTTTGCGGAAAGCTTTGTTGCTGCGAAGAAAGCCGTAAAAGGGAATTTTCTCTTTCAACGAGGCGCTTATCGCCCGGTCGAACGCGCGGCCGTCAGGGCAAAGGTCGATGGAAAAAGCTTTAATGCCGTTTTGAACAATGACCGGATTAAGCGGAAGCTTTTGGCAAAAATGATTGTTGACGACAACGGCGTCAATTGATTTGAGATATTCGGCCGATCTTCCGCCGACCAAAGGTTCGAATTCGGGTGAGGTCTGTTTCAAATTCAGCAAAAAAGACGGGTCGGACACGTCTTCACCGTTGTTGCGCGCTTTCAGGTAGCCGTCCAAGTGATATTCCCACAGGCTGCGGGTGAGCAGATCCTGCCCCTCATGAACCATTATCTGGAAATCCGGCCGGTTGGCTTTGGCATAGTTTGAAAGAGCTATAACGTTTTCGCGCAGCAGGTCACGATAATTTTTTATCGAGTGCGGCGGTACGTCGATGCTCAGCAGCTTTTCTTCCGGAGTATAGGGATGTGCTTCATCAAAGCCGTATAAACCGGCATGAGCGCTTATCGGAAAGACAAGCGCCGCCAGCAATAAAGCGGATGTCAGTTTTCTAGGTGATGACATCGGCATGCTGTTTTCCGGTACGAGATGTGATTTCGGCAATGTCCATGGCAATTTCCAAAATCGGCTGCAACATTTTCTGCGGGCCTTCGTCAAGCTTGTTTTGCTCGTATTTTTCAAGGTAAACGCGCAGGGTGGCACCGCTGGAACCGGTTCCGGACAGGCGGTACACAATACGGGAACCGTCGGCAAATTTGACAATCAGGCCGTTTTGGGTGGAAGAATGATCCACCGGGTCGTTATAGACGAAGGGTGCAGCTTCGGAGACAGTGTAGCCGTTGTAAATTTTGCCGTTGAGCGTCGGCAGTTTGGCTTCAAGGTCGGCCATAAGTTTGTCGGCCACGGCAGTGTCCAGCCCTTCAAAGTCAAAACGCATATAGTAACTGCGGCCGTATTTTTTCCAATGTTCGACGGTAATTTCTTCGACCGATTTGCCGGTGGCGGCAATGATGTTCAGCCAGAAAAGTATGGCCCAGATGCCGTCTTTTTCGCGGATATGCGCCGAGCCGGTGCCAAAGCTTTCTTCACCGCAGAAAGTGATCCGGCGGGAATCCATCAAATTGACGAAGTATTTCCAGCCGGTAGGCACCTCGTAATAGCCGATGTCATGCGCTTTGGCGACACGGCTGACGGCCGTTGAGGTGGCGGCAGATTTGGCGACGCCGTAAATACCGTTTTTGTAAGCGGGAATCAGATTATAGTTGTCGGTCAGAATGGCCAGACTGTCTGACGGAGTTACGAAAAACTTTTTGCCCAAAATCATATTGCGGTCGCCGTCACCGTCGTTGGCACCGCCGAAATCAGGCGCTTCATCGGAGAACATCAGGTCAACCAGTTCTTTGGCGTAAACAAGATTGGGATCAGGGTGCAGGCCGCCGAAATCGGGAAGCGGGCGAGCATGAACGACACTGCCTTTTCGGGCACCGAGCAATTCTTCAAAAATGCGAACGGCATAAGGGCCGGTGACGGCGTTCATGGCATCAAAGCACATGGTGAAACCGTTGGCAAAAAGCTTTTTGATGGCCGGAAAATCAAAAATTTCCTGCATCATATTCACATAGTCAAAGACGGGGTCGATAATTTCAATTTCCATACCGCAGACATTCTGTCGTCCGAGCCGTGAGAGGTCGATATCGGCAATGTCGCAGATTTTATATTCGCGGATTGATTTGGTGTTTTCATAAATCTTATCGGTTACCGAGCTGGGAACCTGTCCGCCGGTTTGGTTGGAATATTTGATGCCGAAGTCGCCGTCCGGGCCGCCGGGGTTGTGTGACGCAGAGAGAACAAAACCGCCGTCAAGTTTGTTTTTTAAAATGACATGAGAGCCGGCGGGGGTGGAAATAAAACCGTTTTGGCCGATAACCAGCTTTTTGACGCCGTTGGCCGCGGCTATTTTGATGATTTTTTGAATAGCAACGTCATTGTAAAAGCGTCCGTCGCCGCCGACCAAAAATGTTTTGTCATCCAGTTTGCCGATGGTGTTGAAAATGCTTTGCATAAAGTTTTCAACATAATTCGGCTGCATGGCGACCCGGGATTTTTTCCGCAGGCCGGCCGTTCCCATTTTCTGGTCGTTATAGGGCGTGGTCGAAATTGTTTTAATCATCGCTCATCCTTTGTTGTCTGACATAAAATTTATAACCGGAGTTTAGCACCTTCGCAGGTAAACTCAAGCCTAAACATAGTTATTAATAACCGTTATTTCAGGGGAAGGGCGGTTTGAAGCTGCGGCAGCAGGTCGCCGAGGTAAGGCAGGTTTGCGGTTTGGTTGAGTGTATCCAGCATTTTCATTCTTTGTGCCGGCAACGGGCTGTCGGCAGACGTGGCGGCGGGCAGACCGAGAACCGACAAAGCTTCGGTGCGGGAATAGCTTCGGTTAAGACGCCGGTCTTCCTGCTGCTGGCGGAGGAGGGCTTTTTCCAGGCGACCGGTAAATTTTCGTCCCTCCGGGGCACTGACGGAGCGGAACAGTTCCCGGCGATACAGGATAATTCCCAAAAGGCAAACAGCCGTCAGAGCGAAAAGCAGGCGGAGCCAATGGTGGTGGTGGATGACGAGTGCGGCAAAGCCGAGGTAAAAAACAAATCCCCAAAGAACATTGAAAGAGGCCTGAGAAGGAATGGCAAAAAATATCCGCCGGCCGTCGGCAGGAGAGAAACGTTCGATTAATTTTGCCAGCGCATAACCGCAGCCGACAAAAAACATTAAAAGAGCCAGTTCTTTCATTGGTTATTCCGGACAGATAAATTCGGCCAAAGCCCTGATTTCGCGTTTGGCGGCAATGTGCGAGACGCTCATGCGGCGCTTTAATTCGTCCGTCTGCATATCCAGAACCGTGAGGCCTTCCAGAAAAAGTTCCTTGTAGATGACACGGTCTTTAAAGCCCGGGCAGACGCGAAAACCATACAGTTTTGACAGCTTTTCAAGATATTCGAAAAACAGATTCTTGTTACGGGAATTCAGTGCCGAAATTTTGTTGCCGACAACAATCCAGTTGAGGTAAGCTTTGCCTTGTGAGGCCAGGTATTTTTTGACGTCCCAGATATAATTGGCATAGTGTCCGGGCTTGCCGGCTTTACCGCTGTCAAAATCGATTTCCGACAATACGTTAAGATCTATCAGGCTGTCGGATATCGGTGTAATCAGGGTGTCGGCAAATTTGTGAGCTTCTTCGAAAAGATAGTTTTTATTGCCCGGCGTATCAATGATGATGGCGTCATAAGACGTCATCAATTTGCCGATTTCATGGTCAACCCGGCCGCGGTCGGCGGGAATCAGCGAATAATTTTCCTGCGGTTCAAACTTGTAATGAACGGGAATCGGCAAAGCCAATTTGTTTTTTTCGCAGAAGTTCTGGCGGTTTTCGATATATCTGGAGAGGGTTCCCTGTCGTCCGTCCATATCAATCGTGGCAACGGAAAAACCTTCCTGAAGCAGTTTGATGGCCAGATGCATGGAAATCGTCGATTTTCCGGTTCCGCCTTTTTCGTTGCTGACAACGATTATATGTGCTTTTTTTGAATTATCCATTAGTATTGACTGTTAGCTAAAACAAGTTGGTTGTCGGTTCTTACGGCAACTACGATACAAGACTTGTTCTTCTTTTTCAAGTTTTTGCAAGCTTTATCCGCATCTGATTTGGCAAAGCCGATGATTTTGGAGCGATAGATGACGGCCGAACCGTTGGCGACCGGTTCGATATCTATTTCTTTATCGGCCAGTTTACGGGCGGCTTTCTTAATTTTCAGCGCGTAGCTGCGGGCTTTGGCATAGTTGGAAAAAGCCCCGATTTGGATTCCCCATTGGTCGGGAGTTTCCTTTCGGCTGTCTTTTTCCAATTTTTTTACGTTTTCGGCAGTTTCGCGAGACGAGATATCCCAAGAAGTTTCACCGTTGTCGGCTACTTTGGTTTCTTCGGCGGTTTCCAGCTTTTTCTCGTCCAGGCTGGCGTACATGTTGGTATTCTGGAACTTGTCATTTAATGCCAGACGTTTCAGCCCTTTGTCCATCATCCGGGCGACGTGGCGGTCGCGTTCCTTGGCGGAGTTATGCCCCATCGTTACGGCGATGACGCGTTTGCCGTCGCGCTGGGCGGAGGTGATGATGTTATATCCGGCAGCATTGGTGAAGCCGGTTTTCATTCCGTCCGCACCGGCAAAGGTTTTCAGAATGTTGTTATGGGTGTAAATCGTTTTGCCGTTGTAAGTGAATTTTTTCAGAGAGAAAAGTTTGTAATACTGCGGAAAATGATGATACATGGCGGCAGCCAGAAGAGCCATGTCGCGAGCCGTGGTTTTTTGCGCCTTGTTCGGCAGGCCGTTGGCATTTTTGAAAGTGGTGTTCTTCATGCCGAGTTCGTGAGCGACCTTGGTCATGGTTTTGGCAAAGTTGGCTTCGGTATAACCGAGGTTTTCCGCCAGAACGGAAGCACAGTCGTTGGCCGATTTGACAATTAAGGCTTCAATGCAGGTTTTTACTTTAATTTTCTGGCCCGGGCGCAGTCCGAGGCGTGACGGCGCCATATTGGCCGCGTGACGGCTGACTTTCAGGTCGTCATTCATTTTGATGATGCCTTTGTTCAGTGCGTCAAAGGTGATGTATAGCGTCATTACCTTGGTGAGAGATGCGGGATAGCGCAGGGTGTCCGGCGCTTTGGAGGATAAAATTTCGCCGTTTTCGGCGTCTATGATGATTGATGAGGTGGCGGCACAAGCCGTGCCGGCGGAGTTCAAAACGGCTCCGAAACAGATAAGTGCACCGATAAAAGATTGTGCTAATGACAATTTTTTTAATTTAAACATTTTTCACAGCTTTTCTGCAGAGATATTCCTGTCCTCATTATTAGCTCGAAAAAGCAAATAATTTGTTAATTTTCTAGCCTGAAAAAGAATTTTTATAAATAATGAATAGGGTTAATTTTTAGCTTGACTTTCTGTTATATTGTTTGTAAAACACGAGAGCAATGGCGAACGTAGCTCAGTTGGTAGAGCCCCGGTTTGTGGTACCGGTTGTCGTGGGTTCGAGCCCCATCGTTCGCCCCAGTTTTTTATGAGGTGTTCGGTTCAGACACCTTTTTTTTATGTTTTCCGGCAGGTCGGGTTGAAAGTGCAGAGCGTGAGGCAGCAAAAACGTCCCGGGGAGGTTTTCGTCTCGGGCAATGAAGCTTTGCTAACGAGCGATGCCACGGCGGCGCGGCGGGAGAGTTTTACAAGACGAATTCCCGAATAATATATGGTATTTGCCGTCCCATCGTTTGCCTTATTCAAAAGATTTCTGCTGCAAGAAGGGAGTTCTTTATTATTTGGTATTCAACAGGAAGGAGAAAATTGTATGACGATTTCTATCGTACAAACGTTTAATCCGCCGTTGCGGCTTTATACGGGTGTTGAAAAAGTTTCTGTAAAAAGCAGGGAATGGCAGATGGGTGAGAACTTGATCGTTTCGGACGGGATTCAGATAATGGGTTATATGGGACAGTGTCAAGTTGAAGAGGTGTGGAAGCGATACCGTGAAGACAGCGATATTTATGTCAGTAACTATGGTTATGTGGCCAAGATTACCGATGATGAAGCAAAAAGCATTTTCAGAGAGGAAACATTAAAAGCCCTGCTTCATTCAGGGGCTCGCTTTGTCTGTTTGAATGAGACTGAAAAAGGATTAATAACGAGATGCAACCGGGTTCCCACAAATAAGAAAAATTCCGGATGCAAAATATGGCTGCAAATAGACGGGCTGGATGTTCATGTGATGGTTGCGGAAAAGTTTTTGGATAAACCCGAGGGAGCTTGGGGCGTTCATCATATAGATAATAACTCTTACAATAACAGTGTTACGAATTTAGTATGGGTTACCAGAGGACAACATAACAGAAGAATTCATCCGATGTCGTATCGGTGACGGGCGGGGTTAAGGGTTTGCTTCGCAGAGGCGGCGCAGGAGGGCCAACATGGCTGCAAAATTTTCAACTTCTTTGCGGGAGCGGAGATTGATGCGGTCGGCCAAGGCATAATAATTGCCGCGGCGGTCATAGTATATTATGCTTTCGGAACAGCGCCCGACGACCAGTTTGTTTTTGAAAAAGTTATAGGCGGCATAATTTCGGTTAATTTCCAGCAGATTCGGAAACTTATAGTTTTTGCTTTCCCGATAATGGGAAGAACAGCCGTAAAGTTCAATCCCGTCGTAGAACAAACCGTCGCTCCGGCTAAGAAAGGCGGCATAATCGTCGGGAAGCGGACTGAAATTCAGCATAAGCAATGATGTATTCAGCATTTCAATTTCTCCGGAAAGAGCCGGAGGAAAGAAGACGGCGCCGGGGCGTCCGGCAAAATATGGCAAATCATCGACGGCGGTCATGGTAAATTTTGCCTCCATACCAGGGAATAAGCAGTCTTTTTTGTAATTTTAAAAAATTATTGTTAAACTGCAGATCAAGAATTTTGTGAATGTTTTCATGGACGGGGTGGGTTCGCAGCAGGCAAAGATTGCTCAGTTCCGCGGTGCCGCCGAAATCAAACGGAATTTGCAGGTGAGTATTGACATTTTCCGGTGTCAGGCCTTTTTTTAATAAGGCGATGTCTTCATCATCAAGACCGACAGCACGGCAGTTTTCCTGTTCCGCATAGGCGAGCCGTTTAAGAAAAATAACCCGGGTTCGCTGAAATTCTTCATAAAGGCGGTTCATGTCCGTCCAGCTTTGCGGTGAATAGGGGCGTTCGACTATTTCAAATCCGTCCAATTTGTATTCGTGTAGCCGACGCTCAACGAGGCCGTACATTTCCTGAATGCCCGGCGCTTCTTCCCGGGGCCTTTGTTCGGCTGCGGAGCGGAACGGATGGGCGGAGGGCTGTGTTCCTTCGGCCAGCAAATCATCATAAGCGGACAACAGGGAAGAATCTTTCTCTGCGGCGGAGGCGAAGCAATTATTTTGTTTCGGTTTCGACCATTCCCACATATTGTCCTCTTAATCAGTTGGCCGGGGCATCCGTTTCATCCTCATCATCGTCAAAGTCCTCGTCAATATCTTCATTGGGGTCGTAGTCAATGCCGAGTTTAGAGAGCATATCTTCATTGATGTCTTCACGCTGGGCAACAATCCAATCCGGAACATAAGGCGCCGGCGGGAGTTTTGACAGGGCAAGCATTTGCTTGTCAAGATAGAAACGCGGGGCATCAGCCATAATCGGGCGGTCAATGAATCCTTGCATTAACACGACCTGTTTGAGCATAGGCAGACTCAGCAGCTGAGTGGTGCTGATAACGGAGGTGCCTTGCAGCTGGTAGCTGACGTTTTTGCTGAACGGATTGGAACCCTTTTGGAAACTGAGACCTTCATTTTTGGAGAAGGAGGTGGTTTGGACGGTCTTGTTACCAATCATTTTGGAGAAACGCTGAGCCGTCTGTTCGTTGTTTTGGGACAGAATAACTTTGCAGGCGGTTGTGGAAATAACGGTTTCCAGATCGTCTTTGCCGTATTTTCCGGAGATTTGCCCCAAATCTTGTCCGATCAGCAGGTAGGATACTTTTTGTCCGCGTCCGACTGCCGGGCCGTCGATGATGGCTTTCAGTTTGGGCATTTGCGGAAACTCGTCGAGAACGAACAGAGTTGGGAAGGGTCCCATTTGTCCGTCGGTTTTGTTTTGGAATTTCGGCGGATTGGCAATCAGGTAAGATGACATCAGCTCGATAAAGGTTCCCGAGATGACACCGAGCGCGCGGGCATCAACCTGGTTAACCGAGAGGTAAACGGAAATCGGTTTCCATTCGCCGGTAATCGGGTCTTTCATTCCGCGGAGATCTTTAAAGTGAAGGTCGGAGAAGCTGGTTCGCGAAACCACAGCCGAGTTTTTGAAAATGCCGATGCCGGAAAAACCGGTTGACAGAACGGAACCGCGTTCCTTGTCCGGCATAGAGCTCAGCTGGCTCAATTCAACGATACAGCGCGGAGAATAGCCGAATTTGCGGGCTTCGTCGATGGCCTCTTCCAACATGTCGCGCATGGGGTCGGCCATGGCTGCCATTTGGTCGCCTTCATCAAGACGGCGTTTGATTTCCTGCGATTGTTTAATTTGAGATTCGGTAATCCATTCCAGAATCATTGCCAGACAGGATTCGTGTCCGATCCATTTTTCAGGCAGCAATGACCAGGTGCCGATCGGCAGATAGTTGTCAATGGTCAGGGTGTCGTTGTGCAGATCCTGAATGGCCCGGGCAGACATCGGATCGCGCATTTCAAGGTAATAGCCTTCCAAAACGCGTTTGTCTTCTTCATCAAGTTTGCCTTCATAAACGCGGCCGATGAAATAGTCGTTGGCACGGGCCCGTTCGCATTTGGAGGCGATGAAGTGAATAAATCCGGTCAGAGCGGCACGGCCGGTCTTTGACCAGTGCGGGTCGGCGCCGCCTTTGGGGTCTTCCACCAGGATGTTACACATGGAATCAACATACATATCGCGATCAGGCCCCGGTGCCGGCAGGGCGTTCGGCGACAGCGGGTTCCAGCTCGGATAATAGACGCCTTCGGCCGGGTTGTCTTCCGCACCCCAGTTAATGACAAATACGGGACCGTCTTTGGCCCGAGCGCCGGTAGTGGTAAAGCACAATTCCGGTTTAGGGTCATTGACGACGATGCTCATGCCGTGGGAGTGAAAAATTGTCGGAATAACCACCCCGGCGGTTTTACCGGTGCCCGGAGGTGCGCAGCACAGGGTCGAAAGGGTTTCTTTCATCATCAGCAGGTGGCCTTTGTATTTGCCGACGACCATACAGAAACCGTCAAGCAGACCCATTTTCTTAATGTCTTTGAGTTCGGCAATTCGTGCGGAGCCGTGAATGTTTGACTGAAAACGGTAGGGGTTGGTGGCTGCCCCGATGAGCAGGCCGAAAGGCAGTGAGATAATCGGCAGAATCGGAAGCCACAGGCTGAACGAAAAGGCTCCGTGGTAGTTGGAAATCTGTTTTATCCAGTGCCAATAGCGGGAAAACAGATAACTCGGGGAATTGATAATCGTTTGAATGAATTTGGAAACTTCGCTCAGCGAATCTTTGGAGATGCCGTTGCCTATCAAATAGCCGAGCGGCATTGAAATGATTGCCAGAACGATGGTAACCAGAAAAGTGATAATAAAGGTCATTACCATCCATTGGACGGCGTTATTATACTCTTCCCATTCTTCGCCTTTTTTTTCCATTTATTTGATAATCCTATGCAATATTACGAATTAACTTTTTAATTTTTTCAAATTTTTCTTTGTCGATATGGTTTTCGGCCTCGTCAAGGGTTTTGGCAAACAGTTTCAGCTCTTTCGGCGTGCCGCGGTCAATCCGGGTGACGTTGATGTTCATGTCATTCCAGATTTCAAACATATCTTCGGCATTAATAATGTTGCCTAACTGGATAATGACGTAAGGTTTGATCGTGAAGGAGAAATCGGCTTCTTTGAGCTTTTCTTCCAGAGCCTGACGGGCCAGATCAACTTTGCGCACCGGCGAAATGCGGTGACTGCTTTCGGAAAACCAAAGGGGTTCTTCGTCGTTGAAGCGTTCTTCGTCGGCCAGCCAGTCGCCGGGTTCTTTATCCAGCAGGCAGATGCATATCTGTTTATCAGCAATGCCGATGAAATCAATCAGGTTGTTGTGCAGGGTTGCGCCGGTAATGACCTCATAGCCCTTTTGTTTGATGATGTCGATGGTCGAGCCGGTGGCATGCTGCGGCGCTGTGGTCTGCGTTTCCGGTTTTGCCGGCTGATTTTTGCGGTTGTCACGTTTGTTGTTGTCGCGCCGGTCGCGGTTGTTTCTGTCTTTAGACTGCTGGCGGCTGTTTTCTTTGGCCGGTTCCGGTTTGGGGGTTATGCTTTCCCGGGGCTTTTCCGCCGGCGTGTCAAATGCGTCAAAGTTGAAATCAAAGTCGTCGCCGTTGTCATCGTCAAACTGGAACAGAGAGTGATCGAAAGATTTGGTCTCCTGCGGGGCAGGGTTGCTTAATGCCGGAAAAGTCGGAGCCGGTGCCGCCTGTTTGGGCGTGTTTTTAATCACCTGGTTACTCAGTGTCGTCGGGCGAGGCAGGGCTTCCTCCATACGTTCGTCAATCGGTGCGCGGATACTGCGGGGACGGATTTCCTTATAAGACTTCTTCTTTTTCAGGGTTTTGCCGCTTTTTTTATTGCTGATGATTTTCACCGGCTTATAAAAGAAACGACGGAAAATCCGTATCGGAAACAAAGCCGCTTTGATGATGAGCTGATCCCAGGCTATCAGGCTCAAGGCCGCCCAGCCGGTCAGCCAGAGGGGGATAAAAGTCAGAATGATGAGGACAAAAGCCCATTCCTTAGGGTCGTCAATAACCCAACCCTGCATCCATAAGTTTTGCAGGTGACGCCAGTGGCGGCCGAGAAAAATGTCAAAACGCCAGTTGGTAAGCAAAATAACCCTTATACCTTCCAGAAAGAAAATGCTCCAGAAGATACCGATGAAGATAATTCGCATCGTTATCAAAATAGATTTCAAAGGTTATTTTCTCCAATTACAATTTTGTTCAGTATAGCATTCTATTGGTTAATTCTTTATTTAAGCTCATCGGAGTTTATCTTTTCCTTAAGCTGTTCCCGCAGAAAGTCTGATGTTTTTTCATGATGTTCCATGTTGGTTTTGACCCGTTTCAATTTTGATTCGATAATTTCCTTGGGGTCAATTTTCTGGGTGGTGGAACCGAGGTTTTTCAGAATAATGCGGGAGCTTTCACTGCCGTAGCGGGCAATCATTTTTTTATTATACCAGACAATCGGAGCCATCAGAAATGCGGTGAAGCTTTTTTTGTACAGGTAGCGCCAGCCCAGAAGCCAAACCGGAATCAGAGCAAGCAAGGTAAAGAAAAAACCGTAGTCTTTAGGCTGGCGAATCGCTCCGCCCTGCTCCCAGTAGGTGTCGATAATGCCCCAGTCGCTGACGGAAAGATAGTTGAAATTCCACAATTTTATTGTCAGCAAAACGCTGGCATAGATAAAGACATAGCTCCAGACAATGCCGACAATAACGAACTTCATAAATTTCAATATTTTTTTGAACATGACTATTTGGCGGCTCCCTGCGCCTCACGGGCAAGACGGTAAGCGTCCATGTTGAAAGCAGGCCGCTGCTGGCTCTGTTGACGTGCCTGTTCGCTGCCTCGACGGTCTCCGGCAATGTAACCATGCGGATTAGCAGGCGAACGGATGCTTTCACGATATTGCAGAATGGCTGCCCGTCGCTGTTCAAAGTTCTGACGACGGTTGTTGTGCGCCTCTTGCTGTGCTTCAAGGGAACTTTCCTGTCTGCGGACGCCTTCAAGTTGCTTGGTCAGCAAATCTTCAAATTTGTTGGTGGCAACCAGATGCTCAAGCATGCTCTTGGGTTCAAGACGGTCTGATTTGGTCATTTCTTCCCGTTTGAGGCCGAGGCGTTCGTTAATTTTAGTCAGGGTCGGGTTGGTTGCACCGTCTTTGCCGGCTTCGTCGAATTTGTGTTTCTTATATTGTTTGTCGGCAAATTCATTGGCTTTTTCAATCTGTTTCTCCATATCTTTCATGAAGCTTGCCGGATTACCGCCGCGGCCTTCCAGTTCATCCATCTGACGGGCAATTAAAATTGCGTTGCGTTTAGACATGGCTTCAAACAGCTGAACCGGGTTGACGTTTTTGAACGCATCCTGATTTTTGCAGAGGGTTTCGGCCATTTGGGCTCGGGCCAGCTGCCCGGCCATGAACTGAATGGTCTTCATATTTTCGGCCAGATTTTGGATTTTTTCCATGGCGGAGGCGCAGAAGGCCTGACGTTCGCGTTCCGGCATTTCGTTCATCAGAATTTTGGTAAAGCCGGTGGCTTTGGAACCGTCAATTTTGCCTTCGGCAATGTCGGACAGAATGCTTTTGACTGCATCACGGCCTTTTTCAATCGCCGCTTTGGAACCGTCGAACATTTTGACGGCTTTGTCGTCAATGGTGTCACGGGTGGAAATAGTGTTATATTTTTTTGCGTCGGCACTGTTTTTGTTCTTCCGGCAGCGGTTTTTAAACTGGTTGTATTTTTTATCAATATATTTGTAGCACTTTTTATACAGCCAGTTGGCACCGCCGAGCAGCCAGTCGTTGTACATATATTGAATAATGTCTTGTTCTTTGAAGATGTCTTTCGGGTCTTTTTCCTCTTCCTGAACCTTGGTTCCGTCTTCAGGAGTGATGTTGCCTTCGCCGCCTTCCTGTTCTTTCAGCTGTTTTTCGCAATCTTCTTTATCTTGGCGCTCTTCAGGGGTAAGGATACCGCGCTTTTCTTTAATTCGGTAATAATTCAGCTTTTGGGCAACGGTCATTCCCTGGAAAGTTTCGGTTTCCTTTTTGGGGTTCTGAGAAAGATAGACAGTTTTCTGCGGTTCGGCCGGTGCAGGCGCCTGTGTCTGCGGAGCCGGTGCGTTGGTATTGCCGGTCGGGGCAGGGGCTGTTCCTTCATTTACTCTGACTATTGCCATATCATCACCTTAATCGTTTATTTGTTTCTTCAAGTCTAGCATTAAAAAACGTTTTTGTCTATATTTTTGTAAAATATTTTCCGGCTCAGGCTTTGAGCTTTTTAATAAAATCTCCGATTTCGCGGTTGACGCGGATTCCGTCCTGCGGGGTGACTTTTATCAGACCGAACAGACGGGGCTTTATTTTGTTGATTTCGATCGGGGCGAAGGTTGCCGGATTGTTGGTCAGCATCTTATAAGCGCCCTCGGCGTCTTTGTTGGAGGTTTTAAAGAAGTTTTTGACCAGGCGCTCGGCGTCAATCGGAAATTCCTTTTTCCGGATGGCTTCAATATAGCGCTGGCTTCTTTCAACCCGAGCCTGATGTTCTTCGTACATCTGGCGTTCGATTTTGCGGCGTTCGGCTTTCAGTTTTCTTTCGGCGTAGTTGAGCTCGCAGCCTTCAATCTCAATCAAAATTTCCACATAGGAGATGATTGCCAGCTGAAGGTTGTCATCCGAGGCTTTTTCGGCGAAGTCAAGCAGCTCGTCATCCGTACCGGCCGGATTCAGGGAAGCCAGTTCCTGCGGGAAGATTTTCAGCATGATGTCCCAACCGTTGAGAATATCCTGAGAAATGCGGCGTCCGGTTTTGGGTTTGAAGTGAGGATAAAGGTTTTCCGCGGTTATTGACGGAGCCGGGGGCTGCCGGTCTGCACTTTCCGCCATCGCGCGGACGGCATAGAAATAATTTTGATAAGCCCGGTAAAGCGAACGTTCTCCTTCATTCAGTTTGGCGGAGTTTTCATCATCGCTGTTGCTGATGGGGAGAGAAATCTGCGGCGTCGGCGCCTGGCCGTTTTTGGCGTTTTCCACTTCTTCTTCAACATCGTCCAGTTCCGCGGAAATAAATTCGTTCAGCAGGCGTTCAAACTCGTCTTCCTCGCTTTCGGCAGGTGCCGGGGCGGCCCGGACAGGGGCCGGCTGCTGCGGAGCCGCGGTTTGGCGGGCAATGTTTCGGATATCGGGGTCAGAATTGGGCATTTCAAGAGAATTGTCGGCCAGAAGAGCTTCAATGTCGGCATCGGCGATATCGGGTTCAGACATTGCCGGCGGCAGTTTAACCGGCTGGGCTGCCGGCCGTTTGTGCTTGATTTTTTTGAAGACTTTGACGGGTTTTTTATTTTCGCTCATCTCTGCACCTCTAATTTACATTGATTTCTACCGGTTCTCCGGCATCCTGATTATAGATGAGAATACGATCCGGACGGCCGCCGTCTTTGACTAACAGATAAATGCTGCCGCCGTGGAGCCTGAAGCTGTCGATCGTGCTGCCGGCGGGCTGTTTCAGGCTGATGCTGCTGCCGGGTTCGGCCGCTACCGGTTTGCGTATCTTTTTATACAGCGTTCCGAGAAGGGTCATGCTGCCGAACACCAATAAGAAAGTTATCACAAAGACGATTGTTTTGACCAATTTTAATTTATCCATAATCTAATCCTTGCATTTTAGCAGATTGTCTGTATTTTAGCTAGTATTATATCCCTGAAGAAGTAAATTTTTTATTGCTAAAATGGAGCAAAACGACAGCAACATTATTCTTACTCCCGAGGCCGGTCCCGAACATAAAGGATTGCGGCTGGATAAGTTTTTGGCGCTGACGGTTCCCGATGTTTCCCGCTCGCAGGTGCAGCGGCTGATTGAGCAGGGCATGGTCAGCCGCGATGACGACGTGCTGGCGGACAATTCCTATAAAGTTCGTCCCGGCGACAGTTATCAGATTGAAATTCCGCCGCCGGAAGCCGCCGAGCCGGAGCCGGAAGATATTCCGCTGGAAGTGGTCTATGAAGACGAAGACCTGATTGTGGTCAACAAGCCGGCGGGGATGACGGTTCATCCGGCGCCGGGGTCTTTCCGCGGCACTTTGGTGAACGCTTTGCTTTACCATTGCCGGGATAATTTGTCCGGAGTGGGAGGGGTGAAACGTCCGGGCATTGTTCACCGTATTGACAAAGATACCAGCGGGTTGCTGGTTGCGGCCAAAAATGACCGGGCGCACCGGGGATTGGCCGAGCAGTTTGCCGAGCATTCGATTGAGCGGACGTATCATGCCGTTGTTTACGGGGTTCCGAACCCTTTGAACGGCCGCATTGAAGGAAATATCGGGCGCAGCCGTTTTGACCGTAAAAAAATGGCACTGACGGAAAGCGGCGGCAAACCGGCGGCAACGAATTATAAAACCCTGAAAACCTGCGGTTTGGCAGCGGCGTTGGTACAATGCAATTTGGAAACCGGGCGGACGCATCAAATCCGGGTGCATTTGGCGAGTATCGGCTGCAATCTTATCGGTGATCAGCTTTATGTCAAAAACCGCAAGAGCTGTCTGGACAGTCTCGAATCGGAAATTAAAAATTACGTTACCCGGTTTCCGCGGCAGGCTTTGCATGCTAAAAGCCTCGGATTTGTGCATCCCCGAACCGGGGAATTTATGCAGTTCGATTCTGATTATCCTTGTGATTTCAATGAGCTGGCGGATAAATTGTCTTTGCTTTAGCCGATTCTTCAATTAATTTTAAAATAAAAAAATAGAACTAAAGTTTAGGTTGTGTATATCTTTGAAAGCTAATAAGGTGGGATGGGTCAACAAACTGAGGGAGGACTATCATGAATAAAGACTTCACTCTGAATGGACTTGACTTTTCTCCAGAAATAAATCTTGCGAGATATTTGCAGAGTATCAGAAAATTTCCAATTTTAACTCCGGAAAACGAATATGACTTGGCTGTCAAGTATAAGGCGACGCATGATCCGAAGATTGCGCAGCAGCTGATTAATTCGCATTTGCGGCTGGTGGTTAAAGTGGTTTCCAAATATAAAGGCTATGGTTTGCCGGTGAGCGAAATGATTTCCGAAGGGAACATCGGCCTGCTGTATGCGATTAACAAATTTGAGCCGGAGAAGGGCTTTCGCTTTTCGACCTATGCCCTGTGGTGGATTAAAGCTTCAATTCAAAAATATATCTTAAATTCCTGGTCTTTGGTTAAAATCGGCACGACAGCGGCTCAGAAAAAGCTTTTCTTTAATCTGCGCAAGATTAAAAACCGTTTGAACCTGATGGATGACCGTGAGCTTTCGCACGATGTTTTGGGCGGTATTGCCGCCAGCCTGGATGTCAGCGTGCAGGAGGTGACCGATATGAATATGCGTCTGAAAGCGCATGACGGTTCTTTGAATGCGGTTATTGATTCATCTTCCGATAACGGCAGCGAGTGGATAGACTTTATTTCAGACAGCAAGCCGAATCAGGAAGAAAAACTGGCGTACAGCGAAACAATGACTTATCGCAAGCGTTTGTTCAATCAGGCACTGGGTTGCCTGAATCCGCGGGAAAAAGACATTTTGTTCAAGCGCCGCTTGGTTGACAAGTCGGTAACTTTGGACGATTTGAGCAAAACTTATGACATTTCCAAAGAGCGTGTCCGCCAGATTGAGCTTAATTCGATTAAGAAAATCCGGAAGGCGATTTTTGCCGAAAACTGATACATGAGTTTAGAAAAACGGCCGCTGTTGCGGCCGTTTTTTTTGTTTGGGCATTATTTTTTGCTGTTTCCGAGAATGCCGGGACCCCAGTCCTCCGCCAGCTTTTCAAGATTGGCGTCCAGCGTTTTGAGACGTTTTTGCGCCGCAATTTTGGAAAGATAGATGAAAAGGTTAGGCACTTCGAGATAAACAATCAGTCCCAACCCGGCCGAACCGAGCATGATAATCAGGTTGAAAATGTCGCTGAGAATGAAGAAGGCATCTCGAACGGTGAAGTTGCTGATGACGTGGAACAGGTAGATGAAAACCCCGGCGAGGTTGAAACAGCCGACGATAATCAGTTTGTTGGTGTTGTTTCGGTCGGTTACCATAACCGTAAACGTCGGCAACAGTCCGATAAGCAGGACAACCATAACCGGCAGCGTGGTCAAAACGGCAATCAGAATGCCGATTGTCAGCAGAATTTTTTGAAACAGCGAGAGCCGGACGTAAGAGCTGCGTAATCCCGGTGCCTGTGTTCTGGTGCGTACTTTGCTGATTTTGGTCATTTCAGTATCCAAAAGAAAAGGTTAAGCACAAAAGAGGTTATCATTGTCAGCACCGCAAGAACGCTGGCAAAACGCATGGCCACGCTTTTGGCTTCTTCGTCCCATTTGGCGGTGTTGTTGACAAGGTTGTTTTTTTCGCTGATCATCAGATTGGCGTTTTTCAGCGCATTGGCGTAATCGATGCTGTCTTTCTGGCGCGCTTCTTCGTCTTCAATAATAGCGGTGATTTCATACAACTTGCCGTTTTTATGGACTTTCAGCAATTCGCGTTCCAGATATTTCTGATATTTGACGTTATGATAGCTCTTGATAATCAGCATGCAGGCGCTGACCAGCCATTTGGCCAGGTTGGGCAGTTGCGCCGGACCGTATTTGTTTTGCATATCGGTATAAAGACGCAGAATGGCACTGGCCTGCAAAGCCTCGCGTCCGGTGTTGAGATCAGTGAGAATGCCGTCGATTTTTTTGCCCATTTTGCAACGCAAATAGGCCATGATGTTTTTGTCATAAGGCATGGAGGTTACCTTGCCGGTGGCATAAGTATGGTCGAGTGCCCGCAAGATGCGCGGAGCGGAGTTGACAAACTCGTCACCGAGCAGCGGGCTGATGCAGGGCAAGTCTTCGTCAAAATCATACATAATGCGGTCAATGCCGTAACCCATATCCTTGCGGCTGATGTAGGCCTTGAATTCACCGGCATTGGCCGGCGCGCGCACGCTGGTCTGCTCCTGATACCAGGCTTTAATCAGGTCGGTGTTGAAAAGCTCATAAAAGCTGTTCAGGCTTTCGCCGCTTTTGACGGCGTGGAATATGGCTTTGGGTATGCCGCCGGGGAAAAGCCAGAGGTTTTTATATTTTATCGGCAGGTTGGGGGCCAGAATAATACATAATTTAGAAATCAGCAGTTCACGGTTAGCCGTGTTCTCGCCGTTGGTGTGGAGCAGTTTGTCAACCTGAGCGTTCAGCTTTTCGTTTTCCAGCCCGTTTTTAATCCAGTCGGTAATTTTTCCCGCTTTCAGCTGTTCGTAGCCTTCTTCGGGATTTTGCAGCAGGGTATAGGCAACGTCAGTCAGATTATAAACTTTTTCTCCGTTAACGGTCAGTGCCTTTTTCGGGCGCTCGACGGAGCTTTGGGTGATGTTGACCTGTTTGCCTTCGACAAAACTGTAGGTATGGGTGTAAGTCCAGCGGTTTTCTTCAATATCGTTGAGCAGACCGCGGAAAATACTGGCGTAATAGGCGGAAGTTTTATCCGCATCAAGCAGGGTTTGATAGCTGCCTTTTTTCAGTTTAAGGCGCAGCATTTCGGTTTCGGTGAGTTCTTCAAGCAGGCCGTGTCCCAGATAAAGCTGGAGCATCAGCGCACCGACGGCGTAGATGTCGTTTTTGTCGCTGCCGTTGCCGCGGCCGTCTTTCTGCGCCATCAGGCTTTCAATGGTTTCGGCAGCCGCCGGCTGGTGATAGGCGGGGAAAGAGGCTATGCAGTCGCCGAGAACGATATGTTCCCGGTTTTCGTCCCGGTAATAAACGTTGTCTGCGCGAATGGCCCGGTGGGTAATGCCGTAGCTGCGCAGTACTTCCACTGCCGAGAGCAGCGAAAGCAAAACGGTTTTGAATTTTTCCGGCTGATTCTTGAGGCAGTAGGCTCCGGCGCTGTCGATAACCCGTCCGCCGAGAGGCGTTTCGTAAATAAGCGCCATGTTGCGCGAATTTTCAACCGGATAGCTGATGACGCCGTATTCAACCAGTTTCATGATAGACTGGTGGTCGATTGATTTGAGGTAGGGGAGCAGAGAGCTTCGCGGAGAAGTGACGTTATTGCAGACGAGGGCGAAAAGTTCGCGTTTGTCATTGATTTTGTCTTCGACTTTATATGCTTTGGCGCCGTTCGTATCCAGCCATACCATGGGAGACGAAAAATCAATGGTATATCTTTCTTTCAGGATATATATGCTTTCTTTGCCGGCCGCAGGGGGCGTTTCAACCGGGGTTTCCGGCGGCGGCGTTTGCTCTAAGTCTTCTTCTGCCATAAGATGAATTCTCTCGTCTAAACTATTCTGTCAGCATGACTATATAATAATAAGGGTTAATAAAACACAAATATTTTTTGTTTTTCTGGAAAATTCACGCTAAAATACGGCTAAAATCGATAAAAAGGTTTGGAAATTATGGAAAAATCACAGGCAGTCGACTATACGAGCATTGATTATCTGGAAGGCTTGGAAGCTGAGCCGCAAAGTGTGTCTGCCGGTTCGGACATCCTTGCCGAAGCGGCACGTTATCACGTGGATTTGGATACGCTGGAAACGGTGGGCAGTTCCGCCGCGGTGCCGGTGCAGCCCGCCGCCCGTCCGGTTTATACTCCCGATGCGGCCGAAGCTGCCGAAAACATTCAGGAAAACCGTTTTCTTGATGAAACCGATGTCCGGCTGCGGGATATGGTCAATAAAGTATTTCGCCGGTCAGACCGTCCGTTTGTGATTGTGCGCGACGACCGTATCGAATATGCCAACAGAACATTTTTGAATTTGCTGGATATTAAGAGCGAGACAGATATTCTCAAAGAAAAGTTTTTGAAACTGGTAGCGCGGGAAGACTGGGAATTTTTGGCGGAAAACATCGGTGAGATGCTGATCAACAATGAGGCGATGGAAATCCGTCTGGTGACGGCCGGTCACAAGATTTTGAAAGTCAAGTTTGACGCCATGTATTTGTCGGATAATCAGCATTTTACCTTTATTTTAATCGGTGAGCGGATTATTCCGAAAACGGTGACGGCAATGGGTATGTATGATCCGGTCACCGGGCTGCCGAACTTTTATCTGTTTGAAGACAGGGTTCAGGTGGCGGTCAATTATGAAAATTATAAAGACATCCGCCAGCGTAAAAACATGATAGCGGTTATCGGTATCGGCATTGATAATTTTCCGGCGCTGAAGACAATCGGCATGCATGAACTGGTGCTGAAAAAACTGGCCGAAAAGCTGATGCTCAGTCTGCGCAAGACTTATACGGTGGCCAGCGGGCTGAAGTATCAGTTTTGGATTTTGCTGCCGGATGTTATGGACGAAGAAAGCCTGAAGTTGGAGCTGCAGAAAATTCAGAAGATATTCGAAGAACCGGTTGCCGATAATTTTACCGAACATGACATTTCGGCTTCCATCGGGGTGAGTGTTTTTCCCGAGCCGGGAAGTTCAGCCAAAAAACTTATCGAACAGACCATTCTTTCCATTCAAAAGGCCCAGAAAGAAGGCGGCCGGCGGATGCAGATTTTCGGCATCTAGCCGTTCAGTTCAAAAAAGCCGCGTCCGCCGCGCAGAATTTGAAAAGCTTCGTCGGTATAGCCGCCGTCAGGGGTGTGGACGGTCAGCCCGGGCAAAATTGCGGCCGGCGCTTTTGAGTCTTTTTCGGCGATAATCATAACTCTTTTAGCGGTTTGTCCGGGTTTGGAAAAGAGGGGGATGATTTTAAGGCCGCCGGTTCTGCCGTATAAGGCCGTGATTATTTCGGTTACGGCTTCAGCGCGGTTGATGAGGTAAAGCAGCCCTTTGGGAGCCAGCATTTTGAGGCAGAAACGCAGCCAGGAGGAAAGATCAAACTGCTGGAGATTGTGGGCCAGAGCTTTTCCTGGATTGGGCGAGGGCATATCATGGTCGCTGTAGGGCGGGTTGGTGATGACGTGCCGGAAACTGCAAGGCGGAACGGTGGTGATTTTTTGCCGGATGTCGGCATTAACATAGTGCAGGAAAGCGGAAAAACCGTTGGCTTCGGCGCTGCGGGCGGATAATTCTGCCAGTTCGGGCTGAATTTCTATTCCGGTAATCTGTGGCTGTATTTCCTGAAATCTGGCAGCGAGGCACAAGGAAATGGCGCCGGTTCCCGAGCCGACATCAAGAATTTTGTCGTTTTTTTTAACTTTTTGAACCAGTGAGGACAAAATAACCGCGTCCGTCGAAGCCCGATAGCCGTCAACGGGCTGAAAAATTTTAACCTGCCGGTTCAGCAAATAGTCGTTGGTGTATTCTGCCATTCTGTCCTCCGGCCGAATTGTAACCGAAATTTTGAAAAAATCCAGCAAATAATTGCCTTAATTTGGTTGCAAAAGCGGTACCCTTTGTGTAAACTTCCGGTATTGATTAACTAAAGCAAGGACATTAAGACGATGAAGACTTTAATAGTAATTCCGGCCCGCTACGGCTCAACCCGCTTTCCCGGCAAACCGCTGGCTAAAATTGCCGGCAAGGAAATGCTGCTGCGGGTTTGGGAAAATGCCCAGAAAGCGGCTTCCAAATTTGAGGGCTGTCAGGCCGTGGTTGCGACCGATGATGAGCGGATTATGGATTTTTGCCGCAGCCGCGGCATTGACGCGGTAATGACTTCCGTCAACTGTCCGACGGGAACCGACCGGGTCATCGAAGCGGCGGAAAAAATGCGGGAAATGCCGGAGTTCGTGGTCAATCTGCAAGGAGACAATCCGATTTGTCCGACTTGGTTTGTTGAGGCGGTTATTAACGAATATTACAAAAATGACCGGGTTGAAACGGTAACGCCGGTGGTTAATCTGTCGTGGGAGGAGCTTGACAAACTGCGCGAACATAAAAAAGAAACGCCATTCAGCGGTACAACGGCCGTTTTTAATATGGAAGGGGACGCATTCTATTTTTCCAAAAATATTATTCCGGCAATCCGCAAGGAGGAGAAAGTTCGGGCGGGAATGGAAACTTCACCGGTTTACCGCCAGGTGGGCTTGTACGGTTATCGGCTGGATGTGCTGCGTAAAATAGCCAAGCTGCCGGAAGGTGTTTATGAGAAACTGGAAGGCTTGGAGCAGCTGCGCTGGATTGAAAACGGGATTAAAGTTCGCTGCGTGAAAGTCGATTATCGGAATTACGGCAAAATGGCTTCGCTGTCCGGGGTTGATTCGCCGGAGGATGTCGCCCGGGTAGAGGCTGTTCTTGCCGAATACGGTTTGTAAAATTTTTGTATCAGACATTTTTTGATTAAGAGGAAGCAATGACAACAAGACTGATTATTGCCCGGCACGGGAATACTTTTACCAAAGACCAGACACCGACCCGCGTGGGCGGTCGGACGGATTTGCCGCTGGTTGAGAGTGAGCGCGGTCGAAATATCGGCAAATATCTGAAATTGAAGGATATGCTGCCGGATGTCGTTTTTGCCGCACCGCTGAAACGGACGATGGAAACCGCCCGTCTGGCCGTGGCGGAGATGGGACTGCCGTTGGAGGTGCAGGCGGAGGACTGTTTTCGCGAGGTGGATTACGGCCCGGATGAAAACAAGCCGGAGGAAGAGGTTATTGCCAGAGTGGGGGAAGACGCCATTAAACTTTGGAATGAAAAGGCGATTGTTCCCGATGGCTGGAAAGTTGACGTTCCGGCTTTGATTCATACCTGGGAAAGCTGGGCAGAGAAGGTTGCTTCGGCGTATAAGGACAAGACGGTTATGATTGTTTCCAGCAACGGCGTTATTCGCTTTGCTCCGTATATTACCGGCGATTTTGAAACTTTTGCCAAAGAGCATGACATAAAAGTCGGTACCGGCAGCGTTTGCCTTTTTGAAAAGGAAGATGGAGCTCCCTGGCGCTGCATCGGCTGGAATATCAAACCGGCAAAGGAACTGGAAAAATAATTAATCAAGAAAAAGGTTTTCGGATGAAAACCTTTTTCTTTGGATGAATGTCAGCGAATTCCTCCCATTCCCATATCATCCTCTCTACACATATATAGAGCGCCAATTCCGTTTCTTCCGCCGTCACAGCAGCTGCTACACATGGGGCTGCGAATCGGAGTGATTCGGTTGGAAGGGCATTTATTATTATGGGCAGTGATTTCCAAATACATCCGCATTCCGAATTGTGAACATGTTTCACCCATTTTAATCGGGGCAATTGTACTCCAGGTAGTGTAATTGCCTTTACAACTGTTTCTTAATAATGCGAATTGCATTTTGTCGTTGATGTTTTTGTAGTAGCTGTATTGTTGCGAACAGTTATATTCGACGACACAGCTATTTCCCGACTGTTTGTAACCTGAATTACAGTTCCAGGATTGGATTTTGGCAGCACAGTCGGCAAAATAAGAGCAGGTCGCGTTTGCCGGGCAGGAGGCGATTGCCGCGGTCCGGTTATGACAGTTGTCCGGATAGGCTACCTCGCACTTTGACTGGCAGTCGCCGTAAACCTGCTGGCAGCCGTAAGGCGCGGAGACCGCATTGCGATTTCTGCAATTATCGGAATAAGCCTTTTCGCATTTGGAAGAACAGTCAGCAAAATATTTCTCACAGCCATACGGGGTTTGAACCGCAGTCCGGTTGCGGCAGTTGTCGGCATAGGCTTTCTTGCAGACGCTTCCGCAGG
>OGCN01000351.1_pt1 | contig 81073 bp, 53 predicted proteins | sample 1570181 | NCBI WGS metagenome assembly OGCN01 (sample SAMEA4370584, study PRJEB24528) | human gut metagenome | reverse complement strand
CCCCACTGCTGCCTCCCGTAGGAGTCTGGGCCGTGTCTCAGTCCCAATGTGGCCGATCGGCCTCTCAGCCCGGCTACCCGTTGCGGGCACGGTGGGCCGTTACCCCGCCGTCTACCTGATGGGCCGCGACCCCATCCCCTCCCGCCAGGGCTTTCCCGGGCCCCCCATGCGGGGTGCCCGGAGTATCCGGTATTAGCCTCGGTTTCCCGAGGTTGTCCCGGAGGAGGGGGCAGGTTGGTCACGTGTTACTCACCCGTTCGCCACTCTATCCACGCCCGAAGGCGTCTTACTCGTTCGACTTGCATGTGTTAGGCGCGCCGCCAGCGTTCATCCTGAGCCAGGATCAAACTCTCCGTGGAAAGTTAAGGGCGGATGCCCTCAAATCCTAGTTAATTAAAAAATTGAATCAGGGTCCATATGATCGCTTCGGGGGAAGACTCCCCCGAAGCCCTGTCTGGCTTCGTAAAATTCCATCCACAGTATCCGGTTCTCAAGGTTCCCGGCGGGGCCTGCGGCCCGCCGTGCGCTTCGCGTTCCCGCTTGGCGCAAGATTGAATACTACCTTGCGCGCTCGGCCGTGTCAAGAACTTTTTTCAGAAAGTTTTTCCCGGCCGTCCCGCGGGCCGCGGGGCGCCCCGCCTTCCGGGCTTCTGCCCTTCGCGGCGGCGAGTTCGGTATTATACGCGCCCCCGGCGCCCCGGGTGCGGGAAACCCGCCCGCACACAGGATGCCGACAACTCCAGCGCGGCGGAGCGCGGGCGGATGGGGGTTTCGGGCGCTTGGGCGGCATGCGGGCTGGCGCTTCGCCCCGCCCCGCATGCGGGCCGCCCCGGGGGCCCCGGCCCATGTCCATAGACGCAACCGCCCCGGAGGTCCGGCGCTTGCGCGCCTGGGCCCTCCGGGGCGTTCGATTCGGCCGCGTACATTCAACTACCTATATATAAGTAGAAGGATTGGTGCTCACCTTCAGGCCAGGGATCCTTCCGCCTTCATCGCGCAGCGGAGCTTCTCCTATCGTTGGCGCTTCCTTATTCGCCTTCGTCAAACTCCTCGCGGAGCGAATACCAGCCGTGGTTGCTTTCAACAGCCAAGGGCACACCGAAGAGTTCCGTCATGCAATCGCCCGTGAGAAGCTCTTCCTTTTTGCCGTCGGCATAAATCGCAGCGTCCTTAATAAGAAGCACGCGGTCGATGGCGGGAATGATGTCTTCGGGATAATGCGTGACCAAAATGACCGATCGGCCCTCGGATGCCAGCTGGCGCATAACGCCGCGCAGTTGATACATGCCTTCGGGGTCGAGGCCCGTGCATGGCTCGTCGAAAATGAGCGCCTGCGGATCATGGATGAGCTCGCGCGCGACGAGCACGCGGCGCACTTGGCCCGTTGACATTGTCATAATGTCGCGATTGGCAAGTTCACCAATGCCCAAACGTTCAAGCTGCTCTTCGGCTTTTTTGAAATCGGCCTCGGTCGCATGAACATGACGCGGAATGCCGAGCGTGCCGAACAGGCCACCGCACACGATATCGCGTGCAGGCAGGTGAACGCGCACCTGATCGTGCATCGTGTTGCTCACCACACCGAAGCACGCCTTGATATCGGCGAGCGACGGGCGCTCTTGGCCGCGGAAAATCACGGGCGGCACATCGCGGTGCAACGGCAACACCTCACGAGTGAGCAGCTGGATAAAGGTCGACTTGCCAGCGCCATTCGGGCCGAGCAGTGCGATGTTCTCGCCTTCCGCAAGCTCAAAGTTTTCGACATGCAGAATGACCTTTTCCTTGCGACGCACCGTGGCATCGTGGATTTTGAACAACGGAGTTTCTTGCGTTGCCACGAACTACCCCACGACCTCTGCGATGACCTCGACCTCAACAAGGGCACCCTTGGGCAGCTTGTCGACTGCGACGCACGAACGGGCGGGCAGCGTTTCGCCGAACGATTCGGCATAAATCGCATTGAAGGCGGCGAAGTCGTTGATGTCGTCGAGGAAGCAGGTGGTTTTCACCACGTGGTCGAAGTCGGTACCGGCAGCCTCGAGCAGGGCGCCGACGTTTTTCATGACCTGTCGACTCTGGGCTTCGATGGTGTCGCCAGCCAACTCGCCCGTCTCGGGAACCAGGGCAATTTGGCCCGATGCGAACAGCAGGCCGTTCACGATATTGCCCTGGGCGTAAGGGCCGACGGCTGCAGGGGCGTTAGGGGTAGAAATGGTCTTCATTGAAAGCCTCCTTCTTTGTGGCTGTGTTGCGGCAACTCTACTACATATATATGTAGGTGTTGCTCAAGCAGGTTCGCCGCGCCGCGAGGGCGGTCGAAAACGTCTCTTCCTTCACTCGACTCCAGCAATGACGACCAATCTGACGCGTATTTTCCCTATCGTGCGTCCTTACCGGAAGAATGCACGATGCGGATGGACGAGCAGCAGAAGGCCCTGGCCGTTGCCGAAAATGAATGCGCAAAAGGGCGCCGCGCTTCCCTCGAACCTCGCGAGAATGCGCATACAATGTGAGCATCACGCAAGGTTTCATGCATGAATTCTTCCATTGTCGGCGCAAATGAGTATACTGCTTTACTACGATAGAGTACGATATTATCAAGGAAGTAACCGACATGACCGAGATGCTCACGCTCGACGCTTTTGAAGAGGCATCTGCCAAAGTGCAGGAGGTCACGCAGAAGACGGGGCTCATCGAAAGCCCTCACTTCAGCGCGCAAACCGGCAACAAGGTATTCTTCAAGCCCGAAAACATGCAGCGCACCGGCGCGTATAAGGTACGCGGCGCGTACTACAAGATTTCAACGCTGACCGATGAAGAGCGCGAGCGTGGCCTTATTACCGCTTCGGCGGGCAACCATGCACAAGGCGTCGCTTTCGCCGCAAGCCGCTATGGCGCCAAGGCAACCATCGTCATGCCCACCACGACCCCGCTCATCAAGGTCGAGCGCACGCAGCACTACGGCGGCACCGCCGTTCTGCACGGCGACGTGTACGACGAGGCCTGCGAATACGCCATGCAGCTGGCCGAAGAAAACGGTTACACCTTCATCCATCCCTTCAACGACCCCGCTGTTGCCACGGGCCAGGGCACCATTGCCATGGAAATCGTGAAAGAGCTGCCGCTCGTTGACTACATTCTGGTTCCCATCGGTGGCGGCGGACTGGCCACGGGCGTATCTACGCTGGCCAAGCTGTTGAACCCGCATATCAAGGTCATTGGCGTCGAGCCCGCTAACGCCGCGTGCATGAAGGCTTCCCTGGAAGCTGGCCATGTGGTGAAGCTGCCGAGCGCGAACACCATCGCCGACGGCACCGCCGTGCTGGAGCCAGGCGACAAGATTTTCCCGTACATTCAGCAGAACCTCGACGATATCATCACCGTCGAAGACGACGAGCTCATCTCCGCCTTCCTCGACATGGTCGAGAATCACAAGATGATCGTCGAGAATTCCGGCCTGCTCACCGTGGCGGCCTTGAAGCACCTGTCCTTTACCGGCAAGAAGGTCGTTTCGATTCTGTCGGGCGGCAACATGGACGTTATCACCATGTCTTCCGTCATTCAGCACGGCCTCATCCAGCGCGACCGCGTGTTCACGGTTTCGACGCTGCTGCCCGATCGTCCCGGCGAGCTCGTTCGCGTTGCGCAAACCATCGCCAGCATGAACGGCAACGTCATTCGCCTCGACCACAACCAGTTCGTGAATACGAACCGCAATGAGGGCGTCGAACTGCGCGTGACCATCGAGGCCTACGGCACCGACCACAAAAACCAAATCGTCGCGGCACTTGAAGCCGCTGGCTTCCGCCCCAAGCTTATTCAGGCGCACCTGTAAGCGCCACTTCGGCACCCCACGGGTCTGCGCCTTATAAATCCCTTCGTCACTTAACCGGGCGTGCGTTCGCATGCCCGGAATTTGCGCCCTCGTGCGGCCGACGACCGGATGAAAGCGAGAGCGCTCCATGTCTGTAATCTAAAAGTGCCGCCATGCGGCCAACCACAGAAAGGGAGCCTCCCATGACCGGAATGCCCAACCATGTAAAGTATCAACGCGGATATTTCATGCCGCCCGAGCCGTGCTTCGACTGGGCGAAGAAGGAATACATCGAGAAAGCCCCGAAGTGGGTGAGCGTTGACCTTCGCGACGGCAACCAGGCGCTCATCATTCCTATGAGCCTCGAGCAGAAGCTGGAATACTTCAAGAAACTCGTCGAGATCGGATTCAAGGAAATCGAGATCGGCTTCCCCGCTGCCAGCGAAACCGAATTTGAGCTGGCCCGTACGCTCATCGAGAACGACATGATTCCCGAAGACGTCACCATTCAGGTGCTCACCCAGGCACGCGAGCACATTATCAAGAAGACGTTCGACGCCCTCGAGGGCTGCAAGACTCCCGTCATCATTCACGTGTACAATTCCACGAGCCTCGCGCAGCGCGAACAGGTATTCAAGCGCGACAAAGAACAGATTAAGGAAATCGCTCTGACCGGCGCTAAACTGCTGAAGGAACTCACCGACGAAGCCGGCCACGACAATTACCGCTTCGAGTACTCGCCCGAAAGCTTCACCGGCACCGAGCCCGAATACGCGCTCGAGGTATGCAACGCCGTTCTGGACGTATGGCAGCCGACCCCCGACCGCAAGGCCATCATCAACCTGCCCGCGACGGTCGAAATGAGCCTGCCGCATGTATTCGCGCAGCAAGTCGAGTACATGAGCAAGAACCTGAAGTATCGCGACGCCGTTGAGCTGTCGCTGCATTGCCACAACGACCGCGGCACGGGCGTTGCCGAAACCGAGCTGGGCATTCTGGCTGGCGCTGACCGCGTTGAGGGCACCCTGTTCGGCAATGGCGAGCGCACGGGCAACACCGACCTGATTACCGTCGCCATGAACATGTTCGCCCATGGCGTTGACCCGCAGCTGAACTTCGCCAACATGCCCGAGCTGGTCGAGCTGTACGAGCGCGTGACCAACATGAAGGTTGAGCCGCGCCGCCCCTACGCTGGCCAGCTCGTGTTCGCCGCCTTCTCGGGCAGCCATCAGGACGCTATCGCTAAGGGCCTGAAGTGGCGCGAGGAGCATGACCCCGAGCATTGGACCACGCCGTACCTACCGATCGACCCCACCGATGTGGGCCGCCATTACGAAACCGACGTCATTCGTATCAACAGCCAGTCGGGCAAAGGCGGCATCGGCTACATTCTGGAGCAGAACTTCGGTTACGTGCTGCCCCCGAAGATGCGTGAAGAGCTGAGCTACGCCTCTAAGGACGTTTCCGACCACACGCATGCCGAACTGTCGCCCGAAGAAGTGAATCGCATCTTCCACGAGAACTATGTGAACCACGAAGGCCGCATTGAACTCATGGACTTCCACTTCACGCATGCCGAGAACAACAAGGCATTCAAGGCGTTCGTGACCGTGAAGATTGACGGCGACGAGCAGGATGTTATTGGCAACGGCAACGGCCGCCTCGACTCGGTGTGCAACGCCATGGAGAAGCTGGGGCTGAAGGCGCATATCGCAAGCTACAGCGAACACGCCATGACCGGCGGCTCCGACAGCTCGGCTATGGCCTACGTGGGCGTCGAGGATCCGGACGGCAAAATTGTTTGGGGCGCAGGCGAGCATCACGACATTATTACCGCATCCATCAAGGGCCTCATTTCTGCCCTGAACCGCATGTAGCACCATTCGGGGCCGGGACGTGCTCCCCGGCCCCACGTTGAGGGGCGAGCGCGCTTCCTCGGAATCAACGCTTCAAACGCCCCGAGGCGTATGCACCGCCCCTCAACACTCATTTACTTATTGCCACTAACCATCCTTAAGGGGGATTCCATATGGGCATGACCATGACCCAAAAAATTTTGGCGGCGCACGCCGGGCTCGATTCCGTAGTGCCCGGCCAGCTGATCGAGGCGAACATCGACCTCGCGCTCGCCAACGACATCACCGGTCCGGTAGCCATTCGCGAGCTGAAGAAGGCCGACATGGACAAGGTGTTCGACCGCACGAAGGTCGCCCTTGTTATGGACCACTTCGCCCCGAACAAGGACATCAAGAGCGCCGAGCAGTGCAAGGAGTGCCGCGATTTCGCACGCAAGCACGACATTGTGAACTTCTTCGACGTGGGCCGCATGGGCGTTGAGCACGCGCTGCTTCCCGAACAGGGCATCGTCGCTTCCGGCGACGTGATTATTGGCGCCGACAGCCACACCTGTACCTATGGCGCGCTGGGCGCGTTCTCGACGGGCGTTGGCTCCACCGACTGCGCAGCGGGCATCGCTACGGGCAAGGCCTGGTTCCGCGTGCCTTCCGCCATTAAGTTCAATCTCACGGGCAAGCTGAATCCTTGGGTTTCGGGCAAAGACGTGATTTTGTACATCATCGGCATGATTGGCGTTGACGGTGCCCTGTACCAAAGCATGGAGTTCCAGGGCGAGGGCATTGCGTCACTTTCCATGGACGACCGCTTCAGCATCGCGAACATGGCCATTGAAGCTGGCGCGAAAAACGGAATTTTCCCCGTCGATGAGAAGACGATTGAATATATGAAGGGCCGCGCGCAGCATGAGCCGGTCGTGTTTGCCGCCGACGACGACGCCGAATACGAGCGCGTGATCGACATCGACCTTTCCACCGTTCCTTCCACGGTCGCAGCGCCCCACCTGCCCGAAAACACCAAGCCCGTCACTGAATTCGCCGACGTGAAAATCGACCAGGCGGTTATTGGCTCGTGCACGAACGGCCGCATCGAAGACATGCGCATTGCTGCCGAGATTTTGAAGGGCCGCAAAGTCGCCGACGGCGTGCGCGCCATCGTGATGCCCGCGACGCAGGAAGTCGAACTGCAGTGCATTCGCGAAGGCCTGGCTGAAATCTTCATTGAGGCAGGCGCGATTATTTCCACGCCGACCTGTGGTCCGTGCCTGGGTGGCCACATGGGCATTCTGGCCGCGGGCGAACGCGCGATTTCAACCACGAACCGCAACTTCGTAGGCCGCATGGGCCACGTGGAGTCGGAAGTGTACCTGTCCAGCCCTGCCGTTGCAGCCGCATCGGCCATCACGGGCTACATTACCGACCCGGCCTCTCTGTAGGCCAGGCGGCCTGAAGGCCGTTTAGCTTTGCTCGAACCACGTTGACGAAGCAGGTCGACCAAAAGTCAGCGAGAGCGAGCCCGGCGCCGAAGATTCGGCCGAATGGTTGAGCGACGCGTACTTCAGTACGCGAGCTCGGCCAGTCGGGCGAAGATTCGGTGCCCGGCTCGCTCGCAGCGTCGGCCTCTTCGTCGTTCGTCAGAACGACGAAAGGAACACATATGAAAATGACTGCTCAGGGCACTGTTTTCAAGTATGGCGACAACGTCGACACCGACGTTATTATTCCCGCCCGTTACCTCAACATTGCCGACCCCAAGGAACTCGCATCGCACGCGATGGAAGACATCGACACCGAGTTCGTGAAGAACGTAAAGCCAGGCGACATCATTGTTGCCAACAAAAACTTCGGCTGCGGCTCTTCTCGCGAGCATGCGCCGCGCGTGCTGAAAGACAACGGCGTGGCCTGCGTAATTGCTGCAAGCTTCGCGCGCATTTTCTACCGCAACGCCATCAACATCGGCCTGCCCATTCTGGAGAGCGCCGAGGCAGCCGAAGCCATTGCTGCGGGCGACACCGTGTCTATCGATTTCGGCACGGGCGTGATTACCGACGAAACCACGGGCGAAACCTTCCAGGCGCTGCCCTTCCCCGAGTTCATTCAGAACATCATCGACAACGACGGATTGCTGAACAGCCTCAAAGCTCGAGGCATTTAGTTTTCGGCGCCGGGATGGGCGGGAGGGCGTCGCACTAAGCTCAGACAGTCCTGCTCGCACGAACAGCACATGAGTGCTGTTCGGCTCGTGCGGAACTCGCGTGCGACGCCCTCCCGCCCATCCCGGCGCACCACAAACTCAACTAGCCTTACGAGTTATCGGCTGAGATTTGGACGCACGGTTTTTTGATTGGGCGCTTGACCTGGTGATTGGAGAATTATGAATTTCAATATTTGCGTTTTGAAGGGCGACGGAATTGGCCCCGAAATCGTCGATGAGGCGTTGAAGGCCCTCGACAAGGTTGGCGAAAAATTCGGCCACACCTTCAACTACGACGAACGTCTCATTGGCGGTGCGGCCATCGACGAGTTCGGCGTGCCCCTGCCGCAGGAAACCATCGACGCGTGCAAGGCATCCGATTCGGTGCTGTTGGGCGCTGTTGGCGGCCCGAAATGGGACCACATTGAGCCCTCCACCAACCGCCCCGAGCGCGGCCTTCTGGGCATTCGCAAAGAGCTGAACCTGTTCGCGAACCTGCGCCCCGCCAAGCTATGGGCTCCTCTGGCCGACGCATGTCCGCTGAAACCTGAGCGACTGGGCGATGGCCTTGACCTGGTTGTGTGCCGCGAGCTCGTGGGCGATGTGTACTTCGGCAAGAAGTGGCGCGACGAGGCTGGCGCGGGCCACGACGACATGAACTATTCCACGCCCGAAGTCGAGCGCATCGCCCGCGTCGCCTTCGATATGGCCCGCAAGCGTCGCGGCAAGGTGACGAGCATCGACAAGGCGAACGTTCTTGAGACGAGTCGCGTGTGGCGCGAAACCGTGCAGCGCATCGCCGCCGAGTATCCCGACGTCGAGACCGATTACCTCTACGTTGACAACGGCGCCATGCAGCTGGTGCTCAACCCCAGCCAGTTCGACGTTATTTTGACCGGCAACCTGTTCGGCGACATCTTGTCCGACGAGGCTTCCTGCATCACCGGCTCCGTAGGCATGCTGCCTTCCGCCTCGCTTTCCGATACGAAGCTTGGCATGTACGAGCCCATTCACGGCAGCGCACCCGACATTGCCGGCCAGAACATCGCAAACCCCATCGCAACCATTCTGTCTGCCGCAATGATGCTTCGTTACAGCTTCGATTTGGCCGAGGAAGCCGACGCCATCGAAAACGCCGTGGCAAGCGTGCTTGAAGCGGGCCACCGCACGGGCGACATCGCCAAAGCCGGCGAGAAGAAGCTCGCCTGCACCGAGATGGGCGACCTCATCTGCGCCGCTATTTAGCAGCATGATTATCGGACGCGCCCGCGAAAGCCGCAAGAACGCTGCTATCGCATTTGCCGCATGAGCACACTTGCAGTTTCGCTGAACGCATCCCGCAACAGATCACAGCAAAAGGCCAGTTCGGACACGTGAGCTGGCCTTTTGCTTTTCCCGCAACCACCGCGCACCTCACCCTTGGATACTTGGCTTCGTTGCGCTCCGCTCTGCCACTTGCCGCCATTGCATCTCGTTGACCTGCGGCAACGCATTCATCAATTGTGACGATACATGGAGATTATTTGGCACAACCTTCGCAAAGGGAGTATGATGGGAGTTAGTTTTCCCAGTTCAAACCTATATTTTAAGCTCCTTGAGGTGAAGTATGTTCAAATGCGGCGATAAGGTGATCTATAAGAGCTTCGGCGTGTGTACCATTGAGCAGACCGACTACGTATTGGAATCGATGAACTCGAAGGGCGGCGACGTGCCGCCGCGTCTCTATTTCGTACTGAAATCGGAAAGCGCGCGCGGCGGGCAGGCGTTCGTCCCTGCCGACAAAGCCGAAGAGCTCATTCGTCCCGTCATCGATCGCGCCGATGCCATCAACCTTGCGCAGCAGCTTTCTGAAATCGAACCGGAAACGTACATCGACAAGAACATGCATACCACCGACCAGCACTTCCGCGAAGAGCTTACCCAGCACGACTGCATCACAAGCATGCGTGTGGCTCGCACCATGGAGCATCGCATTGCCGAGCAAGAGGCAACGGGACACAAGCCCTCGGCCCTCTATATTCGTCTTCTCGATGCCGCACGAAAACAGGTGCAGGAAGAGTACGCCGCTGCGCTGGGGCTTTCCATCGAAGAGGCCGACGAGTATTTGAAGAAGGCCACGAGCCAAGCGTAGGGTGTTTCCTGGCTCGCTCCATTCGCAAAGCGGAAAGGTTAACTTCATAGGTCAGCGTTTTCGTACCCAGCTCCACGCCCTTTGCCCTACATGTACGCACAATCGCATACGCACCGCCCGACACGAGAATCGTATTGCCAAGGTCGAACATGCAGGCAATCACGACACCCGTCGGCCCTACGACCGACGAGATGAACGGCAAGGCAAAACAACCGATGTTATAGCCAAAGCCCATAAGCGTGGGAATCATACGATCCTCGGGCTTGTGGCGACGCGTGAACAGCATGGCGCCGCCGAATCCAACGACCGTCGCGGCAAACGACACCGCCGAAACGAGCAGCAAGCTCGCATCAAACTGGAAGCCCACAAACGAATACACCACCGTGCACGGCAGCGTGATATTGAAGAGCAAGCGCGAAAACACGTTCTTGGTTTCCGATTTAATGAAGCCGGTGTGCGAGCATACGGCGCCGACAACGATGATAAGCGCGTATGCGCTGGCCGAGAGCAAGATATCGAACATGAAGGTGGGGCCTTTCCGTAAAACGTTCCTACCCTAACACCCGCATATCGACGCAGACTTTCCTTGAGAATGTTTTCACAGGTTCTTTTTCATACGTTCGCATGCTTCCATAAGGGGAACTCGCATGAAAAAAGGGGCTCGCATATGCGAGCCCCTTGCGGCAAACGAGTGAGTTTGCGGCGTTCGTTACACACACAGCCCTTATACCGGCTGGAACACGATATAAAGGTAAATACCCGCGATAAGCACCGTGAGCAGCATGAGCGGGAAACCGATTTTCATGTACTTCACGAAGCTGATGGGGTTGCCGTTCTTTGCCGCGATGTCGGAGATAACGACGTTGCACGACGCGCCGATGAGCGTACCGTTGCCGCCGAGGCATGCACCGAGCGACGTTGCCCACCACAGAGGCGTTACATCCATGCCCGCGCCTTCCATGGCAAGCAGGATAGGAATCATGGTTGCCACGAACGGAATGTTGTCGAGCACCGAAGAGATAACGGCCGACGCCACGAGCAAGATGATCATGGTGAACAGCACGTCGTCGCCCGTGAAGTCCATAAGTGCATTCGCGAGCATGTCGATGGTGCCGGTCTCGACCATGCCGCCAACGATGATGAACAAACCACAGAAGAACGTGAGCGTAGTCCACTCAACATGCAACAACGCCTGCGGAACATCGACGCGGGAAATGAGCATGATGACGGCAGCGGCAGTAAGGGCGACAACCGACGACTCGATACCGAGCGCGCCATGGCACATGAAGCCAATAACCACGCACACAAGCATGACGACCGAAATCTTCAGCAGACGCATGTCTTCGATTTGCTCTTTCGGGTCGAGCTCGAGCACGCGGTTGCGGTCTTCGTCGGGAACATGCAGGCCACGGCCATACAGGAAGTAAAACACCACGAGCACGACGGCCAAAATCACGCACACGATAGGCGCGTCGACGATGATGAAGTCGAGGAACGTGTAGCCAGCGGCGGAACCGATCATGATGTTCGGCGGATCGCCGATGAGGGTTGCAGTGCCGCCGATGTTCGACGCCATGATTTCAACCATGAAGAACGGAATCGGGTTTACCTTGAGCAGCTTGCAAATGGTAAGCGTCATGGGGCCGATGAGCAGCACCGTGGTGACGTTGTCGAGGAATGCCGAAAGCACGGCGGTGAGCAGCACATACATAATCATGATGTGCCACGGGTCGCCCTTGGCGATGTGGGCGGTTTTAATGGCCAGGTAGCCAAACATGCCCGACTGCTTCACGACGGCCACGAACAGCATCATGCCGAACAACACGCCAATGGTGTTGAAGTCAACATGCGCCACAGCTTGGTCGAGCGTCATAACGTGCGCGAGAAGCAGCACGGCCGCGCCGCCAATGGCGACGAGCGAACGATGCACCTTTTCCGACATCACGAGCGCGATGACGATAAGGAACACCGCAACAGCGAATATTGCGTTGAAATCCATAGGCTCTGCGTTTCTTCTTAAACGGTTTTTAGTAACCCCCCTACTATAGCCGAATAAAGTCGATTCGAAAGTAACGCCCTCATTAAAAGCGTGTGATAAGCAGGAATATCGGGCCGAAATGCGACGCGCGACGACTAGGACGCATCGCTGCGGCTGGCGCATGTCAGCTGCAGCGATGCGAGGTGCACCTGTGCATCCAAAGGCACGTTGCGACAAAAAGCCGCGCCCTGTGGCTGGCCCGAAGGGGCCAAGCCTCAGAGCGCGGTTTGTACATACCAGAGGCCGCCGACGTCTCGTGCGGCGAAGAGCTCGCGATTCGCTAAATCGCCTCGACCTTCACGGCACAGACCTTGTATTCAGGCACCTTCGCGGTGGGGTCAAGCGCGGCATTCGTGAGCCAGTTGGAATTGCCGTCTTGGAAATGGAACGGCATCCATGTTTGACCGGGATTTGTCTTGCTCGACACGCGCGCCGTAGTTTCGATTTCACCACGGCGGCTCGACACGCGCACGCGATCGCCATCGGCTACGCCGAGCTGTTCAGCATCGACCGAGTTCAGCTCGATGAACGATTCTCCCGCAATTTCATTGAGGCCTTCCGTACGACCCGTCATGGCGCAAGCATTGTACTGAGCGAGCACGCGACCGGTCATAAGCATGAGCGGGTATTCCGCATTGGGGAGCTCCGCCGACGGACGATACTGAGCGAGCGAATAGCCGCCTTTGCCGCGAGAGAACTGTCCCACATGCATGATGGCCGTGCCGGGATGGCCCTCAGACGGGCATGGCCATTGGATACCGCGACCTGCAACCTGAGCGCCATCGAGGCGAGCATGGCTTATGCCAGCGTACGACGGCGTGAGGCTTGCGATTTCCTCCATAATCTGAGAGGCAGAAAGCGAGGGCTGGTCATAGCCCATGCGACGCATGATTTCGGCAAACACCTCGGTGTCGAGACGCGGTCCATCGGGACCCTTCACGGCCTTGCGAACGCGCTGCACGCGGCGCTCGGTATTGGTGAAGGTTCCTTCCTTTTCCGCATAGCTGCGACCAGGCAAAATAACGTCGGCATACTTCGCGGTTTCGGTCATGAACAGCTCTTCGACAACCAAGAAATCAAGCGACTCGAGGGCATGAATCACGTGATGCGTATCGGGGTCAGTGCGAACGGGGTCTTCGCCGAAGAGGAACAGGGCCTTGATACGTCCATCAATCATCGCGGGAAAGCACTCCGTTGCCATAAGCCCCGGCGTGCGATTCATTTTCACGCCCCACGCCGTCTCGAACTTCGCAAGCGCATCGGGATTAGCAACCTTCTGATAGCCCGTGAAATCGGCCGGTCCGGCACCCATGTCGCACGCGCCCTGAACGTTGTTCTGGCCGCGCAGGGGGTTGACACCACAACCGGGTTTGCCGAATTTGCCGCAGACCATGGCCATGTTGGACATGGACATAACGCCTTCAGTGCCCGTGGAATGCTCCGCCACGCCCAGGCAATAAATGATGGGCGCACGATCGGCCTTCGCATACATCGTTGCGGCCTGCACAAGATCATCCGCATCGATACCGCAAATCTCCGCCACCTTTTCGGGCGTATAGTCGGCAACCATGGCTGCGAATTCCTCGAAGCCCTCGGTACGATTTTCGACGAATTCCTTATCGGCGAGCCCCTGGGCAATAATGGCATGTGCCATGCCGTTGGCGAACGCCACGTTGGTGCCAGGGCGCAGCTTCAGGTGGATATCGGCCTTGCTCGCAAGCCCGATATCGCGCGGGTCGACGACGATAAGCTTCGCGCCGCGCTCAACCGCCTGACGAATGCGCATGCCCATAACGGGGTGCGCCTCTTCGGGGTTGCTGCCCACGAGCAAAATGACCTGCGCTTGCTCGCACACGTCTTCGATGGAATTAGTCATGGCGCCAGAGCCAAGCGTTGTCGCCAGACCGGCGACCGTAGGAGCGTGTCAAACACGTGCGCAGTTGTCGATATTCGGGGTATCGAATGCGCACCTCGCCATCTTCTGGAGCATGTAAATGTCTTCGTTGGTGGAACGCGAGCACGCGAACGCGGCGATGGACTCACCACCATGTTCGGCCTTGATCGCACCAAAGCGCTCGGCAACAAGAGCGAGCGCGTCATCCCAGCTCACGGGCTCAAACTCACCCGTTTCGCGATTCTTCACAAGCGGCGAGGTGATGCGGTCGGGCGAATTCACGAAGTCAAAACTTCCGCTGCGGCCCTTCACGCACAAAAGTCCCGCGTTCGAGGGGCCGTTCACGGCCTGCGCGTCGACGATTTCGTCGCCCTTCACAATAAGGTCGAGCTGGCAGCCAACGCCGCAATGCGGGCACGTGGTGCGCACGCGCGAGACTTCCCATTCGCGATAATTGCCGCGGCGCTTTTCCGTGAGCGCACCCGTGGGGCACGCCTGGGCGCAGTTTCCGCAGCTCTCGCACTGGGTCGCTTTCCAATTGGGGCCAAACGGCGCCTGGATGGTGGTGCGAACGCCACGCTTTCCGGTGCGCAGCGTATGGTTGCCCGCGGCCGTGTTGCAAGCGCCCACGCAACGCTGGCACGCGATACACAGGTTCGGGTTAAACGAGAGGAACGGATTGCTGTCGAGCACGGGGGCGTTTTTGACGGGCGCCTCAAACGAAAGCTCTTCCATGCCGAACTCGCGACCGAGGTCTTGCAGCTCACACGCGCCGTTTTTCTTGCAGCTGAAGCAGAAATTCGTCGAGTTCAAGCCGTGGCTCGACAAAATAAGGTCGAGCGTGAGGCGACGCGTAGCATCGAGCTCATCGGAGGTCGCCGTGACCCGTATACCTTCCTCGGCAAGCGTAGAACACGCGGGCAGAAGGCCCTGCACGCCTTCGACTTCGACCACGCACATGCGGCACGAGGCGATGTCGCTCACGTTCTTCAGGAAGCACAGCGTGGGAATGTGGATGTTCGCCGCGCGGGCCGCATCCAAAATAGTTGAGCCCTGCGGCACCTCGACGGAAACGCCGTCGATCGTGAGATTCACGTTAGACATATTGGATTCGACCTCCTTCCACAGCGCCGCAACCGAAGTGGTCGCAACGCAGACAACGCCCACATTCCTGAACCGCTTCTTCGCGGCTCATGGGCATTTCGACATAGGCAAAATCGTGTTTGCGTTCACGCGCGGGGCGTTCGGAAATTTCCACGCGGCCCTTGGGCGCGCGGTCGTTGGGCGCGGGCGCGGGAACGTCAACGCCGCAATCGAGCGTGTGGTGGTAGCCCAGGTACTCGTCGATGTTGCGCGCGGCAACCTTGCCAGCGCCAATCGCCTTAATGGCAGTCGCGGGACCGGTTTGGCAGTCGCCGCCGACGAACACGCCGGCGAGCGTGCCGTTTTCGCCTTGGGCTTCGAGGAATTCGTTTGCCTTGAATTCGCCCCATTCGGCGAGCATGCCCGCGTCTTCGAACGGCTGCGACTCGATGCCCTGCCCCACCGCAACGAGGATTACATCGGCTTCGATGCGGCGCTTGGGCTTGTCGGCGGCCTTCACCGACGGACGGCCGCCCTTCACCGCGGAAATCATCTGCGGCTGCGTGATGAGTGCCACGACCTGGCCCGCTTCGTTTGTCTCGATGGAATCGGGCGATTCGAGTGTGATCATTTCCACGCCTTCGGCAACGGCGCTTTCGATTTCGGCGTCGAGCGCGGTCATATCGGCTACGCGGCGACGGTAGACGCACGACACCTCGTCGGCGCCGGCACGCACCGCCGTGCGCACGCAGTCCATGGCAACGTTGCCGCCGCCAATGACGGCCACGCGCTTGCCGCTGAAATCGGGATAATCGCCATCGCCGATGCGGCCGAGCAGGTCAACGGCAGAAATGACGCCTTCGGCCTTCGCGCCGTCGATGCGCAGGCCCTTGCCCTTTTGCGCGCCGATGGCAACATACACGGCATCAAATTCGTTTTGCAGCTCAGCCATGGCCTGGGTGCCGACCTTCGTTTCGAGGCGGACCTCGATGCCACCCACAGCGAGAATGGCGCTGATGTCTTCATCCAGACGCTCGCGAGGCAAGCGATACGCGGGAATGCCGTAACGCAGCATGCCGCCGAGGTGCTTGCGAGCCTCGAAGATCACTACATCGTGGCCCATGAGCGAAAGAAAATAAGCGCAGGTCAAACCACTGGGGCCGCCGCCAATCACCGCAACGCGACGGTTAGTTTGGGCCGACCGCGCAGGCACGGGGGCCTTGTCGGCCGCACAGGAATCGACCGCGAATTTCTTGATGCCGCGAATGTTGATGGGAGCGTCGAGCAAGCCACGGCGGCAACGGCGCTCGCACGGGTGCTCGCACACAAGCGCGCATGCGGTGGGCAGCGGGTTGTCTTTGCGCACCATGTTCACGGCGCCGGCGTAATCGCCCGCCGCAACGAGTGCGATATAGGCCGGCACGTTCACATGCGCGGGGCACAACGCCTCGCACGGAACCTTCTGCTCGGTGCCTTCGGTGCAAGCATGGTTTTCGATGTGGCTCGCATATTCGTCGGCGTGGGCTTTAAGGCCCGCCAGGAATTGGGCCGCGGCTTCATAGCCAATAGCACAGTCGGAGGCATCGCGAATCATTTCCGCCAAAACGCGGGCGCGGTCGAGATCGGCGGCCGTCGCCTTGCAGTCGAGAATGCTGCGCACCAACGAGGCAAGCTGGGGCAGGCCATCGCGGCACGGCACGCACTTGCCGCACGTTTGAGCCGCGCCGGTCTCGAGCATGGAAAGCTGCGCCGCAATGGGGCAAGCCCCCGGCGGCATGGTTGAGATTCGGCGCGCGAACGCTTCGAGTTCGGCAGCGTAGCTCGCGTCGCTCGACCCTTTCGGCGCAATAGAAAGCTTAGTCACAATACCCCCTATATCTAGGACGCGCCGCCGACGCTTCGAGTGCCCCGGCGCACGTTGTTAGATGCACAATTTTAGAACGCTCGACAAGATAAGGCCGCACCAACATTGCGAATGGCACCGCGAAAGCATCAAATACGCACTTCAACGCGGTTTTTTAACAGGCCTGAAACATAACGGAGGATGGAAGCCTGGAGCATGAAGGAAAATCGGACGCTTCGGCTATTGCGCAAAACGCCGCTGACCGGAGCGAATCGCGATGGTTCTAAGGCCGCGAAGAAGAAATTGGCAGAGCGGCGAAACGAAACGCCAATCGCCCCTGAGCGTTGGGACGGGACACCGGTTGCCCCGAAGGCCGGTGTGGTGCGAAGCGCAAATCGCCTCCAGGCGCTTGAGCGAAGAAACGACCCAAGCCCCAGGGCGCATGCCGGAATTTGGAGCGAGTGCCCAATTTCAAGGCGAACATCTTTTTCGCCTGCTGGCAGAATATACCGTGCAAGGGTCGCATTCTCGCGGAATTTAGCACTTGCTGGCAGGAAAATCGTCCCTAGGGACGCGTTTCCTGACACGAAGCAGAACAGCAGAAACGAAGCGGCGTGGACATATTTCAACACCTATCTGACCTGGCCTTTTACAGACAGTCAACTTTTGTCCTAGCATTATTTCAACCAAATTCGCGAAATTCGAGCCCGACAGCGTCTCAAAGGGCAAATTCGCGACCCTTGGCTCGAATATTCTGCCAGGAACTCGGATTTCAAACGAACGCAACAAGGAAAGCGATGGAGATACAAAGCGCGAGAACCAATCAAGGCGGTCCCAGAGCACGAACGGAGCAAGGCAATCTGAAATGCAGCCGATCAGAGCGTCTTCGGAACCCGCGAAACAAAATACAGAGCAAGGCACTTTTGCAGAGCACTGTTCTTTTGAAACACGCACAGGTCGAGGCGATTCAAGAATTGCGGAACCATAGAGGAGCCGAAAACAAAAAGGCCCGCTGAAAAGCGGACCTTCGAGAATTCATGGAGCCGTTGACCGGACTCGAACCGGTGACCTGCTCATTACGAGTGAGCTGCTCTACCAACTGAGCCACAACGGCGCATGGCGTTCGTAACGCGAATGAGTATATTACAGGAAGCTCTTCGATACGTCTAGAACATTTTCCGATTAATTAGGAAATTCTTTTGCGAATTACTTCGCAGCGTCAGGACGCCTCGAACGAAAAAGCGCCGTTCGTTAGAACGGCGCAACAACGCTGAAAAATGGCTGGGCCACCAGGATTCCTGGCCGCGCTACGCGCGCCCCGACCCCTCAGGCTAAAGCCTTCGGGCGAATTCCTAAAAACTGCCCACTGGGCAGTTTTCTTGACGGAATTCCACCTCATCGGTTCGAACCCTGGTGGCATAAAACACACTTAGCCATAGCCGTTACGAACCTATATGCTTTTCGTTGCTGAAAAATGGCTGGGCCACCAGGATTCGAACCCGGACTAAGGGCACCAAAAACCCCTGTGCTGCCATTACACCATGGCCCAGTAAGAAAAAGGCGGGCTGAGCCCGTCTTGGAAAAATCGGTGGTGGGCCGTGAGGGAATCGAACCCGCGGCCTTGGGATTAAAAGTCCCCTGCTCTACCAGCTGAGCTAACGGCCCACATACACGACGCGATTACGCGCAGGAATGAATTGTACCCGTACACGCGCCCGCCGTCAATGAGAATTTCTTTCGCCCAATATCGTCACATTCGCACCAAACGCAAGGCAAAACGAAGTTCGCATTCTCTGCGGAAAGAGCAAAGGCAACTCCTATCGAGCAAAATGCCCACGCGAGTGGCTTGCGACAGCGCAACTCGCAATTTGCCAAACAACAAGACAGAAGGCCTGCGACAATTTGCGCCGCAGGCCTTCATGGCTTCTTACTGCTTATATACCGGGGTTGCGGTTTCGTCGTAGCCGATTTTTTCCTTGTCGGCGTTCAACGCGGCCTCGGCTTCCTTCATCTGAACCTTCACGGCCTCATATCCCGTGCCGCCATACGTCTTGCGGGCGGCAACGATGGTTTCCATGTCGAGCGCGCTCACGATATCGGCCTCGAACAGCTCGTTGGCCTGCTTGAATTCGTCAAGTGTGAGGTCTTCCAGGCCCTTGTGGTGCTTCTCGCAATACAGCACGAGCTCGCCAACCACTTCATGCGCCTGGCGGAACGGCATGCCCTTCTTGGCCAGGTAGTCGGCCACGTCGGTCGCAGCCGTGAAGCCCTTGCCGGCCGATTTGCGCATCTCGGGCACGTGCAGCTCCATGCTTTCGATCATGCCCTCCATGCATACCATGCAGTCGTGCAGGGTTTTCGCGGCATCCATGGCGCCTTCCTTGCACTCCTGCAAGTCTTTATTATAGGCAAGCGGCAGCGACTTCATGGTTACCAGCAGCGCAACCAAGTCGCCCACCACACGGCCCATCTTGCCGCGCGTGAGCTCGGCAAAGTCGGGATTCTTCTTCTGCGGCATAATCGACGAACCCGTGGCGAAGCTGTCGGAAAGCGTGACGAAACCGAATTCGGTAGTGGACCACAGAATGATCTCTTCGCACAGGCGCGACAAGTGCATCATCGAGACGCTGCAGGCGTATTCAAGATCGAGCAGATAGTCACGGTCGGAAACAGCATCCATGGAGTTCGGAATGGGATGATCGAAGCCGAGCAGCTCGGTTGTCATGTGGCGATCGAGCGGATACGTGGTGCCGGCAAGCGCCGCGGAACCCAGCGGGTTGGCGTCGGCGGCGTCGAAGGCGGCCACGAGACGTGTGAAATCGCGCGTGAACATCCAGAAATACGCGAGCATATGATGGCTGAACAGCACGGGCTGGGCATGCTGCAAATGCGTGTAACCAGGCATGATAACGTCGAAATTGTCGCAGGCCTTGGCATAAATCACGCTACGCAGCGCACAGTTCTGGGCAAGCAGCTCGTTGAGCAGGTCTTTCGCATGCAAACGCGTGTCAGTGGCAACCTGGTCGTTACGGGAGCGGCCCGTATGCAGGCGCGCGCCCGCAACGCCGACGTCTTTAATCAGCGTTTTCTCGATGGCCATATGAATGTCTTCGTCGTTGATGTCGAACTGGAAGCGGCCTTGAGCGATTTGGTTCTCAATCTCGACCAAGCCCACCTCGATTTTGTCGAAGTCGGCCTTGGAGATGATGCCCTTCTCGCACAGCATGCGGGCATGCGCGAGGGAACCCTTGATGTCCTGCGAATACATCGATTTATCGACCTGCAACGATGCGCCGAACGCCTGGGTAAACGACCCGACGCTCTTCTCAAATCTGCCGCCCCACAAAGCACCCATGGAATAGCCTTTCTTGTTTCAAACGGACGCCCGTGCGCCGCAATACTCTTATATAAAAGTGCGGGCCCGAAAGCCCGCACCAGCTTCAATGCGTTTCGAACAACGTTCTATTCTAGCGTGGAATTACAGGTCCTGCGCTTCGTGGCCCTGCTTCTCCGCCCAGACTGCAAACGGCAGCGCGGAGAGGTCGATGAAGCCCTTCGCGGCCTTGTGGTCGAACGTGTCGGCCGCGGTGTAGCTCGCCAGACCGTAATCGTAGAGCGAGTGGTCGCTCATGCGGCCAGCCACGGTGCAGCTGCCCTTGTACAGCTTCGCCTTCACGGTGCCGGTAACGAACTTCTGGGTTTCGGCGAAGAATGCGTCAAGGGCGTTCTTCAGCGGGCTGAACCACTGGCCGTAATACACGGTGGTGGACCACTGATGCTCGAGGTTGAGCTTGAAGTGCTGCGTCTCGCGATCGAGGCACAGGGTCTCAAGCGCCTTGTGGGCGGCAATGAGCACCTCGGCGGCAGGGGTCTCGTAGCACTCGCGCGATTTCACGCCAACAAGACGATTCTCGACCATGTCGATACGGCCGCAACCATGCTTGCCGGCGAGGACGTTGAGGTCCATGACGATTTGCAGGAAGCTCTTCTCTTCGCCATTGAGCGAGCAAGGAACGCCCTTCTCGAAGCCGATCTCGACATATTCAGCTTCGTTGGGAGCATTCTCAGGGTCGACGGAAAGGGTCCAGATGTCCGCGGGAGGCTCGTTCCAGGGATTCTCGAGTGCGCCGCATTCGATGGCGCGACCCCACACGTTGTCGTCGATGGAGTACGGCGAAGCCTTGGACGCCTTCACCGGAACGCCGTGCTCGGCAGCCCAGTCGATTTCTTCTTCACGGGTGTGAAGCTCCCAATCGCGAACGGGAGCGAGAATCTCAAGCTTCGGGTCGAGGGCCTTGATGGCGGTTTCGAAGCGAACCTGGTCGTTGCCCTTGCCGGTGCAGCCATGGGCGATGTACTTCGCGCCGTACTTGTGCGCAGCCTCGACCATGTGCTTAGAGAGCAGCGGACGAGAAAGTGCGGAAAGCAGCGGGTAGGTGTTCTCGTAGAGGCCGTTGGCGGCAAGCGCCTTGGTGAGGTACTCGCTAGCGTATTCCTCGCGCATATCCATGGCCTCGGAAGCGATTGCGCCGCACTCGAGCGCCTTGTTCTTGATGTACTCGAGGTCAGCTTCGTCCTGGCCGACGTTGCCGCAAATAGCGATAACGTCGAGGTTCTTTTCAACCTGCAGCCACTTCAGGCAGCACGAGGTGTCCAGACCGCCGGAGTATGCGAGTACAACTTTTTCTTTCTCAGCCATGGTTGTGCCTTTCTCATTCCGCCGCCAAGGCGGCGGCAATTTCAGATCAACGTTTTCTCCGTGCGTAGGTTGTGTTTCGACCCCGATTGGATGTTCCGTTGCACGAAAACGGAGCCAAATCGCTGCGGCGAAGCAACTGCGGGCAACAAAAAACCCGGCAGGGGCCGGGTGTTGTCATGCGTCCAATTGTATTGCGACAGAAAATAAGGAATTACCTTATAAGGACAGCAGACAACACACGCGCTCGTCGCAGCGTGTTTCGTCGGCTCTGGCGTCGGAGAGAAGCGTTGGTGAAGTTGAAGAACATCGCGCAGCTCCTTTCCTTGGTCAGTTCCTTACAGGCGATGATTGCGGGCTTCCCCGCCACTCCAGTACGTTGGAGTGTGACAGTGAGAATATTCGAGGCTTGCGTTAATTGCAACCCCAATTCACAAAATAGTCGAATTTTTTAGTTTTATGCATAAATCTGCCAAAAACGAGGGAGCACCGCTTATGAATCGGAAGGCTTGATGCAAAATGATGGGCATGTACTCGGTTGAAACATGCAAAAACATGCATGAAGTGCCCGCGTTCTCGCACGCATAAAAAAGCTGGCGCACCGGCCCGAAGAAAGCCGATGCGCCATAAGAGAGGACGTTTTGCCGCCCGATGATTTCGATTTCGCTCCTTATTGTACGGTCTTGGTAGCCATCAAGGCAACACCCGTGCCGGCAACATTTTCGAGCAAGGTGTCGCCTTCGCGCACCGGCGGCTGCACGCGCAGCGCGCGGATTTCCTCGAGCGCCGCGAGCATGCGATTTTTCGCGATAGGCTGGGCCGTTTTCGCGCTTACTGGGCATAAACGGCCGTCGACAGGCACCGCCGCCGTGACCATGCGCACGGGATGCGTGGCTTCTTGGCGCGCGTAGTCTTTGCCACGGCGGCAGGTATAACCAACGACGCCCGTCACGTCCAAACCCGCAGGGCCCTGCTGCAACATAACCGTAAGCTGGCACCCCAAAGGACAGCAGATGCACGTGTACGTTTCCTCATAGGATCGGGAAGGCAGGCCCGTTTGCACAGAAACGCCCGCATGGCTGCTTTGCACGCCCTGCCAGCGAGGCGGATTGTTCTGAACGTTCTTGCCATCACCTGCGGAAATTCCGCCATTGGCCTTGCTATTCATGACTCGCCTCCTCCCCTTGCGCGCTTACGGGCGCGATTTTTGTCGCACCGTCAGATTCGGCTGCGCCGTTTGCCTTCGCCGCGCCACCAACTTTTGGCGCGTTTTCCGCACCGTCGAATCCGCCGGATTTCGCTTCGCCGTTCGCTTCTTCTGCTTCCTTCGGCTCAATGCGGACCATGATTTCCTTCGCGCCGGCAAACGCGTCGCCCGCAAGCGCGACGCTTTGCATCTCAGCAGGAACCGCCACGAGCACACGACGACGCTTCACGAGCTCAATCTCGCCATTCGCCAGGCGTTTCTCAATGACGATCGACGCGTTTTCGAACGATGCCGATGTACGGAAGCGCAGCGTGACGCGACTCGTTTGCGGATGCACGTATTGCGGAACGATATAGCGCACGCCTGCGCCTGCACGCGTGGGGGCGGACCCTTCGCGCGATGTAGCCGCCGGCGGCGTAGCGTGAGGCGTTACGGAACGGCGAAGCGCGCGCCGCGCGGCCGATGCTCCTGCATGGTCACCCTCGTCGGATACGAAATCGACCAGGTCGTGAATATGGAGCGCGTTTCCGCAGGCGAACAGGCCTGCCGCGCTTGTCTCAAAATTGTCGTCGACGATGGCGCCACCCGTCATGGGGTCAAGCGCCACACCCGCATCGGTCGCAAGCGCATTTTCGGGAATAAGGCCCACGGAAAGCAGCAGCGTGTCGCACGGAATGCGACGCTCGGTACCCGGAATAGGTGCGTAATGGCCATCAACTTTGCTCACGATGACAGCTTCAAGCTTCGAGGTGCCTTCAATGCCCACGACCGTCGTAGACGTATGCAGCGGAATGCCGAAGTCGTCGAGGCACTGCACGATATTGCGTCGCAGGCCGCTTGGCGTGGGGTTGATTTCGAACACGCCGGCCACGCGCGCGCCCGCGAACGTGAGGCGGCGCGCCATGATGAGGCCGATGTCGCCCGAACCAAGAATCACCACGTTGCTGCCGGGAGCACAGCCCTGCAAGTTCATGAAATTCTGTGCCGAACCCGCCGAGAACACGCCCGCCGGGCGCGTGCCCGGCGTTCCGAGCGCGCCAGCGCCGCGTTCGCGCGAGCCCGTCGCAAGCACCGCCGCGCCCGCCGAAATGGTTTGCTCGCCTTGCGGCGACACGATTTCCACCGAAATGTCGCGCGCGCCTTCGCCGCCGTTTTTCACGCGCAGCACGCTCGCATCGCGAACGACGTGCACATTGAGGTCTTCGAGCGTCGCGAGCTCGCGCGAAGCGTATTCGGGACCGGTGAGCTCCTCGCCAAAACGGTGCAAGCCGAAGCCATTGTGGATGCACTGCTTCAAAATGCCGCCCTGGTGGCTTTCGCGATCGACGAGCACCACACTCGCGCCTTTTCGCGCGGCCGAAGCAGCCGCGGCGATGCCCGCCGCGCCGCCGCCGATAACAGCAACGTCGTATTCAAGCGAGGAGCACGCGGCGATTGAAGCTTCGAGAGTTTGAAGGGCACCGGTTTCGACGCCAGCTTCAAAGCTGGCCGAAAGGGCCCCGGTTTTGAAGCCGTCGGCGTCAGGAGCGGCAGGCGCGGGCTCCTCAACCTTGAAACCGTCGGCCTTCCCCTGATTGGCTTGGGCGTTCGAGGACAGGCCCTCTTCCGAAGATTCGCTTTCGCCCTCGAGGTTCGCTGCCGCATCGACAACGCCGCCAACGGCGCGGTTCGATTCGTTCCGCACAAGCTCAACGTAGTTTTCGGGCGCTTCCGCAACGATGCGCGAACCAGCAAAGCGCTTCGGCAACTCACTTGGAGCGACGCCGGCCTCGCGTGCCACGACCTTTGCAAGCTCGGGCGTGCAGAAACCGCCGTGACAGCGACCCATAGTCGCGCCCGTGCGCCACTTCAACGCGTCGAGACACAGCACGGGCAGCTTCGTGTGCAGCGCGGAAGCGACATCAGCTTCGGTCACCTCGTTGCAGCGGCAGAGCATATGGCCTGCGTCGGGATTGGCAGAGATGGCTGCGCGACGCTCTTCTTCATTCATGTTCTTGAACAGCGCAGGCAGCGTCAATATCGGGTTGAACTGGGTGTTTTCCGCAGCATTGAGCTTTTCGGCAATGCACGCAGCCATATCAACGGCAACGGCGGGAGCGGAAGTCAAGCCCGGCGATTCAAAGCACGCGATATCGAAAAAGCCTGGCGCACTCGGCACCTCGCCAATTTCGAAATCGCCCGTATCGCCCGTGGCGCGCACGCCGGCGAACGTGGTAATGCGGGCTCGCATGTTGAGCGCTGGGTACGTCTTTTTCGCGGCGGACGTGATTGCGGCCAAGCCCTCGGCGGTAGTTGCCGTGGCATCTTTGTCGCCTTGGGGAACGGCATTCGGACCAACGAGCATGTTGCCATGCACCGTAGGCGAGACAAGCACGCCCTTGCCCGCTTTCGTGGGGGCCTGGAACATCGTATGCGCGAACAAGCCGCCCATATCGGTATCCATGAGGTTGTATTCGCCGCGACGGGGGGTTATCGAAAACGCGTGCGGCGCGACCATGTCGTGGATTTCGTCAGCATGCACACCGGCGGCGTTCACCACAACGCGGGCGTGCACCGCTTCGGCAACGTCGCCCTGGGCGCCTTCGATGTGAAGGATGTAGCCCGCGCCTCGGGCGGGCTCGACGGCGGCGGACCGGGCGGAGCCTGCGACGACGGCTTGGGCGGAATCGGCAGTCGGAGTCTGCGCAGGCTCGATACCCACAACTTTGCTTGAGAAATTAAATTCGACGCCATTGCGGGCCGCGTTTTCGCCAGCGCGGAACGCCACTTGATACGGATCGCAAATCGCGCCCGTAGGAACAAGCAACGCGCCAAGCGCCTCGGGCGACACGTTCGGCTCAAGCTCGCGAAGTTCTCGTGCATCGATTATGCGCAGGCCTTCGACGCCATTGTGCTCGCCCCGCTCGCGCAACCCGCAAATCGCCTCGAGCTCGTCTTCCGTAAAAGCGAGCACCATCGATCCGTTGTTGATATAGGGAAATCCCAGTTCGCTCGCCCATTGCGGATACAACTTCGCGCCTTCTACGTTATAGCGCGCCTTGCGGGTGCCGGGCTTCGGATCGTAACCCGCATGCACGATTCCGCTGTTTGCGCGCGTGGCGCCATCGGCCACATCGAGGCCGGCCTCAAACACTGCAACTTTCAATGCGAAACGGACGCATTCGCGAGCCACGCAACAGCCCGCAACGCCCGCTCCCACAATAGCGACATCCACTTCGCGCATGGAGCCCTCCTAGCGACGGTAACGGGATAATGCTACATCAGTGAACTATTTTCCGCGACACCGTTGGGCGAATTTGGTCAAATGGAAGAATGGGCGTTGGGGCGCTACAGCACCTCATTGCGCTCGAAGAACGCCGCAGCGTTTTCGAAGCAAATGGCATTGGCGATTTCGGCGCCGAATTCATGCGCGAACAGCGTATGCAGCTCGCCTACGCGCTGCGCAGGCTCGAGCCAACTCGGCACATCGCAGCCGTCATAGTCGCTGCCAAGAGCGATAGCGTGCTCGCCGCCGAGTTTCAGGAAATGGTCGATGTGGAACAGCACGTCGTCGCGCGTGGGATCGGCGCCGTCTTCTCGCACGAAATCCCGGCAGAAATTGAAGCCCACAATGCCGCCGCGATCAACGAGCGCGCGGAACATATCGTCGGTGAGATTGCGCGGGTGGCCGCACACGGCGCGCGAGTTCGAATGCGACGCCGCGAACGGGCGTGAGCTCGCCTTCACCACGTCCCAGAAGCTCGTGTCGTTCAGATGCGACACATCGACCACCATGCGGCGCTGTTCCATAGCGCGCACCACCTGGGCGCCGAACGTCGAAAGCCCATCGGTCGTAACATTGCCCGACGCGATGGCGTTTTTGCCGTTCCACGTGAGCGTGAGCATTTTCACGCCCGCGTCGGCAGCCGTGTGCAGGCGATCGAGCGAACCCTCGATGAATGAGCCGCCTTCGACCGTGAACATGCCAGCGCATTTCCCGCTATCGACAATGCCGCGAATATCGCGAGCGTCGTGCACCTGTTCAATGAGCGCCGCATGCTCGGTGAGCTGAGACTGGAAGAAATCGCGAACGGCGCAGAAAACCTGCCAGCCCCAATCGGCCGGCATATGGTCGGGAATGAACGCCGCGAAGCACTGGCACCAGGCATACTGGGCTTTCGCCATGCGATCGAGTGCGATATGGCAATCGTTGTTCGCGAGCGAAGACATGCGCGCATCAGGAATCGCAGCGTCTTGCTCCATGAAGCCAGCGTCGGGAAACGACTTATGCAGGGCGAGTCTATCGAGCGTGTCGCAATGCAGGTCGAAAATATAAGTCGGTGCGGTTTCAAATGGCATAGTTGCTTTCCTTTGCTTGTGTTACTCAACCTGGGCAATCCATGCCGCATATTCGTCAAGCTTGCCCGCCATCATTTTCGCACAGCGTTCCTGGATGGCCTTCGTTATTGGGCCTGGCTTTGGACCCGCTTTTCCAGGCTTGCCTATCGTGCAGCCGTCAATCGAAGAAACCGGAATCACGCCACGCACCGCATCGCACAAGAACAGTTCGTCGGCAATGCAAAGATCGGCACGCGTCATGCGTTCTTCAACGATAGGGACATCGAGGTCCATGGCAAAGTTGATCACGGTGTCACGCTCGACTGACTCGCGGACGCCACACGCGAGGGGCGGCGTGGAGAGCACGCCATCGCGTACGGCAAACACGGCTTTGCGTGCACCGGAGCATACGTCGCCCGCCTCGTTCAGAAGAATCGGCTCGTCAAAGCCACGTTGCCTCGCCTCGCGCAAGGCGAATGCCGCATTCGCACGAGACGCGGCAAGCTCTGCTTGCGGCGGCAACGCGTTGTTCGAAATCGCACGCCATGAAGAGATTCCCGCGGTGGCCACTTCGGAATCGGAGCACGACAAACCGCGCTCGCCCGAATGAGCGCCTTCGTCATCGCGGAACGACCCGTCGGCGCCGGGAAGCGAGTCGCCGCAACCGAAGCACGCATCGCTTCCTGCGGAAATCGATTTAGCCTCGCCCGAAAACGGCATGCAGAATATGGCAACGCTCGCCCGTCCGCCCAAAGGAAGCGAGCCGTCGATTGGAGCCGCGCCGCCGAAATACGCGATGAAACGCACAATGCCTTCGTCGCACCCGTTGGCTACACTCGTCTTCGCGACCTTAAGGGCAGCTTTTGCGAGCTTGTTCGATGCATGAGGCAACTCTATCTGCGCGATTTTCGCCGAACGTTCGAACTGCTTTACATGGTCGTCCACACGAAACATGAAGCTGCCGCGCTCGTTTTTGAACAAGGGGACATCCTCAAGCACGACCATGCCATCCATAAGCGAAGCACACGAAATCGCGCACGTCGCCTCGGCAGCCGCCACAAATTTGCCATCGAGCCATATGGTTTTCGTTTCCACGGAATTCCTTTCGAAGCATAAAAAATGGACGGCCACAGAACGGTCAAGCAGGGCGGCAATCGCTCGGAGCATTGCCCGCAATGCGGGCAGGTCCCGAGGGGTTGCCAATCAGGCGCCTTCGAAAAGCCGCCCGACCCGTCTCGCCTCCAAAGGAGCCCGAGGGTGTTGCCGCGCCCCGAAAGGGCCCGGGCCGGGGTTTTGTCGAACCGCTCCGACGTTATTCGCCGTATACGTCGTCGAGCGCAGTATGATCCCACTTCACGGGGGCGCCGCATTCCTGAACACTGCGAATTGCAAGCACTTCCATGGCGTCGACCACAACCATGCCGTGCGATTTCGCGGGCGCGTTAATCACGGAAAGCTCGGTGCAGCCAAGAATCACGCTGTCACACCCTTGCTCACGCAAATGGGCGCTCACCTCGTCGAACGCGCGCATGTTTGCGGGGCGGCCACGCTTCACGTCGTCGTAAATAATGCTCATGACCTTCGCCTGATTTTCGGCATCGGGCAGCACCGCTTTCAGGCCATATGCCTCGAGCTCGTTTTGCAGCACGCGCGCGTGCCCCGTACCATCGGTCGCCATAATGCCCACGCAGCGCTTACCCGCAAGAGCCAAATAGCGCGCCGTTTCGCGCGGCATGTGCACCAAATGCGCCGTTTGCAGGCCAGCCGACCATTCGTCGCTGCGATAATGCCCGGTCACACACGGAGTGGCGAGCACCTCGCATCCCAAATCTTCCAACTCAAGCGCAGCCTCGTGCAACGGCGGCAAATACGACTCATCGCTTTTGCCCAAAATAAACGCCGTGCGATCAGGCGTTTGCGGACGATTCAAAATGGTGATATCGAGGTGGTCCTGATCGGTTTCCGCCTCGGTAAGGTCGATAACGCGCGCAAACAGGGTCGCCGTTGCCGCCGGACCCAATCCGCCAATAATTCCGAGCTTCTTGTAATTCTCGTTGCCCATACGAAGCCTCTTTTCCTACCGTTTGGCGGTTTGCTGCGCTTTCGCGCCGCTCGCCCGCCCAGCTTCCTCGGTTTGCTGCCATGAATTATAATCCGCAAGGCTTCAACGCTATTGCGACAGTAAAGATACGGTAAGGAATCCATGGACCCCATAACGCTGCTCATCGTGTGCCCGCTTGTGTTTCTGGCGATGCTCGTCGACGCCATTGCGGGAGGCGGCGGGCTCATCTCGCTCACTGCGTACCTGGTAGCCGGCCTGCCGCCGCACGTCGCGCTGGGCACCAACAAGGTTTCGAGCGCCATTGGCACCGTCGTTGCGACGGCCCGCTTCGCAAAAAGCGGCCTCATCAAAATCAAACTCGCAATTCCCGCCGTGATTTTCGCGCTCGCAGGTTCTGCCATCGGCGCGAAGGTTGCGTTGCACACACCCGACGGCGTCATTCAGATGATTATGGTGTTCGCCCTGCCCGTGGTCGCGTTCTTCGTGCTGCGCAAGCGCGCGCTCGACGTGCCCGCCGATGCCACGATCTCCACGAAAAAGCAGATCGCCATCATCGCCATTTCGTCGTTTTTCATCGGCATGTACGACGGCTTCTACGGACCGGGCACGGGCACGTTCATGCTGCTCGCATTCACGGCGGCGGCGAAGCTGCCCGTGCGCGAAGCGAACGGCGAAGCGAAGTGCGCAAACCTCGCGTCAAACGTCGCCGCGCTCGTGACGTTCGCCGCCAATGGCGCCGTTTGGTGGGGCCTGGGCCTTGTTGCTTCGGTGTTCGCGATTGCCGGTAGCTATGTGGGTTCGGGATTGGTCATGAAAAACGGCGCAAAAGTCGTGCGCCCCATCATGCTCGTCGTGCTCGTGCTCTTGTTCGTGAAGGTGCTTTACGACCTGGTGTTTTAAAAAATACGCGAAGTGGTCTGAAAACTATCGCATATCAAAAAAACGGCTGAGGCGGTTCAATATCCGCCTCAGCCGTTCGTCGCTCCGCGGGCAACCGAGCGAATTCGTCTAAATGAAACGCCCGATCGCCTAGATGAAATGCCCAATAAGGAAACCGGCAATCACGCCCACCATGGCCACAAGCACGGTGAACACGCTCACGAGCCAATCGTGGCGGCGGTCTTCTTGACGATGGCGCTCGATTCGCTGAATCTCGGCGCGCTCAGAATCGATATAGCCCACATAGGAATAGCCCTTCGCGAGCACTTCCACCACATAGGGGTTGCCCTCTTTGTAGATGGCGCCAATCATGCCCATCTGGTCGAGGCGGCGCATAGCCGCGCCCGCTTCGGTGTCGCGCTTGATGAATGCAAGCGGCGCCTGGCGACCTTCCTGCCTACGCGCGGTCTCGAGCTGGATAAGCCGGCGAAGAACCTTCTCGTCGTATGTGCTCAGCCTGTCTTGCATGCTCGAAACCTTCCCTATCTCGCTCACGTGCGGCACCCTTTTCCGCACCCAATAATTACTAAAAGATACGAGCAGTATAGCGCACCGACGCGCGAGCTTCGAAATTCATTGCTTTTCAGCGCAAATCGGCGAGCGCGCGGGGGTTGGTGGTACCCTAATAGCCGTTTAATTCTACGCCAAGGGAGACGGCATGGACCAGGCAAGCCTTTTCGATACTGAAGTGGCCAGCGAAAATGAGAACGCGCTCAGCAAGGGCGACTCGAAGCGCGCGGAAGACGCCGCGGCTTTAACAGGAAGAGCAGGTCGAGCTGCGAAAGAAGCGGAACTATTGAACAAAGAGGACGTCGCCACCGCTAAGGCGCCCGAACACGCGCAGGCCGCCGCACGCGCCGCCGAGCTTCGCCACTTGCTCGACTACCACGCCTATCGCTATTACGCGCTCGACGCGCCGGAAATCACCGACGCCGCCTTCGACAAGCTGCTCGTTGAGCTGCAGCGCATCGAGGCAAAGTTTCCCGATTTGGTCACGCCCGACAGCTACACGCAGCGCGTGGGCGGCTACGTGGGCGAGCAGTTCGCACCCGTCACCCACATGGCGCGCATGTATTCCATGGACGACGCCATGGACTTGGCCGAGCTCGACGAATGGCTGCAGCGCACCGAAGACGCACTAGGCACAGGCAAGGCCGCATACACCTGCGAGTTGAAAATCGACGGCTTGGGCGTGGCGCTCACGTATGAAAACGGCGCCTTCGTACGCGCGGCGACGCGCGGCGACGGCACAACCGGCGAAGACGTGTCGCTTAACGTGCGCACTATTCGCGACGTGCCCATGCACCTGGCAGAAGCGGGCCTCGCGCACATGGGCGCCGATCGCAACGCGCGCATCGAGGTGCGCGGCGAGGCCTACATGCCCAAAGGCAGCTTCGCGCGCCTGAACGAGGAAGCCGACACGGAAGGGCGCGCACCGTTTGCGAACCCGCGCAATGCCGCTGCAGGCTCGCTTCGCCAAAAAGACCCGAAAGTCACCGCCAAACGCGATTTGGCCACGTTCCTCTATGCCGTCGCAAGCACCGACCCCTTGCACGTGCATTCGCAACGCGAGTTCTTGGACTGGCTGCGCGACGCGGGCTTTTCGGTTAACCCCAATGCAAAACGCTGCACCTCGCCTGCCGAGGTGCACGAGTTCTGCGCGAACGCGCTCGCCCATCGCGCCGACCTCGATTACGACATCGACGGCGTGGTGGTGAAGGTCGACGCGTTCGAACAGCAGGCCGACCTGGGTTTTACCGCCCGAGCACCGCGTTGGGCCATCGCATTCAAGTTCCCGCCCGAAGAAAAGCAGACCGTGCTGCGCGAAATTCGCATTCAGGTGGGCCGCACTGGCGTGCTCACGCCGGTCGCCGAATTCGACCCCGTTACCGTAGCCGGCTCGACCATCGCGCGCGCCACGCTGCATAACATCGACGAGATTCGCCGCAAGAACGTGCGCGTGGGCGACACCATCGTGGTGCATAAAGCCGGCGACGTGATTCCTGAGGTTGTTGGCCCCGTGCTGGAAAAACGCCCCGCTGGCGCCGTTGAGTGGAATATGCCCGCGCACTGCCCCGCGTGCGGCAGCCCCGTGGTGAATGACGAAGGCGAAGTCGCCTATCGCTGTGTGTCGATGGATTGCCCCGCGCAAACCAAGGAGCGCCTGCTGCACTGGGTAAGCCGAGGCTGCATGGATGTCGACGGCCTGGGCGAGGAAATCGTCGACAAGATGCTCGAAGCCGGGCTCGTGCGCGACGTGAGCGATTTCTACAAGCTGAGCGTCGAAGACATCGCCACGCTCGACACAGGTCGCTTCTATTCGGCAGCCAACGCCAAGCGCGGCATCGAGGCAGGCGACCCCATTCCCGTGGGCGCGAAAACCGCAACGAAAATTCACGATGAGCTGGAAAAATCAAAGCAGCAGCCGCTTGGCCGCGTACTGTTCGCCCTGGGCATTCGCCATGTTGGCAAAAGCGTCGGCGAAGTTATCGCTGCAAAATTCCCTTCGATTGACGCGCTCATCGCCGCTCAGGAAGAAGACATCGCCGAAATCGACGGCATTGGCCCGAAAATCGCCGCAAGCGTGAAGCAGTTCTTGGCCGTGCCCGAGAATCTCGAGGTCATCGAGCGTTTGCGCTCGGCTGGGTTCCCGCTCGAAGACAACGCAAGCGATGCAGCGGCGCGCGCGGCGGAGGAAACCGGTGTTGACGCATCGCTCGCAGAATCGCAGCCGCTCGCGGGACTCACGTTCGTGCTCACCGGCACGCTCGAAAACCGCACGCGTGACGAAGCGGGCGCAGCGCTGAAGGCACTCGGCGCCAAAGTCACGGGCTCGGTTTCGAAAAAGACGAGCTTCGTTGTGGCTGGAGTGAATGCCGGATCAAAGCTCACGAAGGCCGAAAGCCTCGGCGTCGCCGTGCTTGACGAGGCCCAGATGGAAGAAGTGCTCGCCACGGGACGCGTACCGCAAGCGTAGAAGCGAGAGGCAACCCGCCACCAGCACACGTTCAATCAATCTCCGAAAAGCCTGTTCAGAAATCCCTTGCGCTTCCGCTTTTCCTCACGAAGCGCACCTTGGCTCGCCGTGGTGGTCCCAACGGCCGCCGCGTTGCCGCCAATTCGAACAATCTCGTAAAGGAAGGGCGATTTCACGTAACGCACTTCGACAGGCGTCGCATGCACGGTGCTCTCGCTCGACAGGTGCACGCTCGGACTCAGCGGCGCAACCACATGGGTGTCTCGCTTCTCGTCGAACACGACGGCAGCCGCGCGGCCCGTTTGCCCGTTCACGGCAATGCGCACCTGTTCGCCCTCGCGGCCATCGGAAATCGGACGGTCGACATAGAATACCGGCACGAGCATGAGCGCCGACTCATGCTTCCTCACCTTGCGCGACCACTGGCGCATGCTGTTCTTGCTGAAGCCGAACGCGCTTTCGGCGTCGTTGCCCGCGATTGAATAGGCGAGTTTGTCGATGACGGCGCTGTCTTTCTGAATTCCTTCGACCGCCACGATGCGGAAATTTCCCTCTTCCATGGCGGGGTCGAACGGCACAACCTTCGAGAAATCCCACGGCTCAAGAAGACCCATGAGAGGCACATCGACGTAGTGCGTTTTGGGATACGGCCAATCGAGCACCTCGTAGTACACGAGCGATTCTTTCTTCATTCCCTTACCGGGGAACGACACCATCATGCGCAAATCGGCAAGCGCGACGGGGATATACATGAGCACCATCTGGCTTTGAATGGCCTCTTCAACCGCGTGGCCGGCGAACGCCTCGGGGTACTGCCGCACGAGTTGAAGGGCATTCGCCCGGGCTTGCTGCTCGGAAATGCTGCACGGAATCGCCTGCTCAGGAACGTATTCCGCACCGGTTCCCATCGTGAGGCGCTTGCTGAACTTACCTGGCTTGAGCAAATCGCCCGCGCCGATTTTATTGCCGCACGAAGGGCACTCGAACACGCTCTGGGTCGATTCGCCCTCGAACGCGGCACCGCAGAAGGGGCACGGAATGCTCACATGCGTTGCTTGCTCAAGCTCTTCGGCGGTTCCTCGGTCTTCCCAGAAAAGCCACTCGAGCAGCGACGAGTTGCGCCAGTAAGGCTCGAAATAGTACCAATCGGCATCTTTCGCGGGCTCAAGCTGCGATACGTGAGTCAGCTTCATCAGGCCGTCGACCATCTGAATCGGCTGATGGCGAATGCCAACGGTGTCCGCCGGCTGCTGCCCGCCAGCCTCCCACGGCACGCTCGTTCCGCAATATGCGCAATCGAAGCTTCGCGTCGCCTGGTGGGAATACATAGGGCCGCCGCAATTTTGACACTTGATGGCGAACATCTCTTCCATGGCCTGGCCTCCTTTGTGTGGGTTGCTGCCTTACAGCATGCAGCAACGCCCGCATTCGCGGCAGACCCCCATGGCCCAAATTTGCGCGCTATTCCTGATGAAAAGGCTAGCTTGGCGAAAGCACCCCTACCAAAGCGTATTCGTGCGATCGCGCCCAATGGGCAGGCTGAACACGATGGTGTCGACGGCATGCACAATGGCGAACAAGCCCAGGAACAAACCGATTGAGGAAGGGAACACGCAAATAAGCACGCCGAGCACGATTTCAGCGATGCCGGAAATGCCAACCATGGAACCAAGGCCCGCGCCCACCAGGAAAAACGGGCGTGCCGCGACAAGCTGAACAACGCCGAAAAGCACGACGCCAATGCCGAAAACCCACGCGATCGTCGCCACACCAACCGCGGGGAACATGAGCAGCAGCACACCGAGCAGCACGATCATGGCGCTGAAGAACAGGCTCCATACGCTTTGCGAAAACAGCGTGTTGCGATAGCGCACATACGAAGCAACGCCAATGCCACCAGCGACAATCACGCACACGGCGATAATCGCAGAAATGCCCATGAGCACCTCGAACGGGCAGAACACGCACACAAGGCCGAACACCAACATCAGCACGCCCGAAAGCAGTTGCATCCAATTGACCGACCCGCCCTTTCGGCCGGGGCGGAACTCGCTGCTCGAATCGAGCACCTCTACTTGAATGTTGTCGTTTGCCATCGCAGCCTCCTTACGCTCAAGCCACTTATTTGGCATGGTTCGAGTATGTGACCAATTCCCGTCGCACGCACGAGTTTTGCGCAGGTTGTTTCCAAATCGAATACATCGGAAACCGAAACGCGAAATTCGAGGGGCCCATGCAACGATCGGCTAAAACAGGCCCTCTAAGCAAAGAGAGCAAAGACCGAATTCGCCGAATTGGGGAAACCTCATCGGCGATCGCACGCCGCGTCACCAAAAGGCAGTCAAGCTGACGAATCGTCGCGTTTGCTAGCGCCTACAGTTTCCTATCGAGCGCACGAATGGCATGCGGAAGGTGTGCAAGCACGTCTTCCGTCGTTACGCACAGCTCGACAGAATCGGCAGCAGCAAGCACACCGGCGCGGGCATGCACGAATGCGCCCAAGGCACAGGCATCTTTGGGATCCATGCCGCGTGCGAGCAGTGAGCCGATCGAACCCGCGAGCACATCGCCCGTTCCCGCCTTCGCGAGCGCCGGCGTGCCACACGTGAGCACGAGCACATCATCGGCGCTTTCCTCGTTGCCGTCGGCGATATAGGTATCGGGGCCCTTCAGCACGCATATCACGCCAAAGGCCCTTGCAATAAGCAGTGCGTCAAACGCCGCCGCCGGAATGCCCTTCTTTTCGCAACGAGCGCGCGATGCCTGGACTTCTTCAGTATTGAGCGTTGCAAGAATGCGGTCAGCCTCGCCCCTATGCGGGGTAATAACCGTAGGAAGCCCCGCGACGAAGCGCTCGCGCAGCGCGGAAGTGCCCTCGTCGGTTGCAAGCGCCGCAAGCCCGCCGCCATCGACAAGCACGGGCGCCTGCGTGAGCCTAAGCACATCGAGCACCGTTGCCTTCGACGCATCACTTACGGCAAAGCCACTTCCTACGACAACAGCGCACGGGCGCCCCTCGCGCGCTGCATGACGATGCTCAACGAAGGTATCGACGGGTTGGCAGACGCACGACGGCTGCACCACGCGCAGCGCGGCGGCGGTCTCGAAGCTTGTGTAGGCGCGCACATAACCTGCGCCCATGCGCGTCGCAGCCATTACGGCAAGCACACCCGCACCGGCATAAATCGGGTCGCCCACGACGAGTTCACACAAACCGCGCGTGTACTTATTATCGTCAGGAAGAAGACCCGGCAACAGGCGCGCGGCCTTTTTCGAAGTAATCGTCTTCATAATTGGGGTCTCCTTATTCGGACACCGGCTCGCCGGCACCCTTGGCCTCGGCGCTCATTGCGGTTTGCTCGCCCAAATCGTCGAGCATGCCACGCATTTCCTTGAACTGCTGGGCAAGCTCGGCTTTCACGTCGCGGCGCTTTTCGCGTTCGGCTTGCGACGCCTTCGTAATGGCCACGGCGTTGGCCACCGCGACCGAATGGGTATAGGTAATTGACAGGGGCACATCAACAACACCCTGCTCTTCGGCGATGCGGGCAGCAGCGCCATGCAACGCGATGACGGGTTTGCCGTGGGAATCGCGCACGACCTCGACGTCGCGCATGCCTATGCCGCTTGCCAAAATGCCGGTGCCGAGCGCCTTGCACACCGCTTCCTTCGCGGCGAATCGGGCGGCGTAATGCGTCGCCGGATTGCCCTTTCGGTTGCAATAGTCCTGCTCAGCATCGGTGAACACCTTGTGCGCAAACGACGGCGTGCGATCCAAAATGCGCCGCATGCGTTCGATTTCGACGATATCTACACCCAAACCAACCGACACAACACCCTCCTTTTATGCGCATGGTTTTCTGCATTCATCAGTTTAGCCAATAAAGAAGGCGTGCAAAAACGCTTCACAATCCACGCGTCAAGCCATTGCGGGCAAACGGGCCCGGCCGCCATTCACGCTAAAAGTCAGCGAGCGCGGGCCCGGTGCGCCAGGTTGTCCCGCCGCATGGCCAAGCGTACTTCGGTACGCGCCGTGCCATGCACAAGGGGCAAGATGGCGTGCCCGGCCCGCGCGCAGCGTCGACAACGCCGCCGTTCGGCAGAACGGCGGCACAAACCAGTCGCCCGGCCCGCGCGCAGCATCGGCAGATTCCGCCGTTCGGAAGAACGGCGGAACCCACTACTCCACCGTGACGCTCTTCGCCAAATTGCGGGGCTGGTCGACATCGCAGCCGCGAGCGATGGCAATATCGCGGGCGAACAGCTGCAGCGGCACGCTCGCCGTGATGGCGCTGAAGCAATCGCGCACCTTCGGAATATACATCACGTAGTCGGCATGCTTCTTGATTTCCTCGTCGCCTTCGGTGGCAATCGCCACCACAAGGGCGCCGCGGGCCTTGCATTCCTGAATATTGGAAATCACCTTGTCGTACGTGGGGCTCTTCGTGGCAACCACAATCACAGGGAAGCCCTCGTCGAGCAGCGCGATGGGCCCGTGCTTCATTTCGCCGGCGGCATACGCCTCGGCATGCAGGTAGGAAATTTCCTTGAGTTTCAGCGCGCCCTCGTAGCAAATGGCGGAGCCAATGCCACGGCCAATGAACAGGGCGTTCTGCGCATCTTTGCATGCGAGCGCCGCTTCTTCGATAGCGCTCGTGTCGGCCAGGATTTGTTCAATGTGCTGTGCGGTATCGGCCATCTCGCGGAACAACATGCGAATTTGAGCCGTCGTAAGGCCGCCACGCAGCTGGCCGAGCAGCATCGCGAGCAGCATGAGCGCCGCCACCTGGCCCAAGAAGCTCTTCGTTGCTGCCACGGCGATTTCCTTGTTTGCCTTGATGTAAATTACGCCGTCACTCTCGCGCGCCACGGGACTGCCCACCACATTGGTGATGCCGAACACCTTCGCGCCCTTGATGCGTGCATCGCGAATGGCGGCCAGCGTGTCGGCCGTCTCGCCCGACTGAGACACGGCGACTACAAGCGTTGAAGGCGTGATGATGGGGTTGCGATAGCGGAATTCACTCGCCACCTCGACTTCGCAAGGAATACGGCTCCACGCCTCAATAAGGTTCTTCGCGATAAGGCCCGCATGATAGCTCGTGCCGCATGCGATGATATACACGCGGTCGATGGCCGCCAGCTCGTCGTAATTGAGCGACAATTCGTCGAACTGCAAATGGCCGTTCACCATGCGACCGGCAAGCGTATCGCGAATCGTGCGCGGCTCCTCGTAGATTTCCTTCAACATAAAATCGGGGAAACCACCCTTTTCAGCTGCGGAAACATCCCAATCAACATGCGTGACGGACGGGTGGATTTCGCCACCTTCTTGGTCGAAATACTCAATCGTCGATTCGCCGTCCGTAAACGTGAGCTTCGCGAAGGTGTCGTCTTCGAGCACGACCACATCGCGTGTCTCGTCGATGAGCGCCACGATATCGCTCGCGACGAGCGCGCCGCTTTTGCCCTGGCCCACCACGATGGGCGAATCTTTGCGGGCGCACACGATGACGCCCGGCTCGGCATCGCACACAACCGCGATGCCGTACGCGCCGGCCAAGCGATAGGTCGCCTGGCGCACAGCGTCGAGCAAATCGCCGTCGTATGCTTCTTCAACCAAATGAGCAATGACTTCGGTATCGGTCTCGCTCGAGAACACATGTCCGCGACCGATGAGTTCTTCTTTAAGCGTGGCGTAGTTCTCAATGATGCCGTTATGAACCACGGCGATATCGTTCGCGCAGGCCGTATGCGGGTGCGCGTTATTCTCGCTCGGTTTACCATGGGTCGCCCAACGTGTATGGCCAATGCCGCACGTGCCATCGATATCCATGCTCTCAACCATGGCCTCAAGGCCGGCGACCTTGCCAACCTTGTGCTTCACGTTGAGGCCCAGCGGCGTTTGCACGGCGATGCCCGCCGAATCGTAGCCGCGGTATTCCATGCGCTTCAGGCCGCGAATCAAAACGTCCTTCGCCTGCAAGCTTCCGGTGTATCCAATGATGCCGCACATAGGGAAATTCCTTTCCTTATCAGGAACGTGAGCTTGACACAACGCTTCATTGTAATGTCGGGGAAGCCACGGAAAGGAAGGTCGTCACAGGTTGTTTACACGCTAGACAGGTAAGCGGCGCCAAAGAGAAAGCGAGCGGCGCACCGCGCCACCCAGTCATCGCGCTACCCAAGCATCTCGACATCGGGGTCGGTTTGCGCGATGGCATGCAGCTCGTCGATATAGTGCAGCAGAAGTTCGCTCGGGCGGCGTTCGCGATGCATGATGTAGCCCACACGCATGCGCTCGTCGGCATCGAGGGGAACGCTTGCGATGCCGTGCGACATTTCGCTCGAAAGCACGCCCGTGGAAAGCGTGTAGCCGTTATGGCTCACAAGCAAATTCGAAAGCGTGCCGCGATCGGAGCAGCGAATATTGCGCGCGCTCGGCAGCCACGCAAGCGGCTCTTCGGCATAATAAAACGAGTTCACCGTACCCTGCTCGAACGAATAGCGAGGATAAGCCGCCAATTCTTCGGGCGAAATGATCTCGCGTTTCGCGAGCGGATGATTCTCGCCCACAAATACATGCGCGGAAGCCTCGAACAGGGGGTGGAACTGCACGTCGGCTTCTTCAAAAGCGCGTTCGAGCACGCGCCTGTTGAAATCGTCGGTATACAGCACGCCTATTTCACTGCGGAAGCTGCGCACGTCTTCGATGATTTCGGCCGTGGTGCTCTCGCGCAGCACCAGGTCGTACTCATCGCCCGTGCAGGTTTCGGTCACATTTACGAACGCCTGCACGCTGAAGGCGTAATGCTGCGTGGAAACGGCCAGGCGCACATGGCTCGAACCGTGCTCGGCATAGCGGCGCTCGAGCATGTCGGCCTGCTCGATTACCTGGCGCGCATAGCCCAAAAGCTCGGTGCCGTCGTTGGTCAGCGCCACGCCGCGATTGCTGCGCGTGAAAATGGTGACACCCAGCTCCTGCTCGAGGTCTTTGATGGCCGTGGAAAGGTTCGACTGCGTCGCGAACAGCTCGCGCGCGGCGGCGTTGATGGAGCCGTATTCCGCGACGGCGATAAGGTAGCGAAGTTGTTGCAGTGTGGCCATAGGGTTTTCCCTTTACGAATTCGGCTTTATGCCGGCAAATGCGTCGAACCGAATTCTACCGCGCCGCGCACTATAAAACGGAAACTCCAACTCCCACCAGTCCGGGACCGGTATGCACCACGAGCGCGGGCGAGATTTGGCAGAAAATCACGTCAATCGCCTGAGGGAATTCGGCCTTCAAATCGTCGGCAATGACGCGCGCTTCGGCCTCGGCGTCGCCGTGAGCCACGGCGAAACGAACCGAGCGGCCCTCTTCGAGAGCGGCGGCGGCAACCTTCTTCGCAAGCGAAACGGTCTTCTTCAGCGAGCCCTTGCGGCCGTGGCTTTTCGCGCACACCACGTATTTGCCCTCTTCATTGCACTTGATGGTGGGGCGAATATCGAGCTTCGAGCCAATCGCGTACGTCGCGGCGCCAATGCGGCCGCCCTTATAGAGATACTCAAGCGTGTTCACGCAGAAAAAGCCCTCGGAGCGCTCGGCGGTACCCTCGGCGCGGGCGATAACCTGCGAGAACGGCATGCCCGAGCCAACGAGCTCGCACACGAGCACTGCGGTAAGGCCCGCAGCGATGCCGATGCTCTTCGTGTCAATCACAGCGCACTGCAAATCGGCACGGCCGGATGCGATGCTGCGCACCAAGTCGTAGGTACCCGAAAGCCCCGAGGAAATCGTGACGGCAATCACATGGGTGTAGCCTTCAGCGGCAATTCGATCGAACAGGGCCATGATATCGGCAGGCGCCGGCGTCGAGGTTTTAGGAATTTCGGTTTCGAAGCGACGGTAGACTTCTTCGGGCTGAATAGTCACGCGATCGAGGAAGTCGCCATCGGAATAATTCACATGAAGGGGCGCGATGAACACGCCGTACTTTTCGACAACCTCCGGCGGCACGTCGGTCGCGGAATCGACCAGCACGGCGATACGCTGATTTTCCGCGTCGCCTTCGCCTGCCGCAGCGGCCACGGTGGCAGCAACCGTCTCGGCAGCGTCAGACGCCGTAGCCACAGCAGTTGCGGCCGCTTCCGCTGCCTCGCCAAAAACCGCGGCTGCGTCGGCGGCAACGGCGTCGCCGAGGCCACGAACTTTTTCAATCCCCTGCTTAATGGCGCCATTAATGCCGTTGTTGCCGATCATGGAGCCTTCCCTTCTTCACCCAACAACGCTTGCGCGATGCCGGCGTTCGATACATCTCGTTTTGAAAACCAGCTTATGTGCGCAGCAAAACCGTGTCAAGCAATATGGAGTTTGATTGGACGCTTCGCAACGGTAACGTTTCCGGTGCCCGCACGGGAGCATGCGACGTGCTACGCTTGCGTTCATGACACGCAAAGCAAAACATATCCAAGCACTCAGCGAGGCGGAATACGTCGAGCTTATTCGCGAGCTACGCCTGCCGCGCTATGCCGATATTCCCGCAATCGACTTGTATATGGACCAGCTGCTCACCTATATAGATGCGCAACTGCGCCCGCTCGTGGCGCCCGACGAAAAGTTGCTCACAGCTTCCATGGTGAACAACTATGTGAAACAAGGCATTATCCCCGCGCCGAAGGCCAAGCGCTACACCGCGAACCACGTTGCCATGCTTACCGTGATTTGCCTGATGAAGCGCGCATTCTCGATGGACGACATCCATTCGCTGCTGCGAGTTTCGGCAGCGACCCACGGCATCGACCACGCATACAACTTCTTCTGCGAGGCGGTAGAGGAAAGCCTTCGCCAGCTCTTCTGCGGCGAAATTGCCCACACGAGCCTTGGATCGTGTGACATTCGCAAGCCAGACGGCCCCGCGTTCGCCCTTCAGGTGAGCAATGCCGCCGACCTTTCCCCTGAGCGTCGACTCGCACTTTCGGCGGCAACGAGCGTCGCGAATAAAATCTATGTCGAGAAGTGCTTTGAGCTGGGTATTCTCGATGGAGCACGCAATGCGCAGCTGCGAAAGGCAGAAAACTAATGGCCAAAACGAACGAACACGATGCCCTCGTCGAGCCCGAACGAGAATCGACCGAAAGCGACCCAACAACGAAGGCCCAGAACGAAACAGCCGAAACCGCAGGCGCCACAGCCAACGCAACCTCTGCCGAGGCGACCCCGGCTCAAGAAACTAAGGCTGCAGCCGAAGGGGTCGCCAAACTCCACGCCCCTCGCCTCGATGGAGCCGACATAGCCGCGGCCGCAAACCATGCCGCCGCAAAAGCGTGGGAGAAATATCGAGCGCACATTCTTAACCGCATTGCCGAAAAAGAAATCGCACGCGATATCGTAACACTCGCCGGCATGACGGAAATCTACTGCGCCGACCACCACGCCGCCGCCGACCGCACACCATACGAAAGCGAAGCCACCGCCGTGGGCATGTATCCCCAGCACAAGATTCCGCGCCTTTGCCCCGAATGCGCCGCACATTTGCGCTACGGCGAAGTTCGCCGAGCACTGTGCCGACGCGAGCCGCGCCCCGCATGCAAAACGTGCAAGAGCCATTGCTACACACCCACCGAATCGGCATGGCAACGCCGCGCCATGGCCTATGCGGGCCCCAGGGCAATGTTCCGCGGGCACGCGATTGAAGCAATTCGCCACCTCATTCACACCAGAAAGAGCTAGGGCGGCGTTTCCATCTGCAGAAAAAAGGTTCCATTCCCCAACTTTCTCGCCTTTTGCGCTTTATCATAGATGTGTGAAGGAAACCAGCAACGCCGCCCGTAGGCGCGCGCGGGGAAACGAGGGCACCATGATCAATCAACGCATGTATGAGTTGGGCAGCGAACCGTCGGCGATTCGCGAGCTGTTCGCATACGGCCAAGCACGCAAGGCCGAAATCGGCGAGGATAACGTCTTCGACTTCAGCATCGGCAACCCCAGCGTTCCGGCACCCGAAGCGGTTAAACGAGCAATTCTCGATGTGATGGAGCAGCCCCCCGCCCAAGTGCACGGCTACACCCCCAGCCAGGGCGCACCGAGCGTTCGCGCCGCCGTGGCCGCATCGCTCAACCGCCGCTTCGACACGTCGTACGAAGGTGCGAACATCTACATGACCTGCGGCGCCGCCGCATCGCTTTCCATCTGCTTCAACGCCGTTGGAAACCCAGGCGATGAGTTCATCGTGATTTCGCCCTATTTCCCCGAATACAAGGTTTGGATCGAGAACGCCGGCTGCAACTGCATCGAGGTGCCCGCTCGCCGCGACGATTTCCAAATGAACATCGAAGCCATCGAAGACGCCATTACGCCGAAAACCAAGGCCATCGTGATTAATTCCCCCAACAACCCGGTTGGCTCGGTGTACCCCGAATGCGACTTAATCGAACTCGCCAATGCGCTGCGCCGCAAGCAGGACGAATTCGGCACCACCATTTACATCATCGCCGATGAGCCGTATCGCGAAATCGTCTACGGCAACGTGCGCGTGCCGTTCGTTCCGCCTATCTACGAGAACACGCTCGTGTGCTACTCGTATTCCAAATCGCTCAGCCTGCCGGGCGAGCGCATTGGCTACATTCTGGTTCCCAACACCATGCCCGACTGGGAGCGCACCTTCAACGCCGTGTGCGGCGCCGGCCGCGCGCTTGGCTTCGTGTGCGCGCCGTCGCTTCTGCAGTACGTCATCGAGCGCTGCGTCGACGAGCCGAGCGATGTTGAGGCCTACGCAAAGAACCGCGAAGCCCTGTATGGCGGCCTTACGAAACTCGGCTACGAGTGCGTGGCGCCCCAAGGCGCATTCTACTTGTGGGTTCGCGCGCTCGAACCCGACGCTCAGGCTTTCGCCGAGGCCGCGAAGGCACATGAGCTGCTGCTCGTTCCCAGCAACAGCTTCGGCGTCGAGGGCTGGCTGCGCGTAAGCTACTGCGTCGCCCACGAGACCATCGTGAATTCGATGCCCGCATTTGCCGAGCTCATGCGCGAGTATCAAACGAAATAACGACCCTTGCGTAACGCGCCCCTTGACGCAAAAACACGAAGGCTCGCCTATCGCAGGCGAGCCTTCGTTGCATAGAGGCGCCGAAACCGCGCGGGCAAATCGGGCTGAGCATTTCGCGCGTCGCGCCCGCATAGGCTGCAGGCTTACACCGTCTGAGCACCCGCGCTCAGACAGTGGCGACGGGCCGCTGCCGCACGAACGCCGCGCCATTCGGCCCTATCACTTCTGGAATTTCTTGGCCTCTTCGGCTTCGACGCCCTCCATCGAGGCGCCATATTTCGCGGTTTTCGGATCTTTGCCGCCATCTTTAAGCAGCTCATCGACGCTTTCCGCACGCAGCGCCTCGCGTCGCGCATCGTGTTTTTCCTGATAGCGGCCCGCCGCAACAGCATCGAGCTTCACATTGCGGAAGTACACGATCCAGTTCGCCGCGATGGCAATCATGTTCAGGAAATAGACCGCCAGCACCCAGTTGATTTGGCCCGATACGAACTTCGCCGCAATACCGGCAACGTATCCCAACGTGATAAGCAAAATGAACTGCCAGCTTGTGCCCGCAGCCGTGCGCGCCTTCGCCGCCTTATACGCATTCATCGGCCACGACAAGCCAAAACAAACCAGCATGACCGCTTCAAGAAATTCCGCCATTGCACCCTCGATTTCTCGGATTTCAAACCCTTTGAGAATAGTTCGCGCGCATCATAGCGTCTAATATATGAATTGGTTATTTATCATCACTTTTACGTTATGATTCAAGAAAACGAGAGGAGCGCCGTGGAGCTTTTGCAGTTGAGATATTTTCTGGAAGTTGCGGAAAGCGAGCACGTCACGCACAGCGCCCAGAAACTTCGCGTATCGCAGCCCTCGCTCACCCAAGCGATTAGCCGCCTCGAACGAGAACTGGGCGTACAGCTTTTCGAGCCAGAAGGGCGCGGCATTCGCCTTACTGAAGCAGGGCGCTTCTACAGCAAACGCATCGCGAAAGCGGTGGGAGAAATCGACTCGGCGACCAGCGAGCTTGTGCGGTTCGACGAAGAGCGCAGTTCGATTGTGCGCATCAACGTTGTTTCGGCCTCGAACATCGTCGTTGACGCCGTCGCGGAATGGCGCACTCAACACCCCGCGGCAAAGTTTCAGATTGTGAGCAGCGAAACCGCCAGCAAAATTGAACCGTGCGACATCGAAGTGCGCATGCAAACGGGGAAAACGCCGGAAGCGAAGGGCGCGCGCCTATTCAAGGAACGCATCATGCTCGCCGTACCCACAACGAACGGCGACGAAACCAAGGAGCCCGACGCAGGTTTTCGCGACAATCTAGGAAAAGATGAAAGACCTGGAGGCGAAGAGCGCGACATCGCAGCGAGCGACGCCTTGGCCAACGGGCGCGGCGAAGCGATTTCGCTGGCCCAGGTGCAAAACAGCGGCTTCATCATGCTCGCAGGCTCGCGCAACATTAGCAACCTCTGCCTGTCGCAATGCGCCAAACTGGGGTTTCGCCCCACAATCGCCTTCGAGAGCGATAACCCATCGGTCGTGCGCAAGATGATCGGCCTTGGCCTCGGCGTTGGCTTTTGGCCCGAACACAGCTGGGGCGAGCTTGGCGCCGGCGCACGCCTTGCTCCCATTCTTGAGCCGGGATTCGTACGCGCCATCGAAGTCGCGCGAACGCGCCACGGCGGCTCGAACGAGCAGGCCGATGGGTTCTATTCGTTCCTGCTTCAGCGATTCGAGGCCCGCTGGAATATCTAGCAGCGCCCTGCGTCAACCGTGGTAGACTTTTGCGTACATGTGCGAGAGAAAGGGATTCCATGGCCGCGCAATGCAATTTGATCATCGATTCATGCTGCGATTTGCCGCTGAGTATGCTGCAAATCGAAGGCGTCGATACGCTGAACTTCAATTACGTCATGAGCGATGGCGACCACGAGGACGATTTCTATCAATCCATCACGCCGCACGAATTCTACGAGAAGATTCGCAATGGCGAAACGCCGAGCACCTCGCAGGCTTCGCCGGCGGCAATCGAGGCGGCATGGCGCCGCGCTGCCGAAAACGGCATTCCCACGGTATACCTATGTTTCTCGAGCGGCCTTTCGTCGAACTATTCAACTGCGGCGGCGTTGCTTGCCCAGGTGAAAGAGGAATTCCCCGATGCTCCGCTCTATTTGGTCGACCTTATGATCGGCTCTACGCCCGAGGGCTTGCTCGTTCTTGAGGCGTTGCGTCAGCGCGATTCGGGGCTTTCCGCAGAAGAGCTGGTCGAGTGGGCCGAACAGGCGCGCTACTTCGTGCAAACCGCTTTCATGGTCGATGACCTTGATGCGCTGCACCGCGGCGGACGCATTCCCGCATCGGTTGCCGCAGCAGGCTCGGCACTCAATGTGAAACCCCTGCTCACCTTCGATACGTCGGGACACTTGGCGCTCACGGGCGCTGCGCGCGGGCGCAAGAAGGGCCTGAAGCAAATGGCCGATTTCTTCGCAAAAGAGCATGACACGCAAGGTGGTTCGCCCGTCGTGCTCATCGGCAACGCCGACTGCCCGAAAGACGCCGAAGCGCTGCGAGACCTTTTGGCCAAACAAGACGAGAGCATCACCGTGGTACAGCACAATATTGGTGCCACCATTGGCAGCCACGTTGGACCCGGCATGGTGTCGATTTCGTTCTGGGGCGGCGACCGCCGTGAAAACATGTCCGTCGCCGACCGCATCGCCGCGAAGATCAAGCGCGGCTAGCAAGCCGAACGGACGGTTCGGGGCCGCGGGACATCAAGGTGCTCTGAGGCCCCGACTCACTACCGTCATCCCGCAGACCTTGGAGCCCCTTTTTTCGCAATTGCCTGTTGCGGCTAATCGTAGCAAACTCGTATTGCATGCATATGAACAGGCCTTCTACACACCTTCCCCCTCTTCTCGCACCTTGCCTCTCTCCCTCATCCCCGCAAGTGCCCGTCGGCGCGAAGGCCCGCGCTCGAATATCCCGTCCCTGCAAAACCCATCTCCCCGTCTCTTATGTTTGTCGCGGTTCCATGGCGCCGAGGTAACGTTTCGATTCAGATTCTTCCCATTGTGCGAACGCGCGATATGTTCGACTCGTACCAAACGCATTTATCGCAAGCCAATCGAGCGCTTGCTTTTATTTGATAGGAGGCAACCATGGACAGACGCGCATACAGTCAAGAAAACCGCAACCAGCGCGCCGATTCGGCGGCAAACACCGTCGTTATCTCGCCCAAGGCAGAAGCCGAAACCCCTAACCCAACCGGAATCAAGGGCCTTTTTGAGGGGCTTTCGGTTTCACAGGTCACCGCCGGTGCGTTGGCCGCGGTGACCTCGATGCTGCTTTCTGCGCAAATCGGCATTGCCGGCTCGGTTATCGGCGTCGCCGTAGGCTCGGTCGTGTCGACCGTTTCATCGCAGCTTTACAAAAAATTCCTGGCAGGGTCAGCCGAAAAACTTCGCGGCTTTGCCTCGAGCGACAATGCAGAAGGAAATGCGGCGACTAACGCCGCTGCCGCCCAAAGCGCAACCCAAAGCTTCGCACACGCGCAAACCACCGTTATGCCCATCGCACGCGCACCATTCGAGAGTGCCGAAACCACCACGCTGCCTTCGGTGGGCACAGCGACGCGCGCATTCAACGAAGCGGCGGTTCCGTCGACTAATTCCGCCGAAACGAGCGTTCTATCCGCGGGCCAAATCGTTGGAGCCGATGCGCACGACATGCGCGGCAACCAAGCCGCTCAAGGCACCCAATCGAATACGCCGCGCATCAATAGCGCAGCCGGCCATACGGGCAATGCAAGCCACGCAACGGGCATCGTCGAGATTGAGGCCCAAAAACAAAAGACCATGCAGCGCCGCGTGCTCGCGGTTTCAGTTGCCTCGTCCCTTGCGGCAATCCTGCTGTTCGCGGGCCTCGTGCTTATGTTTACCGGTGGCGAAGGCATCGGTACAAAAGTAGCCCCGTTCACCGGCGAAGTCGTAACGAGCCAGCTTGCAGACGAAAACAGCGCTGCGACCAGCAATGACACCGAAAAAACCCATGACGCCAAGAAGACCGAGACAACAGCTCAAGACGAAAACGAGAAGAACAGCGCTCCGCAATCCCCTCAGCAGAATTCGACGCAGAGCGCTTCCAACTCTTCATCCACAACCGAATCGGACACAAACTCCAGCAACACGAATTCGGGATCGGAGAACTCGAGCTCCGCAAGCGGCAACAACAGCTCATCCTCAAGCGGCTCAGGCTCCGGCCAAACTTCCAGCGATAATACGAATTCAAATTCCAACAACGCAAACAGCTCTGGCTCAACGAGCTCAAGCGGAAATGCCGCAAACTCAGAGTCAACGGGGTCGGAATCGAGCGCATCGTCGCAAGCGGGGTCGGGCAAGTAACCCACGGCGAAATATTTCACCCGGCAAGAAAAGCCGCGAGGCGGCAACACGCGCCCAAGTGAAAACGAATTCAGCTCCACAGGCAACTCCAAGAAAGCGCATGCATACATACAAAAACGGGCCTGCATCGTTCTGCAGGCCCGTCGCCGTTCAGGGCAATTATGTTTGCCATTTGGCTCATCGCCCTGCGCGTTCGTTAGTCGACGCTCTTCAAGCTTTCGACCATATCGATTTTCTTGAGCTTGAATTTCATCGCCAAAGTCACGATAACCGAGAACAGCATGGTGAGCGCAAATGCGATAATGAAGCTCAAAGTGTGAATTTCGCGGCCGAACATCACCTGATCGACCTCGGCGGTGATTACAACATAGCCCTCCATGGCAATGCCAAGGAACAAACCAACGAATGCGCCAATCAGCGAGAGCAGCATGGTTTCGCGATAGATATACGCGTTCACCTCATGCGGCGTGAAGCCAAGCACCTTCAGCGTGGCAATTTCTCGCACACGCTCGGTGATGTTGATGTTCGTGAGGTTGTACAGCACCACGAACGCGAGCAGGGCCGCAGCAACCACAAGCACCACCACGACCGAATCGACGCTCTTCAGCATGCTGCGATAGCTGTTGATGGTTTCGTCGTTATACGTCACGGTTTTCACACCGTCCATCGCGAGCACGTCGTCGCTGAACACTTCGCGCACGTCATCGCCCTCGGCGACGTTCGCAAGCAGCGTCGCATACGAAGGCGCTTCTCCCATGGTGGATTCGTACAACGCAGGCGACATGAGCACGTATTGCGCCACGTAGTTCTCCATAATACCCGACACGCGCACCTCGCGGCCTTCGCCCATCGCGTTGCCAATGGCATCTTCGTCGTAAATCGCGATGGAATCGCCCACCGAAACGCCCAGCTTCGTCGCGAGCTTCTCGCTTATGAGCACGCCTTCATCGTCAATCGCGAGGGGCTTGTGGCCCACGCGCGTGCGCAGCGTGTTGAAGTTGCCGAATTCCTGCGTATCTTGCGGCACGTTCAACTCGACGCGTTGGTCGATATCATCCGACGCGCCCGGAGTGCGCACAATTTTATTCTCGGTAAGCACCCATGCCTTCGGACCTTCGGAGTCGGCCTCGACGCGTTTTGCCACGGCATTCTTTTCGGCATCGGCAACATCGGAATCCATGCGTACGATAGCGTTGTAGTGGTACAGCTCGCCATACTGCTTGTCGATGATGTCGTTGATGGCGTTTTGCAAGCCAAGGCCAGTGAGCAAAAGCCCCGTGCAGCCCGCAATGCCGATAATCGCCATGAAGAAACGGCGCTTGTAGCGGAAGAGGTTGCGCGCAGTAACCTTCCAACTGAACGACATGCGGCTCCACAGCGGACGAATACGTTCGAGCAGGATGCGCTTGCCGGCCTTCGGCGCGCGGGGCAGCATAAGGGCTGCCGGCTTTTCGCGCAGGGTGGCCATCGCGGCGAACAGCGTTGCCGCAACCGTGATGCCCACGGAAAGGCCCGCCGCCAGCAAGAACAGAGCAGGGTCGATTGGCGTAGGCCTGCACGGCACAACATAAATTATCGCGTACGCATTCATGATGAACCACGGCAGGAATTGTGACAGCAGCGCAATGCCCACGATTGAGCCCACGCCGCTGGCGACCATGGCATACACCAAATACTTCGAGGCGATGCGTCCATTAGAATAGCCAAGCGCCTTAAACGTGCCAATGAGCACGCGCTCTTCGTCGACCATGCGCGTCATAGTCGTAAGCGAAACCAAAGCGGCCACAAGGAAGAACAGCAGTGGGAACACCTGGGCAATTTGGTCAATGCGTCCCGCGTCGGAACGGAAGCTTTCGGCACCGATGTTCTTCTTCAAATCAAGCGCATACACGTCGGCATCCATGGTAGCGATGTCGTCCACCTCGGCCTGGGCATCGGCGAGCTGCGCTTCGGCGTCGGCGAATTCGGCCTCGGCCTGGGCGCGCTTATCAGCAAGCTCGGCAGCGCCGTTTTCCCACTGTGACAAACCGTCGGCATATTCGGCCTGGCCGCTTTTGAGCTGAGCACGGCCTTCCTCGAGCTGCGCCTGGCCTTGGGCAAGCTGCGCCGCAGCGGCATCAAGCGAGGCCTGACCGCTCGCGAAGCCCTGGTTGGCCGCAGCCTTCTGGGCAGCAAGCTCCTGCTCGCCCGCCGCAAGTTGCTCAGGCACGCCCGCGGTTTCCGTGTCGATTTGAGCGATGCCCGCCTGAAGCTGAGCGATGCCCGCTTCGATTTCAGTTTTCTGGGATTCAAGCTGCGCTTGCTGCTGCTGGAGCTGTGACAAGGACTTCTGGGCTTGGTCAAGTTGCTGCTCGAGAGCTGTCTTTTGCGCCTCGAGCTGCGCCTTCGCTTCCCCGTAAGCAGGGTCAGCCGGATCCAACGCATCGATTTGCGCCTGCACGCCCGCAATCGCCAACGGCAGCCCGTCAACCGCCTGCTGCGCCTGGTCAATGCCGGCCGCGACCTGCGCAAGACCATTGTTTACCTCGTCAAGGCCCTTCTGCGCCTCGGAGAGCTTATTGTTCAGCATTTCGCGCGTCTGCATGGCGGCGTGGTATTTCGCCCACCCTTCGTCAATCGACGCCTGAGCCTGAGCCAATGCCGCTTGCGCCTGCGAACGCTGGTCGGCGAGTTCAGCCACACCCGACTCATACTGGGCGCGACCGCTTGCCAACTGCGATTCGCTTTGAGCAATGGTCGCCTTCGCCGATTCAAGCTCGGCGGCCGCAGAATCGAGCTGCGCCTTAGAATCGTCGAGCGTCGCCTGGCCATCGTCGAACTGCGCGAGCGCGTCGGCCTTCTTCTGCTCGTATTCCGCACGCTTTTCATCGAGCGCATCCTGGGCGTCGGCCTGCAGGCCTTCGATGCGCGACGCCTTCAAATCGTCGGCAATCGCGTCGATGCGATTGGCCACTTCGTCGACTTTCGCCTGGTAGACATCGCTTGCCCATGGCAAGTCGCGCGCACCATCGACCGCGACGAACGCTTCGGTAATGGGGTAATCGTCAGCGAAGGCCGAATCGGGAACGAACACGAAGCTCGTAAGACGGCCGCTTCCAAGCGACGTCGAACCCACGTTAGTCGAGCACGTGTAATACGACGAATTCACGAAGCCGACCACCGTGAACTCGCGCTCGGCGAAGCTGTCGTCCAAGTCTTGCGTGCCCTCGATAAGGCGCACCTTATCGCCGATATGCACATCGGTCTGCCACACCGTGTCGGAAGAAAGCAGGCACTCGTCGCTTTTCGTGGGCCAGGTGCCGCTCTTCAAGATAGGCCTGTTCAAATACGAATTGTCGCTCGATTGCACGGTAAAGCCATCGTCGCACGTGCTCGCCTGGGCAGCGTCAACATCAAGCGACTGGAAGCACAGCGTATATTGCACGCCGTCCAATTCTGAAATGGCGTCGGCTTCGCGAGCGGGCATAACAGCCGAAACGCCCTCCACATCGCGCAACGCGTCGATTTGCGCCTCATCGAATCCAATCGTCGAAACCACGCGCACGTCGGCCAAACTCGTGCCATCATAGTATTCGTCGCCCGCAAGGCGCATGTCGGGCCCCGTCATGCGCAGGCCGGCATAAAAGCCCGCGCCAAGTGCGGCAATAATCGCAATCGCCAAAAAGCGGCCCCACGAATGGGTGATAGAACGCCGTAGATCTTTTCCGAATGCGCTCGCCATGCTTACCACTCAACCGTTTCGGCGGCTTGCGGATGGGCATTGAGCTCTATGCGCTCGACTTTTCCTTCTTTCACATGAATCACGCGGTCGGCAATAGCGCAGAACGCGGAATTGTGCGTAATGAGCACCACCGTACGGCCCGTTTCGCGGCACGTGTCTTGCAGCAGCTTCAAAATGGCCTTGCCCGTTTTGTAATCGAGTGCGCCCGTGGGCTCGTCGCACAGCAAGAGCTTCGGGTTTTTCGCGATGGCACGGGCAATGGCCACACGCTGCTGTTCGCCGCCCGAGAGTTGCGCGGGGAAGTTGTCCATGCGATGCGCGAGCCCCACCTGGGTCAACACGTCGGCAGGCAGAAGAGGATTGCGGCAAATTTGGCTCGCAAGCTCCACGTTTTCGAGCGCGGTAAGATTTTGCACCAAGTTATAGAATTGGAACACAAAGCCAATATCGTAACGACGGTAATCGGTGAGCTGCTTTTCATCAAACTGATCGACGCGGGCGCCATCGAGCGTAATAGAACCCGATGTACATGAATCCATGCCGCCCATCATATTGAGCAACGTTGTTTTGCCCGAACCCGAGGGGCCGACGACCACCACGAGTTCGCCTTGCTCGATTTCGAAAGACATGCCATCGACGGCAGCCACCTGCACTTCGCCCATGGTATAAATCTTACGCACATCTTTAAATTCGACGAATGCCATAGCGACCCCTTACGCGGCGCGGTTTCCTGAATAATCCCTCATACTGAGTATATTGAAAGCGCCGCGGAAACCAGCGATGATTTTATGCCAGCGGCCCCACAACAGGCTTGGTTATCCCTCGAGAAGAGCACGGCTGTTAGCCGCCACTTTCTCCTTCAGTGAATCGAAGCGGCACCTGCGCAGCTCTGCCATATGCTCGAGGGACGCTTCCAGCAGCGCACGCACTTCTCGAGCGTTGAATTCCGCGCCCGCGGCGGGCGGCAGGTCGCTTTCAAGCAGCAATTTTTCTTCGGGGATTTGCTGCACGTACGCGCGGCCGCGCTTGGTGGAAAGCATGCGAGGATTGATGGAAAAATAGCAGCCGCATTCGATGGCGCGCGCAAGCTCGACACCCGAACCAGAGAACCAGTGGAAAATCACCGCTGTACCCTGCGGGTTTTGAGGGCCCTGCGGCGCACCAGGAGCCACGAGTCCCACCCTTTCCATAAGATCAAGCGCCGCGCCCACGCTTTTCACGGCATGCACCGAGAGCACTTTGCCCCTCGACGCCGCGGCGATGCGCGCGAACACCGTGCGCTGCAGCTGGGCGCTTTCGGCACGACGGGGCGCAAAATCGAGACCGATTTCGCCAATAAAGCGCGTTTCGGCAGCGTAGGCAACGAGCTTATCAACCGCATCGGCGCCGCACGAACCGTCGGAAAGCCACCACGGGTGCAAGCCTACACCGAGTTTGAAGTTGGAATTTCGATTGAGCTCATCGGTCAAAGCCAATGACGCCAGATGATATTCATCGGGAGTCACCGTAGCGCACATGCCGCCTATTCCCTCTTGGCGCATCGCGATGGCCGCCGCTCGAGTATCGGGAGAAAAAGCCAGGTGACAATGCATGTCATACAAATCAAAGACCGTCATAGCGTCCCCCTCTTTTTATGCACGCGCCCCCACGTTTTTCCCAATAAGGTTATACCACTCAAAGGACAAAGGGCGCAAACAACTCAGACGCAACGGCGCGAAAGATTTTCGAATAGAGCCTATATTCCCAGTTAGTCGGCGAATTCCCCCACGTGTGCGATGGCGCGAAGCGTTTCGGCCGCGATCATTTGACCCATCATGGGAGGCATATACGATGCCGTACCCAAATTCGATCGCTCACTGCGAGGAGCGCCTTCACGCACCGGCACGGGCACAGGCTGCTCGCAAGAATACACAACGCGCAGATGCTTGATACCGCGCTTGCGGCATTCCTTGCGCATGATGCGCGAAATGGGGTCGTTCACGGTTTCGTACAAATCAGACGCACGCAAATATTCAGGCTGCAGCTTATTGGCGGCACCCATGGCGCTCATCAAGCGCAAGCCGTGCTTTTGCGCGAATTCCGCAATGAAAATTTTCGTCGAAATAGTATCGATGCAGTCAAGAACGAAATCGATGCGGCCGTCACACTCTTCGAGGCACTCGGCATACAGCTCGTCGAAAGTCTCGGCGAGGACGAACGAATGCTTGGTAACGACGTGCACGTTCGGGTTAATATCCAGGCACATTTCGCGCATCACGTCGATTTTCCGGCGACCCATCGTGCTCTGAAACGCGATAACCTGACGATTCACATTGCTCGCCGACACCACATCGCGATCGACGAGCACCAAACGGCCCACGCCGCCGCGCACGAGCGTCTCAACGCAGCTCGATCCCACGCCGCCCAAGCCCAACACCATAACCGTCGCGTTGGCCAGGCGCTCCATGCCATCATCGCCCATAATTCGGCGCAGGCGAGAGTCGGCCGCATCGTCACCTGGAGCGGGCTCGGGAGCAGGGCCAGCGATGCCATTCGGGTAGGCGTACGTGTTTTCGGAAGCGTTCATATAAGTGGATCTTTCTATGCATGCCGTATCGCGAAAATGAATCGGCGATTCTTCGAACCTGGCCATTGTAAACCCCAGAACCTGCTAAATGCTCGTAGCGTTTAGCAGGTTCATCTTCGCGCAACCGACAACACCTGCTAAACGCTACGAGCATTTAGCAGGTCGTGATTCTGGCTTGGGCGTGAATACAGAGGCGCGGCGCAAGCCCACCTGCAAAAGAAGACTACAATGCTGGAATATTTACTACACGAGAAACCGGGGCCGAAAGAGCGCCCGGAAACCGCAGCCGACGCGCTCCAAGAACGCACTCGCAGCGGCACCACCGAAAACAAGGAGTCATCATGAGCACCACCTTGCCCCAGACCAATGATTTTGGCGGCACGCCCCTTGTCTCACTTCAAGCCATCGCCGAAGCGATTCGCGCCAACGGTACCGACTGCGAAATCGTGGGCGATTCATCCACCGAAATTCGCGGCGTCGCGATTGATTCGCGCAAGGCTGCCGCAACATGCCTGTTCATCTGCAAAGGCGCAGGCTTCAAGCCGGCGTTTCTCGAAAGCGCCATCGCAAGCGGCGCCGTCGCCTATCTGTGCCAGGGCGAGCTCAACGAGCAGGGCAAACTAACCGCGCCCGCCGATTTGGCCGCCGCAGCCGCAGGCACCCCCGCAATCGTGACCGTCGACGTGCGCCGCGCCATGGCTGCGGCATCGAAGGTCGCCTATGGCGACCCGAGCGGCGCGCTGAACATCGTAGGCATCACGGGCACCAAAGGCAAAACCACAACCTCGTATATGCTGCATGCCATCATGGACGCCGCTCAAGTGAGCACCTCGATTCTTGGCTCCATCGAAACCGACGACGGCATCGAGGAGTTCGAGAGCTGCAACACCACGCCCGAATCGCCCGATTTATGGCGCCACCTTTCCAATACCGTGGCTTCGGGCCGCGCCCATATGGTCATGGAAGTTTCCAGCCAGGCGCTCAAATACGACCGCGTGCTGGGGCTCAACCTGGACATCGCCTGTTTCCTCAACATCGGCCGCGACCATATTTCGCCCGCCGAGCACCCCACGTTCGAGGATTATTTTGAAAGCAAACTCCACATTTTCGACCAGTGCAAATGCGCTGTCGTAAACCTTGGCACCGAACACGTCGATGAGGTCATGGCAGCCGCGAAAGCCGCCCCGCAACTGTTCATCGTCGGCGTCGACTGCAAAAACGCCGACCTGGCCGCCAGCAACGTGCGCACGGTCAAAGGCGGCATCGAGTTCGATATCGCAGAAAGCGCCAAACTCGCCGCAGCAGCAGGCGAGACCGATACCCAAGCAAGCGCCCACACGGTAAAGCTGAGCATCGCGGGCCTGTTCAATGCCGAAAATGCGTTGAGCGCCATCGCGTGCGCACGTCTTTTGGGCATCGGCTGGAACGCGATTGAGCAGGGCCTTTCGCACGTGCGCGTGCCTGGCCGCATGGAAATCATCACTTCGCCGAACGAGCCCATCACCGCCATCGTCGACTACGCGCACAACAAGCTTTCATTCGAAACGCTGTTCAAGTCGTTGAAGAAGGAATACCCAGGTCAGCAAATCATCGCCATCTTCGGCGCTCCAGGCGGCAAGGCGTACGAGCGCCGCGAAGTGCTGCCGCAAACCGCCGGCGCCTACGCCGACCTGCTCATTTACGCCGAAGAGGACCCTGCGCACGACCATGTGGAAGACATTTGCGCCGAACTGGCTAGCAATACTCCCGAAGGCGTTGCGCATGAAATCATCTACGACCGCGAAGAAGCCTTCAAGCGCGCCGTAGAAGTCGCCCACGAAAGCGGCAAGCCCACGGTTATTGCATTTCTCGCCAAAGGCGAAGAAGAGCTGCAGCATCGCGGTGACAACTTCGAGCCTATCAAGAGCGACTCAGCCATTGCCCACGAGGTTCTGGGCGTCTAACGTCGCACGCAACCCAGCAAAAACAAGAAAGCCGCCCCGGGGCGGCTTTCTTTCGTTCGCTATTCGTCGATGAAGTAGCGCTTGTACCAAATAAGGAACACAAGCGGCGTATAAATCTTGCGCTGGTTCTGCGCCTTGCCCTCGTAGTGCTCGTCAAGCAAGCGCATAAGCACATCGCAATCGAAGAACTCGCTCGCCCACGGCGCCGTGAAGTATTCCTTCACCCAGTTGTACCACTTCTCTTCGCGCAGCCAATAAATCATGGGCACGGGGAAGCCGACCTTCGGACGCGTCGCCCACTCATCGGGCAGGCTCTTGTTCGCGGCGTGACGCAGCACGAGCTTGTTGCCGTTTTCATTCACGCGATAGCGATCGGGAATATGCTCGGCGAATTCCATCACGCGACGATCAAGGAACGGAACGCGCAGCTCGAGTGAGTGCGCCATGCACATCTTGTCGGCCTTGAGCAGAATGTCGCCCGGCAGCCACATGTTCATGTCGAGGTACTGCTTGCGAATAAGCTCGCTCTTATCGGAAACGCGCGCATAGATGGGCGCAGCAAGCTCGAAAGCGCCTTCACCCTTGTCGTATTCGGGGCGCAGCACGCTCGAGACTTCGCGCTCAGGCCACACGAGCGCCTGGCCGACGAAGTATTCCTCGGCCATTTCGGCACCCTTCATAAGGAAGTTATGGCCCTTGAAATACGGCATGTGCTTCGCTGCCTTGCCCAGCGCGCGGCGCACGCCAAACGGCACCATGCGCTTGTATTTCGCAACCGACGGGTTGTCCTCATACCATGCATAGCCGCCGAAAATCTCGTCGGCGCCTTCGCCCGAAAGCACAACCGTAACCTGCTCAGCAGCCATTTGCGCCAAGAACCACAGCGGCACGCTCGACAAATTCGACTGCGGCTCGTCCATGTGGTACTGAATCTCGGGCAAGGCTTCGAAAAATTCGTCCGCAGAAATCATTTTACGGTAGTTCTCGATGCCCAGCTTGTCGGAAAGCTCCTTGGCGTAATTGGTTTCGTTGAACTTGTTGTAATCAAAACCAACCGAGAACGTTTTGTCGGGCATGAGGCATGCGGCGATGTAGCTCGAATCGACGCCGCCCGAAAGGAAGCTGCCCACCTTCACGTCGGCGATGCGGTGCGCGCCCACGCTTTCATGCACCACTTCATCGAGCTCGTCGACATATTTCTCGAACGGCTTGTCGATTTCCGAGAAATCGCAATCCCAATAGCGGCGCACATCCATCGTGTGGGTGGCCAGGTCGTAAGTGAAGCAATGCGCGGCCGGCAGCTTGTACACGCCCTCGAAGAACGTTTCGTCGGTCGCGGAGAACTGCAGCGTGAGATACGGACGCAGCGCATTGTGGTTCACGGCCTTGTGGAACTTCGGGTGCGCGAGGAAGCTCTTGATCTCGCTGCCGAACATCAAGCCGCTGCCATCTTCGGCCTCGGAGTAATAAAACGGCTTGATGCCGAAAATATCGCGAGCGCCAAACAGGCGATTCTTCTTTTTATCCCAGATAACGAACGCGTACATACCACGAAGCTTGTCGACGATTTCCTCGCCCCACTCCTCGTAGCCATGCAGAAGTGACTCGGTGTCGGCGCCGCAGTGGAAGGTATAGCCCTTCGCCTCGAGCTCGCCGCGAAGCTCCATGAAGTTGTAGATTTCGCCGTTGAACACGATGACGACGCTGCCATCTTCGTTGCTCATGGGCTGGGAGCCCGCCGGCGTAAGGTCAAGAATCGACAAGCGGCGGAAGCCAAGCGCCACACCCGGCGCGAAGAACGTATCGCCCATGTCGGGACCGCGGTGGACGATGCGGTCCATCATGCTCGTGAGCACTTGCTCCTTGTTTTCGACATCACCGGTAAATCCGACGAATCCGCACATAGGGCACCTTTCGTTTGTATGGCGCGGCATCAAAGCCGACAAATCGCTGAAATATGAATTTTACCGCGCTTGCACACCTTCGCGCGAATCTTCGTCAAAACGCCTAACGCCGCCGCTGTTTGCGCGCGTACGGAAGAAACCGACGCTGCGTGATCGCGGAAACGACCGCATTGGTAACCGCAGAAGCAACTGGCTCCGGCGCGATCGCGGAAGCAACCAGGGTCGGCAACCGCCAAAGCCACGAGCGCTCAAGCCAAAGCAAACGCACAGAAAGCCACGGGCGGCGGCGGCGGCGGGGCGGCGGGGTGTAGCGTCTGCACACAACACCCGTGCATCATGCTCCGCACGCGACACCGCCCGCGCGCCTCGGCGCCGCACCGCATCTCGCGCGTCCGAGCATGCAAAAGGCCAGCACGAGCTGGCCTTTCAGCTTTCACTTAGCGATAGTTCTCGGGGTTCTTGAACTTGTCGAAGTAACGGAACACGTGAATCTTCACCCAAGCCCAACGCATGGGGTTGAAGCGCAAATCATACGGGTAATCGAACGTCATCGATTCCTTGCCGGCGGCCACGAGCTTCTTCGCGCGTTCAACGAACTCGGGGTCTTTCACATAATCGTAAACGACCTTGCGCGGCACGGAATGCCAGAACACCTCGTTGGTGTTTTCGACGCATTCGCCCAAATCACGCTTATACACGCGGTCTTCCACGACGAACTTTGCGAGGTTGTGGCCGGCAGCGGTCACATGGTAGTTCGTGCGGCCTTGGCGCAGGTTTACCTCGAACACTTTGTACGACCCGTCGCGATCGTCGCGCTTAATGTCGAAGTTCGCGAAGCCCGTGAAATGAATTTCCTCAAGGAAGTTTTTAATGAGCTGCTGCAGCTCGGGGTTGGGCTGCGTGATAATGGCGCACGGGTTGCCAAGCGCGGTGGGCGTGTGCTCCTCGAGGCCCTCACGACCGAAGCAGATGAGCTTCACCTTGCAGTTGCGATCGCAATACGCGGTGAGCACGTTCATGTTGCAATCTTCGCCGACGACCATGTCTTGCAGCAGCACTTCGTCGGGATAGCCCGCGCCGAAAATAAGGCCCAAAATATGCGCCGCCTCGGCGGGATCTTGCGCGGTGTACACCTTCTTCATATGGTCAAACGGGTGTTCCCAATACGTTGAGCTCATAGACGGCTTCACGATGATGGGGTATTTGAAACCGATTTTCTCCTCGGTAAGGTCGGCCTCGGCCACGCCCTGTTCCCACTCGCTAGGCCGCACCACAAACGTTTTGGGGTACGGAATGCCATACTTGTCGCACATCTCGTAGAAGCTCAGCTTGCTTTCAAGCTTGTCGCGCAGGTCGGGCTGAATGTAGAGCGTGACACAATTTTCGGGCAAATCGTTCTGAATTTCAGAAATGACCTGCGCATACACGTCAGCACAGCCCCACACCAGGTGCGTTTTGTCGGGGTGCTGTGCGGCAAATTCCTTCACCTTCGCCAACACCACTTCGGGCTTGTCCATATGCTCGTCATAGAAGCACTCCACGATGCGGCTATGCATGGTGTCGCCCGCGGGGAAGCGACCAAACGCGTAGCTCTTCACGCCATATTCCTCATGAATGGCGCGCGCGACGCTGTAGCAATTCATATCGCCGCCGATGAGAACGGGAATGAAATCGGTTTTTTCGGTTGCCATAAATGCAGTTCCTTCAAAAGATGGTTTGCAGAAAGCTTGTGCGATTATACGCCGCATTGGGCACTTCCGTCGCACCTCAAAAAAGAGCGCACGAACGGCCCTAGGGCAAGGTTCTTGCGCATTGCTTCGTTATCAAAGAAGCGCGATTCGAAAACCGCGCTTCTTTATGCTTAAAACTCTGTTCGATGATGTTGAGCGCCAGCTACGACAGGCGGCTGCCAACTTCCTTGGCGGCCTGAGCCTTGTCGAAGTTTCCGCCGGTGGCAGCGGTAAGCGCACCCATAACCTTGCCCATTTCGCGCTTAGTGGTGGCGCCAAGATCGGCAATGGTTTTCTCGACAAGCGCCACAAGCTCATCGCCCGCGAGTTGCTTGGGCAGGTAGCCCTCAAGAATCTCGACCTGCTCCTTCAGCATGGCCGTGCGCTCGTCGTTGTTCGCGGCTTTGATAGAGCCTTCGAGCGTTTCGCTCGTCTGCTTAATGACGCGCTTGAGCATAGCATCGACGTCGGCATCGGTCACCTCGCGACGCTCGTTGACCTCGATATTCTTGATCTCGCCGTGCACCTGGCGCAAAATGTCGCGACGCACATTGTCGTGCGCCTTCATCGCGGCCTTGATTTCGTCTTTGAGCTCTTCGTATTTCATGAGTGCCTCTTTCTAAAGTGCCATCTATCAGCGAGTATAGCGCGAACACGTACGCGTGTGGAAAACGGCAAGCCAAAACCATGCACGAAGGAGCACATGCGGTGCGGACGCGCGAAAGCGGAGCGCGGGGCGCAAGTTTGCTTGAGGGCGCACCGCGAGAGCAGCGTGCCAGAAATATGCGCAAAAAGGTGCCCGAATGTGGCATTTTGACCGAGCATAGACCTGAGTTGAGCGACTTGCAATTAAAAAAGCCCAGGTCGCAACGCATCGCACCACAATCGACGCGCAAGTGAGCATAGATCGTTGCCACATTCGAAGCTATTTTTGAACAAGTTAGCGAATGCGTTTGCCGCGCAGAATGACGCCCGCGACGTTCAGGTCGGCATTGAGCAACACCACGTCGGCAACCTTGCCCGCGTCGAGACTGCCGCGCTCGTCGAACAGGCCAATCGCGCGTGCGGGGTTTTCCGTCGCAGCGCGCACAGCCACCTCGAGCGGCAAGCCCATTTCAGTAGCGGCAACCTTCATGCAGCCCATCAGGTCGGTCGCGCTTCCGGCCAGCGTACCGTCGTGCAGCGTGGCATGCGAGCCGTTCTTCGTCACGGCCTGACCGCCCAGGCTATATTCGCCATCGGGCATGCCGGTGGCTTCCATGGAATCGCTGATCAGAATCATGCGCTCGGCACCAAACATCGAGAACGCAAGGCGCACCATGGCGGGGTGGATATGCACGCCATCGGCGATAATCTCGGGGGTCGCGCCCGCCTCGAGCGCCGCAGGAATCACGCCCGGCTTACGGTGATGCAGCCCCGGCATGGCGTTGTACAAATGCGTCACATGCTTGGCACCGCGGCGGAAGGCCTCGGCCGCCTGATCGTAATTCGCGCACGTATGGGCAACGGAAATGCGCACGTCATCGTGCATTTCATCGATGAATTCGAGCGCGCCGGGCTCCTCGGGGGCAATATCGACAAGCTTGATTTTGCCGCCCGACGCATTCTGCAAGCGACAAAACATTGCCGCATTGCACTGCTGCACGTAGGCGGGGTTTTGTGCGCCCACCTTTTCAGGGCTGATGAACGGGCCTTCCATGTTGATACCCACCAGCGCGGCAGCATCGGGGGCATCAACATGCTCGGCGGCGCATTCCATAATGCCCGCAAGCTTTTCCTCGGGGAATGTCATGGTCGTGCCGCACCATGCGGTTACGCCGCGGCTAGCCTCATAGCGTGTGATGGCGTCGATCGACTCATGCGTACCGTCGCAGAAATCATGCCCCACCGCGCCATGGGAATGCACGTCGACCAAGCCAGGAATGGCGAGCAGCCCCTTGGCGTCGATGACCCCGCCCGTCTCGTCGCCGGTCGCAACGATGCGGTCGCCTTCGATGAAGATATCGTCTTCGACGAATTCGCCGTTCTTGAAAACTTTCGCACCAGCAATTTTCAGCATGCCGCGCTTCCTTTCGTTATAGGCAGAAAAGCCCTGCCTCAATTTAATCATGACCAGTTGAAACGCACGCTGCGAAGCCAAAACCGCGACGAGCGCGCAGCATCAACGCTTTGACGAAACGTTGCGCGAAGGCCAATGTCGCCACCTAGCCCAAAAAAGAAGCGGCCACAGGGGCCGCTTCCTTGGTTTCACTATTCGTGGCAGCCGCAGCCTTCGCCATGCTCGTGGTCGTGGTCGCAATCGCAATCGGGGTCGCCGCAACCGCAGCCTTCATCGGCAAGGTCGCCGCACAGCGAGAACGCCGCTTCGTCCACAATAGCCACCGCATTGGGATGGAACTGCAGAATGGACGCGGGAACCTCGGGGGTCACGGGGCCGAAGAAAGCATCGCGCACGATTTGCGCCTTGTCTTCGCCGCTCACCACGATGAGCACCTGCTTGGCGGCCATGATGGTACCAATGCCCATGGTGTATGCCTGGCGGGGCACTTCGTCGGCGGAATCGAACAGGCGGCTGTTCGCGTTAATGGTGGATTCCGTAAGGTCGACGCAGTGGGTTTCCTTCGGGAATTCGGGCGCGGGCTCGTTGAAGCCGATGTGGCCGTTGTGGCCCAGGCCCAGAAGCTGCAGGTCAACGCCGCCGGCAAGCAGGATGGAAGCCTCGTAGGCATCGCATGCGGCCTGAGCATCGGGGTTGGCGCCATTGGGCACATGCGTGTTCTCGGGGCGCACGTTAATCTTGCTGAACAGGTGCTTCTGCATGAAGTAGTGATAGCTCTGCTCATGGTCGGCAGGCAGGCCGCGGTATTCGTCTAGGTTGAACGTTGCAACGCGCGAGAAGTCGATGTCCTCGGCCTCGTGGCGCTTGGCGATTTCGGCGTAGAGGCCCTCAGGCGTGGAGCCGGTGGCCAAGCCCAACACGCAGCCAGGTTTTTCCTCGACCAGGTCGACAATCATGTCGGCGGCGGCTTCGCTCATTTCCTGATAGTCTTTGGTCACGAAAATCTGCATGAACGCATCCTTCTCCTCGTTGTATTTTGCGACTATTCATAATACATGCTCACGCGGCAATTTCCAGATGCGGCGGGAAAGCAACAGAAGCCTTAGGGCGTTCGCGAGGCGGAACGCGCGACGAGGGGCGGAAGAGATCAGCGACTAATACCCAATGCCCGCCAAGCATGCCGACACCTTTTCGGAAAACACCCACCACACGCGCGCCAAATGCGGCGGGTATACTGCGAAGCGATTAATGACCTGCGCGGCACGGCCGCGCCAACACGAAAGGATCCCACGATGGAATTGCTTCGCACCCACGAACCGCTTGAGGCGTTCGTGTTCGATATGGACGGTACACTGCTCGATTCGCTGCCCGATTTGGTCGACGTGACCAATGAAACGCTCACGCATTTCGGCTATCCCACGCACACCACCGAGGAAATCTTGGCCATGATTGGCAACGGCCTGCGCTCGCTTATTCTGCAAGCGCTGCCGCAAGACCTGAATGACAACGCCACCGAAGCGGCGCTCGCCTGGTGGAAAGCGCGCTACGACGAAGTGGGCAACCAGAAAACGACTGTGTACGACGGCATGCTTGACACCTTGGCCGAACTGAAGGCACGCGGCATGAAACTCGCCGTGTTATCGAACAAATACGACGGCGGTGTGCAAATTCTGACCAAGCATTACTTCGCTGACCTCATGGATTTCGCGCTTGGCGATGGTCCTGTGCCGCGCAAGCCCGACCCGAAAGGCCTCACGCTCGTCGCGAAAACGCTCGACGTGCCAATCGAACGCGTGGCGTATGTCGGCGATTCCGACGTGGACATGCAGGTCGCGAACAACGCTGGCGCATTCCCCATTGGCGCGAAATGGGGCTACCAAACGCTCGATCACCTTACGAACAATAACCCCGGCGCGCTCATCGACGCGCCCGCCGAGCTGCTGAAGTTCGCGGAATAAGCAAACAGGCAGACGAAAGCTCCGAGGGAGAAAAGACTGAAAACAGCAGGACGAAATACGAAGCGAAGCAGAGCGCGACGTGATTTCGATCGAATTTGGCAAAAGGCGCGTCAATACATGAGTCCCAATGCCCAAAGCGCGATAACGTTTCCGTAGGAAAACTCAATATCGTCTTTCACGACGTATCCACGCTTGGCTTCGGCAATTTGATTTTGACCCTTGTTCTTTCCGCCCACCTCGAACGTAAGCCCATCGATCTCGAAATCAGAAATCTTCGATGCGGTCACCTTGTGCCCCACGCGCATTTGGTTGAAAAAGAATGTCTCTCGCACATTGCCAATATCTTCACTTCCTTCACTGAGGTTGTACAGAATATTGGTGTTGTCGAGATACACTTTCTCAGTTTTTCCAAGCGCGCCAAGCCCGCCCGCATTCGTGCGCAGCTGCGCAACCATGCCCGCTTTCTCCATATACAGCAGATAATCTTCGACGTTGTTTCGACTCACTTGAATTTGACTACCCAAGCTTGTCATATTCGGTTTGAAGGGAGCCAACGTATTCACTATTGCCATAAGCCGCTTCAATTTGCGACCGGTCGCCGCCGTCATGCCCGCAAACTGGGGAATATCAACCTCGAGCGTTCGTGTAATGACCTGTCCAAGCTCAATATCGAACTGTTCGTCGTCACCAAAGGGATAATAGCCGCAACGCAAATAGTCTTTGAACAAGGGCAACGGGTGTTCGACCCCAGGAATTTCCTCCTTATGCGCAAGTATGTCCGCAAGCGAAAGGCACGGAGCATGCACGCCGTGACGAATGGCTAAATATTCTCGGAACGACATTCCCTGCATAAGGTATTTCGGCGCGCGGCGACTCAAGTCGGCCTCGCCTTTCTCGATATCAAGAACCGAGGAGCCTGTGAAGTACACATGCAAACCAGGAAGAGAATCGTACATGAGCTTGAGTTCGCGCGACCAGCCTTCGTATTTATGAACTTCATCAATAAAAAGATATTTGCCGCCGTTTTTAAAAAACTCCTCTGCCAGGCCATACAAGGAATGGTTGGCAAAATACATATGTTCGGCCGAAACATACAATGTGTCGTCCGTCGAGTGATGTTCCTTGATACGTTGTAAAAACAGCGTTGTTTTGCCAACGCCACGTGGCCCGACCAAACCAAGCATGCGATTGCCCCAGTTGATTTTGTCGTACATATATCGGTGGAATTCATCGTTTACGCTTTTCAGCTGACGATTCATGTACTCGCAGATCCGCTCCATGAAGCACCACCTTTCAAATCGCACTCTTACAGTGCAATTTTAACTCAAAATCGCACTGTAAGAGTGCGATTTTCTTCATCCCGCCGTACAAAGAGGCTGCACCAGCACGACATGTTTCCTCAATGAGATCGCATCATCGTGGCACGCCCCTTGCAGCACCGCTGTGCGCGATACAATAGCCCTCGCACTTCGCGGAGTCACCCATAATTCGAGAACAGAACGCCCGCGTTTATTACAACCAATGTAGAAAGGCATCGCTTTGATGCAGATACCTTCTCGCGAGCATGAATCTCGCACCATACCCGCGCGTTTTGCGGCGCTGTTTGCCGGCATCGTCCTTGCGCTGTGCTGCGCGTTGCCGCTCGCCGCATGCGAGAGCGACTCTTTCAGCGGCGCCCAAACGAGCAACCCCGCCGCCGTGCAGATTGCCGACATTCCCGAATACTCGGGCGCGCTTTGCATTGACGTCAACAACGGCGAGCCAGGCTTTACCGACGACGACTTCAAACGCGGCGCATTCATGGAATTCTCCGACCTCGATTTCGAAGGGCGCTGCGGCGCGGCATTCGCGCGCATCGGTATCGACACGTTGAGCAACGCGCCCCGCGGCGACATTTCGCAGGTGCATCCAAGCGGCTGGGAGCAGCACCGCTACGACTTCGTTGACCAGGAAATGCTCTACAACCGCAGCCACCTGATCGCGCATCAGCTTTGCGGAGAAGACGCCAACGAGAAAAATCTCATCACGGGCACGCGCACCATGAATTCTGTTGGCATGACTTATTACGAAAACATCGTGGCCAATTACGTGAAGCAAACGGGCAACCACGTGCTCTATCGCGTGACGCCCATTTTTGCCGCGAACGACCTCGTAGCACGCGGCGTGCAGATGGAAGCGAAATCGATTGAAGATGACGGGCAGGCCGTTCGCTTCAACGTGTTTGTATACAACGTGGAACCCGGCGTGGAAATCGATTACGTTACGGGCAAAAGTCGGGAGTCGAGCGACGTGCCACATGTGGCGACCGGTGGCGAGGCAACCACCACCGACGCGAGCACGACGCCGAACGCGACTGGCAAAGAAGCCAGCGGTGCATCTACCAAAAGCCCCAATGGAAATGCTCGCTCGGAGAGCACGAATAATACGACTTCGAAGGGCGATGCCGAAAACGGCCAATCCAACCGGGCAACCAACGCAGCCGGTTCGAGCGACGCAAAGAATCCCAGCAACGGCGCGGGTTCCGAGGAAGGCTCGGCCACCTCATATGGGTCGCAAGAATACGTGCTCAACACCAAGAGCATGAAATTTCACCGCCCGACCTGCTCTTCGGTCGACGACATAGCCGACAACAACAAGCAAGAGGCCACAGCCACGCGCGACGAGCTTATTTCGGAAGGCTATTCGCCCTGCAAACAGTGTAACCCCTAAAGATATAGTAAGCCATGGCAGTTCCACTTTTATAGCGTGGACTGTAGCAGGTTATCGAGCTATTCATACGCTCCATCAGTAGAAAATCGAGGTAGAAATGCATATTTAGGCAAATGGTCCTTGTTTTGTTTGAGTGACCCCTTTCAATTTCGAAGCCTGACTCGCCGCCGAATGAGGCAACAAAAAAACCCGGCCGAGCTGTACTCGACCGGGTTTTTATACCCTATTGCCTTGATGTATTCGCACAAGGCCTTCTGGGAAAGCCCACGATTTCGAAGAAACCGGCTACGCCGCTTAGACGCAACCCTTTCGATCCCGCAGGCTTAAACCCAGTTCGCCGCTACGTTCGCTCTAGAACTTCGAGCGGCGGCGGGCAACAGGTGCCACGCAAAGCACAGCACCTGCTACAACCGCCAGGGCGAAGGGCAGCGTAGCCAACGTCATGTCGCCCGTCTTGGGCAGAGCGCCCTTGTTCTTCGACTCGCCATTACCGTTCGAATTCTGCGAAGCTTCGCTCTCATCCTTCACTACGGTAAGCGTGCCGATGTCTTCCTTAACGAGCTTGTAGTTCTTGGCCATCTGCTCGTCAACGAACTCAAGCGTATACGTGTTGTCGGAAACGCCAACCTCGGTCTGCGTGCCGGTAACCACGAACGTCGCATCGTCGTCGTTCACCAGGCCGCCAACGAAGTTGCCTTCGAGCGACGCACCCTCGAGAGGCGTGCCGTCATACACCTTGCTGCCCGAAACCGTCGTAACCGTGTAAGGCTTCGGCGTGATCTGATAGCTCTGCGTGAGGCTGCCAGTGTAGTTGCCAATACCCTCAACGGTAACGAAGATGTCGCCAGTCACGTTGGTGAAGTCGTCCTTCGCTGCAGCGTCGCCCTCGAAGCCGAGGGCGTCGGTGTACGTAACGACGTAGTCAACGTTCTCGACGAGCGCCTTATCGCCGTCAGTCACAACGGGGACGAACTTCTGCTCCTTGCCGTTGTAGACCTTGTCGACGGGCTTGGTAACCTTCATCCCGTTGTCCTCGCCGGGCACGATACCCTTCGGCTCGACCTTCAACGTGCCTTCCTGCTTGGTAATCTCGTAGTTGTCAAGATTCGTGCCGTCTCCCGCACTGATTATGAAGGAGTTGGCGCTCTCGCCCGCAATGGTCTGGATGCCCGTGAATTCATACACGAAGCTCTCGCCGTCAACCATGCTGCCCTCGGTTACACCGGCCTCGTGCTTAGTGAGCGGCGTGCCGTCGTAGACCTTGGAAGCGTCCTCCGAAACCACGGTCACGGGACGCTTGGTCACCAGGAGCGTGGCGAATCCGGTTCTCACGTTGCCGAATTGGTCGGTAACGTCCTTTCCATCGGCGTTCTTAATGGCATACGTATCAATCTCGGCAACGGCGCTTCCCACGTTCGTAACGGAACCCTTGGTCGTTGCCTCGCATGTAAACCCAGCGGGCAGACCGTAGGCATCAGCGCCCTCGCTCACAAGCGGGGTGCCGTCGTAGGTCTTCTTGCCGCCCTTCGGCACGATTACGATCGCCGCTTGGCTCTTCGTCACTTCGAGCTTGCCCAGCTCCTCCTTGACCGTGTAGTTGTCCTGCTTGGCATTGCCGGACCACTCGATTGTGTAAGCGTTGGTGCATTCGCCGACCTCGGTCTGGGAACCGATCACAGCAAAGGCCGCAGTCTCGCCATTGACGAAGCCTTCGATTTTGCCGTTGGCCGTGAGGGGCGTGCCGTCGTACGGCTTGCTCGCGCCCATCGTAACCACGGTGAGCTCCTTGGGCTCAATCACCAATTTGCCAGGCTTCTTGGTAATCTTCAGGCTGTCCGTAACATCCTTGCCTTCGGCGTTCACGACAACGATCTCATCAACATTAGCGACCAAGCCATCGGCACCAGTCACGTCGGTAGCCTCGGCGCCAGACCAGGCCGTCTTCACGGAATAACCCTCGGGAACGCCGGTCACGGTAACCTCGGCGCGATGCGGCATGCCGTCGTAGGTCATGGTCACATCATTGGCAACAGCCACGATTTCGTCTGCATATTCAGTCACGGTTAGCGTACCGATATGCTCCTCGACCGTATAGTTGCTGCGCTTGGCAGTAGTACCCTCATCCGACCAGTAAATCGCGTAGGCATTCTCGCTCTCGCCGACCTCAGTCTGGGAGCCAGTGGTCTCGAAGACCGCAGTCTCGTTGTTGACAAAGCCCTCGATGCTGCCTTCGGCCGTAAGAGGCTTTCCGTTGTAGACCATCGAATCGGACGGAGTGGTCACAATAAGCTTTGCAGGCAAAATCTGATAGGCCACATCGGCACTACCGGTATAATTGCCCTTGCCCGTAACGGTAACGCGAACCGTGCCGACATTCGTGACGTCCTCGGTGAAGGACAGCGTGTAATCTTTGTCCTTCGTCAGCGTCTTATCGCCGTCTTTGACGGTCGGCTCTTGCTGTTGAGCAAGGCCGTTGTAAGTAACGTCGTTCAGACCCTCAACGGAGAAGCCTTCCGCGGTCACCGATTTAGGAGCTACCTCGAGAACGCCTTCTTCCTTAAGGACGACATAGTTACCAGCCGCAACGTCATTCGACCACTCGATGGCGATCTCATTCGTGAGCGACCCGACTTCCGTGATGGAATTAGGTGCCGTCATGCTCGCCACGTCATCCTCGACGAAACCAGCGGCGCTGGTCACAACAACATCATGAGAGAAGAGCGGCGTGCCGTCGTAGGCTTTGGAAGCGCTCGCAGACTTGACAGTTACCTCACGCGGAAGAATCTTGTAGCTACGCGAGAAATCACCCTTGTAATTGCCAATACCCGAAACCGTTACGGAAACACCGGCCTCGGTCACGTTCTTGGCATCGCCATCGAAGGCGAGCGTGTAGTCGCGATCCTTAACGAGGAGGTCGCCCTTCGCGTCGGTAACCGTGGGCTCCTGGAGCTGGTCTTCGCCGTTGTACACGAGGTCAGACAGCTCGCCAACTTTAATACCGGTATAGGATTCCGGATTGTCGGGGTCGACCGACTGAGGCTCAATACTCAGCTTGCCCTCGGTCTTGGTGATGTCATAGTTGCCCTCGCCAAAGCCTTCGGCCCAATCCCAAACGATTTCATTGTCGACTTCGCCATCGGCCACATTCGTTACAGTGCCAATCGCCTTAAGGCCAGACACTTCGCCTTCGACGAAGCCGTCACCACCCACGGTGACCTCAGGCTTAGTGAGCGGCGTGCCATCGTAGACCTTGGAAGCGCTCGCGGACTCGAGAGTCACCTGGCGCTTCATGATCTCATAGGTCACCTCGGCCTCACCGGCGTAGTTGCCCTTGCCCTCGACGGTCACGGTCACAGTGCCGACATTGGTCGTATCTTCGCTGTACGAGAGCGTGTAGTCAGTGCCCTCCGTAAGCAGCGTGTTGCCGTCTTTTACCTCGGGCTTCTGCTTCTGGGACTTCCCGTTGTACGTGATATGAGGAAGCTTGCCGACGCTCATGCCCTTACCAGCTTCAGGATCAACGCTCTTCGGAGTGATGGTGAGCTGGCCGTCGACAACCACGAACGTCACCTTGGAGAAGTTGCCGTTCGTATTGGAGAACTGACCCTTATCGAGGCCCATCTTGTAGGTACCGACGTTCGTGCCCTTGGCAACGGCTTCGCCAGTGAAGACGAAGTCTTTGGCAGTATACAGGCCATTGGAGCATGCAACGGTATAGCCCGTCACGGACTGCTCGGTTCCATTGTATTTCAGGGTCGCGGCGTTGCCTGTAATGGTAACGGTCACTTCATCGCTAACCGGAGTTACCTCGAGGTTGCCCGTTCCCTTCGTTATATCGTAATTATTGGCGTTCGTTCCGTCGGCGAGAACGTAGCCATCGATGCCACTCTTGCTCGTACCCACGTTCAGCTGGGAGCCAGTAAAGGTAGCGCTCTTGACGCCCTGATCCTTCACGAATCCCTCGGTTACAAATTCGCTCGCCTTAAGATCGGTGCCGTCGTAGGCCTTGGTCGCGTCTTTGGGCGCAATGGTAGCCTTGGCTTTATTGATTACCAGCGAACCGCTCTCGGTGGTCACGGAGAACTGGGAGGTCACGTCATTACCCGCAGCGTCAGTAACCTTGGCCGTGCCGGTAACGTTGTTGGGATAGGTGCCCGCATCGGTTCCTGACACGCTCGCGCTGAGGCCCGACACGGTGTATTCGTTGCCGTCGACCGTGAACTCGAGGGCCTTGAAGCCTTGGGCCATATGCTCATTGCCGTCGTAGGTGAACTCGGCGGAATTGGCGGTCACCGTGATCTCGTATTTCTCACCGTCAGCGCGGTCGGTAACGGTCAGCGACCCCTTCGCTGCCGTGATGTTGTAATTATCGGCGTTGGTACCCTCGGCACAGCTCCACATCTTAATCGAGCTTTCGCTGGATCCGGGCACGGTCTGCGAGCCGTCGTATTGCGGGTCGGCAATGCTCTGGCCGTCGACAAACGAACCCGATACAACCTCCCACTCGGTAGCTTTAAGGGGCTTGCCGTCGTAAGCCTTGGTGGCATCCTTGGGCTTAATGGTCACGGCGCGTTTGTCGATGACAAGCTTGCCGTTAACCGTCTTAACTTTGAACTGGGAGGTCACATCGTTGCCCGCTGCATCCTTAACGACAGGGGTGCCGCTGACCTCGTTCGTATACTCTCCCGCATCGGTTCCAGACACGGTTGCGCTAAGGCCCTCAACGGTGAACTGAGCACCCTTGTCGTTGGTGAATGTAGTGTCGGTCACGCCAGAGACGGTCTTTTCAGTTCCGTCATAGGTCTTCGTCGCAGAATTGGCGGTCACCGTAATCTCATACTTGTCGGCCTCTTCACGGTCGGTAACGGTCAGCTTACCTTCGGTCCTATCGATGTCGTAGTTGTCGGCCTTGGTGCCCTCGTTCAGCGTGTAGTTGAACGCGTTGGCCGAAGAGCCGACGAGGGTCTGGGAGCCCGTGAACGTGTACGTCGCGCCCTCGCCCTCGGCGAAGCCGGTTTCGGTCGCAAGCGCGGTGCCACCGTTTTCGAGCGCGGTGCCGTCGTACTTCTTGCTCAGGTCGGCGGACTTCAGGGTGACCTTAGCCTTGCCGATCACGAGCTTGCCATCCTCGGCGCTTACAACGATATATTTCTCGGTTTTGTCAACGGTACCAACGGTGCCGTTTGCAAATTGAGCATCGTACGTACCTGCATCGGTGCCGTGTGCGCCAACGGTAATGTTGGAGAAATCAGCACCTTCGGGCGTACCGGTAAAGCCAGAAACACTCTGGTCTTTTCCGTTGTAGGTCACTTCTGCAGAATTGGCTTTGAGGGAAACGTTCTGATAGTAGTACACGTTGATGGAATTGTTGCCGTTAAGATCAACGGTAATGGTCGCATCTTGATTGGGCACGGCGGTATACCCGCCAATATCCTTCGCAAGATCAGACGCCTTTACCTGGGTACCCCAAGGAGCGCTCTTTGTTTCAGAGTCGGCAACCTTTTGTTCGGTACCATTCAGGTAGTAGTTCACCGTGTACTCAACGGAATCCTTCTCGTACCAGAACGTGATATCGTTATCGCTGCTTCCGAGGGTTTTCGTAATACGTTCGGGGCATCCCTCTACAAGGTGATAGCCGTCAATGGTCTTAGCATCTGCGGAGACCTCATGACCTTGCTCGCCGTATTGGGTAATCGGGTCTTCAAGCTGAGACTCGGTACCCTTTTCAAGATATTTAACCTGGTAGGAAAGAAGCTCTTGCCAGTTTGCCGTGATGGTTACATTGCCTGCGGGCATAGCGAAGGTATCGCCGCTCTTAAGCGCGGTAGTATCGGGCAGGCCCTCGATGGTCCAGCCAGTAAATTTGTATCCCTCGCGAGTGGGCTCGCTCTTCACCGTTTGCGTCGAGCCTTCCTGAGCAATATACGTGGTCGCATCGGAGTTGTTCCATGAACCGCCAGCAAGGTCATAGGCAACCCGGAAACCGCCCACGTACTTGGCATAGAAGTTCGTAGAGCTATTAACCGTATACGGGAACGTTGCAGGCTGCGTGAAACTCTGGTCTAAATACCAGCCAGAGAATGCGTAAGTTACACCATCGACCGTCTTGGTTTCAGGGAACTGCTCGTTCATCACATCGGAAGGCTGGGTGGCGTTACCGGAAATATAGTTCCTGGCTCCCTTTTGCTCAAACTGCGTGCTGCCCGCATCGCGCAGGTAATACTTCACCAGTGCAACATTCTTACATTTGATGGAGACATTGCAGTCAAGATGCATATCGGGGTCGGTCCCGTTGTTCTTTGAGATCTTTGCGGGAACAAGAGCGATTTCTTCTACATCATCCTTAGTAAAGGTAACGCCCGGAAGCTGGGCCTGGATGGTCGTCTTATAGTTATCGAAGATTTCATTCCAAGCGTCAGAGTCCCTCGGCACAACGTTGGTGCCATTGGGCCACGAAACAACGCGCTGATCCACGTTATCGAAGCAATTCTTGCCACCCGCCCACGTAGCACCGGTGGTATTCACCATTGCGATGCCAAGCGATGTTTTTCCCCAGTGACCCGAGTCGTTCGAGTTGGCGTCTTTGGTGGGGTCGAGCAGGTAGTAAACGAGCGCTTGATCAGTCGCATCTTTCGTTGCGGTAACCGTCACATCTTTAGACGCAGAAACTTCCGAACCGCCAACAGCACTTATGAACGAAACCGTGACCGTTGCCGTTCCTTGGCGAACGCCCGTAACGTTACCGCTGTTGTCAACCGTCAGAATGTCTTCATTAGACGAGGACCATTCATACGTTCCTGTAGCTTCCGCGGGGTCGACCGTTGCCGTCAGCTGAATATTTGAGAACTGCGTAACGGTATCGCTGCCAGAAATAGAGATAGACCGAGCGGGCGTGGCAGGCTGAACCACGACGGTAAACGTCTCTTCTTTAGAGGCAAAGGTGCCGTAGGTATGCGTGATAACAGCGGTGCCGGCACCTTTTCCGGTCACAGTTGCGGAGCTACCTCTACCTGAAACTGTAGCAACCGACTCCTCATTGGATTCCCAACTATCACCGAAGCCGTAACCAGAACCGTTAATAGTTACGGTCTTTCCTATAGAAATCGTGTAGTCTGCGCTGCCGCGCACATCGCTCGCAGCAGCAGCGCCACCGCTAAGCACTCCACCAAGCACGGTGCCAACATTTCCAAGAGCAGAGCTGGCTTCAACGGTCAACGTTGCGCCCTTGGCAATATCGCTCGATGCAACAACGTAAACGCCATCGGCGTCAGGGGTAAGGGGGGATTCCTGACCAGCAACGTTTACAAGCACGCGATTCAGCTTACAGGCAGAATCGGGCACAACCGTGAATTTGAAATCTTTATCGGCGGAAACCGTGACCTTCGTGGCGGGCAAGCTCACGAGTTCATCGGTGCCGTCGGCCTTCTTGATCGAAGCGTTTTTCAGTACAAGCGAAATATCGTATTCAGTTTTCGCCTGGGCAGCAGCCGCCTGCGAAAGGCCTTGGTTGCCTACCGCGGAATCCTCTTCCACGGCATCTTCCACAGCAGAAGCCTCTTCCTCACCGGAAGCGCTCGGAGCCGATGCCATCGCCGACTCATCAGCCGCCGGCTCGGCAACAGCCCGCTCGTCGGAAGCCGCAACCGGAGCGGCCTCGTCAGCAGCAGCCAAAGCCATTGCGGCAGAATCGTCTGCCGTCTCTTCCAGGGCTTGAGTCTCTTCAGGTTGCGCGACTTCAGCTTGCACCTGATCGGCCTGCGCCGATTCATCGCTCGCGAAAGTCTCCGACGGATTCACCGCCGGCCAACCGAAGCCCAGCAGCACTACCGAGAGCACTACCGAAAGGGCTTTGTGTCCGAAAGAGTAGCGGTCTGCCACACTTTCTCTTCTTGTTTTTTCTCTCATTCTTTCAGTCATTTCCGTCCCCCATCAACCGCATTAACCTTCAATCGGTTAACTTCATGGCTTGAGCAGCTCCTTTGCGATATCTCAGTAAGATTAGTTCCTAAAAGAAAGTGAACCAGGGGTAGCAAAGATAGTTCCTCAACGTGTTATTTTAACACTTGAACGCAGTTTCTCTTGATTTTTAAAGTAAAAGGTGAGTCATAAGGCCACTACGCGCCCTGTGACGCCCGTTTAATGGCCGCCACACCCAAGGAAAACCCCCATAGTTTTACAGCTTTGGGAAGAACCGCTCAGAAGTTGCGCAACAAATTGATTTTTTACGCTATGTCACCCCCCCCGCGTAAAACGCAAAGCGCTATATTTCTCCATAGGGCGCTTGCATGGCGAAAGGTCAGGATGGCCGCGGCGCGATAACAAGCGAAGATGTGGGTTGATTACATGCGGCATTACTGATCAGGGTCTGTATTCTTGGTCCATTTGCCGAACAGCGTCATGGAGGTTGCAAGCTTGGCATCATCGTCCCATTTGGCAGTACGGTCTTCATCGGCATACCAACCATCGAACGTCCAACCATCGACAGGCTGCTGCTCCTTGGCGGCATACCAGCAGCTCGTGCCCTTGGTACCAAAAATCTGAACATTTGCGCTCTTGAACTCGCCCTTGCCAGTGAAGATGATGTCTGTGAGAGCGTTGTTTGTTGTTGGCCGTAACCGTGGAGTTGCCGACCGTGACGATAAACGTGCCCGTAAAGCCAGAACGGCAGTGGTCAGAGGTGTAGGTAGAGCCGCCTTCGATGTTCACGTTGTAACCGCCGTCACCGCCACCCCACTCAAGAGCGTCCTGCTTGTAGTTCTTAATGGTGAGATTAGAGCCATTCTTCAAGTTGAGCTTATTGTTTTTGCAGAAATAGATGGCATGAACGTTGCCAGCGCCGGTGCCATCCATGGCAAGCGTAGCGCCATCGAGTGTGAGCGAGGCATCCTCGCTTGCGCACACAGACATCCAATTCCACTCGGCGGTAAATACCTGAGAAACAAAAAAAGCCGCTCGTTTGAGCGGCTTAAACATTTAAGTGGTGCGCCGTGAGGGATTCGAACCCCCGACGTACTGATTCGTAGTCAGTCCCTCTATCCAGCTGAGGTAACGGCGCATTGCTTTGTCAGCTCGTCTATAATAACAAGCCTTCCTAAGATTTGCAAAGACTTTTTTAAAAATTTTTCCAACTCGATTATGGCCTCGTATTTTGTATTAATTCTCACGAGATGCGTGAGCTATTGGCCTTAAAGCAGGAGCAAATTCTTCTCTTGCCGAACACGCGTTATACTTCGGTCATGCAAAACGATGCGATACATATCAAGAAGGAACTCCGCCACGAGGTGCTAACCCGGCGTGATGACATGTTAGCTTCCGCCCGGGAACAAGCCTCACATGCCATTTGCCGGAAGCTCAAGGATCGACTCGCATACCTGAGCGCAGGTTCGACGGTTGCTGTATACGCCTCAATGAAAAGCGAGGTCAACCTTGAGGATTTCATTGTCTGGTGCTATACGCAAAAGTTAACCGTGGTTTTCCCTTGCATGAATACAAAAGGTTCTACCCCTCGCATGTATATGCGCTCGGTCGAATACCGGGCTTGGCGAGATGGAAACGTCCCTTTTATCGCCAACCCCCTTAAACGCTTTGCGGAAGACGATGGATCAGTTTCCGATTTCCCTATTTGTGCACCTGGATTCATTGATGCGGTAATCGTACCCATGGTCGCATTCGATAGCGACTTTCAACGCTTGGGGTACGGCGGTGGCAATTACGATGAATACCTCGGGCTCGTTTCACGTGAAAAAAACCCTGGAGCCAATGTCGAAATCATCGGTGTGGCATTCGAAACGCAGCGGGTTAATCAGGTTCCAACCGAGCCGCATGATTTGCCTTTGCCGTGCATTATTTCAGCATAGGCACGCTTCTTTTACTATATTAATCAAATTTCATGCAGACATCGCCAAGCGGCAAGGCATCAGCTTCCCAATGTTTTTGCTGGCACGTTCCGCTAACTTCTGGCGCAAATCAACTTTCTCAATAACCCCATGCTGGAGGGCTTTTCTCTATTCATGCACCCTTAGTGGGATGGGGCCGTGGAGATACGACAGCGTACAACGCATGCGGCCTGGAGGGGACGACCGCATGCGTTGTACGCGCTCGGGAGGGAGGGTCGTAATACGATTTGGTTGAATGAACTATTCCGCGGTTTCGCCGTTTACAATGTGCTCGCCGGCAAGGTAGCCATAGGTTAGTGCGGCTGCGTGGCTGGCGCCTGACAGGCTGAACGGATAATCGTCGACGAACCTGCCACCTTGAACGTTTCCAACCGCATACAGCCCCTGGATGGGATTCAGGTCGTCGTCAAGAACTCGTGCGTTTGTATCGGTGACAAGACCGCCCATGGTGACAAGAAGACGCATGCAGCTTACATCTTCGACGGACGTATGCTTGAGCGTATCGTAAGTTACCGCCTTAAACGGAGGCTCGATAATCGGATGCATTTTCTCGGCGGCTTTTCCGAAGTCGTCGTCATGTCCCTTTTCGCAAAGTTCATTGTATCTTTCGATGCTGGCCACAAAGGTGCTTGCGGCATCATTATCGAATCCAAGCTTGGCGGCGAGTTCTTCGAGGGTGTCCGCCTCTGCAGAGTACGTCTCACCGTCTCCATAGCTTCTCATCATGGGAAGCATCTCGTCAATCGGATAGTAGTCGTTCGCCTTGGCGTCGATAATTTGGAAGACTTTACTTCCAGGCTGATTCAGTATTACCTTCGCGATGTTTGTCATGCTGAGGTCTTCATTGCAGAAGCGTTCTCCGCGCTCGTTCAGCTCGATAAAGTTTTCGACGCCGAATTGGAAGATATGCGCCATGATTGCATGGGGGGCGATATCAAGGTGTCCGCCGACGCTGATTCCGAGCTTCTGGCCGTCGCCAGTGCTTGCGTGGTTTCCTTTGCAGTCCATTCCTTCGTGAGAGAAAAGGTAGTTATCCTTGTGGGCATACACCCAGGGAGCATACTTTTGAAGCATCTCGTCGTTATAGCTGTAGTCACCCGAAGCAAGAATCACACCCTTGGAGGCAGTATAACGCGTGTAGGTGCCATCCTGCAGGTTTTTGCATACTACCGCAGACACCTTGCCGTCTTTCGTTTCCAGCTTCACTGCAGGAGAGTCGAAGACAGTTTCGGCGTTGCCGGTCTCCAGGGCCTTTTCGATATTCGCCTCGAGAATCGGTCGATGGGTTCCGTCTCCGCTGCCTATGCAGCAGCATGCTGCGAACAGATGCTCATGATCGATGCCGGGTCTATATGTCGATCCCCCGACGCTTTCCGCATACAGATAAATCTGGTCGGGGTTTTCGGGAAAGGCATCTTCCGGGCCTAGGAGCAGAAGGTCCTTATAAGCTCCCGTATACCACTCAAACGCTTCCCCACAATGCTTGAGCCAGGTGTTGATTACCCTGTAGTCTGCGCGATGCGCCATCTGAGTCATGAGCTCATTGCCGATTTCTGTTGGGTCGGTATCGGGAATTCCCAGTTTTCGAGCGGTATCACAATTGAAAGCGGCGAACATGCTCGAGCGACAATTCGCGATGCTCGTTTTTTCGACGGCGATGACGTGGGCTCCTGCTTCGGCTGCAGACCTCATCGCCGCGACGCCAGACACTCCCAAGCCGACCACTACAACGTCCGCTTCTTTTGTCTCTTTAATCTCGCTTTCGTCGATTTCAAGGGCCGTCTGCGCCTGTTCGGCGTCAGTTTCAGACGGCTTGGCCGGGGCACACCCTGCGATTCCCGATCCTGCAATAACAGCGCTTGCAGCCGCCAAGCCTAAGAATCCCCTGCGCGTGACTCCAGCTTTGGCAACTTGACAGCTTGTCTTCATGATTCCTCCTTGGTTTTGGCATCGGTGTCGATTCCGTTGAGGGGAAGCATGACCCATGGCGTTTGGGGGCGATAGATGCGAAGTGCACCTAATTGCGGGAAAAAGAAGTTACATACAAAATATATGCATTACATGAGCTGGGGTTTCAGGGCAGCCTATAGGATATAGGACATGCTGGAACCTGCAGTGTCCCAGGTAGCGATTCCGATGAAAGCGGATGGGAAGAGGTCTCATCTTGTTTGCACCTGTGGGTTATTCGGACGTTTCTTCAACAAGAGAGATGAGCTCTTGTCGGGAATGAACCCCACATTTCGAATACACTTTTTGGAGATAGGAACGTATGGTGTTTTCGCTCAAAACGAGCTTTTCCGCAATGAAGGGGCAGCTTCGTCCGACCACGGCCAGATAGAAGACGTCAGCTTCTCTGGGAGTGAGCTTGGACCGTTGGGCGACAAGCTCGGCCTTTTTCTTGAAGGCCCCCGATGCGGGGCTTTCGTTCGCTCCGATGGGACGAAAAGGATTGATGAGTGTGTCGATTCCCCTATCTCCCATAAGCCAAATTGCTGCGCAGATAAAAATGAAGCTTAAAGCAATCACAAAGTGGGAGCTGGTTATATCGACGCCCAATCCGACAAGCACGAGCAGAATCAAGGAGCTGAACGAGAGCATTGCGTACGTGGTCCCTACCGCTTTTAGCGTGTGGTACGTGCGGGACTTAACAACGAGCGCCAAGGCGTAGCTTGCAATGCTCGAGAGCACAGAGAAGGCGATTTGGGAGAGGAAATACGATGACAGAGGCGTTGCTCCTGGCATTAAAAGAAGAAGCAAAGCCCCGGCGGTAAGCGATGAAATAATCTTAAGCGCAGTTGAAAGGCGTACGTCGGGTGCGTTGACGATGATTGCGACGACGATGACAAGCGCAATGGCCGACGGAGCTACAGAATAGAGGGAGCAAGATGGGTCCTCTATAAGGGCTATGCTTTGCGTGGTTCCCGCGACAAGCCCCACAAGACACAGTCCTGTGATGGTTCGCGCGACGGTGCTCGTATCGATGGTGGAGGCGTTTTCCGAGTGCTTAGGCGGCGTGGATGTTACGGTGTCGTCGGCGTATTTCAAACAAAGAAATCCGAGCGCAAGCGAGAGGATACCGAAGTACTCGTAAAAGGAAAGGTAATCTGTTATGAGCGTTACCAGGATTGTGGCAAGTGTATTCCCCGCAATAATCACCATAAGCTCGAACGCGGTAACGGAGGCGAGCAATTCAATCCAGTAGAAGGTCATGAAGGCGCATCCAAATGAGAATGCGATATACAGGCACATTGACAATTCCGGCATTCCGGTAGTCCACATAGCCGAAAGCCCGACCATTGCGACGCCGGCAGAAAGGTAGAGCGAAAGGGGATGTCTCCTCAGTGACTGCCACTTCGCGCTCAGGGCGATAAGGATGAGGGAGGCTATTGCGGTGGCAACGACAAAGAGCGTGGGGTGGAAAAAACCAGAAGGAAATTGAACACTGGGTGTTTTGGACAATGCTGCAATCACGGATTGCGCAGAAATGTCGATGCACGACGCGGACAGCACGAGCGCAAGAATACGGCAAACAACTTTTTTCGATAGTCTGCCTATGTTCGAAAAAAACGGGATCTGCATGTTCGGCTTCTTTTATCGACAATGAGGGTACGCAATAAGTCTATCAGTTCCATTGGGGACTGGTGGGGGTGCAGGAATCGATTATTAATGCCGAATTGTTAATTCCTATCTCAAATACCTGTATTTGTGGCCGCCACGAGGGGGCTCGCGAACCGCTACGTCGGCAGGCTTGTCCCAGGACTCATGGATGGAAGGGAAAGCATGGACTTAAGGAGGATTCCCGGTGACAAAGCTGCGCGATACGCTATACTGTCATTCGCTAAATTGCGGGCGTGGTTCAATGGTAGAACTTGAGCTTCCCAAGCTTACAACGCGGGTTCGATTCCCGTCGCCCGCTCCATGGAATCTGAAGCCAGGGACATGTTCCTTGGCTTTTTTTATTTATGAAAACGTAGCGGAGCTCGAGTCTGTTTAAATGTTCACAGGTCGATTAACGAAACAACCGAAACAGGCAACCATCCGAGAAGCCATATTAAAAAAGGGCTTATAGGACAAAAAGTGTGTCTGGAGGCTTTATTCAGTCGACGGAATACGGG
>OGCN01000334.1_pt1 | contig 83265 bp, 60 predicted proteins | sample 1570181 | NCBI WGS metagenome assembly OGCN01 (sample SAMEA4370584, study PRJEB24528) | human gut metagenome | reverse complement strand
ATTTTGGCCAGAAGGGTCAATCATATTGTAGCCAAAGGGGACAGTCCTGCTTGGCAAAAAGGGTCAAAGTCGCGTGGCTTTTCCACTAAACAACAATAACGAACAACAATTGCACCTTAGGTTTCCCATGAACAACCATCACAATTCTTTAACTGCCAAGCAGATTCAAAATACATGAACCTGCCATCTAACCGGCCAAACAAACATTCAGCAACCATCTTGCGGACAAAAGCGCCCGCCACCGCGCGGCGGCGCAAAAAGGGGGGCGCGGGCCATTTTCTTGGCGGCGGCTGCCAACGTCTCGATTATTTTTCGTAATTTTACCACCGCTTTCGCGGGGGCGCGGCCGGAGGGGCCCGGCGGCCCCGGGCGCCCGCCCGCACCATGCAACAAAAAGAAAACCTACAGATATGAGACAACTAACGCTTGCCGCCACCATGGCGGCCGCCCTCGCGCTGGCTTCGTGCGGCGAGGACAAGTTCCGCGTAGAGGGCAGCATCGGCTCGGCCGAGGACTCGCTGCTGTACTTCGAGCAGATGACACTGCAGGGCCCGGTGGCCCTTGACTCCGTGAGGCTGGGGGCCGACGGCGGCTTCAGCTTCAGCGCGGCGCGCTCCGACGCGCCCGAGTTCTACCGCCTGCGCATTGCCGGGCAGATTGTGAACCTGGCCGCCGACTCGACCGAGACGATAACCGTAAGGGCCGACTACCCCACCATGGCCACCGGCTACGAGGTGGAGGGCTCCGACGACAACAGGCGCATCAGGGAGCTGGCGCTCATGCAGATAGCCCTGCAGCAGAAGGCGCTGGCCCTGACCCGCAACACGGCGCTCGGGCAGCAGGAGGCGGCCGACAGCATCAGGGCGCTGCTGAAGGCGCACAAGGACAGAGTGACGCGCGACTACATATTCAAGGACCCCAAGGCCCCGTCGTCGTACTTCGCGCTGTTCCAGGCGCTGGGCAACACGCTGATATTCAACCCCGGAGGGGCCGACGGCGACATAAGGGTGTTTGCCGCCGTGGCCACGGCGTGGGACACGTTCTACCCCGGCAGCCTGCGCGGCGAGAACCTGCACAACATTGCCATCGAGGGGATGAAGAACGAGCGCATCATCGAGGCCAAGAGCAGCGCCTCGGTAGACCCGGCCAAGGTGACCACCACGGGCATAATAGACATCTCGCTGACCGACAACCACGGCCGCAGGCGCTCGCTGAGCGAGCTGAAGGGCCAGGTGGTGCTGCTCGACTTCCACCTCTTTGCGCTGAAGGACTCGCCGCAGCGCATACTGATGCTGCGCGAGCTGTACAACAAGTACCACGGCCGCGGGCTAGAGATATACCAGGTGTCGGTGGACGGCGACGAGCACTTCTGGAAGCAGCAGACGGCCCAGCTGCCGTGGATTAGCGTGCGCGACGCCGACGGGGTGGGCTCGCAGCGCCTGGCCACGTACAACGTGACGGGGCTGCCCGAGTATTTCCTCATCGACAGGGGCAACAACCTTGTGAGCCGCTCGTCGCAGATGCCCGACCTGGAGAAGGCCATCGAGGCGCTGCTCTGACCGCACGGGCGGCCTGGCGCGGCACGTGGCCGCCCCGGCCGGGCGGCACGCAACGAGGCGGCGCATCCCCATCGCGGGGGGCGCCGCCTCTCTCTTTTTATGTTCAACTCTATATTTATCAAAATACGGATATCCGCATCCTGCAAAACGGGAAGGGCAGAAGGAGTTAGTTATAAGGAGTTAGGGGGAGTTAGGGGAGTTAGAAGGAGTTAGGAGGAGTTAGGAGGAGTTAGAAGGAGTTAGAAGGAGTTAGAAGGAGTTAGAAGACATTACCCACCAAAGCTGCTGCCCGCCAACGCCCTATCAGCCCTATCACTCCTATGATATCCTATATCATCCTATAACATCCTATATCGTCCTATAACATCCTATATCATCCTATATCGTCCTATAACATCCTACAATATCCTACAATATCCTATAATTTCCTATCACTCCTATGTCTCCCCATTGCCATTGGCAACTTGCGGACATTCATTTGTCAACGCGGGCCGGAGGCCGCGCCCCCGGCCCAGACCGCAATCATGGCTCCCCGAAAACGATGTAGAACGTGCGCTCGGCCCTTGTCCTGCCGTCGGCCGACAGGATGGTGATGCGCACCTCGTGGGCTTGGCCGTCCATGAACTCGCCCACGTTGGTGAAGCGTATCACATAGGAGTTCTGCATGGCCCCGGTGACGGGCAGCGACGTGAGCGTCACGCCCGAGAAGTCAGACGAGGCGTAGAGCACAGTGCCGCCGGTGTACTCGGATATCCGCCACGGGCGCTCCTTGTAGCGGATTGACTCTGCGAACGAGCTGCTGCCGCTGAACACGGTGTGGACGGTGCCCTGCACGGTGCTCCAGTTTTCCTGCGAGCTGAAGTACTCCGTCGACCATGCCGAGTAGCCCGACGGCTGGTTGGGCTCGTCGGTGAAGTTGACGTATATCCTGTTGGAGCCCGTGCGGAAGTCCATGTGCTTGTCGCCGAAGAGGATGGCCATGGCGCCGCACTCGTCGTCGACGCTGCCGAAGGTTGACGCCGCCGACTGCAGAGCCCTGGCGTCGGTGCCGCCGAAGCCCATGGTGCGGTTGGTGCCAGTGCTGCGGTTGAGGTAGTCGCCCAGGGCGTCGGCGTCGGTGAGGTTGAGCGCCCCATTGACGTAGCCGTTTTCAGAATATCCCACGCAGCCGAAGCGTATGTCGATGTTAGAGCTTTCGAGCAACTGCGCCCACGAGATGATGTCGCGCGCAATGGCGTTGGCCTCCTCCGACATGCTCCCGGAGTTGTCCACGCAGAACACGAGGTCTACCACCGAGGCCTGCTCGCCCTGGTTGTCGGCGTTGTTGGTAACGAGTATTCCCTTTGGCTTGCCGTCCACCTCGACCCATACGTTCTGGCCGGGCTCCCCGGTGCCCAGAAGCCTCATCCACCCGTAGTCGTCGGCGTTCTGCACGCCGGTCATGTCGATGCGTACGATGGCGTCGCCCCCGTCGTTCTCAACGGTGTACTGTATGTTGGGTATGGTGGTTGTCGACCCGTCGATATCGGGGTTGGGGCCTGCGAGCTCGTCGCTCGGAATGCCGCTGCGGTTGCCCTCCTCGAGCACAATGGTGTCGTCGCCGTCGCTCAGACATGATGTCAGCGACAGGGCAGCCGCCATGAGCAGCGTGCCCACTGATGATATGTAACGTTTCATAGCTGTTGTCTTTGTTGTTTAGAAATTGTTGAGTATGGTGAACTCCACCCTGCGGTTCATGGCCCGGCCCTCGTCGGTGTCGTTGGTCGACAGCGGGCGCGACATGCCGTAGAAGCTGTAGGTGAGCTTGTTGCGGTCGACGCCCTTCTTCACGAGGTAGTCCACCACGGCCTCGGCCCTCTGCCTCGACAGGTCCATGTTAAACTCGGCCGAGCCCACGTTGTCGGTGTGGCCCTTCACCTCGATGCGTCGGTTGGAGCGTATGAGCGTGGTGGCCAGCTTGTCGAGGTATTCGTGCGACTCTGGGCGTATGGTGCTCTTGGCGAAGTCGAACGTGATGGCGTCGACGGCGCAGATGGTCTTGCCCTCTATGCTCTCGTTCTTGGCCATGAGGTCTATTATCTCGTCGAGCGTGTAGCACGGCTTGTCGGCCGGCTCGGGCTCGGGCGCCGCCACCACTGGCTCGGGCTCCGGCTCGGGGGCGGGCTGCCCTTTCCCGGAGAATATGCTGAACGGCACGGCGAGCACGGCCCCTATCTCAAACCCGCTGAGCTTGCGCGTGCCGTCGATGCGGTAGTTGCGGTTGAAGAGCTGCGCCACGTCGTTGGCCTCGCCGTCCTTCTCCTTGCCGCCGTAGGTGTCGGTGAAGCCCAGCTCGTAGCTGGCCTCGATGCCCAGCCAGCAGCGGTCGGAGGCCACGGGTATGGCAAACTTCACGCCCACGCCCACCTGCCCGGCAAAGTAGGTCGACGCCATGTTGGCGTCTGACAGGTCGGTCTTGTAGCCCGCCACGCTGCAGTCGTCGTACTCGGCCATGAGCTGTATGTCGCCGGCCGTGGCAAAGCCCAGCACCGGGGCCACGTAGGCATAGGGCCTCACCTTGGCCGAGGCCTTGCCAAACTGGTAGATTAGCGGCACGCGTATGTCGATGTATCGCGAGCGCAGGGCATAGTAGATGTCGCTGACGCCCCCCTGCTCGTAGGCGTCGCCCACGTTGGCTATGTCGGTGAGCTTGCCCCCGCGCGTGAGCAGCGACAGCTGCGGGCGCACGGCAAAGCGGCCCTCGCGGCCAAACTCGCCCTGGGCGAACACCGAGAAGACGCCGCTGCCGCGGTTCTTGCTCTCGGGGAAGAGCTCCTCGTCGATGTCAGAGAAGCTCATGTGCGACGAACGGTAGGCGCCGCCAAGCCCGAAATACCACTTGCCCCGGGGCGCGTCCTGCGCCCACGCCCCCGCAAGGGGCAGGGCCGCCAGGGCCATCGTGGCGATGATTGATTTCATTTTCCTTTTCTCCATATTTCCACTTGTATTTTAATTAGTAATGTGCAAAACCCTGTGTCACGGCATCGGCCGCGCGGCCGCGGCGGCTTGCGCCACGTGACCCGCGCCTTGCAAAGTTACAAAAAACTATGACACCCGCAGGGCGGCCGCCGGGCGGAGCGGGAGCAAACGTTGCCGCGGCGTGAGCAAGCTGACAAAAATCGTGACCATCCGGCAAAAAATATCTGGCCCCGACAGCCGTTTGGCCGACGGCAGCAGCCGTTTGGCAGCTTAAAAACCGGCGAGGCGCCGCCAAAAGCGGCCTTGCCCGGCCTACGCCAAGGGCGCTTTTCCTTACACAGAGCAGCTGCGGAGACGCCAAGGGCCACCGCCCCGGCGGCAAAAAAGCGCCCGCCGGGGGCCGACAAAGGCAAAAAAGCGGGCCGCGGCTTTGCCCGTTCGCTGGTTTTATGTATATTTGCAATGCAGCAACCCGCGGGCCACGGCAGCCCCGGGGCCGGCACGGGCCGCGCGGGTGCTGCCGGCTAAACACTAAAAACATATCAAGATGAAGAAAGCAACAATCAAGGCAGCTGCCTGCCTCATGGCAGCCACAGTGGCGTTCAGCTCGTGCATAGGCTCGTTCGGGCTGTTCAACAAGGTGCTCGACTGGAACAAGGGCATCAGCAACAAGTTTGTCAACGAAGTGGTGTTCATACTCATATCGCCGGCCTATGCCGTCTGCGGCGTGGTCGACCTGCTCGTGCTCAACACCGTGGAGTTCTGGAGCGGCTCCAACCCCGTGGCCAAGGTGGGCCATGTAGAGAACGTATGGGGCAGCGACGGCCGCCAGTATGCCGTCAAGACGCTCAAGGACGGCTACGAGGTGACCAAGCCCACGGGCGAGAAGGTGCTCTTCACCTACGACGAGAAGCACCGCAGCTGGTCGATGCAGGCCGAGGGGCAGGAGCGCGAGCTCTTCCGCTTCAACGGCGACGGCACCGTTGAGGCCACGCTACCCAGCGGCGAGAAGAAAAACGTGGCACTGTCCGACGAGGGCATAGGCTCGCTGCGCCTGGCCATGGGCGACGGCCTGTTCTTCGCTGCGCGCTGAGGCAGGCGCCGCCGTCCGCCAAGGGCAGCCGGGGCAGGGGCAGGGCGCCACTGCCCGCGGGCGGCCCGGGCCATGCCGTGCCACACAACCAGACTGACGACTACATCAACATGAGAAGCTGTTTTGAATTTCTACAAAAAGTTTTTCTTGGCTTTGTGTGTCCGTTTTCGTGCGTACCTTGGGCGATTTTTTGCCATTTCCGCTTCTGTGCTTCGTCAGATAGCCCGCTATCTTCCTCATCACGGAAGCAAAACTGCCCCAAAGACTCATCCCAAATCATCGCACGATAAATTCAAAACAGCTTCTGAGCAAACTGACAACAATGCTGCTGCAGGCGGCCGCGGCGGCCCTCATGGCCGCAACCAGCGGCTGCCCACGGGCGGGCCGGGCCTACCGGCCCACGGGCAGCACGGCCACGGCCAACGGCCGCGGGCATGGCATCGGAAACACCAAAAAACGAAAAACGCCATTGCCGCATACGGCAGGCTGCCGTATGCGGCAATGGCGCAACAGGCCCAAAGGCCAGCCCACGGGCTCACTCTCCGGCCCCGGGGCTGTAGCAGCGGCGCAGCATCACGTAGCCGATGGCCCCGCCCGCCAGCGACGCGGCAAAGATGCCGAGCTTGGCCTGCATGAGCATCGTGTCGTCGGAAAAGGCGAGCGTGGATATGAACATCGACATGGTGAAGCCTATCGAGGCCAGGAAGCCCAGCCCAACCATGCCGCCCATGCCCACGCCGCGGGGCAGCGAGGCCACGCGCAGGCGCACCATCAGCCAAACAGACAGGCAAACGCCCAGCGGCTTGCCCAAGAGCAGGCCCAGGAAAACGCCAGGGGCCACGGCCGTGGAGAACACGTCCGACGGCTCAAGGCCGGCAAACGACACGCCGGCGTTGGCCAGCGCGAACACCGGCATGACCACAAACGACACGAAGGGATGCATGGAGTGCTCCAGCCGCTGCAGCGGGGGCATGGCGTCGCGCGCGTCGGAGCGCATGGCCGCCACGGCGTCGAGCTGCTCGCCGGTGAGCGTGGCCACGCCGTTGGGCGGCAGGTGGCGGAAGTGTATCAGGTGGACGGCGGCACGCCTCACATAGGCCGTCTCGGGCAGCAGCGCGTCGGACGGGATGGCAAAGGCGGCCAGCACGGCGGCTATGGTGGCGTGGATGCCCGACATGAGGAAGGCCGTCCACACGCCAGCCACGGCCACGATGGAATAGAAGGCCACGTTTTTCACGCCCATGCGGTTGGCCGCCACCATCAGGCCGAGGAAGGCCACGCCCACGCCCACGCTCTCAATAGATATCTCCGACGTGTAGAACAGGGCTATCACCACCACCGCCCCGAGGTCGTCGACGATGGCCAGCGTGGTAAGGAACACCTTGGCCGCCAGCGGCACACGGTTGCCCAGGGCGTAGAGTATGGCCAGCGAGAAGGCTATGTCGGTGGCCATGGGTATGCCCCAGCCGTGGGCCGAGCCGCTGCCGCCGTTGAGGGCCAGGTATACCAGCGCCGGCACCACCATGCCGCCCACGGCAGCACCGGCCGGCAGCAGCACGTTGCGCACGTGCGACAGCTCGCCGCCGATGAACTCGCGCTTGAGCTCCAGGCCCACCACAAAGAAGAACAGCGACATCAGGCCGTCGTTTATCCAGTGGTGCAGCGAGTGGTACAGGTAGGGCTCGCCGTCGAACACGAAGCCCACCTTGAGCCCGAACAGGCGGAAATAGTCGGCCGCCAGCGGCGAGTTGGCCAGCGCCATGGCCACCACTATGCTCACCCCGAGCACTATGCCGGCCGAGCGCTCGCGGCCCATGAACTGGTGCAGCGGAGCCACAATGCGGTCTATGCGGCGGCTCTCGGCTTGCATACCTTTCTCTTCTGTAATATCCTTTTGCATCCTTTTATATGTTATTTGACTGCAAAGGTAGCCTTTTTGGCGCACACGGCAAAGGAAGGGGGCCATCAAACGTGCGCGGCAGAACAAAACAAATGGCGCCCGGAACAACCGCGCGGGCCGCTGCCGCCCCGTCCCGCAGCCTGCGAACAAAGGCGAGGCGCCGCCGCCGGGGGCCGAAACGGGCCCTGCGGCAACCCCAAACGGCCCGTCCGGCAGGGCAAAACCGGCCCGGCTGCCCGGCTGCCACAACCCCCACGGCGGCAAAGGCGGCAAAGGGCCGGAGGCACCCGAAGGCGTTAAGCAATGCAAAACGTTCGTAACCGAGGTTAAAATGACCCGTTGTAGTGTAACGGGCACACATAAAAAGGGTAACTTTACAACCGCTGCCCCCGGCGGCAGCCGTAGCAACCACAACCAGGCAACATCAATAACTGAATTCAACCACAACCTGCTTACAATGAAAACAACCATCATCACTCTGGCCCTTGCCGCGCTCACAGCCACGGGGGCCACAGCAAAGAAACACCAGCCCACGGCCGGCTACCCCATCACGCAAGTGCCTTTCACCTCGGTCAAGATAGCCGAGGGCACGTTCTGGGGGCAGCGCATCAAGGCCGCACGCAACGTCACGATACCCCTGGCCTTCAGCAAGTGCCAGTCGGAGGGCCGCTACGACAACTTCGTCAAGGCCGCCCACCCGTCGGCCGACTACGACGTGACGTCGTTCATGGGCTACTCGTTCGACGACACCGACGTATACAAGACCATAGAGGGGGCGAGCTACGTGCTGCAGACCTATCCCGACAAGCGCCTCGAGGCATACATCGACAGCGTGCTCGACATAGTGGCCGCCGCACAGGAGGCAGACGGCTACCTATACACCGCGCGCACCATCAACCCCGACAAGCCCCACCGCTGGGCCGGCAAGCAGCGCTGGACGAGCGAGGAGAACCTGAGCCACGAGCTCTACAACCTGGGCCACATGGTCGACGCGGCCTGCGCCCACTACCAGGCCACCGGCTCGCGCAAGTTCCTCGACATCGCCCGCCGCTACGCCGACTGCGTGGTGCGCGAGGTGGGGCCCGACAAGGGGCAGGCGTGCGTGGTGCCCGGACACCAGATAGCCGAGATGGCGCTGGCACGCCTCTACGTGCTCACGGGCGAGAGGAAATACCTCGACGAGGCCAAGTTCTTCCTCGACTACCGCGGCAAGACAGCCACCAAGCGCGAATACAGCCAGAGCCACAAGCCCGTCACCGAGCAAGACGAGGCCGTGGGCCACGCCGTGAGGGCCGGATACATGTATGCGGGCATGGCCGACGTGGCCGCCCTCACCGGCGACTCGGCATACATCAGGGCCATCGACGCCATCTGGCGCAACATCACCGAGAAGAAATACTACCTCACCGGGGGCGTGGGCGCACGCCACGCGGGCGAGGCCTTCGGAGCAAACTATGAGCTGCCCAACCTCACGGCATACAACGAGACGTGCGCCGCCATCTCGATGGTGTACCTCAACCAGCGCATGTTCCTGCTGCACGGCGACGCCAAGTACATCGACTGCCTGGAGCGCACGCTCTACAACGGCGTAATCAGCGGCATGAGCGCCGACGGCGGGCGCTTCTTCTACCCCAACCCGCTGGCAGCCGACGGCAGCTACGGCTTCAACCACGACGGCTCGCGCGAGCGGCAGCCGTGGTTCGGCTGCGCGTGCTGCCCGAGCAACCTGTGCCGGTTCATACCCTCGGTGCCCGGCTACGTCTACGCCACGCGCGGCGACAGCCTCTATGTCAACCTGTTCGCGGCAGGCAGGGCCACCGTCGACGTGGGCGGGCGCAGCGTGACGCTGAGCCAGCTGACGCAATACCCATGGAACGGCAACGTGGAGCTGAAGGTGGAGTCGGCCAAGGGCGGCCGCTTCACCATGATGGTGCGCGTGCCGGGATGGGTGCGCGGCGAGGTGACGCCCGGCGGCCTCTACCAGTATGCCGACTCGGCACGCCAGGACTACTGGGTCACCGTCAACGGCGAGCGCATCGACGCGCCCCTGCAAAAGGGCTACATGGCCATCACCCGCGAGTGGAAGAAGGGCGACGCCGTGAGCCTGCACATGGACATGACGCCGAGGCTCGTCAAGGCCGACGGGCGAGTGGCTGCCGACCGGGGGAGGCTGGCCGTTGAGCGCGGACCGCTGGTGTACTGCGCCGAGTGGGCCGACAACTCGTTCGACGTGTTCCACTTTGTCATCGACCGCAACCCCAAGTTCGCCATCGCCGACGCACCCACGCTGGCCGGAGGCGTGAAGAAGCTCACCGCCACGGGCACCGTGCTCGCCACGGCCGCCGACGGCAAGCTCACGGCCACGCCCACGCGCATCACCCTCATACCCTACTACGCCTGGTGCCACCGCGGACCGGGCCGCATGCAGGTGTGGATGGCCGCTGGCCCCGAGGTGATGGACGAGCGGAAGTAGGGCTCACCAGCCGGCCCTCTCACCGTGCCCCACGGCATGGCGAGAGGGCCGGATATGATGGGAAAATGACAAAAACATGCAAATTGAGGCGTTTGTTCCTCATTTTTTTGTATCTTTGCATAAGATAAGCTGCGCTCGGCAATCTGTGAGCAACCCCACATTGCCCTCGCTTGCATTATCATCGACACACAACAGGGCACCCCGCAAAACAAGCAGACACCGTAGCGACAGGCTGGGCGGGGCAAAAAGGGCGCTTGCCGACACCACGCACCGCTGCCCGCACGACGGCAGGCAGCAAGGCAAACAACGCCACGCACAAAGGCAACAAACACCTATAAATGATAAATATCGGACAAAACATCAAGGAAGAACTTGCACGACAGGAACGCACGGTGAGCTGGCTCGCCAAGAAACTGGGATGCACACGCGCCGTGGTATACCGCATAATGGGCAAAAACAGCATCGACACGGCCATGCTTTCACGGATATCGATAGTGCTCGAACGCAACTTCTTCATCGAACTGTCAGACGAAATGGGCATGAGGCTAAACAAACGAGCCTGAAACGACAACACAACAGCCCTGTGACGCGGCCCGCAAAGACCAACGGCGAACGGGCCACGAATGCCAGGCCAGCCCAATGGATGTATCGCCTTCGATACACTTCTGTCTTGTTTGAGAAACACTTCCAACACCTTTGAGATACACGCTTTGCAAAGTACGTTTGCCAAAAAGCAATACCTTTGCAGCCGGCAACCATGCACTCACGTAAAGAAACCGCAAAAGCGGCACGGAACCGGCACGGCTGCCGACTGAAGGAAACACAAGAAAAAGGCGACAAATGGCAAACAAAATCATGGCGAAGGCTGTCCTGACGCTCGCACTGGCGGCTGCCACGGAGGCAGCTTGGGCACAGGTAGACTACTCTGTGGTGGCCGTCAACGAGGAAACCGGGCTCGAACTGACGCGCATCACCCAAGACAACGACTACGTGTGCATGCCCGAGGTGAGGCGCAACGCAGGCAACCTCAACTGGCTCTCAAACCGCATCATCGACATATCCACCGACGGGCAGAGGCTGGCCTACCTCTCGGCACGCAACAACACCACCAACATATTCATAAAAGACGTTGCACGGCAGGGAAGCTCAGTGCAGCGCACCAACCGACGGGCAGTAATCGACTTCTCCTATTCGCCCGACGGGCGATACCTGTGCTTCTCCGAACGGAGCGGCGACTGCAACCAGATATTCCAGACGGCAGCCGAGGGCAGCTACGTGTGCCGGCAGATAACATCGGGCAACACCGACTACTCGCCCGTATACACGGACGACATGAAAGACATCGTGTTCGCCCGCCAGGAGAACACCGGCGTGAGCGTGTGGAGCTACAACGTGGCCAACAACTTCCTGGCCAACTACACGCGGGGCATGAACCCGTGCCCAATCAAGGGGCGGAAGGCGCTGCTCTGCGCACGCACCGACGCCTCGGGGCGCAGCGAGATATGGAGGGTTGACTACGAGACGGGCGTGGAGGAATGCCTCATGGCCGACCCCGCACACAGCTTCACCACGCCGTCGGTGTCGCCCGACGGCCAGTGGATACTCGCCGTGGGCAGCAGTGTGCTCATGAACGGGGCGCAACGCTATGCAAACACCGACATATTCGTGTGCCGCACCGATGGAACGCAGCTGACACAGCTGACATACCACGCCGCCGACGACCTGAGCCCGGCGTGGGGCCGCGACGGCAGGCACATCTACTTCATATCGCAGCGCGGGAGCGCCACGGCCACGGCCAACGTGTGGCGCATGGCATTCACGCTGTGGAAGGGCGAAGGCAACATCATAAACAACAGATAAACAAAGTCATGAGAAAAAACAAGCTAATCGTTGCAGTGGCCTTGCTCGCTGCAAGCACCGCCGCAAAGGCGCAGTTCACAAACACCACAGCCACTGCCGCCAAGGCTACGCAGACCCAGGTGCAGGGATGGGGATCGGTCTACGTGCAGTGGAACCCCGTGACCATAGCCATCGACAAGAAAGGCGAAGACGACATCTCGGCCAACGCGTTCACCATCGGATACAACAAGGCTTTCGGCATTGCAAAGGGCACCCCGCTCTTCGTCGAGGCCGGCATAGGGCTGTCGTACATGTTCAAGACCAACGAGGAGCCGTATGAAGACCTAGACGAGGTGGGCGACTACGACTGGCAGGTGAGCGGCGACAAGTACAGCATGCTCTCGGCCAAGGTGCCCGTGAGCCTGGCCTACTGCTGGAGCCTGCCCAACAGCAGCGTCGACCTGATACCATTCGTGGGCGTAGACTTCCGCATAAACCTCGTGGGCAAGCTGAAAAAGCAGTTTGAACTGGGCAGCGAGTTCGACGGAGACGAGAAAGAGGAATACGAGGACTTGTACGAAATTCCGGCCGACCAGAACCTGTTCGACAAGGACGACATGGGCGACAAGGACCTCACATGGAAGAGATTCCAGATGGGATGGCACGTGGGCCTCAACGCACGGTTCAACAAGGGGCTGATGATAGGCGTGGCATACGGCACCGACTTCACCGAGCTATGCAAGAAAACAAAGATGAAAACCACGTCGATAACGCTCGGCTACAGTTTCTGACAACATGACACGGCGGCGGGCGGGCACGGCCACGGGCGCCAGGCTGCCCTTCCGCCACAAACAACCAAAGGAAGCAACATGAAGGCAAAGACTATGCACCTGGCCACGCTGCTGATGGCACTGGCCATGGCACTGGCCACGGCGGGATGCTCGTCGGACGACGACGGAGATGGCGGCAACGGCGACAACGGCAAAGGCATCACCGGCACTTGGTATGGCGAGGCCGATGAATACGGCATCTACATAGTGCTGAGGCTCACGGCCGACGGCCAATATGAGGTCGGCTACCACTATGAAGGCCAAACGACAACAATTGAAGAGGGTGTGTACCGCTACGACAGCGATGGCGAGACGATAACATTCTACACCGACAACGGGGCCTACGACTGCTACGCATGGCTGGACGGCGGACGGTTCGAGATTGAAGGGCTGGGCACATTCAGCCGCAAAAGGCCAGGCCAGGGGCAGGGCGACGGACAGGACGACGGGCTGGGCTCGCTGATATGCGGCACGTGGCGGCATACATTCAGCACCGGGTACATACAGATTGAGTTTGAGCCCGACGGGCACGGCTCATGGACGGAGTATGACCGGGCAGACGGCAGCAGGCCCGACACAGAATACTTCAGCTACGCAATCGACAGCGAAACAAGACTGATAACAATCTACATCGGCGACGAGACCGAACGGTATGAGGTGACGGAGATAACCAAGAACAGGCTTTGCCTGCGCGACCTCAACGATGGCGACTACGGAGACACAATGGCCATGACAAGGCAATGACCGCAGGCTCACGGCAAGCCGGCCCGACGCCGCTGCCGTGGCCGCCCCGGTGGCTCCTCCGGGCCGTCACAACAAACAAACGACAAGCATCGAGGCGCGCCACACGGCGCGCCTCGATGCGTATTGCTCCATCCATCTGCCGCGGCCACCGGTGGCGCCCCGGCCGCGACGCGGCCTCACCCGGTGCGGTCAGACGAGCCAGAAGATGGCCTCGGGGCCCATGTTGAACAGCAGGTCGAGCACGCTGAGGTTGGGCCTGAAGCCATGGCGGCGGGCGAAGACCTGGTAGTAGGGTCGCGGCTCGAAGGCCGGGTCGGGCAGCGGGTGCTTGGGGTCGATGGCGTCGCGGTAGTCGTCGGCCATCGCGCCGCCGGCCTCGGCACGGGGCAGCGGGGGCGCGGCGCCGTCGACCGGGGCCGCGCATGGCGTCACGGCGGGGCTGTAGGCCGAGGTGTGGCCGATGGCGGGGTGTATGTCGAGCAGGCCGCACACCGTTTCGCAGATGGCCTGGTTGAAGTCGCACAGGTATTGCCAGCGGCGCTCGAAGAAGGGGCGCAGGTCGTCGGCATAATACTCGAAGAAGGGCGACTCGCTGTAGGCCGACATCAGGGCGTGCCAGTGCAGGTGGCGCCAGTTGCCGTGGTCGCTGATGCGCACGTCGCGCGTGAGCATGCGCCGCCCGTCGTCGGTGCGCTCCACGGGCACCGTGAGCGCCTGCAGGCCGTTGGCCGTGGCTATGACGCATCGGTTGCGGTAGGTCTGCTTGCGGTAGGTGTCGCAGCGCTCTATGAGCACGCTGTCGTAGCGGCACAGCTTCTGGTACCACTGCACGGGGCCGAAGTAGGTTGTGGAGAGTAGTGCTTGCATATCGTTGGTTGTGGTTGGCGTGCGGCTCAGTAAGGCATGAGCAGCGTTCGCCCGCGGCGGTAGCCGGTGTAGAAGGGGCGGCTGTCGTCGTGGCTGTAGACTATGAGGCAGACGCGGCCCAGTATGAGGCTCTCGGGCACGGGGCCGAACAGTCGGCTGTCTATGGTGTCGGCCTCGCCCAGGGCCTGCATCCAGTAGTAGTCTTCGGGGGCGCAGGTGGCTGCCCGGCCCGGCACTACGATGGTTCCCTCGGGCGTGGCCACGGTGTCGCCGGGCAGCGCGGCGCAGCGGCACACGTACACCCCCTCGCCGCCGGGCGCAGGGCTGTCGAAGGCCACGATGTCGCCCACGCCGACGCTGTCGGCGAAGACGCGGCCGTAGCCAAACAGGCCGTTCATGCCGCCTGTGCGCAGCCCGTAGCTCCACCGGTTCACCAGCACGCGGTCGCCCGCCTTGAACACTGGCTCAAAGCGGTCGCCGCCCACGGTGTAGAGGGTGAAGAAGAGAGCACGGAACAGAGCCACGGCCAGTGCCGCGGCTGCCAGTGCCAATATGGTTTTCAGCCATGCCCTCATCTGCCGGTCGGTGTGTTGGTGCCCCGTGGGGCGTCACTTGATGTTGTCGACAAACTTGAACAGCCTGTTCCAGCGCACGCCTGCCAGGCCTTTGCGGTCGGGGTCGCTCGACCACCAGATGAAGATGGGCTTGCCCACTATGTGGTCTTCGGGCACGAATCCCCAGTAGCGCGAGTCGGCCGAGTTGTGGCGGTTGTCGCCCATCATCCAGTAGTAGTCCATCTTGAAGGTGTACGAGCTGGCCTCGCGGCCGTTGATGTATATCTTGCCGTTGCGCACCTGCAGGTCGTTGCCCTCGTATGTGCGTATGGGGCGCTCGTAGACGGGCAGGTTGTCGAGCGTGAGGTCGATGCTCTTGCCCTTGGCCGGTATCCACACGGGGCCGTAGTTGTCGCGCGTCCAGTGCTTGTTGCCGTCGAGGGGGTAGATGTCCATGTCGGTGGCGTCGGTGTTCAGCTCTATGCTCTCCACCAGGTCGCGGCGCTGCGAGAGCACGGCCACGGCCCGCTTTGTGAGCGGCATGTAGCCCATGGTGTTCAGGCTCATGATGTCTTCGTTGGAAATGCCGAGCTCGCGCACTATGTCTTCGGGCAGCGACTGGCGCAGCTTGACGTAGTATGTGTACTGCACGTTGTCGGGCTCTTTGTTTGGCTTGCCGTCAAGGTACACTATGCGGTTCTTTATCTGCAGCGTCTGGCCGGGCAGTCCCACGCACCGCTTGACGTAGTTCTCGCGGCGGTCGGCCGGGCGCGTTATCACCTCGCCATACTCGCCGGGGTTGTCGGCTATGTACTTCCGGCCTGCGCTGTACACGGCGTTGTAGTATCCCATGCGCTGCTCGGCCGTGAGCGAGTCAGGGGCGGGGCCCTGGCCCGTTATCTGGTAGCCCAGCGCGTAGCACAGCGAGTAGAAGTCCATGGCCTGGTACTGCGGCGCGGAGCACAGCGTGTCGCCCGAGGGGTAGTTGAACACCACTATGTCGTTGAGCTCAACGTGGCCGAGGCCCTTTACGCGGCGGTAGTCCCAGTGGGGCCACTCTATGTACGACTTGCACTCAACCACGGGCAGCGTGTGCTGCGTGAGCGGCATGGTGAGCGGCGTCTGGGGTATTCGCGGGCCGTAGCTCACCTTGCTCACGAAGAGGTAGTCGCCGGTGAGGAGCGACTTCTCGAGCGACGACGACGGTATGACGTAGTTCTGGAAGAAGAACAGGTTGATGAAATACACTGCCACGAGGGCGAAGACGATGGCGTCGACCCACGACATCACGAACCTCACGGGCGGCTCGGAGTCTTTCCACCACTGCCAGCGTATCTTCTTGGTGATGTACACGTCGTAGATGAAGGGCACCACTATGAGCCCCCACCAGCTCTTCACCCATATCAGGAACAGCAGGTAGAGGGCCATGACCACGCCGCACTTGATCCACTGGCGGCGCATGTTTCTCTTTTTTTCGATAGCCATTTCGGTTGCGCTTTACTGTTGGTTGTGTGATGTCAGAACTTGAACATGTCACCGATGGTGAGCAGCCCGGTGTGGCCGGCGGTGTATTCGGCGGCGAGCACCGCCCCCAGGGCGAACCCCTGGCGCGAGTGGGCGTCGTGGGTTATGGTGATGCTGTCGGCCGGGCTGTCATACTTCACCGTGTGTATGCCGGGCACCTCGCCGCGGCGCACGGCGTCGATGCGCAGCTCGCCCGGGGCGCATGCCTCGGTGCCGCTTACGGTGCCGTCGGCGGCCTGCACGGTGCCCTTCACCCAGCGCTGCTTGCGGTCGAGGCGGTCTACTATCTCTTCGGCCAGGGTGATGGCCGTGCCGCTGGGGGCGTCGAGCTTGTGCACGTGGTGGGTCTCCTCCATGGCCACGTCATACTCGGGAAACGAGTTCATGATGGTGGCCAGGTATCGGTTGACGGCCGAGAAGATGGCCACGCCCACCGAGAAGTTCGACGCCCAGAACAGCGTCTGCCCTCCCTCGGTGCACATGCGCTCCACGTCGGCCTTGTGGTCTTTGAGCCAGCCGGTGGAGCCGCTCACCACCTTCACCCCCTTGGCAAAGGCCTTGAGGTAGTTGCCGTAGGCGGCAGTGGGGTTGGTGAATTCTATGGCCACGTCGGCCGATGCGAACTCCGGCGAGTCGAAGTCCTGCTGGTTGTCCACGTCGATGATGCTTACAATCTGGTGGCCGCGGCCCAAGGCTATCTGCTCTATCATCTTGCCCATCTTGCCGTAGCCGATCAATGCTATTTTCATATTATTTCGTATTAAACGTTGCAAAGTTAGTGAATTTTGCCCATACAATGCTGATTTTCAGCAAAAAATCGCCATGTCGTGGCGCTAACATGGCGATTTTGGGGGCGCATTGGCAGGCACAGGCGGGCGATGCCGTGGCGCGGGGCCGCTTGCGGTCGTGGCTCACGCAGGTGTTTTTTTAAGGCTCACGCGATATATCCACATGCGCACGTCGCTGCGCCCCCGAAGCCGCCCATGCCCCGCCACAAGTTGACGGGCACCTCCTGGAAGAGGTTGGCCGCCTCGTCGGCATCCTTCGAGAACATGCAGCACACGGTGTATGTCGTGGCGCGGTGCTCGGTGACGAGCCGCTCAAATTCTTTCTCGCTTTCTTTTGGTCTCGTATTTTCGCAATTGTATTGTTTTCAAATGCCGCTTTATTCCTTAGGCGCGCGCCGGGCCCGTTTTGCTACACCAGCGGCGCAGTTTTTTTCGCAGCCCCTTTCGCGGAAGCCGCGCGCGCAGCCCCACGCACCGCCATGCACCATGCGTGCGGCCATGGTTGCGCCGCGGCTTGCAAAACGTGCCTGACGGGCTCGCCAAACGGCCTCCGCCGCCCGATGAAACGGCCCGTTTTGCGCTACAATGGCGCATTTTCGGGCGGAAAAGCCCCGGCGGCCCCACCGCAATCCGGCTGCGCCGCCACCCCGGCCCGCCTCTTTTTCTTGCCTCCTCAGTGCATATTCTTGCCCCGGGCGGGCATAATGTCGGCTATTTGCATTATCTTTGCATAAGATAAGCTGCATTCGGAAGATTCAGAGCAAGCTCTGTCTTCGCTCGTTTGCATTATCTTTGCATAAGATAAGCTGCGCTCAGCAAAATGTGAACAAGCTCAAATTGCCCTTGCTTGCATTATCTTTGCAATAAGACAAGCGCCCCGCCCACCGGCGGCAACAGGCCCCACGCAGGCAACGGGGCGCCGGCCTCAAACAAGTAATAACGGTTAGCCAAGCATGGAACAACTGCTGCACTACGTATGGAAGCACCGACTGTATGACGGCGCGGGGCTCTCGACCACCGACGGGCGCGAGGTCGAGGTCATCGACCCGGGGCTGCACAACACCGATGCGGGGCCCGACTTCTTCAACGCCAAGGTGAAGATTGGGGGCACGCTGTGGGTGGGCAACGTCGAGATTCACGACAGGGCGTCAGACTGGACGGCCCACGGCCACCACACCGACGCCGCCTACGACAGCGTGGTGCTGCACGTGGTGGCCTGCGCCGACGCCGCCACGGCCGACAGCCGGGGGCGCCGGGTGGCGCAGATGGTGATGGGCGTGCCGCCATACGTGGCCGACAACTACCGCGAACTGCTTGCCACCGACACCTACCCGCCCTGCTACCGCATCATACCGACACTGCCGCCGATGACGGTCACCTCGTGGCTGGCCGCGCTGCAGGCCGAGCGGCTGGAGCAGAAAACCGGGGCCATCAGCCGCAGGGCAGCCATGAGGGCGGGCTCGTGGGAAGAGGCTTACTTCGTGACGCTGGCCCGCAACTACGGCTTCGGCATCAACGGCGACGCCTTCGAGGCCTGGGCCATGAACGTGCCCTTGCAGGCGGCAGCCCACCACCGCGACGACCCGTTCCAGGTGGAGGCCCTGTTCATGGGGCAGGCGGGCCTGCTCGGCGACGGAGCCGACGGACGGGGGCGCGACAAGGGGACTGCCGCCGACGCATACCTGGCCCGCCTGCAGGCCGAATACGCCTACCTGGCCCGCAAGTTCTCGCTCAGGCCCATCGACCGCACGCTGTGGCGATTCATGAGGCTCAGGCCGCAGAACTTCCCGCACATACGCATATCGCAGATGGCCACCCTCTACCACGAGGGCCGCACGGGCCTCAGCATGCTGCTCGAATGCCGCAGCGCCGACGACGTGAGGCAGCTGCTGGCCACCCGCGTGTCGCCATACTGGGAGACGCACTACACGTTCGGGGCCGAGAGCGCGCGCAACCCGAAGCGCCTGTCGGGGCAGTCGCTCAACCTGCTGGCCATCAACACCGCCATACCCATGCTCTTCTCCTACGGCCGCCACACCATGGACGAGTCGCTGTGCGAGCGGGCCTTCGAGCTGCTCGACAGCCTGAAGCCCGAAAACAACGCCATCATACGCACATGGCGCGAGTGTGGAATCAACGCCAGGACAGCCGCCGACAGCCAAGCCCTCATACAGCTCAAGCACGCATACTGCGACCGCCGCGACTGCCTGCGCTGCCGCTTCGGCTACGAATACCTGAAAAAGGCCAAAGCCCACACCTAAGCCGCTGCCCAACCCCACCCCGGCCAACAGCCCAAGCAGCACTGGCCAAAAAGCCAAGCCGCACCGGCCAAAAAGGCAAGCCGCACCGGCCAAAAAGGCAAGTTGCCCAGGCCCAAAGGCCAAGCCGCCCAAGCCGAAAAGCCAAGCAGCACCGGCCAAAAAGGCAAGCTGCCCAGGCCCAAAGGCCAAGCTGCACAAGCCAAAAGGCCAAGCCGCACAAGCCAAAAGCCCAAGCAACACCGGCCGAAAAGCCAAGCTGCACAGGGCGAAAGGCCAAGCTGCACAGGGCGAAAGGCCAAGCTGCACAGGGCGAAAGGCCAAGCCGCCCAAGCCAAAAAGCCAAGCCGCACAGGCCGAAAGGCAAAGCCGCCCAAGCCGAAAGGCCTACCGCACCGGCCGAAAGCCCAAGCAACCCCGGCCAAAAAGCCAAGCTGCACCGGGCGAAAAGGCAAACCATCCTGTCTGCCTCGGCCGAATGGTCAGTCCTCCCAGTTCTCCCATTCCTCCCAGAGCTCCCCCAAAACCCCCAGCTCTCCCACCCCAGCTCTCCCAGAGCTCCCAAAAGCAAAAGCCAATGGAATATATCTTTGAGACAAAAATGCTAGTCCGCGACTACGAGTGCGACATCGAAGGCATAGTGAACAACGCCAACTACCTGCACTACACCGAGCACACCCGCCACCTGTTCCTAAAGCAGTGCGGCCTGAGCTTCGCCGAGATGCACCGCCGCGGCACCGACGCCGTGGTGGCAAGGATGAACCTGCAATACAAGGTGCCGCTAAGGTGCGACGACGAGTTCGTGTCGCGCCTGGCCCTCAGGAAAGAGGGCCTGCGCTACATCTTCTACCACGACATCTACCGGGCCACCGACGACAGGCTCTGCTTCAGGAGCACCGTCGAGGTGGTGTGCCTCGTGGGCGGCAGGCTGGCCAACAGCCCCGACTACGACCGCGCCCTGGCCAAATACATCTGACCGATGGGCGAGCAAGAAAGACTGTACGCCATGGCCCTGGCGCGCATCTGCCGCTTCAACTTCGCGGCGGCACAGGCCATCTACCGCGCCATGGGCAGCGCCACGGCCGCCTACGACAACCGCGCCGACATAGCCCGCCTGGCCGGCGGCTGCCCCACGAGGATGTTCAAGGAGCTCGGCAACTGGGACACGGCCCTACGGCGGGCCGAGGCCGAGATGGAGTTTGCCGCCAGGCACTCCGTCAGGGTGCTCACCCCCGCCGACCCCGACTACCCCCGACGCCTCGACGAATGCCCCGACGCGCCACTGGCCCTCTACTACCGCGGCACGGCCAACCTCAACAGCGCCAGGGTGATAAGCGTGGTAGGCACGCGCCACTGCACGGCCTACGGCCGCGACATGGCGCAAGAGCTCATGGCAGGGCTGCGCGGCATGTTCGACGACGTGCTCGTGGTCAGCGGACTGGCCTACGGCGTCGACATCTGCGCCCACAGGCAGGCACTGGCCGAAGGCTTCGACACAGTGGCCGTGATGGCCCACGGGCTCGACCGCATCTACCCCCCGAGCCACCGCGACACGGCCAAGGCCATGCTCGCGCAGGGCGGACTGCTCACCGAGTTCATGAGCGGCACCAACGCCGACAAGGCCAACTTCGTGATGCGCAACCGCATAGTGGCAGGCATGGCCGACGCCACAGTGCTCGTGGAGAGCGCAGCCCGGGGCGGCGGACTGATAACAGCCGGCATAGCGCGCAGCTACAACCGCGAGGTGCTGGCATACCCCGGGGCCGTGGGGACGCCCTACTCCGAAGGGTGCAACAGGCTCATACGCGACAACGCCGCCGTGCTCGTCACCTCGGCCGCCGACGTGGCCGAGACGCTCGGCTGGGCCACGCAGGCCCACGCCGAGGCCGCACGCCGCGCCGGAATAGCCAGGCAGCTCTTCCCCGAACTGACCGACGAGGAACAGGCCGTGGCCCGGCTGCTGCAACAATCCAACGACATGCAGCTCAACACCATGGCCGCGCAGACGCGAATGCCCGTGGCACGGCTCGCCGCCCTGCTCTTCCAGATGGAGATGAAAGGGCTCGTAAGGCCGCTCGCCGGAGGGGCCTACCACTGGATTGACTGACAAACAAGACTTTAGCGACTACAGAAAATGAAAATAGCAAACATCGACTTAGGACCCCGGCCGGTGCTGCTCGCACCGATGGAAGACGTCACCGACATTGGATTCAGGCTGCTGTGCAAGCGCTTCGGGGCATCAATGGTATACACAGAGTTCGTCAGCGCCGAGGCACTGGTGCGCTCGGTGAAGGCCACAGAGCGCAAACTGGCCATCAGCGACGACGAGAGGCCCGTGGGAATACAGATTTACGGCCGCTCCGTCGACGCCATGGTAGAGGCCGCGCGCATTGTCGAACAGGCACGCCCCGACCTCATCGACCTCAACTTCGGGTGCCCCGTGAAGAAGGTGGCCGGCAAGGGCGCCGGGGCGGGCATGCTACAGAACATACCCCTGATGCTCGAGATAACGCGCGAGGTGGTAAAGGCCGTGAGCCTGCCCGTGACGGTGAAGACAAGGCTCGGGTGGGACGCGTCGCACATCATCATACCCGAACTGGCCGAACAGCTGCAAGACTGCGGCATAAGCGCACTGACCATACATGGCCGCACAAGGGCGCAGATGTACACCGGCGAGGCCGACTGGGGCCCCATAGCCGACGTCAGGCGCAACCCGCGCATCAAGATACCGATAATAGGCAACGGCGACATCACCACCCCCGAGCAGGCGCGGCGGGCCTTCGAGCTCTACGGCGTCAACGCCGTGATGGTGGGCAGGGCCACGTTCGGACGCCCGTGGATATTCAAGGAGATACGCGACTGCCTCGACCTCGGCCCCGGGGCCCCGCCGCCACTGACCACCGACGAGAAGATAGACGTGCTGCTGGAGCAGCTGCGCATCAACGTGGAGCGCATCGACGAATACCGGGGCATACTGCACACACGCCGCCACCTGGCCGCCACGCCCGTGTTCAAGGGCATAGCCGACTTCAGGCCCACGCGCATAGCCATGCTGCGGGCCGAGACCACGGCCGGGCTGACCGCCATAATAGAGCAGGCCAGGCAAATGCTGGCCCGACGCGACAACACCCAGGCACCACAATGACATGAAACGCCCAGCCGCCATAGCCACCATCACGGCCTGTTGCATCATGGCAACGGCAAGGCCGGCGTTGGCCGTGGCATTAGGCGGGCGGGCGAAAAAAACAAGCCGAGACATTACATTGCTTGATATTTTTTTCGTAATATTGCAGAAGATTTCAACAACATAGGCTATGCACCCATTAGAAAAATTCACCTACTGCCCGGTATGCGGCAGCAAACACTTCGCCGAACACAACGCGAAGAGCAAGCAGTGCGAGAACTGCGGCTTCACTTACTACATGAACCCCAGCGCCGCCACGGCGGCCTTCATCACCAACGGGCGCGGCGAGCTGCTCGTGGAGCGCAGGGGCAAGGAGCCGGCCAAGGGCACGCTCGACCTGCCCGGGGGCTTCATCGACAACGACGAGACGGCCGAGGAAGGCGTGGCGCGCGAGATACTCGAAGAGACAGGCCTCACCGTGACCTCGGCCAAGTATATGTTCAGCCTGCCCAACATCTACCTCTACTCGGGCATCACCATCCACACGCTCGACATGTTCTTCAGGTGCACCGTCGACGAAGGCGCCGCCCCGGCTGCCGCCGACGACGCCGCCGAGTGCTTCTGGCTGCCGCTGGGCGAGATACACACCGAGCAGTTCGGGCTGCGCTCCATACGCCAGGCCCTCTACATGTTCCTCAAGGAGCACGGGCTGTGAGCCCCGCCGGGCCGGGCCCGGGCCACGCGGCGGCGGCGCGCGGCGGCGGGGAACAGGCAATACGTGCCGTCCCGGGTTGCGGGACGGCACGTCTTGGCTTGCCAAACGGCCCCCGCCGCCACGCCAGACGGCCCCCGCGGCAAGGGCCGCCAGCGTACGGGCCGCCTGGAAAACAATTAAAAAAGTAGAAAAAAGGGCTTATATATAATGTGGTAGCGAAGTTTTTGCTTACTTTTGCACCCCAAACAAACCATCATACCGAGTATGCTTAAGAATTTAGTCATAGTAGAGTCGCCGGCCAAGGCGAAAACGATAGAGAAGTTTCTGGGCAGTGACTACAAGGTCATGTCGAGCTACGGCCACATACGCGACCTCAAGAAAAAGGAGCTGAGCATAGACACCGAGACGCTCGAACCCCACTACGAGGTGCCCGACGAGAAGCAGAAGCTCGTCAAGGAGCTGCGCCAATGCGCCGGGCAGGCAAGCCAGGTATGGCTCGCCTCCGATGAAGACCGCGAGGGAGAGGCCATATCCTGGCACCTGTGCGAGGTGCTCGGGCTCGACGAGAAGAACACCAACCGCATAGTGTTCCACGAGATAACAAAGCCAGCCATACTCGAAGCCATAAAGCACCCTCGCCACATCGACATGAACCTGGTCAACGCCCAGCAGGCGCGCCGGGTGCTCGACCGCCTCGTGGGCTTCAAGCTCTCGCCCGTGCTGTGGCGCAAGGTGAAGCCCGCCCTGTCGGCCGGGCGCGTGCAGAGCGTGGCCGTGAGGCTCATAGTAGAGCGCGAGCGCGAGATACAGGCGTTCAAGAGCGAGCCCTACTACCGCGTGGCGGCCGTTTTCGCCCTGACCGCCGCCGACGGCTCGGCCACCGAGGTGAAGGCCGAGCTCGACACCCGGTTCAAGGCGCACAGCGAGGTCGAGGCCTTCCTCGAGAGCTGCAAGGACGCCACCTTCCGCGTGAGCTCGGTGGCGAAGAAGCCGCTGCGCCGCATGCCCGCGCCGCCGTTCACCACCTCGACGCTGCAGCAGGAGGCCGCGCGCAAGCTCGGCTTCACCGTGTCGCAGACGATGATGATAGCCCAGAGGCTCTATGAGAGCGGGCGGATAACATACATGCGTACCGACTCGGTCAACCTGTCGACGCTCTGCCTGGCCGCCAGCCGCGACGAGATAGTGAGGCTCTGGGGCGAGAGATACAGCAAGACGCGCCAGTACCACACCCACGCCAAGGGGGCGCAGGAGGCCCACGAGGCCATACGCCCCACATACATGGACGCCACCACCATCGACGGCACGGCGCAGGAGAAGCGGCTCTACGACCTGATATGGAAGCGCACGGCCGCCAGCCAGATGGCCGACGCCGAGATAGAGAAGACCACCGTGGCCATAGCCATAGAGCCCGCGGGGGGCAAGGCCGCGGCCGGCGCGCCGCAGTTCACGGCCACCGGCGAGGTGGTCAAGTTCGACGGCTTCCTGAAAGTATACCGCGAGTCGTCCGACGACGACGACCAGGGCGCCGACGAAGGCTCGCGCCTGCTGCCGCCCATGGCCGAGGGGCAGGAGCTGCAGCGCCGCGAGGTGACCGCCACCGAGCGCTTCAGCCAGGGCCCCGTGCGCTACACCGAGGCCAGCCTGGTGCACAAGCTCGAGGAGCTGGGCATAGGCCGCCCGTCGACCTACGCCCCCACGATAAGCACCATACAGCAGCGCGACTACGTGCACAAGGGCGACCACAAGGGCGAGGAGCGCCAGTACACCGTCGACACGCTCAAGGGCAAGGTGGTGACGCAGAAGACCCGCACCGAGATGGCGGGCAGCGACAAGGGCAAGCTGCTGCCCACCGACATAGGCATCGTGGTGAACGACTTCCTGATGAAATACTTCCCGGTGATAATGGACTACAACTTCACGGCCAAGGTGGAGCAGAAGTTCGACGAGATAGCCGAGGGGGGCGAGAAGTGGACCGACATGATGAAAGACTTCTACCGCGACTTCGAGCCCGTGGTTGAGAAGACCCTCAACACCCGCTCGGAGCACAAGGCCGGCGAGCGCGAACTGGGCACCGACCCGGCCACGGGCAAGCCGGTGTTCGTGAAGATAGGCCGCTACGGCCCCGTGGTGCAGATAGGTGCGGCCGACGACAACGACAAGCCCCGCTTCGCGCAGCTGCCGTCGGACAAGGGCATGGAGACCATCACTCTGGACGAGGCCCTCGAGCTGTTCAAGCTGCCCAGGGAGCTGGGCGAGTTTGAGGGCCACAAGGTCACGGTGGGCGCCGGCAGGTTCGGGCCCTACATACTGCACAACAAGAAATACGTGTCGCTGCCCAAGGAAGACGACCCGCTCACCGTCACGCTCGGCAAGGCCGTGGCGCTGATAGAGAAGAAAAGGCTGCTCGAGCAGCAGCGCCACATAAAGACATTCAACGGCGACAACCCCATAGAGGTGCTCAACGGGCGCTACGGCCCCTACCTCACATTCGGCGGCAAGAACTACCGCCTGCCAAAGGCCATGCACGCCCGGGCAGCCGACCTGACGCTCGAGGAGTGCGTGGAGGTGATAGACGCCGCCGAGCAAAAGAGCGAGCAGAAGAAGAAATGACACCGCCCCGACAGGGCGACAACACCACGCAAGCAATGACCCGGATAATCATCATAGGCTACATGGGGGCCGGCAAGACCACCGTGGGCAAGGCGCTGGCCAGGGAGCTGGGCCTGCAGTTCTACGACCTCGACTGGTACATCGAGGCCCGGATGCACAAGACGGTGCCCCAACTCTTCGCCGAGCGGGGCGAGCAGGGCTTCCGCCAGGTGGAGAGGGCCATGCTCCACGAGGCCGCCGAGTTCGAAGACGTGGTGCTGAGCTGCGGCGGCGGCACGCCGTGCTTCTTCGACAACATCGACTACATGAACAGCCGGGGGCCCGTGGTCTACCTCAAGGCCACGCCCGAGGTGCTGCACAGCCACCTGATGATGGGCAAGACGGAGCGCCCGCTCATCAAGGGCAAGACGGGCGACGAGCTCACCGGCTTCATAGCCAGGCAGCTGGGCGAGCGCGAGCCCTACTACGCCAAGGCCCGCTACACCTACGACGTCAACCTGCTCGACAGCCACGGCAAGGTGGGGCTGGCCGTGGCGGGCATCAGGAAGCTGCTCGGCGTCTGACCGACGCGGCCGGCGGCAACGCCCGCACGGCCGGCGCAAGGCTAAACCATACACATCATAGAAACCCAACGACACAGAGAGAAAATGAAAAAGTGGACCATTGAAGACTCCAAGGAGCTGTACAACATCAACGGGTGGGGCACGTCGTACTTCGGCGTCAACGACCGAGGCCACGCCTACGTCACGCCATGCAAGGACGAGACGCAGATAGACCTGCGCGACGTGATGGACGAGCTCGCGCTGCGGGACGTCACTCCCCCGGTGCTGCTCCGCTTCCCCGACATCCTCGACAACCGCATCGAGAAGACCAGCAGCTGCTTCAGGAAAGCGGCCCAGGAGTACGACTACAAAGGCGAGAACTTCATAATCTACCCCATAAAGGTGAACCAGATGCAGCCCGTGGTAGAGGAGATAATAAGCCACGGGCGCAAGTTCAACCTCGGGCTCGAGGCCGGCTCCAAGCCCGAACTCCACGCCGTCATCGCCGTGCAGTGCCAGAGCGACTCGCTCATCATCTGCAACGGATACAAGGACCAGAGCTACATAGAGCTTGCCCTGCTCGCCCAGAAGATGGGCAAGCGCATATTCATAGTGGTCGAGAAGCTCAACGAGCTCGACATCATAGCCCGCGTGGCCAAGAAGCTCAACGTGAAGCCCAACCTGGGCATACGCATAAAGCTGGCCTCGTCGGGCAGCGGCAAGTGGGAAGACAGCGGCGGCGACGCCAGCAAGTTCGGACTGACGAGCAGCGAGCTGCTCGAGGCGCTCGAGCTGCTCGACAAGAAGAACATGCGCGAATGCCTCAGGCTGATACACTTCCACATAGGCAGCCAGATAACGAAGATACGCCGCATACAGGCCGCCCTGCGCGAGGCGTCGCAGTTCTACATACAGTTGCACAAGATGGGATACAACGTCGACTTCGTCGACTGCGGCGGAGGGCTCGGCGTAGACTACGACGGCACGCGCTCGCCAAGCAGCGAGAGCTCCGTGAACTACTCCATACAGGAGTATGTCAACGACTGCATCTACACCTTCGTCGAGGCAGCCAACAAGAACGGCCTGCCCCACCCAAACATCATAACCGAGAGCGGCCGCTCGCTCACGGCACACCACTCGGTGCTCGTAATAGACGTGCTCGAGACGGCGTCGCTGCCCGAGATGCCAGAGGAATACGAGCCCACGGCCGACAGCCACCAGCTCGTGCGCGACCTGTACGACATCTGGGACAACCTGAACCCGCGCACCATGCTCGAAGACTGGCACGACGCGGAGCAGATACGCGAGGAGTCGCTCGACCTGTTCAGCCACGGCATAGTAGACCTGCGCACACGCGCCGAGATTGAAAGCATGTACTGGAGCGTATGCAGGGAAATCAACATACTGGCCAAGCAGCTCAAGCACACGCCCGAGGAGCTGGTGAACCTCGACAAGCTGCTGGCCGACAAGTATTTCTGCAACTTCTCGCTCTTCCAGTCGCTGCCCGACGCCTGGGCCATCGACCAGCTCTTCCCGATAGTGCCCATACAGCGGCTCGACGAGCGGCCCACGCGCAGCGCCACGCTGCAAGACATAACGTGCGACAGCGACGGCAAGATAACCAACTTCGTGACCAACCGCAACAACTCGCACATACTGCCCGTGCACGCGCTCAAGAAAAACGAGCCCTACTACCTCGGGGTGTTCCTCGTGGGGGCATACCAGGAGATTCTGGGCGACATGCACAACCTGTTCGGCGACACCACGGCCGTGCACATCAGCGTGAGAGACAGCCACTACCACATAGACCAGGTGATAGACGGCGAGACGGTGGCCGAGGTGCTCGACTACGTGCAGTACAACCCGCGCAAGCTGGTGCGCCAGCTGGAGATGTGGGTGACCAAGAGCGTGAAGGAAGGGCGCATCACCCTCGACGAGGGCAAGGAGTTCCTGAGCAACTACCGCTCCGGGCTCTATGGCTACACTTACCTTGAGTGAACGACAGCAGGGCACGGGGCTGCGGCCGCCACGCGCCGGCCGCAGCCCCCGACACCCAAACAGCATACATTGAGATGAAAGAAAAACTGACAATAGTCAAGGTTGGCGGCGCCGTGGTGGAAGACCCGGCGCAGCTCGGCGCCCTGCTCGACGGCTTCTGCCGCATCGGCGGGCGCAAGGCCCTTGTCCACGGGGGCGGGCGCCGCGCCACCCAGGTGGCATCGCGCCTCGGCATAGAGAGCCGCATGGTGGGCGGGCGCCGCATCACCGACGAGGCCATGCTCGAGGTGGTGACCATGGTCTACGGCGGCCTTGTCAACAAGGGCATAGTGGCCGCCCTGGCCTCGCGCGGCGTGAGCGCCATAGGCCTCACCGGTGCCGACATGGACGTGATGCGCTCACACCGCCGCCCGGTGAGAGACGGCATCGACTTCGGCTTCGTGGGCGACGTCGACCGCGCCGACGCCAAACGGCTCTCGGCGCTCATCGAGGGCGGCGCCGTGCCGGTGCTGGCACCGCTCACCCACGACGGCAACGGCCAGCTGCTCAACACCAACGCCGACACCATAGCCTCGGAGGCCGCCAAGGCCCTGGCCCAGGCATACGACGTGACGCTCGTCTACAGCTTCGAGAAACCCGGCGTGATGGCCGACGCCGACGACCCCACGTCGGTGATACCGTCGATCACCCGGACCGACTTCGAGCGGCTCACGGCCGACGGCACCGTGGCCGGCGGCATGATACCGAAAATAGAAAACGCCCTCGCGGCCGTGGAGGCCGGCGTGAGCCGGGTGGTCATCACCCAGGCATCGGCCATAGGCACAGATGCCGGCACCGTGGTGCACTGACGGCACACAGCCATGCCACGCCCCGAGCCAAACAGCAATACGGCCCGTATCACCCGCTGATACGGGCCGTTTCGCATTGCAAGACAGCCCTCCTTGCAACGCCATGAGGCCCACGGCGGCTCACCGGATAAACCCGGGGGCTTTTTAGGGGGTAATTTTTGGAGTGCAGGAGTACAGGAGTTCAGGAGTACAGACAATGGTTTTTGTGTACAATGGAGTTAGAGGGAGGTAGAAGGAGTTATGGGGAGTTAGAAGACAATGGCGTTTGACTATCTCTTCCTGCAACACTTTCCCCATGCTCCCAGAGCTCCCATGTTTCCAAAACCATTGCCTTAACTCCTTTACTTCCTAACTCCTTAACTCCCTCCCACCCTCCATCAAGCAAACGCCATTGTCTTCTAACTCCCCATAACTCCTTCTACCTCCCTCTAACTCCATTGTACACAAAACCATCGTCTTAACTCCTTTACTTCCTAACTCCTTAACTCCCTCCCACCCTCCATCAAGCAAACGCCATTGTCTTCTAACTCCCCATAACTCCTTCTACCTCCCTCTAACTCCATTGTACACAAAAACCATTGTCTTAACTCCTTTACTTCCTAACTCCTTCACTCCCAAACAAAATATACACCGCGCAAAAAGACAACATAAAAAAAATTGCCCCGGCGTGTAACATTTCCCCCGCACAATCGTCTACAGTATAGAGAGGATGAAAGAAATAAGTTTTCGGAACGACGTCTTGCCGCTGAAGAACGAACTCTTCCGGCTCGCTCTCCGCATTACTCTCAATAACGCGGAGGCAGAAGACGTTGTGCAAGAAACGATGATAAAAGTGTGGAACCGCCGCGACGAATGGCACGCCATAGAGTCGATGGAAGCCTTCTGCCTCACCGTTTGCCGCAACCTTGCCCTCGACAAGAACAAGAAGATGGCAAGCCAGGGCCGCAGCATGGACGACACCCCGGGCGCAGAGCCCACCGACGACTCCACCGCCTCGAACCCCGAGCGCAAGGCCATGCTCACCGACAGCGTGAGCCTGGTGAGGCGCCTGATAGACAGCCTGCCCGAAGCGCAGCGCAGCGTGATACAGCTACGCGACATAGAGGGCAAGAGCTACAAGGAAATAGCCGCCGTGCTTGGCATCAGCGAAGACCGCGTGAAGGTGACGCTCTTCCGCGCACGGCAGGCGATAAGACAACGATTCAACGAAACAGAAAGATATGGACTATAAGTACATCGAACAGTTGATAGAGCGCTACTGGCAATGCCAGACCTCTCTTGAAGAGGAGCAGATACTGCGCGCCTTCTTCAGCCAAGAGCAAGTGCCGGAGAACCTCCGCCGCTACGCGCCGCTGTTCGCCTACAGCCGCGCGGCCAGCCAAGAGCAGTTGCCCGGCGACGACTTTGACTCCAGGATTCTGGCCATGACCGAAGACAGACCCGCACCCGTCAGGGCACGCACCGTGACCATGCGCAGCAGGCTCATGCCCCTGTTCAAGGCTGCCGCCGTGGTGGCCATCATAGTCACCATAGGCAACGCGGCGCGCTTCTCCGCCGGGCACGACGCCGCCAAGGACGACATCAACTATGCCGGCTACAAAGACACATACACCGACCCCGCCGTGGCCTACGACGAGATGGAAAACGCCCTGCAGCTTGTCTCCGAGGGCATCAGCAGCGCTGCGGCAGCCGACACCGCAAGCAAAGCCGCGCCGGCAGCCGGGGCCGACTCAACACTGAAACGATGAGACGCCTGCTATGCCACATAGCCGCAATGGTCGCCACAGTGGCGGCAGCGGCGCAGACCAGCCTCGACTTCGCATCGAAGTTCATGCAGCTCTGCACCGAGGACACGGCCGTACACTGCGTGACGATAAGCCCATCGATGATGGAGCAGCTCACCAAGCAGCCCGGGGCAGCGCGCGACGAGGCCATGGCCGAGGCCATCGAGAAGCTCAAGAGCGCACGCATAATAACGGCAAGCGTGCACGGGGCCGACTACTACAAGAGGGCCGAGAGCCTGCTCAAGGACAACCCGCAGCGCTTCCGCCACGCCCAAGACTACCGCAGCGCCCACGCCTACGGCACGTTCTACGTGAGGCAGACAACCAGCGGCGACACCGTAGAGCTGGTGATGATACACACAGACACCAAGGCCGGCAGCATGGTCATAGTCAACCTGACGGGCGACATAGACCGCGACTTCATAAGAAGCCTGACAAAGAGCATCGCCGGGCGAACGGCACGGGCCTGACAAACAAGACATTTCTATGCTTTCTCATATAATAATCATGTTTAGTTAAAACAAAAAAAGAAACTGTGAAGTTTCGATTCTCTCAAATTTTTCAAACATACTAACGTTGACGCGGGGCCGCCTGGGAACCATCCCAAGGCGGCCCCGGTCTGTTGTGGCGCCGCCACGGGCCTCGGGGGCGGCCGGACAGCCCATGCGCCACGCCACCGGCGAAAGCCGGCCACAGGCCCGCAAAATGGCGCCGGAGACAAGAAAAATGGATGCGCAATGCAAAAACACAGGCAGCCGACGCAATAAATGCGGATAAAAATGGCTACATTTGCAGGCAAAAGCCCCAACCACGGCCCAACGCCGCGCCACGCGCCGCAGGGCCACAAGCACCGAAGGCAAGGGCCGCGGGGGCGGAAACAAACCTAAGACAACACAGAAGCACATGCCACAACTGAGCCTGACCGCATTCTTCAACGGCGTGTCGACGGCCTATTTCGCAATAAACGCCTGCCAACTGCTGGCCAGGCGGCAGCGCACGCGCCTGCAGACGCTGCTCGGAGCCATCTGCGCCTACTGGGCACTGACCACGGCCAAAGACCTGGCGGCGCTGCTGCCATACGCCTATACGCCGCGCATGCTCGACGCAATACAGGTGGCCGACGGGTGGAGCGCCATCACTTTTGCCTGCCTGCTGTTCGAGCTGACCACGCCGGGATGGGTCAACGCCCGAAGGGTGGCGCTCACGGCACTGCCCTTCGCCCTGCTGACGGCCCTCTATACGGCCATGCCGTCGCACACCATGGCCACCGTCTACATGGCTTTCCTGGCCCTGTTCGGGGCCACGGTGCTAAGGATTGGCTACGCAAGGGCCGAGATTTACACGGCCTATCTCTACACCAACTTCTCTGACATAGACAACATGGACATATCGTGGCTCAGGAAACTGTATGTGGCGTGCTTCGCCTACATGCTTCTCTGGGTGGTGGTGTCGGTGGTGAGGCACCCCGCCGCCGACTCGCTGATATACCTGGCGGGCATAGCCTTCTGGCAGCTCACCATACACTTCTGCGACAGGCTGAGGCCCGTGGCGCCCGAACCCTACGACGACGGGGCCGACATCAAGGCCGCCCCAAACCCTCGCGACTTCACCTTTGCAGGCCGGATGGAGAGCATGGTGGAAAACGACAGGCTGTATCTCGACCCGAAACTGTCGCTCGGACAACTGGCCGAGAGGCTCGGCACCAACCGCACTTACCTCAGCCAATACTTCAACGAGGTGAAGGGGGTGACGTTTTACGACTACATCAACGCCATGCGCATAAACAAGAAAAGCGTACCCCTGATGCAAGAGCACCCGGAGTACACCCTGGATTACGTGGCGCAGCAAAGCGGCTTCAACTCGCTGTCAACCTTCAGGAGGGCCTTCCGCAAGTACACCGGCACCACGCCGGGCTGCTATGCGCCCCCCGAAAGCCCGGCAACAGACAACGGCGACAGTGGCGCCACGCCGATGGAACGGGCCGAAAACGGCTGAAATGCGCCCCAAACATACGGTTTTGCCGGCGGCGGCACACCCCCGCGGGCGTGCCGCACAAGGCCCGACGGCAGCCGAGGCGGCCGTCATTGCGGCTCGGCATCCCATACCACGGGCACATTCTTGAACGTTATCATGCCCTTGGCCTGCTGGTCGATGAACGCCCCGACCTTGATAATCTGCATCTGCCTGACCGACCTCGGCACGTCGCGGTAGTGGGCGTCGGCATCGTCGAGGGCCACCCTGACAGCCACACCCTCGGTCAGCGGCTTGCGAAACTGGCCGTCGGTGCCCGTCAGATACTGGTTGCCGTCTTGGTCTACGGCCATCGACTTCACGTTGTCTACAGCCCCGCCGAGCCCCACAGAGGCCTTGTTGGCCAACATCTTGATCTTGAACACAAGGTAGACCGTGCCGTAATTCTCAGACGTGCTCCTGCCGTAGGCACCCACAAGCTCTACGTCCATCACCGAAGCGAGCGGGTTGATCATGGTGCCGCCCGACGCAACGGGCACCTCGCGGCCCTCGGCGGCCTCCTGGCCGGTAAACTGCCCCACCACCTTGTCTACTGCCTCAATACCCTGCTTGGCCTTCTTAAGTATGTCGCCAAGCTGGGCGCATGCCGGCTGGCTGCCGGCCAGCGCCATCGCCGCACACACGGCGAGCGTCTTCATCCTGCTTTTCATTTTCCTTTTCTTTTTACGGTTGCGTACTCAATAATATGTAGTTATCATTTCCCTATCGGCAGCTTGACTTATGCAAAGGCAATGCAAACGAGAGCATTGTGGAACACCCGATAAACATAGTGGGCTTTTAGGAGTTAAGGAGTTAGGGAGTAAAGGAGTTAAGACAATAGTATTCGACTGTCTTACCGCAACACTTTCCCCATGCTCCCAGAGCTCCAATGTTTCCATAGCTATTGTCTGTACCCCTGCCTGCTGTCTACCGCCACCTAAATATACCCTAAACTATTGTCTGTACTCCTGTACTCCTGAACTCCAGCATACTGTAGCAAATGTCTGAACTCCTGTACTCCTGCACTCCTGCATACTGTAGCAAATGTCTGTACTCCTGAACTCCTGTACTCCTGAACTCCTAATAAGCCTCCTGGATTTATCTGGTGAGCCGGCATTGTGAGCTCGCTCACTGATTGCCGAGTGCAACTTGACTTATACAAAGATAAGCCAAAATGCGGAAAAAGCCGAACCCTGAGGCCCGGCGCACAAGTCAATGGATAAAAAGAAGAGGTCAATTAGTAAAAAACGGGGCATGAGGCGCAAAAAAGCCCCATTCCATCGGCACGCCGTCAGTAGCGCGAACAGAGTGTTACCACAAGCGAGGCAGCAGCCAGCAGGGCGCCGACGGCACACACACCGTCCCATCCGGCCATGTTCCAGCCCAGTGCCGACAGCATGGTGCCCATGGCCCCACCCACGAAATAGGTGGTCATGAAGATGGTGTTGGCGCGGTTTGCCGCGTCGGGCACCTCTATCATGCACGCGCTCTGGTTTGACAGTTGCAGGCACTGCAGCCCGATGTCTATAAGAATGATGGCCACCACAAGGCCCGCATAGGTGCCGTCGAAGCCCCAGGCCACAGCCCACGCCACCATCAAGACCACCGCCCCGGCCACGCTGAAGCGGCGAACGCCGAAGCGGCCTACCAACCGCCCCATGCCGCCGGCAACCATGGCGCCTGCCACGCCGCACAGGCCAAGGGCCCCCACGGCGTCGGCACCGGCGCAGAATGGCTCGGCCGCCAGCCTGAAAGCCATGCACGACCACACCGACAGCATCGACCCGAAGCCCAGGGCGGCCCGCACCGAGCACACGCGTATGCGCCCGCTACCGGCCACCATGCGCCCCACGCTGGCCATGAGCTGGGCCCACGAGCCGCTGAAGTTGGGCTTCATGGCGGGCATCATGGCCAGTATGACCGCAAGCGAGGCCACCATGGCCACCGAAGCCACGGCAAACATGGTGCGCCACCCGAGCCATTGGCCCACCATGCCGCTGACCACCCGCGAGGCCAGAATGCCGCACAGCAGTCCGCTGAGCACGCACCCTATGTTGCGGGCCTTGTCGGCCGGGCGCGAATACTGGCCAGCCATGGGCATGAACAGCTGCGGCACCACCGAGCAGGCGCCCATCACGAGCGACGCCGCCCACAGCACCCATGCCTCGGTGGCGATGGCAATGGCGGCCGTCATCAGCGCCGCCCCCACCATGCACGTCACTATGATGCGCCGCCGCGACCACAGGTCGCCCAGCGGGATGATGAGGCACAGGCCCAGGGCATAGCCTGCCTGGGTTACCACGGTGACCATGTTGGCCTCTACCTCGCCCATGCCAATGTCGGCACGCATCAGCTCGAGCAGCGGCTGGTTGTAGTACAGGTTGGCCACGGTGAGCCCCGCCATGACTGCCATCATGAACAAAAGGCGGCGGGGGATGCCTTTGTCTGGCTGCAGTTCTATCATGTAGCGTTATGTTTTCTTTTCATCATATAAGCGGCGATCGGCAATTCGCAAGCAAACTTGCATTGCTCTGGCTTGCATTGTCTTTAAATAAGACAAGCGGCGCTCGGTAATTCGCAAGCAAACTTGCATTGCTCTGGCTTGCATTGTCTTTAAATAAGACAAGCGGCGCTCGGCAATTCGCAAGCAAACTTGCATTGCTCTCGCTTGCATTGTCTTTAAATAAGACAAGCGGCGCTCGGCAATTCGCAAGTAAACTTGCATTGCTCTCGCTTGCATTGTCTTTGCCGTGACAGCCCGACGAGGCAGGCGCGGGGCTGCCGCCACGGGCAGTTACGGCCTGCAAAGTTACGACATTTATCCCAAACGGGGCATCACAACCACCATCTATTACATTTTATCGGTGTGCAAACCGCCTGCCACTGTTGCCCGCAGGGCGGCATGTCGCCGAACAGAAACTGCCGACATGTGCCGTAATGCGGCATCATTGGCCGGCATGCCGGGCCGTTGCTGTTTTTCCCCCACCAGCCGCTTCCGTTGTCATTATAAAAAGTGTATATTTGCGAAGCGACAGTCTTCAAATCGAACCGGGCAGATGTTGAAATTGAAAGGTTGATGCACCTGTCGATGAAACGTGCCGTATTGGCTTATGAAACAGGCCGTATGGCAGTGAAATACGGCCTGTTTTATGGCTCGGAATGGCACAGAAACGAAATCAATGCCGACGGAGCAGGGCACAAGCCAAGCAACCACAGCAGCGGCGCGACAAGCCGACTGAAGGCCGCAGACATTAAGTATAACAAAAAAAATGATGTGCGATGAAGAAGTTTTTGATAAACACAATGCTCTTGTTGATTATCTGCTGGGTGTTCAATGCCGCCGAATGCCTGCTGACACCCCCGCACGAACTCAGCCTAAAGGACATTGTGACCTTGCAGAGCTTTGCATTTTCCATACTTACGATAATGGCATTGAATTATGTAAACAAAGAAAAAGAATAGGTAAAACCAGCACCTTTGGCCATGTGGTTGCTTTCGCAGCCGCACCTTGCCACGGCGACTGCCCTTGGGGGCGAGCCTCCGCCATGCCTGTTTACGCTTGGCCAGGCGCCAAAGCCTTGCCCGCCAAGAGCCGCCGCCACGGCCTCGGTGCCATGCCGGGCTGCCACCGGCCCGGAGGAAACGCAAGCGGGGAGAGCCATCAGGCCCTCCCCGCATGTTTACACATAGGCAGCGTCGGCGCGTCACTTGCGGAACATCTCCTCAAGCAGGCGGTCGGCGTGGCCCCACTTGTCCATCATGTAGATGACATAGCGTATGTCGACGCCTATGCATCGGGCCAGGCGGGAGTCGAAGAAAATGTCGCTCGACAGGCTGTCCCAGTTGCCGTCGAAGGCCAGTCCGATGAGTCGGCCCTTGCCGTCGAACATCGGCGAGCCGCTGTTGCCGCCCGTTATGTCGTTGTTGGTGAGGAAGCAGAGCTGCATCTTGCCCGTGGCCTTGTCGGTGTAGCGGCCGAAGTCGGCGGCCGACATGAGCTGCTGCATCACCGGCTCGGCAAAGTAGTCGGGCTGCACGGCGCTCTTCTTCATCTTCTCGACTATGCTCTCGGCCGTGGTGTAGTAGCCCGAGGGCTTGCCTCCGAGCGTGAACCCGCCCACCTGGCCGTAGCTGAGCCGCATCGTGAAGTTGGCGTCGCTGTAGTTGGGCATGTCTTGCTCCATGCGCAGCTTGGCCGCACAGAGGTAGCGCTCCTGCTCGTCGATGGAGTCCATGATGGCCTGCAGCGGGGCGGTGAGGTCGCCCATCACGGCTGTTATGTCGAGGCCCATCTTAACGCCGGGGTCTTTCATGAACGACTTCTTGTTGATGTAAATCTTCTGCCCGGGCTTCATCAGCACGGAGTTGGCCCACACGTAGTCCACATACTTGCGGCAGTCGCCGGCATAGTCGGCGTCGATGGTCTTGTAGAAGTCGGGCAGGTACTTGGCCGGCACCTGCTTGCGGTAGTTGTCGAGCAGCACGGCAAACATCTCCTTGTCGGTGGCCTCGTCCCAGTGCTCGCTGTTGTCTTCAAACTCAACGTACTGTTTCTTCTTGCTCTTCTTCGGGCCCTTCACCTCCATGCCGTTGTGCACGCGTATGGCCCGGGCCGCGAGCTCGCTCGTGCCGTAGAAAGTCTCGCCGAAAAACGTGCGCGACTTCACCAGGTCGAAGCACCCGTCGTAGATGCGCTTGAGCTCGTCGAAGTCGAGCTTGCCCTTGAGGTAGCCCGTTGAGTCGACGTAGGCGCGCACCTTGCGCTCGAAGGCGGCCTTCTGCGCAATCAGCCCTATGCTGTCGATGCACTTGTTCATGCCCAGTGAGTTTTTCCAGTAGTTGGAGCTCGAGGCGTATGCCGTCTCATACTTTATGCGCACGGCGTCGCTCTGCCTCATGTGGCGCATCATCACTTCCTGCTTCACGCCCCTCACCTGTGCCCTCGGTGCGTTGCGCGCATCGCGCCGCTCGCGTATGCCGTACGACGAGAGGTAGCGGCTGGTAGAGCCCGGGTAGCCTATGGTCATGGAGAAGTCGCCCTCCTTGTAGCCGTCGAGCGACACCGGCGCCCACGATGCCGGGTGGTAGGGCACGTTGTCTTTGCTGTATTCGGCGGGGCCGTTGGTCTTCGGGTCGGCATATATGCGGAACACAGAGAAGTCGCACGTCTGCCTTGGCCACATCCAGTTGTCGGTCTCTCCGCCAAACTTGCCCATCGACTTTGGCACGGTGAACACCAGGCGCACGTCGCGGAAGTCGCGGTATGTGGTGGCGTAATACTTGTTGCCCTCGTAGAACGGCTTTATCTCGAGGCGCAGCGTAGAGTCTTTCTGCTTCACCTCCTTCGACCATGCGTTCTCGAGCGAGTCGACAAAGTCGGCCTGCCTCGACGGCTTCATGTCGTAGATGCCCATCTGGCTGAGCCTGTCGGTGACGTCTTTCTGCTCGACCATGAAGCTCACGAAGAGGTCTTCGTTGGGCAGCTCGTCGGCATACGTCTTGGCGAAGAATCCGTTTTTCATGTAGTCGTGCTCCACTGTGGAGTGGGCGTTGATGGCTCCGAAGCCGCAGTGGTGGTTGGTGAACACAAGCCCGTCGGGCGATACGACCACGCCGGAGCAGAAGCCCCCGAAGTTGAGCACCACGTTCTTGATGGCGTCGGGGCCCGCGTAGAGGCCGTCGTAGGGCACGGAGAAGCCGTAGCCCTGCATCTGGTTGTAGACAGCCTGTGGCAGGTCGTAGAGCGTCCACATGCCTTCGTCGGCATGGACGGCCGCGGCCGAAAGCACCGCAGCGATAAGCAATGTTGACTTTTTCATGATTTTTTATTTATTGTCTTGGGTATTGTCGTTGTCGGTTCCCTTGCCGCGGGCAAGCCTCCGGCCCACCACGGGCAGCGCCCCGAGGGGCAGGTCGCGCCAAATGGTGTAGGCCACGAACACGCCGATGAGCGCCGTGTTCACCGCCAGGGCTGCCGCCAGGGGCAGCCGGGCGTTGGCCTGGGCCATGCCGGCGTAGAGCACGGCCGCCAGGGCCACGTATGAGAAGATGCGGCCCAGGGGATAGCTGATGGGGTAATAGCGCTGGCCTACGAAGAAACTGAGCAGCATGGCCGTGGCGTAGCCCGCCACCCCGGCCCACGCGCAGGCCATGTAGCCGTAGCGCGGCACGAAGACCACGTTGACGGCGATGAGCACCACGCAGCCCGCCCCCGAGAACCAGGCCCCCCACACGGTGCGGTCGGTGAGCTTGTACCAGAACGACAGGTTGAAGTAAATGCCCATCATTATCTCGGCAGCCATCACTATGGGCACCACGCGCAGCCCGCCCCAGTAGTCGCGGGCTATGATGAACTTGAGCAGCCCTATGTATCCCACCACCACGAGGAAGGCCATCAGCGTGAATATCACGAAGAACTTCATGGCCCGGGCGTAGGTGTCGCGGTTGTCGCTGTCGCGCGACTTGCCGAACACGAAGGGCTCGTAGGCATAGCGGAAGGCCTGGGTTATCATGGCCATGACCATGGCCACCTTCGACGCGGCGCCGTAGATGCCCAGCTGCTGGTGGGCGTCGGGGGCGTCGTAGATGTATGGGAAGAGTATCTTGTCGGCCGTCTGGTTGAGTATGCCGGCAATGCCCAGCACGAGCACCGGCCATCCGTAGGACAGCATGCGGCCCATCAGGCGGCGGTCGAACACATAGCCGAAGCCGGTGAGCTCGCGGCGGAAGCACAGCGTTATGCTGGCCGTGCAGGCCAGGTTGATGTAGAAGGCGTAGCCAACGTCGGTGGGCCTGCCCGTGATGTGGGGCAGGGCGATGAAGCAAAACAGGTTGAGGGCTATGTTAACCACGATGAAGAGCAGCTTGAGGGCCGCAAACTTTACGGGGCGCTTCATGTACCTGAGGTAGGCGAACGGTATGCACTGGAAGGCGTCGATGGCCACGGTCATGGCCATCACCCACACGTACGACGGATGGTCGGCGTAGCCCATGAAGGCCGACAGCGGCCCGATGAAGGCCAGCACCAGCGCCACGAAGGCGGCCGAGGTGGCTCCCACGCTTATGAGGATGGTGGAGTAGACGCGCTGTGGGTCTTCGCCCTCTTTGTTGGCAAAGCGGAAGAAGGTGGTCTCCATGCCGTAGGTGAGTATGACAAGCAACAGGGCCGTGTAGGCATACATGTTGGTTATCACACCGTAACCGCCGCTCTCGGCCGACAGCTTGGCTGTGTAGAGTGGCACGAGCAGGTAGTTGAGAAACCTACCAACTATGCTCGACAGTCCGTAGATGGCCGTATCCTTGGCCAATGACTTTAAGTTTGCCATACTTTTTCTATATTCTTGAGAATGCAGGAGTGCAGGAGTACGGGAGTGCAGACATTTGCATCGGAATGCAGGAGTGCAGGAGTACGGGAGTGCAGACATTTGCATCGGAATGCAGGGGCCTGGAGTGCGGGAGTGCAGACATTAGTCTTTCCCACAACCTTCTGTTGACACCGCGCAGCCCTTTCTTAATCCTTAATTCTTAATACTTAATACTTAATTCAATCATTAATTCTAAAAGAACATGTAGCACACACCTATGGCGGCTACGACACCGGCCAGGTCGGCCAGCAGCCCGCACGCCACGGCATGGCGGGTGTAGCGTATGCCAACGCTGCCGAAGTAAACGGCGAGGATGTAAAACGTGGTGTCGGTAGAGCCCTGGAATATGCAGCTCAGCCTGCCCACAAACGAGTCGGGGCCGTAGGTGGCCATGGCGTCGACCATCATGCCCCGCGCCCCGCTGCCCGACAGGGGTTTCATGAGCGCCGTGGGCAGTGCCCCCACAAAGTCGCTGTTACCTCCGCAGGCCTCGACGGCCCATCTCACGCCGCCCACAATCATGTCCATGGCCCCCGAGGCACGGAACACGCCGATGCCCACGAGTATGGCCACGAGGTAGGGAATGATGCGCACGGCGGTGGTAAAGCCCTCCTTGGCTCCCTCGATGAAGGCGTCGTAGACGTTGACCCGCCTACGCACGCCGGCCAGTATGAACGCCACGATGATGGTCATCAGCAGTATGTTGGCCACGCTTGTGCTCACAAGGTTCATCCGGTCTTTGTCCATCTGGCCGAAACCCCATATCACCGCGGCCACGGCCACGCACATGCCGCCAAGCGTGAGCAGCAGCGTGCGGTTGAGCAGGTTGATGCGCTGGTAGATGCTGGTGGCCACAATGCCCGCCAGGGTTGAGAAGAACGTGGCCAGGAGTATGGGTATGAACACGTCGGTGGGCTGCCCGGCACCCATCTGCGCGCGGTATACGAGTATGCTCACGGGTATGATGGTGAGCCCGCTCGTGTTGAGCACGAGGAACATTATCATGGGGTTGGTGGCCGTGTCCTTGCGCGGGTTGAGCCCCTGCAGCTGCTCCATGGCCCTCAGGCCCAGCGGTGTGGCGGCGTTGTCGAGGCCAAGCATGTTGGCGGCAATGTTCATGAAGATGCTGCCGGTGGCCGGGTGGCCCTTGGGTATGTCGGGAAACAGGCGCGTGAACACAGGGCTGAGCAACCGCGACAGCGCGTCAACCACTCCGCCACGCTCGCCTATCTTCATGATGCCGAGCCAGAGCGAGAGCACGCCCGTGAGCCCGAGAGATATCTCGAAGGCTGTCTTCGACGAGGCGAACGTGGAGTCGATCATGGCGGGAAACACGCCGGTGTCGCCCATCAGAACCAGTTTCACCACGCCGATGGCGAAGGCTATGACGAAGAACGATATCCAGATATAGTTTAAAACCATTGCTATATTATTTTTTTATTAGGAGTTCAGGAGTTCAGGAGTACAGGAGTTCAGACATTTGCAACAGTATGCAGGAGTTCAGGAGTACAGGAGTTCAGACATTTGCAACAGTATGCAGGAGTGCAGGAGTACAGGAGTTCAGACATTTGCAACAGTATGCTGGAGTGCAGGAGTACGGGAGTGCAGACATTTGCAACAGTATGCAGGAGTGCAGGAGTACTGGAGTGCAGACATTTGCATCGGTATGCTGGAGTGCAGGAGTACTGGAGTGCAGACATTTGCAACTGCATGCTGGAGTGCAGGAGTACTGGAGTGCAGACATTTGCATCGGTATGCTGGAGTGCCGAGGCGCAGACATCAGCATCTGTATGCAGGAGTGCAGGAGTACTGGAGTGCAGACATTTGCCTTTTCCGTCGCCTTACGCTCACACCGCACAGCCCTTTCTTAATCCTTTATCCTTTATTCTTAATAACTTGGATGCGCAGACATTTGCCCTTTCTACAGCATTCTGTTGTTACCGCGCAACCCTTTCTTAATCCTTAAATCCTTTATTCTTAATACTTAACCCTTAGCCTGGGGCAGCATCAGCCATTGCCAACGGCAACTTGCGGCATGGCGCAGCCCATTTTCACTTTTACCTTTTTTATTTATTATCTTTTCACTTTTTTACTTTTATACGTCTTGCAAAGATAGCCCAAAAAGACTAAACGGCAAAAAAAATGGACACAGACTTGACCTGAGGCGCAAAAAAAACGGAATCTGCCCACGGTCAAGAGGCGGGCTGCAACGCTGTTTGCGTTCACCAGAGTATGCGGGTGCACAACGGGCCGGGCGCCACCGGCCATTCCGGCCGTAGGCACAAAGCATCATGACCAAGGCCGCAGAGGCGGGCACACGGCAGCAAAGAAATACGCAAAGGGTGGCACATAGCCATGAGCAATGAAGCACGGAGACATAAAACAATGAAGCACGAAGCCATGGAAAAAGAGGCACGAAGCCATGCAAAACCGGGCACAGAGGGCAAAAAACAGACTAAAACGCACTTTTTTTGAGTGCCGCGGCATTTTTTTTGCGAAAATGTTTGGCCATTCAAAAAAAACTGCGTACCTTTGCACCGCAATTCAGAAATGAGGCGCAAACAAAGCGTTGGCTCCGTAGCTCAACTGAATAGAGCATCTGACTACGGATCAGAAGGTTACGGGTTTGAATCCCATCGGAGTCACAACAAGCAAGGAGACGCATCCACAAGGATGCGTCTCCTTTTTTTTCATTCCGCCCAACGGGCCTGCGCGGGTCGGCCCTCCGGCGCGCCGCCCTGGTGGCAGCATGGCCGGAAAGGCCGCCCGCTGGTCAGTAGGCACCGTCTGTAATCTTTATGCTCACGGCCTTAAGCTGCTGCCAGCCGGCCTTGTCGGTAACGCGCACCATGAAGTGGTAGTCGCCCGTGTCGATGTCGGCGGGTATGTCGATGTCTACCTTCGCCTCATAGCGGCGGCTTCCGTCGGGTATGGCGAACGACCGGTTGTATACCCATGGCCTCACGGGTTGCTTCTTTGGGTCGAAGTCGCAGTCGCCCGCCGATGTAGAGTGCGAATGATGGTCAAAGTTGTTGTGCACCTCGATGTTGTAGTTGCCGAGCTCCACATTGTCGGAAAACACATAGCGCACGGCCACCGTCTCGCCCCTGTGGTACACCTGGCAGTCGGCCGGCGAGGCCACCGCCCCACTGGCAATCACGGGTTTCTCGAGGTCGGCCCCGGCCTCGTCGGCGGCAGAGCATGCCGCCGCCATCAGCGCGGCGCATACTAAATGGCATATATTCCTGGTTTTCATAACGTTTTGTTGTTGTGCCGCCGGCCCGCGCCAGCAGCGGCGCGGGCCGGCCGCGGTTCATTTCCTTGTCACCACAAGCCCCTCGGCCTCTTCGGTCACAGAGTTGCCTTCAGCGTCGGTGACGGTGAAGTGCAGGTGGTATTCGCCCGCCGGGGTGTCGGCCGGCACGGCAATGTGCTCGTGGAACATGGCGCTTGTCTTGCCCACATACTTGCCGGCAAACTCAAACGTCTTTTCGTATCCGGCGGCGCCGTTGTGCAGTTCCACCTCTATGGCCGCTATCCCGCTTGGCGCGTTCACCTCGGCCTCAAGGTGCAACTCGCCGCCGGCCACCGCCTTCATCGAGTTGTCCTTGCCCACCTCGACTATGCTTGCCGACAGCTTGCCTGCCGACGGTTCCCTGACGGTGAGCACGGCCGTGGCCGAAGCCGACTGCCCTGCCTTGTCGGTCACGGTCAGCACAAGCCTGTAGCGGCCTGCGGGCATGTCGGCCGGTATGTCCACATGCTCGTGGAAGTCGGCGTTGCGCACACCCACATACTTGCCCTCGGCCCAGGCCGCGGCCAGCCGTGGCGCCTTGCCGCCCTCGGGGGTCAGGGTCATGTCTATGCGGGCTATGCCCCCCTCGGCCTCGGCTTCGACCTCGAGGTGCAGGTCGGAGCCGGCCGTCACCTCGCCGCTGTTGCCCGCCCCCACTTCGGTGAGCTCCACCACAGGCTTTTTCACCTTGGCTGCGTCGTCGTTGTTGTCACACGAGGCCAGGCCAAACACTAACACGCTCAGCAGCATTGACGCTGCGAAAACTAAACTTTTCTTCATCTCTTTTCTTTTTTTGTGGATGCAAACCATCCGGTTAATAACTATGGTTGATTAGGGTTTTTGCATTCGTTGCAGCCCCGGCGGCGGACAACGCCCGCCCCCGGCCGCTCCCGGCGTGCCGTTTCGCACCGCCAAACGGGCTCGGCGGCCGTGCAGCGCGGGCCGTTAGGCAAGGCCGCGGAGGCCGTTTTGCAAACGGCTGTGGCCGAGCCACTTGCGCGGCTCACAGCGCCCACGAGGCCATGAGCGCAAAACTGCGCCCCGGCTCGGGCACGCCAATCAGGCGGTAGTAGCTGGTGTGGTCGTAGTAGCGGCTGCCCAGCAGGTTGTCGCAGCGCAGCGTGATGTGCAGGCTGTGGCCAGCCACCGCCACAGCCTGGCCCACGGCCACGTTGACCAGGCAATGGCCGGCGGTGGGCTCCTCGGGCGGCACCACCCGGCGCTGGGCGCCCACGGCCACAAACTCGGCCGAGGCATGGCCCCCGCCCGCCCGGCGGCCCCCGGCCCACATGAAGCGCAGGCCGCAGCTAACCCGCCACGGGGCCGAGAATGGCAGCGTGTAGCCCTTCTTGTCGCCCGAGAGCTGGCTGGCCCACAGATACTCGCCGCCGGCGCCGAGCTCAAGCCAGTCAACCAGGCGCCACGACAGCGAGGCCTCGCCGCCCCAGCGCAGCACGCGGCCCTGGGTGTAGCGGTAGAGCTGCAGGCCCTCAAGGTATTCGGGCGTGGGGTTGAGGCAGATGTAGTTGGGAAAGTAGTTGACGTATGGCGTGAGCGAGGCCTCGACGCCCCTGTGGGCATAGACCACCCCGGCGTCGGCCTGGTAAGACACCTCGGGGGCGAGCGAGGCGTTGCCCCGCTCATAGCGGAAGATGCTGTAGTTGACGCCGTCGGTGCCCAGCTCCTTGGCTATGGGCATGCGGAAGCCCTTGCCGGCGTTGGCCTTGAGCACAAGGCGGCCCAGCCTGCGGTTGACGCCCACCGACCACGTGACGGCCGAAAACCAACGGTTGAGCCCGGCCGAGCGCTCCATGAAAACCGAGTCGGACCCGTCGACGGGCGTCTTGTACCAGTCGCGGTAACTGTGTATGCCCACCGAGCCGCAGTCGAAGCGCACGCCCGCGCTCAATATGAGGTCGGTGCCCAGCACCAGGCGCCCGGCCACAAACGCCCCGAAGCCCAGTTGCTCGAAGTCGGGCAGTATGAAGCCCCAGCCGCCGCGCCGGTTGACCTGGCGCTCGATGGCGGCCCCCGCCCTCACGGCACACATGCCCACCTGCTGGCGCACCGTGGCCGTGGCGGTGAGCGTGTGCTTGTCGAAGCTGCGCTCGAGCGTGCCGGGCGGCTTGGGCATGTAGCCGTGCGACACGGGCTCGGAGCGCTCACGCCTGCTGTTGGCCTGCCACCCGAGGCAGGCCTCGGCGCCGCCCCCGGCCCAGCTGCGCCCGGCGCGTGCCGTGGCCGAGAGGTGCAGGGCCGTCTGTGAGGGCAGGTCAATGTCGCGGCGCGAGCTGTCGTAGTCGATGTCAGACAGCATCACCTCCAGCCCGTGGGCGTTGGCGAAGTAGCCGCTGCGGGTGCTGACGGCGGCCACGCGCACAAAGGCCCGCCACGGCCCCGACTCGAAGCCCGCGGCCAGGCTGGCGTCGGCCTCGCGGCCGGCAGTGTTGCGCAGCCGGCGGCGGTGCAGCCTGATGTAGTATGAGTGATACCTGATGCTGTCGGCCGGTATGCCATAGTCGGCGTAGCTCACGAGGGTGGCGTCGGCCTTGTACCAGAGGCGTCGGCCGCGGCCCTCGACCCTGAGCGACGTGCCCACCGACTCGTTGTTCGTGCGGGCGAAGAGCCTGAGCCGCCCGCCGAAACGCGACTGCGGGGGCGCGTCGCTGTGCAGGTCTATCACACCGCCAATGGCGTCGGAGCCGTAAGCAAGGGCGGCCGGGCCCTTTATCACCTCTACCCTGTCGACGGCATACTGGTCGGCCTCGAGCCCGTGGTCGTCGCCCCACTGCTGGCCCTCGTGCTTCATGCCGTTCTCGGCCACCACCACGCGGTTGAAGCCAAGGCCCCTGATCATGGGCTTCGAACTGCCCGAGCCTATCGACATGGCCCTCACGCCGGGCAGGCCCGACAGGCTCTGCATGAGCGAGCCGCCGAAGTTGTCTTCAATGTAACGGCTGTCGGCACCGACGGTGTTGAGCGCCGAGCGCATCTGCACGCCGGTGGCACCTGTGCTGCCGCCTACCACCACTTCACCCAGGGTTACGCTGCGATCCACCGGAGGCTCGCCGACACTGTCGGCAACCACGGCCACGGCACCGCCACGCACCGCCGCCGGGGCCGGCATTCCGGCCGGGCACAGCGCACGGCATGGCAGGATGAAGAAGGGAAGCGCAGCCATTGCTATCTTCCTTTCCATCTTGATGAAATTAAAATGTGTTACGGATTGGGGGCGGCCGTCAACGCCGGGCGGGGCAAGGGGCCACCGCCAAGGCAATCAGCGCCGGCACCGCCAAAGGCGGCAACGGCCATGGGTGCGGCAAGAAATGACAACCATGGCGCTCGGGGCCGGCCGGGCCGCAAGGCTGATTAGCCGAGAAGGCCCGACGGAGGGGCACGCAGCGAGGCCGCGAACACGCCGGCTTTCACCACGCCCGCACAAGGAGGGGCAACGAAGAAAGCCACGAGCCGGGCACAGAACGAAACGCGAAGCACGGGGGCCTCGACGAATGGAGACACGAAGAAATGGCAGATGGGGCATGAGTCTGACTGCGACACGCTCTGGCCCGCGCCAGCGGGAGCGGCCTGCATGGCCACGGCACCCTTCCTAACGTGGAGGTGGGTGGCCTTCACGATGCACATCGGCATGAGTGTAAACAACAGCACCCACGCGAGAATTATCCTATTTCTTCTCCTCCGTCTCATTATATTAATATCAGCAAAGATAGTAAATTTTGGCGTAACTCAATGCGCCGCGGCCACTATATTTTCTGTTTTTTTTAGTCCTCTGTCCTATTTGCAACAGCGGCAAAACTGTTTGTAACATATTGCCAAAAAACAGGGCCGGGGCAACGCCCCTGTGGCGGCAAAGCCCCGGGGCAGCGGGCGCCTACGAGGGCGCACGGGCCGCAAGGCAGGCGTTGGCCTGCCACGCCATTCACGCAGCGCTTTCACGGCGCCACAGCCGGCCCGGCGGCGTGCGGCCATGCGCCTTGCCGCAGCACGGCCCGCCACGACCCGGGCAAAGGCGGCAGCCGGCCGGCACCACCGGCACAGCCCGGACGGAACCCGACCCGACGGCCGGCCGGAATAAAAAACAACACCCCCCGCAGGCGGGAAGCCTGCAGGGGGCTGGAATGCGGGCAACGGCGAGCGTGACTCACCGGGCCCGACGGGCAGCTGAGCCGTTGGCCCGGAGGCCGGGGCCGGCGAGCCCCGGACCGGGCGGCGCGGCCTGCGCCACCAATGCCTGCCCATCGTTGCGCCATGCGCCAAAGTAAATGTCGAAGCCCGGCAACCGGTTGCGAACCCGGCACCTGTGCGAACTGTATTTAAGGGTTATGATCATTTATAACGCAAACAAGGCTTGGCAATTGCTCCTGATGACGATGGGCACATGCAAGATTATTTCACAACAATCTTTTTTCCGTTGCTTATATATATGCCTTTGGGCAACCTTGCGGGCTCGCTGCCCATGGGCACGCCCTGCAGGCTGAACACCTCACGGGGCGTGGCGCCCGCTACGGCCGGCTTGCAGATGGCTGTGGCCACGGCAACGCCAAACGGGGTGGTGACAGCCGGGGCGGCCACCGTGGCCGGGAACGCCTGGGTAGACATGCGCACCACCACGCTGTCGAACGCCCGGCTGAAGGTTATCACGCCGTTGTCGATGGTGTAGTCGGTGCCCTCGGCCAGTTCGGCGGGCTCGTCGCCCATGGCCACCACGATGAACGACGTGGGCTGCGGCCCGTCGGCAAGCCCCGTCAGAGTGGCCTGGGCCGACAGGTCGAGCTGACCGTCGACGGTGGCAGGCACGGCCACGGTCTGCCCGCCGTAGGTGTAGCGGTATGGCGTGTTCTCGGGCACGGGCAGCCTGTCGAGCGCAAAGCAGTTGCGGTCGATGTTCACAATGCGCGGAAACTCGCTCCACTTCAGCTCGGTGAGCTTGTTGTCGGTTGCCGACAGGCTTCCCTTGTTTGACAGCCCGAGGCCCGTGAGACGGGTGATGTCGAGTGCCGTCAGGCTGTTCTTGCTGAGCGAGAGGGTCTTGAGCTCGGTGTTGTCGCCGCTCACAAACTCGGTCAAGCCGCAGCCAACGGCATACAGGCTCTTGAGCTTTGGCATGCCCGAAATGTCGAGCCGCCCGAGCGGGTTGCCGTTGAGCTGCAGGTATTCCACCTTCGGCTCGTCGGGCAGCGCTATGCTTGACACACTGTTGTTGATGAGCTCAATCCTCACTATGTCGGGGTTGGCGCTGAAGTCGGCCTGCGTGAGCCTGTTGTTTGTCAGCGACACCCGCTCGAGCCTGGGGTTGCGCGAGAAGTCAACGGCCGCGATGTCGTTTGAGGCTGCCGTCAGGTCAATCAGCTCGGGGGCGTTGGTCACGTCTATCTCGGTCACCTTCTCTTCGTCGAGCTTGGCGTTGAGCGTGATGTCGAGGCTGGCAATGTCGGGCCCGAAGAGCCTCACCACGCCCGTGCCCACGGGCTTTCCCTGCAGGCTGGTGGGCACCCCATAGATGTCGTAGACGGCTATCTCGACGTCGCTTTCCACTATGTTGCCGTCGCCCCAGTCTATCCTGATCTTGGCGGGGGCAGCCCCCGGCCTGAGGGCTACGGCAAACGACTTTGTCTTGCCTTCTGCCACGGGTATCTTGAACGATACCGTGGGCTTTTCATCCTGCGCCGTGGCACCTATGAGCGCGGCCATGGCAAGCAGTGCTGTCATGCATATCTTTTTCATTCTTTGCTGTTTTTTGATTTCTGTTGTTGATTGTTGGGTTAAACCATGGGGGCTAACGGGCCGGCAGGCACTTGCGCGTAATCTGCCGTCCGCCCACCACCATCCTCACTATCAGGGGCATGGGGCCGGGCAGCCACAGGGTGGCCCTGCCATTGCACAGCGCCACCCGGCCCACCGGCCTGCCGTCGGCGGTATATGCCTCCACGGCCGTGAGCCCGGGCGCGCTCACCGTGAGCACGCCGCCACGCCAATCCACCACCGGCCCGGGCTCGGCTTGGGCCGCAGCCACGGCCGTGGCCACGTCGAAGGCCGCGGGGTCGGAGGGCATTGTCTCGCCGAACGAGCCGCGGGCCGTCACCCGGTATGTGTTGGTGCCGTCGGCGGGGTGCGCGTCGACAAACGAGGTTGTGGCCGACGTGCCTATGAGCGTGCCGTCGCGGTAGATGTTGTAGCCTTCAACCATGCTGCCGGCGGCCTCGGGGTAGACGGCCACGTCGTCGATGGTCCACCAGTAGGCCAAGCCCTCGCTCTCGTCCCATGCGTGGAAGCGTATCTTCATGTTGTCACTGCGGTAGGGGCCGAGGTCGACGGTTATCTGCTCATACCTGTTTTTGGCCTTGCCCTCCTTTATCAGGTCGAAGGCGGTGTGCCATGTCTGCCCGCCGTCGGCGCTGGCCTCGACCACATAGTGGTATACGGGCGAAATGCTGCCCGGCGCGGTAGACTTCGACCAGAACGTGAGCCACGAGCCGCCGGCAAACGACGGCGAGGTGAGCCGCTGGTCTTCGCTGACGGGGTCCCAGCCGTAGTTGAGCCACACGGAGCGCGTGCCCCCGTGGGCCTTTGTCCACGAGTGCTTGCCGCTCTGCTGGCGCTGCCACCCGCGGTCGTCGCTGTTTTCAATGAGCCACCCGTCGAGGCTGTCGTCGCCCTCGAAGTCGTTGGCCAACAGGGGCGCGCCCTCAAGAGGCGCCCGCCACACGAGCTCCACGCCCTGCCCCGCCGGCCTGGCCTCGAGCCCCGTGGGGGCCTGGATGAGGTTTGACGGCTGCCGGATGGTGATGGTGTCGGCCTGGGTGGCGTCGTCGGTGCCCACAAACACGAGGTCGGCCGAGCGCTCCCGGGCCGTCACGTTGGCCGTGGCGGCAGTGACGGTGATGGTGGCTGTGCCTGCGGGGCCTTCGCCCGGGGTCACGGTGAGCCACGAGGGGGCCTCGGCGAGCCGCCACGGCTGGTCGGCCTGCAGCTCAAACGACGCCGTGCTGCCGGCCTGCGCCGACACGTCGAGGCTGCCACGGGCCACATACACACGCTTGGCGGCCTCGAGCAGCCTGAAGCTGATGGTGGGGCCGCAGGGCCCTATCTGGTCGATGGCGAAGTTGGCCCTTTCGCCGTTGCTGTAGAACGGGGCGAAAGAGGGGTCGATGCCGAACGAGCTGCGCCCGTAGTCGCTGCTCAGGGCGGCGTCGGCGATGGCTCCGTCGGCCGTGGTGGTGCCTCCGGGGCGGAACACGTAGGTCTCGTCGAGGCGCGTGGTGCCGTTGTAGTTGACGTTGCCGCCGGTGTAGGCGGGGTTGATGCGGTAGACGATGAGCCCCGACCGGGGTATGCTGCCGTCGTAGCCCTCGCGCCTGCGGTATTCCACCACGAAGTACTCGTCGCTGCCGGTGGGCTTTATCCTGTAGGCCACGTTGCCGCTGCCGTCGCCCCCCACGGGGTGCAGCGTGTATGTGCCTGGCTGCGATATCTCGGGTATGTCGTCAATCCAGCGGCAGTAGCGCCACTTGGTGTAGGCCAGCATCTGCTGCGGACTGTCCTGGTTGTCGGCCATGAGGTCCCACACGCCCACTGGCGACAGCCTGTCGGCGGCGTGGTACAGGTCGTAGGTGCCGAGCGAGTGAGACATCTCGTGGCACAGCACTCCGGTGGTGATGGGCAGGTCGCGCATGATGTCAAACCCGTTTGAGCGGTCGAACACCATGATGAAGCTCACCATCTTCTTGCCGTGTATGGTGACGGCCTTGTCGGCCGAGGCTATGAGGTCGGAGCGGTGGGGCCACAGCTTGTAGCGGCTGCTGACGTCGCTCGCCCCGGCAAAGACGAGGGTGACGTTGTCCACGAAGCCGTCGCCGTCGGCATCGATGCTCACGTCGGCCGGCACGTTGCTGTCGAGCCACTGCCCTATCTCCTTGGCCAAGGCCTGCTCGCGCGCGGCGGCCTCAACATCGTCGCTGTATCCCAGCGTGTTGATTTCGCCCTTGGGCTGGTAGTAGCCCTTGGGCATGGCGGTGCGGTAGAAGCGTATGCTGCCGCCGGCGGGCGCGGGGCAGAACGACGACGTCCACGACAGGCTGCCGTAGGAGGAGTGTCTGAAGTAGGCGTAGACGGAGTTTGCCCCCGGCGCGGGGTCGTTGAACAGGCGCTCGTAAAACGCCATGTCGTGTACAAACGGCTCGGGCTCTTCGTCCTGGAAGGCCACAAACACCACCAGGTTGCTCATCTGCGGCCTCGACGCCGCCCTGAGCAGGAGCGGCCAGAGCGCGGCCACGAGCAACGTGGCGGCTGCAATGCTGAAACGGTGTCGGTACATAGTCATTCGTTGTTGGCGGTTGTGCTGTGCATGGCCCGGCGGGGTCAGCGTATTACTACCTTGCGGCTCTTGTCGCCTGCCCTGACTATGTAGGCCCCGGCCGGCAGCGAGGCCAGCGACAGGGTGCGGGCAGCCTTGGCCGAGGCCACCACGGCGCCGGCGAGCGTGCACACGGATATGTCGCGGGGCTCGGTGAGCGTCACGGCGCGGCGGCTGATGTTGATGCCTAAGCCTGGGGCGGCCACCTCGTCGATGCCGAGCGTCGAGGGCTCGTAGGTGTAGATGCGCACGGCCTGCAGGTAGAGCGTGTCGCTGGCGCAGTTCTCCAGCAGCGCCACCATGGGCTGGCGGGTGTCAAACTTCAGGTCGTCGGAGCCGTTGGTGAGGTTCTGCAGGTCGTACCACTCCTTCATCCCGGGGCCGCTCAGCTTGCCGAACACCGTGGCGTACTTGGCGTTGACCACGCGATAGTCGGTGTAGGCCAGTCCGGCGTCGTCGGGGGTGGTGTTGGCCTTGAGCCTCACCTTGATGCTCGACTCCGATGCGAGCACCATGTCAAACTTCTTGCACGTGGGCAGGTAGAACATCACGCAGCCGCCGTTGAACGTCATGTTGGCCGAGCTGGGCTGGATGGCTATGCCGCCTGTGCGGGCGCCTTCGGAGCCGATGGTGCCGTCGGTGCCCACACCCTCGAAGTCGGGCAGGGCGTAGCATTCGTCGTAAGGCGAATAGTTGGTGGTGCCGAGCTGCACCAGCTTGCCGCCAACCTGCCATGCGCCGTCTTCATTGTTGGCCGCGCCGACATAGCGGTCTATCTTGTCCTGTGTGTCAAACCACAGCCATCCGTCCTCGTCGCAGTCGGACGGCTGGAAGAGGTTGTCGGCCTGGGGTGAGAGTCTTGGCGGAAGGCCGTTGCCGCCATCCTGCGAATAAGCTGCGGCTGCAAGCGCGAGCGCAGCGATGATTGTGTAGGTTTTCTTCATGTCTTGTCGTTTAAAATTAAATGTATGTCTGTGTTGATTATTATGCCGATGCCTGGCCATGCGCCGGCGGCGGCCGTTCAGGCCGCCGCGCGGGCCACCCCGCGTCAGAGCTCCACCCACTCGGGGTTCTGCTCTATGTGCTGGTAGCGCACCTCGTCCCACGGCAGCGGCCAGTAGAACTGCCTGGGCCTGAACACCCGCACCCGCTTGGGGTAGCGGTTGACGCGGCCGTAGGTGTAGCGCGTGGGCTTGCCCTCTTGCTCCACTATCTTCACGCCCATGAGCGGAGTGGTGCCACCGTTCATCTTGTCCATGGCCGTGCCCCAGCGGTACATGTCCCAGTAGACGGTCTCCTCGAAGGCCATCTCCACCCGGCGCTCGTTGGCATAGGCATCCCACGTGAGCGCGGCCAGCGGCGGCATCTTGGCCCTCTGGCGCACCTGGTTGACCTTTTGCAGGGCGGCGGAGGCGTTGCCAAGCCTAAGCTCTATCTCGGCATAGTCGAGCAGCAGCTCGGCGTAGCGCCAGATGATGTAGTTCTGGCTTGAGGCATAGGTGGGGTCGTTGTTTATCTCGGTGGCGGGGTTGACGAACTTGCCCATGTAGTAGCCCGTGACGGTGGCGGCCGCCGTCTCCGACGTGCCGTAGGGCTTGAGGTCGGCGCCGGGCACTTCCCTGCCGGCCTCTACCCTGTAGTGTATGTCCATGACGTGGCCCCGGTAGGTGCATCCGTCGTAGAGCACGTTGGCATAGAACCTGTAGTCGCGGTTGTCGTAGGGGCGTGCCGGGTCGGGCTGGCCCTGCCTCATGCCGTACTCGTCGACATGGTTCTGCGTTGGCACGTAGGCGCAGTCGGTGCCGCCGAAGTATGGCGACGCCGCGTCGCGGTCGAGCTTGTGGCCCCACCCTGCCGCATAGTTGCCGTCGTTGTTGTGCTGCACCTCGAATATCGACTCGGCCGAGTTCTTGGTCAGGAATATCTTGCGGTACGAGTCTTTTATCTCGTCTTGCGTGCTGCCCTCAAGCGGCACGAGCGAATACAGGCCCAGGGCCGTCACCTCGTCGTAGGCGGCCTTGGCCTTGGCCAGCATCTCGCGGCTGCGGTCGCCCTTGAAACCCAGCCATGCGGTGTCGCGCTCCTGGAACATGGGCGAGGCGGCCCACAGGTAGGTCTTGGCCTTGAGCATGAGCGCGGCCCCCTTGGTGGCCCGGCCCGCGTCGGCGCTCTCGTGCTGCCGCGGCAGCAGGCGGGCGGCCTCGTCGGCGTCGGCCACGATGAAGTCTACCATTTCGTCGTAGCTTGCGCGCGGGAAGCGTGCAGGGTCGTTCAGGGTGTTGTACTCGCGGTCTACGAGCAGCACGCCCCCGTAGCGCCTCAGCAGCAGGTAGTAATAGTATGCGCGCATGAAGTGGGCCTCGCCCAGCACGCGGTCGCGCGTCGGGGTGGTTATCTCGCCGGCGTGGTCGAGCAGCGTGTTGATGCTGCGCAGCTGGCCGTAGCATGCGTTCCAGTACTGGTAGGCCCGCTTGTATATCTCCTCGTCGCTGCTCTTGAGTATGTCGCCGTACGATGTGCTCGACCAAGTGGTCTTGCTCACCGTCATCTGGTCGGTGTACCACGCGGGGTAGTCGCGCCCCAGGCTCTTGACGAGCCCGTTGGTTGGCATGTATATCGAGAAGCCGTTGCTCATGTTGCGGTACCAGGAGTTCTCGTATTCGTCGAGCAGCAGGCGGTCGCCCCATACGTTCACTCCCGAAAGCTTGTCGATGGGGGCGTCGCTGAACAGGCCGTCGCATGACGTCGCCCCGAAGAGGACGCCCGCTGCCATGGCGGCTAAACAGATGTATCTTTTCATGTTGGGTTGTCTGGTTGGTGTGTCAATTGGGTTGATTTCGGCTCAGAAGCCGATGTTAAGGCTCATGCCGTAAGAGCGCTGTATGGGGTAGCCCCGTTGCGACTCGGGGTCCATCTCCTCCAGGTCGGTCCATGTGTGCAGGTTGCTGGCGGTGAGCGATATGCTGGCCGAGGCCATGCCGATGCGCCTGATGAGCTTCTCTGGGAAGTTGTAGCCTATGTTGATGTACTTCAGCCTTACGAAGTTGCAGTCTTTTATCCAGAATGTAGACTCCTTGCGGTTGTTGTCGTTGGCCGTGGCGAACTTCACCCTGGGGTAGGTTGCGCCGGGGTTGTCGGGCGTCCAGCTGTCTCTCATGTGGTAGTCCTGGAACTTTGGCAGGCTGTTGCTGTAGAGCGTGTAGTAGTCGGTGATGTTTGCCCTGTAGCCGGCCACGCCCTGGAACATCACGGAGAAGAAGAAACCCTTGTAGCCGGCCCCCAGGCGCAGGCTCCCGTTCATGTCGGGGTAGCTTGAGTTGTGCACGGCGATGCGGTCGAGGTCGGTTATCTTCTTGTCGCCGTTCTGGTCTTTGTACTTTATGTCACCGGGGGCCAGCGTGGCGTTGCCCTGGCCGTCCTGGTCGACGTCGTATGCCGCCAGCTCCTCCTCCGACCTGAACAGGCCGTCGGCCTCGTACATGAACCACAGCAGGCTTCTCCTGCCCGTGCGCCTGCGGTTGGGCGCCACGGTGCTCTCGTCTCCGTAGTCGAGCACCTTGTCGGTGGTGTGCGACAGCGTCAGGGCTACGTCATACTTGAAGTCGCCGTAGCTGTTGCGGTGTGTCAGGGTGAGGTCCCAGCCCCATGCCTTCACCTTTCCGAAGTTGACGCTCGGCGTGAGTCCCTCCACTCCGGTCGACGGGGGGAAGGTGTAGCTCGGCGCCGCCGTTATCAGGTTGGTGCGGTAGCGCCAGTAGTGCTCGAAGGTTAGCCCTATGCGGTTGCCCCAGAAGCCCAGGTCGACGCCGATGTTATAGTCGCGCGTCTTGCCCCACTGCAGGTTGGGGTTGGGGAAGCTCGACGTGTCGAGCGTTATGCCCTGCCTGAAGTTGCCTCCGATGTTGTAGCCGGCCCCGTTGGCATAGACATACTTCAGCAGGTAGCTGAAGTCGCCCACGGCACCGTCGTCGCCCAGCACGCCCGTCGATGCCCTCAGCTTGGCGTTGGAGAGCACGGCCTGGCGCCAGTCTTTGAAGAACTCCTCGTTGGAGAGCACCCACGATGCCGACACCGTGGGGAAGAAGCCCCAGCGGTGGTCGGGGGTGAACCTGGTGGAGCCGTCCAACCGGAAGCTGGCCTCGACGAAGTAGCGGTTGGCGTAGCCGTAGGTGGCCCTGCCTATGAGCGAGGCGCGCTCGCTGCGGCTCTCGGTGCCCACGATGCGTCCCGACGACGTGGTGCCGAGTATTTCGGGGTAGGCCCCCGACAGGTCTTGGTTCTCGGCCGTGAGGGCGTTGACCTCGTAGCTCTGGTAGTTGGCCACGAGCGTCAGGCCCACGTCGTGCTTACCGGCAAACGTGCCCTGGTAGCTGGCCCCCACCTCATACAGGTAGTTGTCGATGCCCCTGTCGGCCTGCTGCATCGATATCTTTGCCCGGGGGTACTCGGTGTTGGGGTCTACGGAGTACTCGCCGGCCTCGGCGTCGTAGAGGTAGAGCGCCGTGGGCTTGGCAAACGACTTGTCGCGGAAGTGGTTGTCGTCGAGCGTGAAGCGCATGTATGCCGACAGGCCCTTGAGGAACGGCGCCTCGTAGCGCAGCGTGGCCGAGAGCTGGTGGAAGCGCGCCGCGTCGTCGTAATAGCCCCCGATGCCGTAGATGGGTATTAGCGGGTTGGCACCGTTGATGCTTGCCAGGTCGCCGTTGGTGAACCGCAGCGGCTGCAACGGCGAGAAGCTGTAGGCGTTGGTTATGGTCGCGGAGCTCGTGTTGTGGTTGTTCGATCGGTTGCCCGTCATGTCGAGGGCCACCTTGAAGCCCGCTCCGAGCTCGGCGTCGAGCTTTGCCGAGTAGTTGAAGCGCTTGCGCCTCACGCCGCTGTACAGTCCCTGGTTGAATGTGTAGCCAAACGAGATGTAGTAGCTCACGGCCTTGCCCCCTCCGCTTACCGAGGCGGTGTGCATGGTCGAGTATCCCGTCTTGTCGAGGTAGTCAAGCAGGTCGTCGTCGCCGTAGACGTTGGGCATGTCGTGGCGGCGTATGGCCTCGAGCTGCTCGTCGGTGTACTTCTTGTATGTTGTTGCCGGCGAGTTGTCTACGGCCCTGTTGTAGAGCTGCGCAAACTCGTATGCCGGCAGGAAGTGCGGCAGCTGCGTGGCCTGCTGCACGTTCACCTGCCCCGAGTAGTTCACGCGGAGCTTCTGCGAGCCCTTGCCGCGCTTGGTCTGCACGAGTATCACGCCGTTGGCGGCCCTGGCCCCGTAGACGGCCGCGGCGGCGGCGTCCTTGAGCACCGAGATGCTCTCGATGTCGTCGGGGTTGAGGTCTGACAGCCTCATCTCGCCCCCCGAGGTGTTGGTGCCGAAGCGCGGTATGCCATCGACCACGAGCAGCGGCGGGTCGTAGATGCCTCGTATGCGCACGGTGGCCTCGCGCGACGACGACGGGTCGCCCGTCGACAACATCACCGACAGGCCGGCCGTCTGCCCGGCCAGGGCCTGGTCGAGGTTGACGGCCGGCATCTGCTTTATCACGTCGGCCTTGATCACCTCGACAGAGCTTGTCAGCGCCGTCTTCTTCTGCGTGCCGTAGCCCACCACCACAACCTCGTTGAGCGCGGCGGCGTCTTCCTGCATCACTATGGTCAGCGGCCTTGCGCCGGCCGCCTTGGCGTCTTGTGCCACAAAGCCCATTGAGCTCACGGTTATCGTGCCGCCCTTGGGCATCTTTGACTGTGCTATTGAAAACTTGCCGTCGATGTCGGTCACGGCGAGCGTGGCCCCGGTGTCCTTGGCCCTTATGATGGCTCCTACGAGCGGTTCGCCCTGCTGGCTGACCACCGTCCCGGCCACAGTGCCCGCCGGGCGGCTTTGCGCGTGGGCTGCAGCCATGCCGATGACGGCCATGAGCAGTGATATGAGTGTCTTTCGCATATTGTTTTGTTGCTTTGGTTTTACTTAGTCAGTGCGTTCTGCATGAGCAGCAGCTCGTATTCGTAGAAGCTCCTGTCGGTGCCCGCGGCCGTGGCTGCCCTCTGGCGGAACAGGCTCATCACCTGCTTCATGGCCGAGTGCATGAGCACGGCATACTCGGTGTCGGATAGCGTGGGCAGCCCGAAGTTGATGCGCGCAAACCCGTCGGGGGCCCCGTCGGCGGCGGCGTCGGCGGCCAGGGCGGCTGTCGCGGCGGCCTTCTTCCTGTCTACGCTGCAGGCTTTCACCATCACGCCGATGGCCTCGGCCATGATTTTCCTGTCGGCCTCGGTGAGGCGGCCGCCCCTGTAGGCCGGCATGAACAGCTCGCGCCGCGCGTCGTCAAGGTAGGCCTCGGGACTGTAGTTGCCCACGGGGTCGTATATTCCGCCCTCCTTCACGCGGTAGAGCACGCCGTTGCTGAGCATGGTGCGCACCACCGAGGCCATTATCTTGTCGTTGTCGCTGAGGTAGGCGTATTCAAAGTTGGCTATCAGCCCCTTCGGCGTGAGCCATGTGCCGTAGGTGCGCATCTGGCCCGCCAGCCACCTCATGGCCTGGCGCTGCCTGGCCCGCGGCACGTAGGTGCGCCCGGCCTTGCCGTCGCCCTGCCTCACCTCGTCGTAAACGATGCCGCCCAGGTATGGCAGCACGTGGTTGACGTGCCTCCTGTACTGCGCCACCACCTGCCCGTACATCTCTTCCATGTCGTCGTAGCGCGCGCCGGGCTCCCTTGTCCACTCGTCGAGGTAGGCCATTATTATCTTCAGGTTGCTTATGGCATAGTCGCCGGCCTTGATGTGGTCGTCGCCCAGGTCTTCGGTCTGGTCGGTGGGGTCGACGGTGCCCATGAGCTGCTGCGCCCCGAACCTGTACATCGGGTCGCCGGCCCTGCGGGCAATCCAAGCGTCGAGCGTGTCTTTCTCCTGCCGCGGCGCCAGGCCCCCGGGTATGATGCGGTAGCCCCAGTTGATGGCGTAGCTGTCGTATACGCCGAGCACCGGCGGGGTGAGCCTCACGCCCCGCTCCAGGTCGCCGGGCTGTGCTATGTAGTTGTTGCGGGCGTAGTCCATGATGCTGGGCGTGGTGCCGTAGCGCCGGGTGAAGGAAGGGCTGCGCAGCGAGTCTACCGGGAAGGCGAAGCTGGCGCCCATGTTGTGCATCAGTCCCAGCGTGTGGCCTATCTCGTGGGATGCCACGTAGCGCATGCTCTCCCACATCAGGCTGTCGGCAAACACCTTGGTGCGCACGCGGCTGTCTACGGCCGCCGTCTGCACGAAGCGCCAGTCGTGGAGCAGGCTCACCACGTTGTGGTACCATATCACCTCGGCGTTGAGTATCTCGCCCGTGCGCGGGTCGACGTGGCTCGGGCCCATGGCGTTGGCCGTGCGCGTGGCGGCATACTTCACGCAGTTGTAGCCCATGTTGTCGGGGTCGAAGTCGGGGTCTTCGGCGGGCGTGGGGTAGTCGCGGGCCACCATCACGTTCTTGAAGCCCGCGGCCTCGAACGCCGCGTTCCAGTCGAGTATGCCCTGCTTCACGGCGCTCCGCCACTTGGGCGGGAAGGCCGAATCTACGTAGAACACTATCTTGCGCTTGGGCTCAACCAGCTCGCCCCTGAGGTAGCGCGCCATGTCGGCGCTGTCGGGCTCAATCCTCCATCGGTGTATCACCGGCTGCTTTGTCACGCGGTCTTCGTCCGACGAGTATACGTTGCGCTCGGTGTAGAAGTAGCCCACACGGTTGTCTTGCAGGCGCAGCGGCATGGGGTTGTCGGGCAGCAGCGCCAGCGAGCGGTGCACCACCACGCTGTAGGGCTTGCCCAGCGGCTGGGTGGTGAACGACATGAGCGTCTCTATCTCTATGTTGCGGGCAAACGCCTTGACCGACTGTATGTTCGAGGCGTCGGCCACGAACGTGCCCTTCAGGTTGTCCTTGCCCCCGAGCAGCTTGCCCAGCGGACTGCTGTCCTTGATGGGGCTTATCGACTTCTCGTTGGCCCCGAAAAACGCCGTGACGTCTATCACCACGCTGCCGCCGTTGGTGGCCTCTATCTTGAACCCCTTGAACACGGGGTTCACGAAGTTGTTGCCGAACGACGCGGCTATGGGGTCGGACGGACCGACCACGCTCCCGTCCTGCACCTCGGTGAGATACACCTTCTGGGCGTCTTTGGCCAGCATGAGCAGGAAAGGCCCGTTGATGGCCTGGCCGGCCACGAAGTCGTGGGTGTCGCTCGTGCGGGCTACGCGGTTGGTAAGCAGCAGGTGCTTGCCGAACAGCGAGTCGGGTATCTCGAAGTAAACCTTGTTTTGCTTTTTGTTGTGTATTACGGTGAAGAGCCCTGCGGTCTTAGTGGCGTTTTTCACCAGCTTGCCGTAGGCCGTGTCGGCCGTGTCTTTTTTCAGGGCCAGCACCGCGGCGGCGGCCTTCTTCTTGCCACGGGCCTGGAGGCCCGTGCCGGCCGGCGCAGCCAGCAGGAGCGTTGCGGCCAACAGGGCCGGCAGCATTTCGTTTCGTGAAGCTCGGAGCATATCTGTTTTTATATAAATTTACAATTTTCGCAAATTTAAACCTTTTATCCCAAAATAAAAGCCGCAGGTCGGCAAAAACCAGCCTAACGTAACATGTCAACCAATAATACAGAATTATTGCACACTTCTGCCACCTTTTATTTATCAACATGACACTCATGTGCACTGCCCAGTGCCCCGCCCCGTGCCCCGGCCCGGCCCTGCGGCCAACCGCAGACGGCACCATGCGGCCCACCCAGCAGGTACCTGCCGTATTGCATCCCGGCGGAGGCCGTCCGGCACCGCGAAACGGCCCGTACGGCAGCCCAGAACGGCACATGCAGCAAAAGGCCCTTGGCCGGGGCCCACAGAGCCGTTGGCAACGCGGACGGAAAAAAAGCGGGTGCGCCACTTGCGACGCACCCGCCATGGGGAACAGGCTGCCTGACGCCCCGTCAGCGCCTGACAATCCTGACAGACTGCTTCCGGGCGCCGTCGGTGTACACCAGCACATAGGCACCGGCCGGCAACGAGGCGAGGCTCCAGCTGCCGCTCACGGTGTGGCGGCCGGCCACGAGGGCCCCGGCGAGCGTGTATACGCCCACGTTGCCGATTGTGGACGACGTGCGGAGCGTGGTGCCGTCGAACGACAGCGCGGCGTCGCTGCCGGCTGCGTCCACACCGTCGGCCGTGGCGGCCTTGAGCGTGAGCCGGCTCCAGTTGGCGTCGGCGGCAAACAGCGGATAGGCGTCGCCGCTCACCGTCAGCGTGACGGCCTTCAGGTCGGCTATGCCTGAGAACATGCCCACATAGAACACCGGGACTGCCGTGCCGGCATATCTCGTCCAGTCGATGTCTGACAGCGAGGTGCAGTCGGCAAACGTGCCCGACGAAAACGTCACCTCGGCCGGAAGCACCACCTTGTACAGCGACGCGCACCCCGAAAACGCCCCCTGCATGCTGCTCATGCCGGTAAGGGCCGTGGCGGCCGAGAGGTCGGCAAGCCGCAGCGACGCGCATCCCGAGAAGGCGCTCTTGAGGCTTGTAAGCCCAGTGCAGCCGGAAAGGTCGATGGTGGCCAGCTTCTCGCAGTTCATGAACGCGCTGCTGCAGTTGGCGAAGTTGGCCGCCCCGCCGCCTTCGGGCATCACCACGGCCTCGAGCGCCTTGCAGTTTACGAAGGCTCCGTTTTTCGACAGGCTTCCCTGCACATATAGGTCGGTGCCCGGCTCAATAGCAGCTTGGCTCATGTCTATGCGACGCAGCGCCTTGTTGGTGGCCATGAAGCCCGACGTGCCCAGGGCCACGGCCAGTTCGCCGAATGCCGCCGTGTTCCACGTGCCGGTGAGCCTCACCACCTCGGCGTCGCGCAGGTTTGACGGTATGGCGGCGGCGTCGACGGTTATCTCTGTCTGTGAGCCCCCGCCCGGCGTGGCCCCGCCCGGGCACGGTATCTCTATCGGTGACTTGTAGTAGCTGAGCTGCAGCCTGTCGTATTCGGTGCCGTCGCCCAGCTGGCCCCCGCGGTTGTTGCCCCAGCCATACATCTTGCCGTCGGCAGTGACCACCATCGAGTAGTTCTGCCCCGACGAGAGCACCGAGCAGACAATGCCCCCGGGCAGCAGCGGCTTCACCGGCACGAGCGAGAACGGCATGTCTGACGACGAGCCGCTGAGCAGCTTGCCCTTGCCGTCGCCCAGCCCGCCGTTGGCATTGCTGCCCAAGGCATACACCCGCGTTACGGTCCCGCCCTCGCCAATGGCGAATGTTGTTGTCTGCTCGCACCCCGACACCTGGGCCACCGGCCCGTCAAGCGTAGTGACGCGGGTGAGCACGCTGTATGCCGGCTCATACTCGCCGTCGGCGAGGGCCATGCCGAGCAGGTTTGAGTGGTTGTCGCCCGTGGCCCATAGCGAGCCGTCGGCCTTGATGGCCATGGTGTGCGACACGCCCATGGTCACCATCTTCCAGTCGTTGTCGGTGCCTATGCGCTCGGGCGTCACCCTCGCCCCGGCCCCGTCGAGCCCCAGCTGGCTGCTCGAGTTTGAGCCCCAGCCCCATAGCGAGCCGTCGGTCTTGAGCCCTATGGCGCTGTAGCCCCAGAAGCGGCTCGCCGCCACGTCGGCCCAGTCGCTGTCGGTGCCCACGCGCACGGGCTGCCGGTGGTCAACGCCGTCGCCCGTGCCCTGCACGCCGTTCTCCTGTGTGCCCACGGCCCATAGCGAGCCGTCGGCCTTGATGAAGAAAGCGTATGCCTTTCCGCCCACGGCCTTCTTCCAGTCGGCATCCTGCCCCACCATCTGCCACTCGGCTGTGCGCTCGGCCACCCCGGGCACGCCCAGCTGGCCTTTCTCGTTCCATCCGCAACTCCACAGCGTGCCGTCGTCGCGGATGGCATAGGTGGTGGCGTCGCCTGCATCTACATACTTCCACACATGGTTCTGTGCGGCCCCCGCAGCCGACAGGGCCAACAGCCCCGCCGACAGCAATGTACGTGTAATCCTTTTCATATTAATGACTGTTTGGGGTTGATTGATATTGCTTGAAAAAACGGTGCCATGCCCACCGTGGGCACCACCGGGCCGAATTGGCCACAATGGCCTCAGAGCACCACCTTGGCCACCGACGAGCCACCGCCGCGGCACACCACACGGAGCAGGTAGAGACCGCGGCGCGGGGCGTTGAGCGTGGCCCTACCGCCAACCATTGGCGCCACGGCCACCACGGCGCCCGAGAGGTCGGCCAGACGGGCCTCCACGCCGTCGGCGCGCTCTACGGCCAGCCTAAGCCCGTCGGCCTTGAAGCGGGTGGCCGGCGAGGCGGCGCCAACGGCATCGGCCATGCCGGCCGAGAAGCCGTCGCCGTTGTCTATCACTGGGCATATCATGAACGACGCGCCGAGTGGCGTGCCGAAATAGTTGACGGGTATGGTGTAGCCGTAGCCCTTGTAGCTCACAAACGAGTTGTGGGCCAGCAGGCCCGACGCCTGCTCCTCGGCCATGGACTGCCCGTCTACCTCGGTGAGCATGCGTATGTCGGCCTTCGACAGGTCGGAGCCAAACCCTTCGACGGTGACAAAGAACAGCGGCTTGTCCCATATCTGCAAAGGCCTGTCGAAGCGGAACTCGCCCACGGCGGCGCCACGGGCCGAGCACTCGCCGGGCCTGGCCTCGCGTATGTCGGCAACGGGCAGGTAGGCCACCTCGAGGGGCAGGCCGTTGAGCACCATGTTGCCGTCGGAACCCTCCGACGGGTACCACACCCGCAGCAGGAGTTGCTGCCCGGCCTCATACCTCGCAGGCTTGGCGACGAAGTAGACGTTGACGCCCGTGATGTGGGCCCCAGCCTGCGATGTCATGAACAGGTTGCCGTAGCCGTCCATGCCGGCGCTGTTGGTGCCGCCTATGCTGCCCGCCCCGCCACTGAGGGGATAGCTGCCCAGCCTGTAGGTCTCGCCCCACTTCCTGCAGTTGGCCGTGGTTATCTCTGCCACTCCGCCCACCAGCAGCTCGCCGTCGGCCCGGTACGACAACCGGCCACCGTCGGCGTCGTAGGCCACCAGCTCCGGGAACGGATAGGCGCCGGGGGCGGTGTATGTAGCGGCGGCGGCGCGGCCTACAGCTGTTTTCTCGGCCGTGCCCGGAAGGGTCCAGCTGAACCCCACCGCAACGGAGGGGCCCGGGCATTCGTACTTCACCTTCTTGCCCTGCGGGGCCCAAAGGAAATGCTTGCCGTTGACAAGGCTGTTGGGAGAAAGGTAGTTGCACACCGGGCTCTCGTCACGCGGATGGGTGCCCAGGCAACTCAGCCCACCGGGATAGTCGTATGAAAACACTACCGAGCCTTGGGCTTCACGGGGCTGGGCCAACTCTGATTGGACCGACACTTCCGGGGCGGCAGCCTGCGGAAGGGCGCCACCCCGGCGCTGGGCCAACTGACCGAAAACGGAAACCGAAACGGACATGGCCGCAAAAATGAGAATGTTCCTAATATCCGCAGATAATTTTTCGATTGTCTGATTTAGTCCTTGCTTATGACGATTCTGTCTGACTCTGGGCTTAGAAGCTCTTGACATGACTTGTATGCAGACACCTTCCCCTTACCCCGTAAGGTCGAGAGGCTTTGACCTAAGCATCAACGAAGAGTGTTAATCTATCCGTGCTCCCAAATCAAGTCGTATGGCTTTTCTGAGTAGATGTTGAGTTTGTATTGTCTTGCCGTTTTAATCCACTTGGCAGGGACGGCGATGAATCTGAACAGAAAACTCTTGACTCTGTCTGTGGCCTTGATTCCAAAGAGGACAGCCATAAGCGGCAATGCCACGATGTATCGGTAGAAGTTTGCCGCCATGGCGGTTAGGAGCAGGAACACGGTGTTCTGGTTCATAAACGACTTTGGCAGATGTGCCCATCCGAAATCGTTGTTCTGGCGGTCAAATACCTGTTCTGCTGAGCCCCGCTTGTTGTAGTGTTGTATGATCTCCTCGTCGGTCATGTCCCAGTCGTTGGTCAGTATGCAGCGGTATGTATACTCACCGTCGAAGAGGTCAAGTTGCTCGCCATTCTGCTTACGCTGCCGCTGCACGACGAGGCGGCAATGCTTTGCGTCCTCGAAACTCTCGAAGGGGAACGACTGCACGTCGTACTGCTGGAATCCTATCTCCACCGTAGTCCAGCCTGTCTGCCGCTTCACCTTCTCGTACAGACCTGCATACCGCTCGGCACGGATGTAGAACTTGTCAGTATGCTCCATGACCATCTTCACAATGTCTTCGCTATAGGAGCCGCAGTCAGCACGGAAGCTCCTGACATGAATGCCGAACGACCTCATCATCTCGAAGAAACGCCGGTGAGTCTCTGCCTGCATGAAGCGCACGTTCGCTTTGCCGTCACGGTTCTCAAGATAGGCAATCAGCCCGCCGATGGTGAACACGCCGGGGCTGTAGCCGTCAAAGCCCTTGTAGGTCCGCTTGCTGTCATACTTGTCCGCCTCAAGGAACTGGTGGTCGAAGTCCACGTCGTACTCGCCTCCCTCCGCGAGCTGACCTGTGGCCAGCAACAGCTTGATGAGCAGTTGGTTCAGTTTCTCAGCCGTGTTGAAATCATAGACGTTGCCCGTCTTTTCTACCGTGTATGATATGTTCTCCGTTGCCAGTTCTTCTATGCCGCGCAGCACAGTGTCTGCACTTGGAACACGTGTATGCGGACGCTCGGTAAGCACGTCCTTCAGATATAGGTTGAGGTCTTCCATGCAGTCGCCGCCACAGCAGAACACGGAAAAGATCGCACGTATAATCTCGCTGTACTGATAGCCAATCAGAGTGCTGCGAAGTCCTAAGTGTGAGTCTATCACAGAGGACAGAATAGAGTCAAATTTGTCCAAAACGAAAAATATTCCGCCAAAAGCAGTGATTTTCTCAGATCTTTGTTGTACTTTTGCCATGGCATTGATGATTTTGCTTCTCTTGATTTGCAGCACTAAGGTAAGTGAAAAATCTGACATGGCAAAATCCTGAGCAACAAAAAGTTGCTCAGGTACTTATAAAGAAATTTAAACTAAAGTGCTGCGGAATTTAGGAAATACTAACGATGAAGAAATTTGTATTCTTTCTTTTCTGCCTCTTGTGCTGCCAGATAATAGCAGCACAGCGCGTATGCTATTCTGATGGCAGCATCACCATAGAGGGCGACCCGATGACGTGGACACTTGCTACCGACGGAACGCAGTATCCGTGGGTCACCAGTCAGTACCAGTGGGGCAAGACCTACTATGAAGCCGACGGAGAAATTGCCGTCAATACAGAACGTCGGCAGGACGGCAGCGACATCGTCGAGACATATACATTCACAAACACGTCGAAGCGCAAGGTGTCGCTGAAGAACGTCGGCATCTACACGCCGTTTAACGACAACTATCCCGATGCCAAGACCTGCATGACGCAACGCTGCAACGCACATATCAATGCCAACGGACGCGGTGCATGGGTAAACGCTTTGCGGATGAACGGTGTGGGCCCGCACCTTGGACTGATGGTCACCGAGGGCGAAATTACCGACTATGACGTATGGGAGCGCGGACAAAAGAAGGGTATGTCAAACTTCCGTGGCGTCCTTGCCCTTTGTCCGCCTGACATGATGCTGAAGCCCGGCCAGAGCTACCGCCTGACGTGGCGCATCTTTACCCATCAGGGCGGCGACTTCGACCAGCAACTGCTCAGACGAGGCGGCACGGTGGTCAGGAGCGAGAAATATGTCTATGCCGTAGGCGAGACAGCCAAGGTCGATTTCGCCACCAGTAGAGGTACGAAGACGGTCAGACGGAAGATAACGGCAACGGGCGACATAGATATTGAATACAAAGGTACTCACGCCCTTCTGTTAGGCATCAGTGACGAACAAAAGTTGATTGAGAAGCGCATTCGCTTCATCCTCGAACGACAGCAGATGCAGGACAAATCCGACTCTCGCTACGGAGCCTTTATGATTTTCGACAATGAGGGTGACTCGATACTGACCAACGACCAGGGACGCAGCGACCTCAGTGAAGGTCGTGAACGCTTGGGAATAGGTATAGCGCTTGCGGCATACGGCCTAATTGAAAAAGAAGAAAGTAGAAATGAGAAATTGCTATCTGCCTTGGAACGCTATGCTAAGTTCGTACGCGAGCGGCTGCAATATCCCGACTATCGGACAAAATCAAACGTCAATGGCGGCAAGAACCGAGGCTACAACTATGCCTGGGTAGCTGACTTCTATTTCCGCATGGCTATGCTGACTGGCGAGGCGCAGTATGCACGTGACGGCTATGCTACCTTGCAGTCGCTCTATCGTCAGTTCGGATATGGCTTCTATTGCATCGACTATCCCGTAACGACAGGTCTGCAGGCATTGCAACAGACGGGACTGACTTTCGAACGCGACATGCTTCTTCAGGACTTCAAAGCCACAGCGGATATTTTCGTAAAGAACGGTCTGAACTTCCCAAGCTTCGAGGTAAACTACGAGCAAAGTATCATCGCTCCTGCTGTGCAGTTCCTATGCGAAGTATATTTAGCGACAAAAGAACAGAAATATCTCAAGGCAGCACAAGGTATGATGCCTGCACTTGGAGCACTCAGCGCACGGCAGCCCAACTACCATCAGCACGAGATAGCCATCCGTCACTGGGACGGATATTGGTTCGGCAAGCGTCAGACCTACGGCGATGTCTATCCCCAATATTGGAGCTGTATCACCGCTGCCGCCTATCACTACTATGCCAAGGCTACGGGCATTCAGGACTATCAACAGCGTGCCGAGAATATTGTGCGTGGTAACCTCTCGCTCTTCCGTGAGGACGGTAGTGCCACCTGTGCTTTCGTCTTCCCTCGCCGTGTCAACGATGAGCCAGCCCATTATGCCGATGCATACGCCAACGACCAGGACTGGGCACTGCTTTATTACATGTTGGTAAATGAGAAAAATATATAAAGGAATTAACTATAACCTAAAATCCGCAGATAATTTTTCGATTGTCTGATTTAGTCCTTGCTTATGACGATTCTGTCTGACTCTGGGCTTAGAAGCTCTTGACATGACTTGTATGCAGACACCTTCCCCTTACCCCGTAAGGTCGAGAGGCTTTGACCTAAGCATCAACGAAGAGTGTTAATCTATCCGTGCTCCCAAATCAAGTCGTATGGCTTTTCTGAGTAGATGTTGAGTTTGTATTGTCTTGCCGTTTTAATCCACTTGGCAGGGACGGCGATGAATCTGAACAGAAAACTCTTGACTCTGTCTGTGGCCTTGATTCCAAAGAGGACAGCCATAAGCGGCAATGCCACGATGTATCGGTAGAAGTTTGCCGCCATGGCGGTTAGGAGCAGGAACACGGTGTTCTGGTTCATAAACGACTTTGGCAGATGTGCCCATCCGAAATCGTTGTTCTGGCGGTCAAATACCTGTTCTGCTGAGCCCCGCTTGTTGTAGTGTTGTATGATCTCCTCGTCGGTCATGTCCCAGTCGTTGGTCAGTATGCAGCGGTATGTATACTCACCGTCGAAGAGGTCAAGTTGCTCGCCATTCTGCTTACGCTGCCGCTGCACGACGAGGCGGCAATGCTTTGCGTCCTCGAAACTCTCGAAGGGGAACGACTGCACGTCGTACTGCTGGAATCCTATCTCCACCGTAGTCCAGCCTGTCTGCCGCTTCACCTTCTCGTACAGACCTGCATACCGCTCGGCACGGATGTAGAACTTGTCAGTATGCTCCATGACCATCTTCACAATGTCTTCGCTATAGGAGCCGCAGTCAGCACGGAAGCTCCTGACATGAATGCCGAACGACCTCATCATCTCGAAGAAACGCCGGTGAGTCTCTGCCTGCATGAAGCGCACGTTCGCTTTGCCGTCACGGTTCTCAAGATAGGCAATCAGCCCGCCGATGGTGAACACGCCGGGGCTGTAGCCGTCAAAGCCCTTGTAGGTCCGCTTGCTGTCATACTTGTCCGCCTCAAGGAACTGGTGGTCGAAGTCCACGTCGTACTCGCCTCCCTCCGCGAGCTGACCTGTGGCCAGCAACAGCTTGATGAGCAGTTGGTTCAGTTTCTCAGCCGTGTTGAAATCATAGACGTTGCCCGTCTTTTCTACCGTGTATGATATGTTCTCCGTTGCCAGTTCTTCTATGCCGCGCAGCACAGTGTCTGCACTTGGAACACGTGTATGCGGACGCTCGGTAAGCACGTCCTTCAGATATAGGTTGAGGTCTTCCATGCAGTCGCCGCCACAGCAGAACACGGAAAAGATCGCACGTATAATCTCGCTGTACTGATAGCCAATCAGAGTGCTGCGAAGTCCTAAGTGTGAGTCTATCACAGAGGACAGAATAGAGTCAAATTTGTCCAAAACGAAAAATATTCCGCCAAAAGCAGTGATTTTCTCAGATCTTTGTTGTACTTTTGCCATGGCATTGATGATTTTGCTTCTCTTGATTTGCAGCACTAAGGTAAGTGAAAAATCTGACATGGCAAAATCCTGAGCAACAAAAAGTTGCTCAGGTACTTATAAAGAAATTTAAACTAAAGTGCTGCGGAATCTAGGAATGTTTTGTTTCATCATTGCCTACACTGTTTTTTTAATGAATTATGATAATGAAGTGAACACTAAACCCGACTGAACGCTCTGCAACGACATGGCCGAATGGGAACAACGGCTTTAGGGCAAGCAACTCAGCATACCAAAGCAATGAATGAAGCGCAACTGAACGCCACCCGCCGGGCAACAAGCCCAACACATCGCCAAAACATCTCGTCCTGACAAATTTATAGATTAATAAGGCATATTTACCCCCCCCCGTTAATATTTGTTAACCAAACAGACAATACAATCAAAGCAAACAAGACGTCTTACATATAGGAGAAGGAAGGGGGAATAGTTAAGGATGAAGGATGAAGTGTTAAGGGTGAAAGCCGTGCGGGCTGATAGTTGCGGCCATAAGCCAAAAGCTAATGTCTGCACTCCCGCATCCAGCATTCCGCATCCAGCATTCCAATATGATGCAAAATATAGGATGAACAATTTGTACAACAAGATTATTTTGCGTAATTTTACGGCCGCATCCGCAACGCGCAACGGCGGAACGGCCGCAAGCGCATGCCGACGCCCAAAGGCATGGCAGACGCGGTATCTACACGGCAAAAGAACTATTCATTACCTCAACCAAACATTCGACAACTATGTCCATACGCAGAATGGAAGGACGCGACATCAACGAAAGGCATCGCACGTCCACCACACTTGAACTACTCTTCGACCTCATCATCGTGGTGGCCGTGGCATAGGCCGCCGGCGGGCTTCACCACATGCTTGCCGAAGGCATGTATGCCACAGGGGCGGTGCGCTACATGATGGCCTTCTGGTGTGTGTTCATCGGATGGATGAACTTCAGCTGGTTTGCCTCGGCCTACGACACCGACGACGTGCCCTACCGCATCACCACCGCCGTACAGATGCTTGGCGCCATGATCCTGGCTGCCGGCATAGGCGACATATTCCTGCACACCCCCGACCTCACCACGGCTTTCATCGGCTTCGTCATAATGAGGCTCGCCATGGTGACGCAATGGCTGCGCGCCGCCCGGCAACACGAGGCCGGCCGGGCCACTTGCATAAGGTATGCAGTGGGCACCGCCCTGGCGCAGGCGCTTTGGTCTGCCACTCTGTTTTCAGGGGGCGCGGCACAGACGGCGGTGTTCGTCGTGGCCGCCATGGTGGAGTTGGCCGTGCCGTACATCGCCGAGCGCAAGGGTGGCACGCCGTGACACCCGCACCACATAGCAGAGCGCTACGGCCTGCTGGTAATCATAGTGCTCGGCGAGTGCGTGGCCGGAATCATCAGCATGGCCGCGAAGACCGTACACGAAGACATGCGCCAATGGGCGGAGTCGGCCCTGCCGGTCATCGTGAGCTCGCTCGCCACGGTGTTCGCCATGTGGTGGACTTACTTCAAGCTGCCCACGGGCTCGCTGCTCGCCGGCAGGCGCGGCGTGGCCTTCCCGTTTGCCTACATACATTATTTCATATTCGCATCCCTGGCCTCGCTCGGCGCGGGGCTGGGACTGCAGGCCGACAGCCTGGCCGAGCCCGAAAACGGGCAACTGGTGCGTACGGCGGTCATAACCACAGCCAACGCCTGCGGTACGTTCCTCGTGCTCGTCAGCATTCTCAACATCGCGCTCTTCCGGCAATGCCGCAACGGGGCGGCGCTGCTGGCAATAGCCATACTGACGCCTGCCGTGCCCATGGCGATGCTGCTCGGCGGCATATCGCTGAAATGGGTGGTCATGGCCGCCGCGCTGGTCCCAGCCCTTTATGTGCGCACGCTGGACGCGGGCAAATGCTGACTTGCCGCAGACTTTGCAAAAGGCGTAGCAGACTACGCCGAGACAAAGCGGACGCAAGAGGATGAAGGCACATGGCAGGCCATGAAACACGACAATGCCAAACAATGCCTCATTATTTTTAAGCCATGCATTGGGATTGTCACAAATAATCTGTAATTTTGCCACTGGCACAATGCAATGGCAAGCACAGCGGGCAAAGCATTGGCCGCAGCCCGTACAAAAGGAAAATGAAGCGGAAGCACATCCCCCGCCCTGACTTTACGCCACGCGGCGAAGCCCAGGCCGCAGGCCAACGCCTTGGGCGGCCGCCCGCAGCGGGCGCCAACCCCGACGCCACCGACGGAAGGCATGGCGGAGCCATTGGCTTGCTGCACCAACGGTTTCAATACGTAAAGAAGTATGTTTGCAAGGACATCAATCATATTTTGCATCATCGTCATGCAGGCATGCCTGTCGGTTGCGCGCGACCGGATGCACGCCAGGCGCATCACCAGCGCCGACGGCTTGACCCACAGCCACGTGAACAGCATCCGCGAGACGCCCGACGGGCAGGTGTGGATAGGCACCTGGAACGGGCTGATGCGCTGTGGCAACGGCAAGACGGAGGGCATACGCTCAGACCGCAACGGACTGCGCATAGGCAGGGTAAAAGACCTCAGGCCCACCCCCGACGGCAACGTGACCTACGTCAACGAGGACGGCAAGCGAATGACGCTCGACACCAAGAGCCTCACGGTGTCTGAATGCCGCTCTGCGCCCGACAGGCCTGCCGCCAGGGATGAGACCTGCCGCTATGCTGTCGACGACGACGGGCTTGCCATCGAACGCCGCGGCGCCTGCTACCGCATTCCCTTCGGCAAGACGTCTAACGAGGGCCATCGCCTCAGGGTGCATTACGAAGACTCGCGCGGCGGCGTATGACTCAACTTCAACAATGCCGTATACCACCTTACGTTCACGCCATCGCCATTCTGCTATGCGGGCTTCTGGATATGCACGCCCGGGCTGGGCGTTGTCAGCCGGCCGAGCGAGAGGCACAACGTGATCTGCGCCGCCGAGCTGCCCGACGGCACCATTCTCCTATCGACAAACGGGCACGGGATGTTGCGCCAAAGCCACGGCAAGAGCCTCGGGCTGCCAAAGGCCTTGCGCGCCATCGACAGCTATGCGCTGAACATGGCATGGGGCCCCGACAGCTCACTGTGGATGGTCACCGACGACAAGCTGATGCGCTACTCCTTCGGCGAAGACAGGCTCGATGTGTTTGGCGCGGCCGACTTCGGCGAGAATCTGACCTTCAGCGAGTCGCAATGCTGCATCTTCCAAGACAGCCTGCTGTATGTGGGCGCCATCCCCGGCATGATGGAGGTAGACGTCAAAGCCATCGACCGGTATGTCGAGGTAAGGGATGATGGCGTGGCCCCGGGCAAGCCCGAGGTCGTGGGTGCAGACACGGCGTTCGTGGACTGGTTGAACAGCGTGCTCAACTCTGTCATCGCCGACGCCGATGCCGACATCGACAGCATAGCCTCGAGCATGAACATGACGCGCAACATGCTGTTCCAGCGCTGCAGCGAGACACTGGGCGCCACGCCTGCCGCCCTGCTGCAACGGATGAGGATGGAGCGCGCCTGCCAACTCTTTGACGCCGGCGAGAGAAGGGTCAAGGAGGTTGCGTGGCAGACGGGGTTCAACGACCCCAAATATTTTGCGAAGGTGTTCAAGAAGACTAAAGGCATGACACCTACGCAATATGTGGAAAATCAGCGCGAAAAGGGTGGAAAGTAATCATTTTCCACCTTTTCTGTTGCTATTTTCCACCCCTGCGTGCCGGGTTTTGCCTAACATTGCACAAAAACCAAATCATAATCAACTGCAATGGAAGCAACCTGCATCAGAAAGGTGGCCGCGGTGCTGGCCGTACTTTCTTCTTTCTTCAACATCAATTCATCGGCACAGGTGCCCGCATTCCCGGGAGCCGACGGCTACGGACGTTACACGCAGGGCGGCCGCGGCGGCACGGTGTACTACGTGACCACCCTCGACGACTCCGACGAGCAGGGCACCCACGTCTATGGAGCCATATGGGGCGGACTGGGCGCGTCGTTCTACCACAACATGCTGGCGCACCACGGCTCGCGCACGCCACGCTTCGGCACTGGCGACCACAAAGACCGGCCCGACCTGCACATGGTTGACATGCGCAACTGCGTGAACTACAACAATGCGGGAAACGGGTGCTACGGCGCCGAGGGCATGCACATAAACCTCGTGAACAACTATTACAAGTGGGGGCCGGCCACCAAGACGGCATCGTGCCGCAACAAGCTCATCTCACCGGGATATGCCACCCACAGCGATGGCGTGACGGCCATCTGGAGCAAATACTACCTTGACGGCAATGTGGTGACAGGCAACAGCGACGTGACGGCCGACAACTGGCTTGGCGTTTCCTTCAAAGGCAACAGCAGCATGGAAAACGGCATGGTGACGGCCGCCGACCAGAAGAGCGACACCGCCATGGGGCAGATACCCGAGTTCCACCAGCACACGGCCGACATGGCCTACGACAAGGTGTTGCGGTATGCTTTCAACGACTTCGACGAACTGAAGGTGAACGGCACCACGGGCGACCGCGAGAGTTTCCTCATGCTGTGGCCCAACATGAAGCGGGCCGCCGACAGGATAAAGAAGCAGGTGGAGCTGCTGGGCAACAAGGAGTATCCGCTGACCTTCGACGGATCGGAAAACTCTTACGACGCCGGGGGCAACCCCGACCCGTACAACGCCAACATATCCGCCGTGGCCTACAGGATAATGGCGGAGCTGTTGGCCGAGACGGGCGAGAGCGACAAGGCCGACCGCCTGGCCGGAACGGAGGTAAAGGACGGCATCATAACCTCGTGCAACAACTTCGACTACATACTCTTCGCCAACGTCGACTTCGGCAAGGGTGGCACGTCGGCCGTGGCGATACGCGTCAACAGCAAATACGAGGGCTCCGAACTGGTGGTGGCCCTCGACGACAACTCCGGGGCGGCAGTGGCCTCGTGCAAGCTGCCATGCACCGGCAGCGAGTGGCGCGAGACAGAGATTCCCGTGGCGAAGATAAAAGGCACGCACAACGTGGTGCTGCGCTTCTTCGGCTCTCACCCCGACAACTTAATGGACATAGACTACATCAAATTCAAATAACTATGCAACGGTTACTCATATCAACACTCATCGCTTTACAATCTTCACTCTTTCCTTCCATGTCACACGCACAGTCGCCCACGTCGTTCTGGTCCCAGCGGCCTGCCGGGCGCTGGGAGGAGTCGCTCGTAACGGGCAACGGCATCATGGGAGCCATGGTCGAGGGCAACCCGTACCGGGAGCATGTGGTGCTCAACCACTCGCTGCTCTTCCTGCCCATCAACCCAATCATGATGCCACCGTCGCAGGGCAAGCACCTCGACGAGATACGGCAGATGATGCTGGGCGGCAGGTTTGGGGAGCCCTCGCAGCTGCTTGTCGACATTGCCACAGAAGAGGGCTATGTGGGCAAGCACAACAGCGACCTCTTTGTCCCGGCGTGCCGCCTCGCCATCTCGACCGACTCGGTGTCGCCCACGCGCAACTACAGGCGGAGCGTGGATTTCCGCACGGGCATTTGCCGCATAGAATGGCAGGACGGCCGCGGCAGCTATGTACGCGAGACGTTTGTCTCGCGCGCCGACAACGTGGTGGTGATGCGCCTGCGGGCCCTCTCGGGCAAACTCGACACCCGCCTGTCGCTCGAGCGCATCACGGCCAGCGACCCCGGACGGCGAAAGAAGTTCAAGATGAACGACAACGACCGCATAGAGACGTCGCTCGCGGGCCAGGGCGGCCGGCTGCTATACTACCGCGCCAAATATGACACGCAGACCGTGCACCCCGTCAGCGGTCAGAAAGGCTACGAGGGCTACGAGGCCGCCGTGCGCATAGCCGGGTGCGACGGCAGCGTGCGCCCCGGCGCCGGCGGCTTGGAAATAACGGGTGCCACCGAGGTGCTGCTCCTTGCGCGCGTGGAACCGACCCGCGATTTCTCAAAGCCGGCCCACAAAGCCATGGCGGCGTCGCTCGACTCGCTCGGCGGCTACGGCCTCCTGCTCGAAAGGCACGTGGCCAGGCACCAGCCCCTTTACGACCGAGTCAAGATAGACCTTGGCGCGCCGGCCGCAGACCGCAGCCTCAGCAGCGAGCAACTGCTGGCCAAGGGAGGACGCAGCCTCGCCCTCATAGAGCGGCTGTTCAACGCGGCACGCTACAACGTGCTCTCTGCCACAGGACTGCACGCCCCCTGCCTGCAAGGCATCTGGGGAGCAAAGATGACGCCCAACTGGGCGGGCGACTTCACCGCCAACGGCAACCTGCCCGTGGCCATATTCCACATGCTGCAGGCCAACACGCCGGAGCTGATGCTCTCGCTCTTCAACCAGCTTGAGGCCCACATGGACGACTTCCGCACCAACGCCCGCGTGCTGTTCAACTGCCGAGGCATCCACATACCATCACACTTCTACACCCACGGCCTCGACTGCCAGTTCGACAAGACATGGCCCATGACCTTCTGGGTGGCAGGAGCGCCGTGGTACTCAATGTTCTACTGGGACTATTACCTATACACCCGCAACCGTGAGTTCCTGCGGCGGCGCGCGCTGCCGTTTATGGAAGAGTCGGTGGCGTTCTTCGAAGACTTCCTCACGGAGGGGGCCGACGGCAAGTACATCGTCAACCCGTCGTACTCGCCGGAGAACCACCCTAAGAACTACAAGATGCAGGCATGCATCAATGCCACGATGGACATCGCTGCCATCAAGGCCCTGCTGAGGGCCGTCATAGAGGCCAGCCGGACGCTCGGCGCAAACAGCGACCGGATACCGGCATGGCAGGCCATGCTCGACAAGATGCCGGCCTACGGCAACAACGCCGACGGGGAGTTTCGCGAATGGCTCTGGGCCGACATGGAAGACAACCATGAGCACCGCCACGCCTCACACCTGATAGGGCTCTACGACCTGCACGACCCGGAGATCATGCAGACGCGCGAGTTGAGGCAGGGCGCGCTCAAGGCCATCGACCGACGCGTGGACTTCCGCCGCAAGGAGAACACCGGGGTCATTGCGTTCGGCATCTGCCAGCTGGCCTTCGCCGCCGCCGCCCTCGGACAGGCCGACCGCTGCGAGGAGATGCTGGGATGGCTTGGGGACAACTATTTCCTCGACAACATGTTCTCAACCCACGACCAGCACAACATATTCAACTGCGACATATCGGGCGGCTACCCCTCTCTCGTGATGAAGATGCTGTGCTACAGCGAGCCGGGCCGCATCGACATCTTCCCGGCCAAGCCCTCGTCGTGGCGTCGGGGCAGCATAAAGGGCATGGCCCTGCGTGGCGGCATAATAATGGAGGAACTCAGATGGGACGGCAACAAGACTACCGTCACGCTCCGGGCGGATGACACGCAGAAAGTGTCTGTCACCATCTACGGGAAGCACGTGAAAAACGTCAGGCTGAAGAAAGGCAAGCCAACCACGCTGGCCCTGTAGCCCACCCGCAATGGCGCACGCCCGGCGGCCACGCCGCCGGCATCGGGCACGCCTGGCGAAGCACATGCAGGCTTGACCGGTCTGCACACAATAGATCTTTTAAGGATGGGGGCGTTTGCCGTAAACTCCCCCATCCATCATGTTCTATGCCAGGTCTCGCCAAAGCCCGGCGTCTGCCACATTACATAAGGGAATGGACGACCCGGGGCTTGCAACGAGGCAAGAGTGCTCCCGCCTTAGTATTCCATCGGCCAGCCCTCTTCCAAGTTCCCCCGGTCGGCCGTCAGGATTTCACTGTGCAGCATGGCAGCGGTGATACACCATTGCCCTGCCGCCGGGGCTCTGTATAGCGCCGAGCGTCAACCAACAGGCGAAACACAAAACAAAATTCAATCGGTGCTTGCATGGGTTAGCAGAAGGTATGAAAAAAGCAGTTACAACATCTGTAACTGCTTTTCTTCAGTGGGCCATCCAGGGCTTGAACCTGGGACCTCCAGATTATGAGTCTGTTGCTCTAACCAACTGAGCTAAAAGCCAAAGTGCTGTATATCAACCATTTAACGAACTCTCTTGAGAACTTGTTTATATCTATCAGTCAACAATAAGTCAACATTTGTCCTCTTTGCAAATATACACATAATTGATGAACAACGCAAATCACAAGTTAATATATTCCTGTTTTATCATCATGGACTTCATAGAAAACCGAAGGCAAATGTAAACAACAATATAATCATCCACTCATGCGGCGTGTGCCTACAACAAACGAAAGAAAAAGAAATGCAGCTTTTTTACAAGGATTTCAGGGTGATACTTATATATGTACCATATTGAAAGATAAAATCCTGCATTCTGTTTACCATGAACAATGTTATTCAACAAAGAGAAAAGCTGCATATAAAGTGTTTATAAAAAATCTTTCAGTCTATCGGTAAGATATAGTGGAATGTTTATCAGGTTGTCATCCTTGCGTAGGTTCCTTGTTGAAAGGCGTGCTGCTGTTTCAGGATTATATTTCTTCCGGTATTCAGAAAGGCTTTTTGCCGTTACACTGTTCCCTGATTTAACCTCAATGGGAATAATCCTACCATTATATTGCAACATAAACTCTATCTCCGCCGTATTACCAGACGACCAGTAGAATTGCTCCTCACCGAACTGCCGTACAAGAGAAGTCAAGACATAATTCTCTGACAATACGCCTTTGAATTCTGTAAACAGCCTGTCGCCAAGCAAGACTGACGTAGGTTCAAGACGGAATTTAGAGCGTAACAATCCTACGTCGGAAAGATACATCTTGAAGTATGAACTGTTTTTGTATGCTGCCAAAGGAATGCGCGGAGTGTTGACGCAAAACACACGGTGCGTAAGACCGGCAAGACATAACCATTCGATAGCGTTTTCATATTCACGTGCTCTTGCCCCTTTCTGTATTTCCGTGTAGCGGAACTTCCTGTTGTCACGCGCCAAATGTCCTTCAATATTATTCCATACGGCGAAAACACGTGGAATATCCCTTGCCGCTATATGTTTGGAGAAGTCAAGAGAATATGCTATGAGGATGTTTTGCAGAATGGCATCAACCTGTTTCCAATCGTATGTGTCTGCGTATAGGCTTACGGCTTCGGGCATTCCGCCAAGCACGAGATAGGTTTTGTATGCGTCAACCAACTTTGAATGGACTACTTCAGGCAGAGGCTCAATGTCAGTTATGTCTTGTAATATTTCCGCCAAGTCCGGGTTAGTTGCTGCCAAGTATTCGGAAAAGGAAACGGGATACATGTGCATGAAATCAACCTTGCCGACAGGAAACGAAGCCCCCTGACGGTTCAAAGCCACGCCAAGTAACGACCCGGCACAAACAATGGCATACTCCGGAGCCTGTTCGCAAAAATATTTAAGACTGTTCAAGGCATCGTTACATTCCTGTATCTCGTCGAGTATCACCAGTGTCTTTCCGGGTTCAATCTTCACTCCGGACACCATTGACAGCACGTTGATTATGCGTTTTGGGTCTTTGGTACGGGCAAAGTCCTGCTTTATTTCAGGCATTGTGTCGAAATTGACATATACGCAGTTGTCAAAACATTCTTTACCAAACTTGTTAAGAACCCACGACTTGCCTACCTGCCTTGCACCCTGAAGTACCAAAGGCTTACGGAATCTGCTGTCCTTCCATGCTGCAAGGTCTTTCAATATGCTTCTATATATCTCCATTCATATCTATTTTTGGCAAATATACACATTTTATTTAGAAGAAAATGGCAAACAATACTTTTTATTGAAGAATACAGTTTGGCATTAAACATAATTAATAAATAGCATTCCCCGTTTCTTAATAACAGAGAAGAAAAAATCAATAATTCAACCCAAAAGCCCAAAGAGGTATAACATTAGCGTACCCGCTCTCTATATCATCCTTTACAATATAACCTTCTTCAGCGTTTTCTATCTGCTTCTGCCCTTTCTTCCTTCCGCCAATCTCGAAAGTCTTGCCGTCAATCTCAAAGTCTGAAATGGACGAACTTGTAACGTCGTTCATCACTCTCATCTGGTTCATGAAAAATGTCTCCCTTACGTTTCCTATGTCAGCATGTTCAGGCAGAAAGCGCATAAATGGAGAAATAGTTTAGAAATTACCACAACAAAGCAGAAAAATGGCTTAAATACATAGAATGTATCAAGGTGTTTATGAAAAAATAGTTTTTTCAATAATCGACGTTAAGGCGATTGGTCGTTCCAGCCATTTTTGTTGAGACTTGATGCTAATTTTTTGAATGACATTTCGTTGATTACTGATTCTCAAAAATATATATTATATTTGCACTAAATAAACTCATATAAATTATGAACCAGACAGATTTTACAATTGCTCCTTTTCATATCACAGATGATAAATCTTGTATGGCTATGATTAGTGATGGCATGATTCATTTTTTCGCCATTAATGGTCAAAGCATAGACAGAAAAGATTTAAATTTACCAGAGGTATTTGTTCTGTGCTTTAACAATGGGACGAGTCGGTCGTATGTTATGGTAAATGAAAAAGAAGAGTGTAAGGAGGGTAAAATATATGTTATAAATAAGGATAATAGGGTGATTTTCACTTCTGACGATAAAGAATTAGGAACATTCTATCGATTAACAGATGATTCGGTTATTCTTGGGATAAAAGATATTATAACGTCATCGAACCTGTTGACTTCGAGTAATAACAAATTCGGACATCTGATTGCTAATAACGAACTTACCGATTGCCAATATATAGGAACAATAGGTGATTTTTATTTTTTTTGTAGCGGAAATAATGTATATCACATTTATACAATTAATATTTTCAGTATACCAGATGACGAAGCCAATCGTTATGAATATGATAAAGAAAAATGGAAATACAAAATCTTATCAAGAGATTTTATTCAAGTTCAGACGTTTAATTGCAAATATATTGTTCTTTGGGAAACAACAGGTCCATATTTGTCATACTGCCGCATGAATGTTATCTATTTTAGTGAAGACAAACAAAACAGACTCAATATTATAAGCTACGATGTATCATACGATTATAATTGTAAGAAAAAATCATTCTTAATCCATTCTGACTTGAGCAAAGTTAATTGGGAAAAAGATATCCAGATCCTTACAGATGATGACACCATCATATTACACCACAAGAATATCAATTCAAGTTACAAAGGGTTCACGATTATTGTCGAATACGATGGTAGTAATTATGAATTTGTATTAGCCAATCAAGAGAGATTAGGTTGGTATCATAATCAATCAATAGATCGTTTTGCCAACTCTCTGATCTTGCTTGAGGACTACTATCGCATTATGATTTACGACAAAACAGGGAAATTGGTATCTCAGACCAGTAAAGATTATGACTATCAGAAGAAAAGAGCTGCTATTACTGATTACGCTATTTTTGAACAAAAAATGTCTGTTCAACATATAAAATCACCGATTAGAAATAATTATGTCCGGTATGGAGCTATAAATACTGAAACCCTAAATGTTGCTGTTCCACCAAGTTTTAGTAAAATTGATTTCTTAGTCTTAGAGGAGCCAAGTTCTAAACATTATAGAGAAAAAGGACAATACCATATATATATTAAAGTATGCTTAGAATGCATCAGTAGTCCGAATACTTCAGCCGAATATTGGGGGCTCTTCAATGACTCTGCATATATTTTGCCTTGCTTCTATAAAAATATCGAAAGATTGCGGATAAAAAAGCAAGATTTAATATTGATTGAAGACCATATCGGACATAAAGGACTATTTGTTAACGATAAAATATTAGTCCCTTGTATGTATAGTTCTATAGATATATTAGGGTATTATCTATTAATGAAAAAAATAGATGGAACTACAGATATATTATATACTTATAATAATCTCATGATGTTGGGAAATTTTACATCTATAAACCAAGCATCGATTAAATTGAATTTTAAAGAAACATTTGTAAGTGAAGAATCAATCATAGTAGAAAAGAATGGAAAATATGGGTTAATTTGCCATGGAGAGTTAATCAATAACGAATGTTTATATGATAAGGTTGAAGTAATACGTGCTTATCCTAAACAAACTGTATTTGCATCAAGTGCAAACTGTCCACCAATCAAACCAATATGGTTTTCCGTACAAATTGGAATGATGAAGGGTGTTTATGGGAATCTAGGATATGAATGTAAATCTGAGGTAAAATACAAAAATGTTGATGTTGTCGATTGCCATACATTTAATCCTCAATTTCATTATAATACTCTTCGAACGGTAATATTGTTGGATGGAAGAGTCTACACTTCCGAAAATGAGAGTTCCCTTATATGCCAAAAAGAAGATTTATCATTTAGAGGATTTCTTTCGGGCGATGTTTTGGCTTTTTCTGACGATAAAGGTACCAAGTTGGAACTTTTTGATTATCAAGGCAAAAGCAGAGAATATGATGTTGTAGACTCTGAGGGTAATTCTTTAGATAAAAATGAAATCGACACTTGTAATGATAAATACGCAGTCTTGTTGTATTTTAATATGTATTCACAAGACTATACGACAGAAGAATATGTCTTTTCATTTAGTGAAAACAAAATTGTCAATAGTCCCTTTTATCAAGAAGATGAAGAAGATGAATGCGATGATTATGAACCTACAGGAATAGAAGATGACTATGATTATGAGCGTGATACTTATTATGCTTTAGGAGGCGATGATTATGATTCATTTAAGGAGAATGGAGGCTCGATAGATGATATGATGGACAGAATGGGTTTGTAGAGTATAAAATTTAGCAACGGTGACTATAGTATATAGGAATCACCTCTTCCCATTCCGAACAGAGAAGTTAAGACTATATACGCTGATGGTACTGCACAAGTGGGAGAGTAAGTGTCGCCAAGGTCTGAGGTTGGGACTCACAGACTGTGCAAATGAGTTTGGGTTCCATGGTTATTAATTTTTTATTATATTTCACTATGAAACAAATGATTTTGTTTTGTGTGTAGATTAGAGAATTTATTTCCAAAAGAATTCTCCCTACACTTAGAAAGGCTACAGCAGATGAATAGCTTAGAGTATGTACAATATCGTTAATCGTAACAACTTTGTCAATACATCCGCAATTGGGATTCATGGGTTATGGGTGTATAATCGTGGACGGATATTCACTCTATACTTCGCAATAGAGAAGTGAGTTATTATAGTGGTAGTCTGCAGTGAGTATTCTATCTATTAGCTTAACAGTTTGTGGAATGTTTGTGTTCCCGCAATTTGCATTACTGTTGGGAATCACTTCGGTGATGTTGGATTTTGTGATGCTCATTTATACTATAATAGTAAGATAAAGATTTGTACAGGTTAAGTGGCATAGATTCTTTGCCTAAGAAGGAAAACTGACAACCCGTATGGCGATTTATATCGCCATACGTCATTTATAAGGTTAACTGATTCTGCTTTTTTTCGACATCTTTTCGATTTTCATTTGATTGATTTATATCAGAAAGAAGCAAGGAAATCCAAATTATTGCTTAATTTTGCAGTAAGATGAGTTACCTAACAAGTAAAGCGATGCAGACCACGGCAATAGGAACAGTTGCCAACTCATTACCCGAAAACAAGGTAATTCTTATAACTCTCTTAAATTCAAGTAGGTATATTCCTTATACAGATTTACGGAAAAAATTGTCTGCCTATATGGAAAAACATCCATAAACATCTCTGTCTATACATTATTTTGAATATCCGAATCCGTTTATCAAAGACAAAAAA
>OGCN01000322.1_pt1 | contig 84327 bp, 74 predicted proteins | sample 1570181 | NCBI WGS metagenome assembly OGCN01 (sample SAMEA4370584, study PRJEB24528) | human gut metagenome | reverse complement strand
AAAGTATCTTTACGGGGCTTAATAACCTGAAAGTATTGTCCATTACAGATGAACGATATGATGAATATTTTGGCTTTACAGATATGGAAGTAAAGAACATGCTGGAGTATTATGGGACGGAGGAGCATTATGAAGAGGCCAAGAGCTGGTATGACGGGTATCAGTTTGGCAGTGTAGAAGTGTACTGTCCATGGGATGTATTGAATTACTGTGATAAATTAAAAGACCATGCGGATTCGTTTCCAGAAAACTATTGGATTAACATCAGTGGTAATGATGCCGTCAAGAAATTCATTCAAATGTCCGGGAATTTTAAAACTAAGCGTGAGATTGAAACTCTGCTTGCCGGAGAGGAAATCATAAAAGAAGCAACTATGTCTCCCCTCGAATTGGAATCGGGTTTATCCAATGCGTAGAAGGAAAACATAGTCGCTTAGAATGAGTTGTGTCGTTATACTTGTGACACCTCTGTTTAACCTTACTTTTTATTTTTCTGAACCAGGCAGATACTTCCTACACTTCCACTGAGTAACAGAAGCAACATCCAGCAGAGCAGAGTATTGTCGTCGCCCGTTTTTGGATTTTTTGCCGAAGCTTTTGTTCCGCCTGCATCATCTTTTTTAACCTCTGTTTTTGGGGATTTCGGCTGTTCTTTTGCCGGTTGCTCCGGGACAGCTGGTGTTACAGGTACAGAAGGTGTTTCCGGTGTAGTTGGCGGTACCGGTTCTGTGGACTCTTTGGTTGTCTGGATCATATTTTGTTTTGATGCACTTGCGGCAATTGCATCGGAACCTTGTTCAAAGAAACGGATCAGTAACTCCTCACAACAAGAATATTCTCCGATTTCCGCTGCCTCGGCAAGTGCCGGATAGCTGTCAGAACCTGCTAGATAATTATTAACTGCTACGATGTATTCTTTTGTATTATCCAGTTCCTGCCCATCTTTTTTTACGGAAAGCACGCGTGAACCCTCCGGCTGTGCCGGATCAAAGCTGACGGTGATTCCGCCAACCTGCAGATAACTTCCACTGTCATTTGGCCAGGCATCCCACTCGCCGCTGTCATTTGCAGCAATACAGTTTTTCTGGATAGTAAGACTGGCCTCAAGCATATTCCTGATCTGTGCACCGGTTAGTTTTTTTGTCACCACATAGTTTCCATAAGGGCTGACATTAATGATATCGCCGTATGTAATCGTTCCGGCTGCGACAGAAGCGCGGATGCCACCTGCATTTTCAAATGCTATATCGGCACCTGTAGCAAGCAGATATGCATCTGTTATGACATTTCCAAGGTTTGTCTGCCCAATACGGATATGTTCCCAGACACCATCTAATTCCACCGGAGAAGAACCGATGACACGATTTAGTGCTGTCTCGTTTTCTGCTTTAATCGCATCCAATAGGGCTGTTACAGAAGCGTCCTTCGGATAGTTCTGTGCCGCTTCATAATCAACAGATGTCTTATTATAATCTACATGTACGCTGCCTTCAGCATCCATTGTACAGTTCAAATCAATTAGCCCTACGGTATTCAGATAATATCCACTTTCCGATACATAGGCCTTTGATCCATTTGGTGTTGTCACGGTTTCGCTAAGTTCAATATGCTCATGTCCGCACAGCCACAAATCTACACCATCCACCTGTGCAGCCATATTTTTCGGATTAAGTGTGTGTGACAGTGCAATCACCACATTACATCCATCTGCCTTTAATGCGGCCGCTTCCATATTTGCATAAGCGATTGCATCCTGAAATTCCAGTCCCTCCACATTGGATGGTGTCGTTTTATCTTTCATATTTGGGTCACTTACACCAAATACACCGATTTTTAATGTTTTTCCATTTTTAGTAATTTCCTTTACAAGTGCATCTGTATCAAAAAAGGAGGTTCCATCTGCGTTTTTGATATTTCCAGATAATATTTTGACATTGGCAATTCCTCCAAGCTCTTTCAAACGATCTTTGCCGTAGCTCCAATCATGATTTCCGGCGGTTATCGCATCATATCCACAGGCTGTCATCAGTTTAGCTACCGATTCTCCCTGTACCAGTGTTGCAATCGGCTGTCCGTGAAAAATATCTCCGGAATCAAGCATCAATGAACCGTCGGCTCCTGCCGTAAATGTCTGTGCAATTGTGCTTAGTCGTTCCATTCCAATCACTTGATTGTAATCATCCTCTTCTACTCGTGCATGAATATCATTGGTATGTACGATTTTTACATCAAATGTTGTACTTTCGGATGCATTCTCATCCTGTGCATGTACCGGCATTGCTCCCAATAATCCGAAGACTATCCCAAATGTCAGCAAAAAAGTCATTATCTTTTTCCGGTGTTTTTGCAATTGTTTCATCTTACTGCTCCCTTCATCTGCTTCATTATATTTCTTTCTTCGTCTTTACGTAATTGCATTCAAAATCCATAGAAATATAATTACCTACATAATCATATATTATCACGTTTTCTCTAATTGTATAATCATAATTTTGCTACTGTGACCAGCACCCTCTATGTCACCAACTCAATATTATGTCAAAAATCCACGAAAAACCGCAAAATTTTTGTCTTAAAATGTTACATACATCCCTTTGGACAAGCATATAAAAGATAGTAACAGTTCGGTTATAGGTTTATGCAAGAACTGTTAATAGAATGTGTCAAAGCACGTTCGACTTGAATTATGGGTTTTAAATCCAATCAAACTGTGATGAAGGAGGGAGAAATATGCGAGGAGAAGGAAAACGACATTTGATATTGAAGAAAATTCTTGCATATGCACTGGTCCTGACAATGATTTTAGGAATCTGGACAAGTGTATCTAATGCAGCTGAACAATCTGATTTTAATGTCGAAGAAAACACAATTGAAAAAGCAACAGATGTAACACCAGACGCAAATGCAATTGAAGAAGCAGCAGACGTAACATCAGACGCAAAGCAAACAGAAGAGATAACGACAAGCACAGATACCAACTTAACAGAAGATATAACCATACCAGATACAGACACAACAGAAGCTGAAATAGAAGATGTAACCACATCAGATACCACCACGCAAACAGATGCAACGACAATTCCGGATATTGCTATAACAACAAACACAGATACACCACAAGATGCAGAGCTTGATACCACCACGGCCAAGCCATCTGCACTTGTATTATCGTCTGACGAGAATACGGCACCGGCGCATCGTAAGTATATCAAGTACAATGGAGAAGATTCTTACACGCTGACTTTGGATGTAACAGGAAAATATGATTCAACATTGAACAAACCGAAAATCGATGTTGTTCTTATTGTTGATACATCTGGCAGTATGAATGAGCCGATGGGAGAAAAGTCAAGATTAAAGGCTCTGCAGGATGTAGTTACAGAAAAAGGCGGCTTGAGTGATTCCATTTTCAACAATGATCAAATCGATGCGAGAATGACAGTTGTAACATATTATGGGTTAGAGGATTCTTATTGGTATAACTCACCATGGGATGATGCAACCTGGGTAAATGGAGCATGGGCGACAACAAAGTCAGAAGTAGATCAGATTGTAAATGGAATTCGTGTAAATGAAGAAAAATCCGGAACAAACTGTCAGGCTGGCTTGCGTACCGCGAAGGAGGCTTTGGCAAAGGCAGATAGCAGTGCACGTAAGATTGTAATTTTTCTATCGGACGGACTTCCAACGTACAGGTATGACAACGATGGTTATACGATAGGAAACGGAAAGACAGATTCTAAGAATTACAATGCGAATGCGGCTTACAATGAAGCAGCTGCGATGAAAGGCTTGGATCAATTTTACACCATCGGATTTTCTGATAGTGCAGACAGCACATTTTTGAGTACGCTGGCGACAAAAGTAAATACAATTTCTACTAAAAAATATTATTCCGCAGCGGACGCAGATAAATTAGCGGAGGCATTTAAACAGATTACGGGTAATCTGACGGAATACACTTGTAGAAATGTAGTGCTTACTGATACATTGAGTGACTATGCAGAACTGGAAAACGCAGCACATCTTAATCCGACAATAAAAGCAACAGCAAGTGATGGAAGTGAGGTAGATTTATCCGGCGTTGATATTCAGGTGACATACAATGAAGGGACACGCACAGTAACAGCAACATTTCCAACAGATTATAAATTACAGAAAGATGTGACTTACGCTGTCAGCTTCAATGTCAAACCTACAGCAAAGGCATATGATGAATATGCGGCAAATGAAGATAGTTATGGTGGAGTTGTGGGTAGCATGAACAGTGATGCATGGGATAATGATACAAGCTCAGGTAAAGCTGGATTTTACACAAACGATGCAGCAACCTTGACATATGTTTATGGAACAGGGGAGGCACAAGCTGAGACAGTAGATTATGTGGAAAAACCGGTACTCCAGGTGAATTCTCTGACCATTCCGGTGAATAAAGAGTGGAAAAACACAGCAAAGAGTGAACAAGTTCCGGTAAAAGTTGAATTGTATCAGGATGGAAAGCTTGCACCATACAAAACCTTGACATTGAATGCAGACAATCAGTGGAGAGCAGATTTTCAACATGTGGCAAAGCATCATCAGTATCAGATTAAGGAACAGGCTTTGGATGGATTTATCAGTGCAGTGTCCGGTGATTCGACAAGCGGATTCACAGTGACAAACACGAAGCTGCCTAGTCTTTTTATCAGCAAAAAAGTGACCGGTGAAATGGGGGATATTACAAAGAAATTTCCATTCCGGATTATATTGAAAGATGCGTCAGGAAATCCAATCAACGGAACATATTCTTATCGAGGATTCATTTTAGATGATGTAAAAAATGTCACGGCTCCAAAAGACGGAACATTAATATTTGAGCAAGGCGTTGCAGAAATCTGGTTATCTCATGGACAAGGGATAGAGCTTCAGCAGCTTTCACTTGGAACATCTTATAACATAACAGAAAAAGTAAACGATGCAGAAGGGTACCGGGTCAGTTTCAATGGAATCCATAAAAAATCAGTAGATGGAATATTAAATGAAGATGTGAGGATTAATGTTACAAATGAAAAAGAAAATATTCCACTGACAAATGTAGTCACATTTGGCACAAATATGATACCAGGAATCCTTCTTGCAACAGTGGCACTATTTGTATTGGCTGCAATTTCAAAATTGTTTTATGGAAAAAAAGATAAAAAGCAGGATAAGTAATTGAAAAGAAAAATAATATTTCTGATTACAAAAGCTGGCGTACTGATTTTAATATTGTGGCTGTTATTTGGCGTCTGTTTTTCCATTTTTCAAAATGATGATGAGGAAATGAAGCCGGCCATACGGCAAGGGGATTTGATTGTAAGCTATCAGTTGAATAAAAATTATGTATTTCACGATCTGGTGGCAATCGTACAAGATGGGAAAAAGCAAGTAGGAAGAGTCGTAGCGGTGGAAGGGGATATTGTAGATATAGATGGCGAAGGGTTAAAAATCAATGGGATGTATGTTCAAGAATCTGACATCCCGGAAAAAACAGAACGATATGCCGAAGGAATTTCATTTCCGGTCACCTTAAAAAAAGGAGAAATATTTCTCTTAAAAGATGCGAGAGAACATGCAACAGACAGCCGTATTTACGGGGCAGTAAATAAAAAAGACACGTTAGGAAAAGTCGTCACATTAATTCGGCGAAACAGATTATAAAAAATGTAAGTAAGTCAAAAGGAGTAAAAGACTATGAAAAAGAACAATTGGAAATCAATGGTAGGATGCACGGTGGCTACAATGACAATCTGTATGGGAGCAACCGCATTGGCAGCAGATACAAATGTATTTGTAGGAAATGGTGCTGTTAATGGCACGAAAAATCAGCCTTCGGTAAATGATGTTGCAGGTGATGCGAGCAATGTGCCGGAAACAGTAGCGCAGATTACAAAAGAATTAAAGCTTGCCGAAGGTATTACAATTCCAAGAGCGACATTTCATTTTACAGCCGACAAAATTACTGAAGACGCACCAAAGGCAGAAATCGAGAGTGTAAGTTATAGTGCAGAAGATTTAAAAGGTGACTTGTCAGAAGGAGTTTACAAAATCAACAAAGCAGGCACGATTACATTTGGCGAATTTCCACATGCCGGTGAGTACCAGTATCATGTTCAGGAAACAGCAGACACCTACCATACTGCTTCCGGCGAAGGTATGACATATTCCACAGAGGCATACACGATGCATGTATATGTCATTAATACAGAGAATGGCGGAACAGAAGTTGAAAAAATTACAGCTTCAAACACGGCAGGGGACAAAGTAAGTGAAATGAATTTCGAAAACATTTATATTAAAAATGACGCTTCACTTACTATTTCAAAAACAACAGCAGGAAAGAATGCAGACAGAACAAAAGATTTTGCATTTACATTAACATTTACAAAATCAGGTACAGCAACGGATGATACTTATGAAGGAATGATTGGAAATGAAAAAGTAGAATTCAAGGCTGGAGAAGCAAAGACATTTGAACTTCATGACGGAGAAAAAATTGTATTCACAAACATTCCGGCCGGAACACGCTATGCCGTAACAGAAACAGGAACAGCATATTATACACCTTCTGTAGAAGTAGTTGAAAATGGAGTCAAAACGGTAGATGTAAAGGCAGTCAAAGGACAGAGTTTGTCATCAGCAGAAGCGGGAGCAACAAATCTTGTTGGAGAAGGAAATAATAGCGCAGACTTTACAAACACGTTTGATGATGTTCCAATCACAGGTGTTATTCTTGAAAACCTGCCATTTACAATTCTGATCGGAGCTGCAGCAGTGCTTCTGGCAATGGGAACATTTGTAAAAAGATTTAAAAAAGAAAAATAATGAAAATGTAAAGACGAATGCAGTTGGAAAATTATGTGTTTGAGATTGTAGATAAAATATTAAATTGCATAGCAGGTGTGATCGGACTGCTTCTGCTCCTTTATGCCTGCTATACGTGGTGGGACACACAGCAGATTTATGAAAATGCATCCAGCACAGGCTATTTGATTTATAATCCGAAAAAACAGGAGTCGTTTGAAGAACTTGTAAAAATGAATCCGGAAGTGATTGGCTGGCTGGAGGTTGAGGACACGAATATCAATTACCCGTTGACACAAGGGAAAGATAATTCAAAGTATGTAAATACGGATGCAAAAGGAAATGCTTCATTGTCGGGGAGCCTCTTTTTAGACTGCCGAAATCATCCGGATTTTTCGGATTTCAATAACATTATATATGGACATCATATGGCAAAAGAAAAAATGTTTGGAGAGCTGGAATATTTCTCTGGAAAAAAATATTTTCAAAATCACCGATGGGGAAAGCTGTATTATGAAGGAAAATACAAAAAAGTAGAATTCTTCGCATTTCTTGAAACGGATGCTTATGATTATACAATTTATAATCCAGAGGTGAAAGAGGAAGACGAAAAAACAGCATTGTTGAAGTATATTGAGCAATATGCAATACAAAAAAGAAAATGTGAGGTGACAGCTTCCGAACACTTGCTTGTGCTTAGCACCTGTACATCTGGAGAGACAAATGGGAGAGATATTCTTATTGGAAAAATAATGGATGTAGATAACTAGAAAGACGCTATGCCAACCTTGACGGCTATATAAAAGTGTGTAATGATAGCCTTATTAAAACACTGGGAGGAAGGCATGGAGACGATCATATTTCATATTGATGTAAATTCAGCATACTTGAGTTGGACAGCAGTAGAACAATTGAAAAATGGAGCAGAAGTAGACTTGCGTACAATACCTGCGATTATCGGCGGTGATCAAAAATCCCGCCACGGAATTGTACTTGCCAAGTCTATTTCTGCAAAAAAATATGGCATTCGTACAGGGGAACCGGTGGCGAATGCCTTTCGTAAGTGTCCAAATCTCGTAACAGCAGCACCAAATCACAAGATGTATCGGGAAAAAAGCCGTCAGTTGATGGATTACCTTAGGACATACACAACAGAAATCGAGCAGGTCAGTGTGGATGAATGTTATATGGACTTTACGAAAATCGCAGATAAATTTGCATCGCCGGTGGCAGCAGCATGTGAAATAAAAGATGGAGTAAAAAACAAATTTGGTTTCACCGTAAACATTGGTATTTCCTCAAATAAACTTCTGGCAAAGATGGCATCCGATTTTGAAAAGCCTGACAAAGTACATACATTGTTTCCGGAAGAAGTTCCGTTGAAAATGTGGCCGCTGCCGATAAATGAATTATTTATGGCTGGGAAATCAAGCGTGGATACAATGAAAAAACTGGAAATCAATACGATTGGAGATTTGGCAAAAGCAGATCCGGCATTGATCGAACTTCATTTAAAAAGTCATGGTCGTATGTTGTGGAACTTCGCAAATGGAATCGATGATTCACAAGTACAATCAAAACCTTTAGAGGCAAAAGGAATCGGAAATTCAACGACGCTTTCAGAAGATGCGGCAACTTATGAAGAAGTTCAAAAAGTATTTAAAAGCCTTGCACAAAGTGTTGGAGGCAGGTTAAAAAAAGCCGGTCAGAAAGCAATGATGGTCAGTATGGAAGTAAAATATCACAACTTTCAAACAATGTCGCATCAAAGACAGCTTTCAAAACCGACAGACAAAGAAGAAGAAATATATGATGCTGCATGTCAGTTGTTTTTAGAATCATGGAACGGTGAGCCCGTGCGGCTTCTTGGAATCAGGACAGCAAAACTGGTCGATGCATCGGAACCAGAGCAACTATCTCTGTTTGATATCAAAATACCGGAAAAACCAGATGAAAAACATCAGAAGCTTAATAAAGCAATGGAAGAAATCAGAAAAAAATTTGGAGATAGTGCAGTGATGAAAGCAAGTGAGATGAAATAAGTCAAAATAGAAGTGCTGATGAAATTTGAAATAGAAATAATGTGAAAATTGATAGAAAAAACAATAGAATTACGTTATAATAGCTGTATATAATCAACGTGTATTTAAAATGTGAAATACAATAATACGAGCAGATGGGAGTGACAATTATGACGAACAACACAATCATTACAATCGGCAGACAATTTGGAAGTGGCGGACATGAAATCGGGAATCGATTATCAGAACGACTTGGAATTCCACTTTATGATTACAACTTAATCCGTATGGCGGCACAAGAACTGAAGATTGATCCCCAAAAAGCCCAGGAAGTAGATGAAACAATTCTTGGAAGATACATGGCTTCCGCAGTATCCGGCACAGGCTCAGGAGCATATATACTCTTTATGAACGGGACAGAATATGAACAGCCATTATCAGAACAGATATTTGAGATGCAGTCCAAATTAATCGAAAAACTTGCAGAACAAAGTCCGTGTATATTTGTGGGACGATGTGCAGATTACATATTAGGTGATTACTCAAATTGCATTAATACATTTATCTACGCATATAAAGAAGATCGTATCCGAAGAATCATGAAACTGTATGATTTGAATGAGAAAAAAGCATGGGAAAAAATCAAACGTGTAGACCGCACAAGAAAATCATACTATGAAGAACATACAGATCGTGAATGGGGAAGCATAGAAGCACATCAAATGATGTTCAATTCAAGTCTTATGGGAATTGACGGAGTTGTAGATGCATTAGAAGGAATCTACAAAAAATGGGAAGCATAATAGTTGTTGTTCACCATTCTTTATAGAAATACATTTTGGAGAAGACAGTCAAGTTGGCTGTCTTTTCTAATTGACTTCCCAAAACAGGCAAAGTATGAGATAATATTTTATATTAGGAAAGTGCTTTCCTAATATAAAAACGCTCCGCTAAGGATGCACACTGCGGCGTATAATGTAGGTGTCGCGAGCGACCGCCGCAGGCACAAGAATGTGGCAAGGCACATTCTTTGTTCTGGTAAAAACAAGAGAGAAGGTGACTCCGGTGATTTATAAAATAGGAGAACGTTTAGTTCCCATTGAAAATGAAACCTGGGAAAAAGAAAGACCGGCTGCGGTTTTTCTGACAGATTCTGCACATGCAGAAGAAACCCTGAAAAAAGCAGGGATTGTATATGATAATGAAATCAAGCTTGCTAAGATTGGTTTCTGTAAAGTAGAAAACCAACATGAATGTATGGTAGGAACCTTGTGTATACCAAAACTTTTGGATGTGTTGGGAAACAAATATAGAATGTATTTTTTTGTTAATCAGCTTAATGTTGTAATTGTAGACGATGATGCATTTGCATATAAATTGATACAGCGGATCCAAAAGAAAAAAGCAAGACAGGCAGATACAAAAGAACGTTTTATTTATAATTTTTTTGCAGAGTTTATGAGCAGAGATCTGGAAATACTGATTGCATATGAACGCCGTCTCCTACAGATGGAGGAAGAAGTGACCCGCGATGAAGTAGAAAGCTTTGAAAATGAAATGATGCCAATCCGCAGAGAACTTTTAAATTTAAGAAGCTATTACGATGAGATCATGGACTTAGGAAAAGAGCTTGAAGAAAATGAAAATGGCATTTTCCTTGAACGTCATTTAAAATATTTCGGTACATTGACAGACCGTGCCGACCGCCTGATGAGTAAGACACAGCATTTACTGGAATATGCACAACAGGTAAAAGAAGCTTATCAGTCACAGATTGCAGCAAGACAGAATAATAATATGCAGTTCTTAACAGTGATATCAACAATATTCTTTCCATTGACCCTCATTACAGGATGGTTTGGAATGAACTTTTACGATATGCCCGGACTGAAAAGCGGATACTACAGCGTGTGCGTATTAAGCGTTGTAGTTGTTGTAGTCAGTCTGCATTTCTTTAAAAAGAAAAAAATCATTTAAAAAGAGTATAAAAAAACAAGGAATAGAAGCATGGAACTATACTATTACAGCAAGATGAATAAGCAAAAACAAATCGTATATCATTCCCTTATGCAGGGGCTGAATGAATTGGCAGATGAAATTAAAATACCTTATCTGGAAGGAAACGAATTATACGATGTATTCTTCCAACTTCGCCTCGATCATCCGGAAATATTCTGGACAAGTGGATTCAAATACAAACATTATATAGATTCTTCCAATTTAATTTTTATCCCGGAATATTTATTTGATAAAAACAAGATCAAAGAACATCAAAAAGCAATGAAAGCTCGTGTAGAAAAACTATCAAAACCGGCTGCAAACGATTCTGAATGGGAAAAAGAAAAGTATGTGCATGATTTTATCTGTGAAAATGTACGATACGATAAATTAAAAAAATCATATTCCCATGAAATCATCGGACCATTAGGTCAAGGAGTCGGAGTTTGCGAAGGTATTGCAAAAGCGGTAAAAGTGTTGTGTGATGCATTAGGTGTTTGGTGTATTATTGCAATTTGTGGAAATAATCCTGAAAAAGGAATTAAATATCGTCATACCTGGAATATTGTGAAAATCAATGGGAAATACTATCATCTTGATGCAACCTTTGACAATACGCTGGGAAAAGAAGAAACTTTTGGTTCCGAAATTCGATACGATTATTTCAACCTAAGTGATAAACAGATTTTTCGTGATCATGAACCAGTTCTCGTATCTGTACCAAAATGTGAAGACGGAGAACATTTCTATTATAAAGAAAAGAAACTTTCTTTTACAAAAAAAGAAGATGTATATAAAAGAGCATTACAGACTGCAAAAAAAGGAAAAATATTTACGATGCACTGGCGTGGCGGATATTTAACAAAAGAAGTCTTAGATGAACTAATAGACATAATCCAAAAAGCCGGAGAAGAAAAGCAAAAAAAGGCAAAAATCAGTTTGAACTGGTCACAGGCAGTGCTAAGATTTACCTTTGCAGAGGAAATAGTTATGGCAGAGATTACGATGGAAGATGCAAATGAAGGTGAACGGATCGATTGTTGATGAGAAAGGCTGTATAGATATTTTGTATGTTTAAAGGTTTCAAAAAAAATGTCTTGACTAAAAGTCATTTTTCGTGTATAGTACCTCTTCGCTATATCAAAAATAATTGCATTCACAAAAGACGATGCAGTTAACATAAAAAAGTGAAAGGAAGGGTACCTCATGACATTTTATCAGGAATTACAGTTAAGCTCTGTAGGCTCAAAACAATTGATCAAAAACACACAAGACAAAAAAGAAAAACGTCGTCACATACTAATCTACAACTTTAAAGTATATCTTGTAATGGCATTTTGTTTTGCATTTGTAACAATATTCAGCCAGATATTCGGTTCGGATAACAGTGTGGCGGGAGTAACCATATTACTGGCAGTACTTGTCCTTCGCCAGGCAGATTTCGGAATTCGGACAAGTCATGGCATTCTCAGTATTGGAGGCATTTTTGCGATATTAATGATAGGACCAAGATTAGCAAATATGTTGCCGCCAGTTATAGCATTTGGTGTAAATATAATCTGTATTCTATTATTAATGATTTTGGGATGCCATAATGTGATCATGTCAAATCATTCAACCTTTGTATTGGGATACTTATTATTGTTTGGATATGATGTAAGCGGACAGTCGTATAGACTTCGTGTGATTGGATTAGTTGTCGGAATGATAGGCTGTATGGCAATATTTTACAAAAACCAGAAAAACAGACCATATCGCAGAACGTTTCTGGATCTGTTTCGTGAATTTGATCGTTTCTCAGCAAGAAGCAGATGGTATATCCGACTGACACTGATTGTATCATCAGCAATGTTGATTATGACACTTCTTGGCTTGCCAAGAGCAATGTGGGCAGGAATTGCATGTATGTCAGTGTGCATGCCATTTACGGAAGATGCAAAAGAACGCGCAAAATTAAGAGGTATATATAATATAGTAGGAAGCTTGATTTTTATCGTGTTATATCTTGTATTGCCGGAATCTATGTATCCGTATATCGGAGTGATAGGCGGGATTGGAGTCGGCTACTCAGCAGGATATGCATGGCAGACCGTATTTAACACATTTGGAGCACTGTCTATTGCAGCAGGAATGTTCGGAATGCCTGCTGCCGTAGCACTTCGTATTGGTGCAAATGTATTCGGTGCGGTATATACAGTGGCTTGTAATCAGCTACTGGCACGAATCGGAAAGAAACAAGCAGTTGCTGCTTAAAATACAAATGGCAAGGTGACTATGCAATCTGGTGAATTGGAGTTTGGATTTCCAAACGAAAATGAGCTAGATTGCATAGTCATTTGTTTTTTTCTCTAATGCGTCAATACGTTTGTATGCTTCAATCAGCTCGTTAACCATAATTTTACATGTTTCAGTTCCCATTAACTGGTCTTCTGCATGAATTAACAAAATATTAGGTATTATGTTTTCTTCTTCAGATGCCTCTTTTTGAATTAGTTCTGCATGAACCTTATGTGCATTTAAAAATGCTTCATTTCCTTCTTGAATCAGATTTTCGGCTTCTTCATAATATCCCAGCTTAGCCCTTTGAATTGCATTCATATAAGCACTTTTTGCTTCGCCTGCAAAAGTAATAAGCTGAAAACAGATAAGTTCAAGTTCTTCCATCTTTATCTCCTTCATTTTTTACTAAAGTATAACAGATAATTTAATAAAATATCTCCTTTAGATTTATGGTAAAATAGAGTTGTCAAAAAACTATCGACCAATCTACCTAAAGGAGACGTATTTATATCATAACATATAAACAGGAGGATTACAAAATGTTTACCGGGAATAATAAATTTGAAATCTCCGATACAATTCTTAAATTAGAAGAATTATTAGATCAAGGGCAATTTGAATTAATGTCCGATCAGGTAATAGATGGAAAATTAAAGGCAGTTTATTTAATGAATGACGCGGTGGAGAGCTTTCTGGTATTTGAACAAGCAAGAATAACAGGAGTGTATCAGAAAGAGTACGAAGGAGATGTAGAGGCGTCACTTTCAATACATCAGAATCCCGACACAGAGAAGGAAGAATTTGTATTGGTGGTTTATCAAGGTGACACCGTATGTACTTTGTTCTTTGCAGATATTGTTTTAGAGACACATTTGTATGATTATGGAAAGGTTGGTCATTTCTGGGTAGAAGGATATGAATACCTTCGTCAGCTAGAATACAGACTTGCGATTTTAAGAGACAAACGAGATTATCTGGGAGAAGTGTACTGTAATGCGGCAGAATTAAAATTAGCCCATCTTGCAGAGTTTCCACCATTAAATTATTGCTGTTATCCTGCAGTACCAGAGAAGTATATTGTACCAAAAGAAAATCCATGGATGCCATCAGAAAATGCAATCCGCGTGATGATGGAATTTGCAAAGCAGACAGAAGATAAATCACTGCAACGTATTCTGTCATTTTATAAGAAACATTCTTGGCGGTGGGTAACGCGGTGGATAGCGGATATGCTCCATAAAAATGTACACGCTGAAGTGGTTGATCTTTTAACGGAAGAATTGACAAAAGCTGCGTCAGATTATCCAGAGAGAAGATTTGATGAGAAAGAAGAAAAAGAACACAAAATTCTTTTAGAACGTGCAAAACAAGAACAGAGAAAACTAAAGGAACAGGGAATCAAGGCTGATATAGTGCGAGAAGAACCATTTATAACATCAAGGGATTCACTTAGGTATAAGGTGTATTTGATGGAATGGCGGTCGAAACGGGGAAATCGGATTGTAAAAATTAAAGAGATAAATAATTAAAAAGAGCATGTCTCGATTGGAAAAATAGCATTGCGCTATTTAAAATAATCGAAACATGCTCTTTTGTTATGCTGTGTGACGGATATCTTATTCGTCCCATCCTTCATAGAATCGGATATTTACTAAAATATTACGAACAAATTCATTCTCTTTCAGAGTAATATCGCTCTCATCAGATACAGGTGGGAGTTGAACATTTTCTTCTTCAAGTTCTACTGTAAGCCAGTCTCTTGCTGCTGCATTAGCATTATCAAGTACATCAAAGAGCGTATCACCTTCTGCAGTACAACATTCCAAATCTGGGAAATATGCTTTATAACCGCCGGATTCTGTCTGATGAAAAACAGCTGGATATATGAATTTCATGACTTTTCCTCCTTCTTTTCAGTCTATCTCAAGTTGTAAATCAGATGTTATTCTAAATTGTTTTGAAAGTAATGTGCATCTGATAAAACCACCATATTAGTATATAATAGGATGACGAAAACAGCAAGGAGTCAGTTGAATCCTTTTATGTAAAAAGAAAATTCCTAGTTACTGTACACTTCTGATTTCTATGAAAAGCAACCAATAATAAATAAGAAGAATTGTGAAAAATTCCGATTTTGTGCAAATTGCAAAAGGAAGAATTGACAAAGTAAAAAAATACAAGATAAGATAGATGCAGGGCAAAGATTTGGGGAGGTAATAAACGGGGATAATATAATTGAAAAAATTGATGAAAAAGAAACAACAGAAAAAACGAGTGCTGCAGGCAATCAAGATTGCAGTAGGAAGCAGTGCTGCAATTTATGTTGCAGAAGTATTAAATTTAGAATATGCAATTTCAGCGGGAAGTATTGCTTTGCTGACATTGGTTACAACAAAATGGGAAACAGTAAAACTATCCTGGTTTCGTCTGGTGACATTTTTAGTATCATCAGTACTGGCATGGATTGTATTTACCCAGATTCAATCAGAATGGCTGGCATATGGTATTTATATATTTTTAATCGTAATTGTCTCTGAAGAATTTGGATGGAGGGCTACGATATCAGTAAATGCAGTGATAGGTATGCATTTCATGGCAAAGCGAGATTTTGAAGCAAGTTTTGTATTTAATGAATTTCTGTTAGTTCTAATAGGAATTACAGTAGCGGTAGTATTAAATCTGTTCTATGACTATGCAGGACAACGTAAAGACCTTGTGCGAAACATGCGCTACACAGAGGATCGTATGCAGATGATATTGGGAGCAATTGCAGCTTATCTGGCAGATAAAGAAATGCAGTATGATATTTGGGCGGCAATACGTGAATTAGAATCACAGATTCGTATATTTATTGATGATGCTTATGAATATCAGGACAATACATTTCAGTCACATCCGGAATATTATATTAATTATTTTGAGATGCGGATGAAACAATGTAATACCATACATGACTTGCATTATGAGATGAAGAGAATCCGAAAGATGCCTCAGCAGGCACTCATTATTTCAGAATATGTATTAAATATGATGGATTATGTGACAGAGCGAAATGAGCCGACAGCGCAGATGGACAAATTAAAAGAAATTTTTCAACATATTAAGGAAGATAAGCTTCCGACTACCAGAGAAGAGTTTGAAAGTCAGGCGATGCTTTATCATATCTTGATGGATCTGGAAGATTTCCTTGTGTATAAAAAACGTTTTGTCAACAGTTTAGATGACAAACAGAAACAGCGTTATTGGAATCAAGGAAAATAATAAGAATTCAGTAAAAAAAGAAAAATGAAAATGAATATATGCCGTCGTTTCCTTGACAAGAAATGGCGGCAGTGTTACACTTTTATTGTTAATTAGGAAACGTAGATAGAGGTTGCATTTTTTATGAGTATGATGTCGGATGGACAGGGACAGAAGAAGTCATCAAAAAGGAGAAGATGCCGAAAGGATATGGAATAACCTGGAGCTATATCACTTGGGCGTGGCGTGAAGAACGACACGACTGTCATCGCAGGATGGGGAGCTATCTGATATATACAATATGTATATTTTAGAACGGCGCATCTTGCCGTTTCTTTTTATGTTGCGATGCATATATGAGTGGTGTGCGGAGTAATATAAGGTAATCCGTCAGGGTAACAACAATGTTGAAGATTTAGGAGGACAAAGAAGTGGCAATTTTTAAAGGCGCAGGTGTAGCACTTATTACACCGATGAAGGATAATTATGAAGTTAACTATGATAAATTAGACGAAATTCTGGAAGAGCAGATTGCTAACGAGACAGATTCCATCATTATTTGTGGAACTACAGGAGAGTCTGCTACTATGACAGAGCAGGAACATCTTGATGTGATTAAATTTGCAATTGAGAGAGTAAACCACAGAATTCCGGTTATCGCAGGAACAGGTTCTAATTGTACAGCAACAGCAGTTCAGTTATCTAAAGAAGCAGCAGAAGCAGGTGCTGACGGACTTCTTTTAGTAACACCATATTATAATAAGGCAACACAGAATGGACTGATCGCACATTATACAACTATTGCACAGGAAGTGAAAGCTCCAATTATTCTCTACAATGTACCAAGCCGTACAGGTTGTTCAATCCAGCCGGCAACAGTTGCGCATCTTGTAAAGAATGTAGAGAATATTGTCGGAATTAAAGAGGCATCCGGAGATATCGGTAATGTAGCACAGATTATGCATTTATGTGATGGTAATGTAGATTTATATTCGGGAAATGACGATCAGGTTGTGCCACTTCTTTCATTAGGAGGAATCGGTGTAATCTCAGTATTGTCAAATGTGGCACCGACATATGTTCATGATATGGTTTACAAATATTTATCAGGAAGTACAACAGAAGCATGCCAGATGCAGTTAAAGGCACTTCCGCTGTGTGATGCATTATTCTGTGAAGTGAATCCGATTCCGGTAAAAGCCGCTATGAATATGCTTGGTAAAGAATGCGGACCACTTAGAGCACCGTTGACAGAACTGGAGCCACAGCACAAAGAACAGTTGAAGAAAGCAATGCAGGAGTTTGGAATTCTGTAAGAACAGAGGTTGACAGACACAGCATATTGTGAGTCATCAAAAAAAGAAATGTGAGAAAATGAGGCAGGCATCAGGATGTGTCTGCCTTTTTCATATATTAGAATGGAGAGTATAAGATGAAATATTTTGATTGTCATGCAGATACATTGACACAGGTTATCAAAGAAGGAGAAAGTCTGGAAAAAAATACTTGCGATATAGATTTACAGCGTATAGAAAAATTTGCAGATACGTACACGCAGATTTTTGCAATCTGGAAGAATAGAAAAGAGATTTTGCCCGGAACGGAAAGCAGTGTTTTTCGTAAGAGCTATGAGAAAGCAATAGAATTATTGCAAAAAGCAGAAAATAAAATTCGGTTGTGCACATCGGCAAAGGAAATGGAAGATGCGCACCAGAATGGAAAAGCTGCCGCATTTTTATCAGTTGAAGATGTATCGATCATGGGGAAAGACATAGAACGGATTCGTGAACTTGGTTTCTTATTTGTTCTATTATCATGGAATTATGAAAATGAATATGCCTGCGGTGCGGCTATGAATCAGGAACAAGGATTGACGGATAGAGGACGGGATATCGTAAAATTTTTGCTACAACAAGGAATTGTTCTGGATATTTCACATTTATCAGATAGAGGGGTAGAAGATTTATTCCAGATGACGGACAAACCAATTATAGCATCGCATTCTAATGTACGAGCATTGTGTAATCATCCGAGAAATCTAAAGAAAGAACAGATTCAGGAATTGATTCGAAGAAAGGGATTGATCGGAATGAATTACTATCGGAATTTTGTCGGTGGAACAGAAGATGTCGAAGCGATTATAAGACATATGGATGCTGTGCTGAATCTGGGTGGCCAAGATGTACTTGTGTTAGGCGGAGATTTTGACGGATGCAGCGGAGAATTCCCGGATGGTATACAAGGGGTGCAGTCGATGCCTGTTTTGAGAAAGGCAATGTTGGAACATGGATTTGGAGAGAAACTGACCGAGAAAGTGTTTTTTGAAAATGCGAGGGCGTTTATTGGCAGGAATCTGTGATTGGAATAGTGTAAAAAGAGATATAAAGAACAAAAAGGAATGAAGGGATAATTTTGAATCAGCAAAAAGGTTTTTATAAAAATTTTTTCAACATATATGTGGCACTTGTATTACAGAATATCATTACAATCAGCGTCAATCTGGCGGACAACGTAATGCTTGGGGCATACAGTGAAACCGCATTATCAGGGGCGGCAGCAGTAAATCAGATACAATTTGTTTATCAGCAGCTCTTATTAGCTTTGGGAGATGGTTTGGTTATTTTCTGTAGTCAGTATTGGGGGAAGAAGCAGACCGGACCGATGAAGAAGATTGCAGCTATAGCGATGTATGCAGCAATTTTTATTGCAGTTGTATTGTTTGGGCTGGTGAGTTTCTTCCCATATCAGGCAGTTGGTATATTTACAACAGATGAACCGATTATTGAAGCAGGAGTGAGTTATTTAAACGTAATTCGATTTACATATTTGTTTTTTGCAATTACGCAGATACTACTGGCAACAATGCGAAGTGTCGAGACAGTGAAGATAGCATTTCAGTTATCTGTGATGACATTCTTTGTAAATTGCGGAATCAACTATGTATTGATTTTCGGGCATTTTGGGGCACCGGAGCTTGGAATTGTCGGAGCAGCAATCGGTACTTTGACTGCACGAATTATGGAAATCATTGTACTAATTTTCTATATCAAGAAGAAAGATAAGAAATTACAGATAAGATTATCGGATTATTTTTCACTGGATAAGCAGTTAGCAAAAGACTATACGAAAATTACCGCTCCAATGGTATTTACACAAGGATTGTGGGGAGTGAATACTGCCTTACAGACAGCAATTCTCGGTCATATGACGGCGACAGCAATCGCAGCAAACAGTGCTGCATCGACATTGTTCTTGTTGATGAAGTCCACAGCGGTCGGAGCGGCATCAACGGCATCAATTATTATAGGAAAAGCAATCGGAGTGGGAGACATTGAACAGGTAAAAAGCTATGCGAAAAGATTACAGAGATTGTTTATTGTTATTGGTGTATGTTCTGGAATTGCGTTATTCTTCCTTCGAGTTCCATTCTTGTCCTTGTATGATTTGAAGCAGGAGACAATGATGATGACAAACACATTCCTAATTATATTAAGCGTTGTTTATGTAGGAATGTCTTACCAGATGCCAACTAATAATGGAATCATTAGAGGTGGTGGCAATACGATGTTTGTTGTTAAAATGGATTTGATCAGCATATGGGGAATTGTTATTCCATTATCGCTTTTCATGGCTTTTGTTGTAAAGGCATCACCGGCGGTTGTTGTATGCTGTTTGAATGCAGATCAGATTTTCAAATGTGTCCCGGCATTTTTAGAATCTCATTATGGAAATTGGATTCGAAAACTGACAAGGGATGATGCATAGAGGAAGAAGAAAAAGGAAATATGGAGGAAGATAAACATAATTGCAGGAGATAAACAGATGGATTTCAAAGAATTAACAGAGCAGGAAAAATTTTTAAAAAAATTATACCAAGGTCAGTATAGAGAAATATTATCAGTTCCGATGCAATATGCAACCTATCAGAAACTTATGAAAGATCATCCTCAATTGCAGATAGAGGAAGATCTGTATACGAAATATTCAAAGGACCATCATGGGATTACAGTTGTGGATGTGGAGAAAACAACAGAAAACGCTGAAATCAATATGGTTAGACATAGTCGCTATTCCTATCCGATATTGCATAATCATTCCTTTGTAGAGATTGCGTATGTATATAGTGGAAAATGTACGCATTATGTGGAAAACCAGGCATTTGAAATGAAGGAAGGAGATTTATGTATTCTTGCACCAGAATCGATGCATACGATTACGGCACTTGATGACGAAAGCATTGTGCTGAATATTTTGATGAGTAAGAAACAATTGGATGAATCTTTCTTGGCAATGGTTAAAGAAAAACATTTGCTTGCGGATTTTTTTGAAAATATATTATATGGAAAAAGCGTCAGTCCATATATTATTTTTCCGACAGGACAGGATGAATGGATTAAACTGGTATACGAGCATATGTTTCAGGAAATAACAGAGAAAAGGTATGCGTACAGACAAAGTTTGGAGCTTTATGTGCGACAGCTATTCATTCATATTATCCGAAATTATGAAATGCTTGCACAGGTTTCAAAGCCACTTGATAGAAAGCCAGATGAAAATGTTGTTGCAGTATTAGGATATATTTCTGTGAATTATAATAAAGTGACATTGAAAAATGTTGCAGAATTTTTTAATTATAGTGAGTCTTATATGAGCAGGATGCTGAAAAAGTATACAGGTAAGACTTTTGGGGTACTTGTAAATTCATTGCAAATGAAATGTGCAGCAGAGATGTTGAGCACAACGGATAAATCATTATCAGAAATTAGTCAGGAAGTCGGCTGTTTTGATTACAGTCATTTTAGTAAGAAATTTAAAAAAGAATATGATATGACACCGGATATGTATCGTAGAAATCACAGGTTAATATAGAAACATAGATTTAGACGAAAATGTACATGAATTAACGTGAATATACACTGAAAAGGTCATAAATTTACATTGGAAAGGGAAAATATATACATTTTTTTCGAAATAGATTCAAGTATAATTCATCCTAGATAAAGACGTAAACAAAGTTAAAAATCAGGAGGTTTAAGTATATGAGTAATCGAGTAGAAGAAAATCATATTTTCCCTTTTTTGTGGATGCGTGGTGAAGATGAGAGTATTCTGAAAACAGAGATTGAGAAAATTCATGAGTGTGGGATTAAAGCAATTTGCGTGGAAGCGCGTCCACATGATGAATTTTGCAAAGAAGGTTGGTGGCATGATATGGATATCGTCATTGCCGAAGCAAAAAAATATAAAATGCAAATATGGATTCTGGACGATAAACATTTTCCGACAGGATATGCAAATGGCTTGATAGCAGAGAAATATCCAGAGCGTAAAAAAACATATATCACAACAACTGTTGCAGATGTATTTGGAAGTGGCGGATATCAGACATTGGATGTAAGTAGAATGCTCCGTCCGACAATTGGATACTGGGAAATCGGAAATCCGGTAGATATGGAAGAACGGGCAAATAATAAAATTCTTGCAGTTGTTGCAATCCGATGTGCTAATGGGCATTTATTCCATGAAGAGACGATTGATTTGACAGATAAAGTGGAAGGCAATTATGTAAATTTCGAATTGCCAAAAGGACAGTGGCGCGTGCATGTCATCTATAAAACAAAAACAGATGGCGGAAATGATACTTATATCAATATGATCGACAGAGAATCTGCAAGCACACAAATAGAGGCAGTTTATGAGCCACATTATAAACAATATAAAGAGGAATTTGGCAAGACAATCGCAGGGTTCTTTTCAGATGAACCACAGTTTGGAAATATCAAAGAAGTCTGCTTTGATGCAAAACTAGGAAAGTCAAAGATGCCATTGCCATGGAGCGATGAACTACAGCAGATGCTGGAAGGAAAATATGGTACGAAGTATGTAAACTATCTTCCATATTTATTTGAAGAGACAGAAGAAAAAGAGAAACAATTGCAGATTCGCTTTGATTATATGGATTTTGTCTCAAAATTATATCAGAAAAACTTTAGTGAACAGTTAGGTAATTGGTGCAAAGCACATGGAGTAGAATATATCGGACATGTTGTTGAGGATAATGGAACACACAGCAGACTGGGTATGGGAGCTGCACATTATTTCCGGGCAATGGCAGGGCAGGATATGGCAGGTATTGATGTGATTGGAGGTCAGATTATTTACGGGGCACCGACACAGACTCGTAAACAAATGACAGATATTGACGGGGAATTTTTCCACTACGCATTGGGAAAACTGGGAGCTTCATGTGGTCAATTGGATCCAAAGAAAAAAGGAAGAACAATGTGTGAGCTATTCGGAGCATACGGATGGAAATTCGGCGTCCGTGATATGAAATATTTACTGGATCATCTGTTGGTAAAAGGTATCAATTATCTGGTTCCACATGCATTTTCAATGGCAGAATACCCAGATATTGATTGTCCGCCTCATTTCTATGCAAGAGGAAATAACCCACAGTTTCCTTATTTTGCAGAATTAATGAAATATGGAGACAGAATGTGTAAATTGCTAAGTAATGGTTTACATGTAGCATCCGTTGCAGTTTTGTATGATGGTGAAGCTGACTGGGCTGGAAATCATATGCCGATGCAGAAGGTATGCAGAGAACTCATAGAGCATCAGATAGATTTCAATATTGTAAGCAGAGATATGTTAACAAACCTCAAAGCCTACAATGGAAAAGTGGAAGGCAATGTATTATATATAAATGGAATCCGCTTTGAAGCATTGGTCGTTCCTTATACGGAGCAAATTGCGGCAGATTTCGTGGAATTTGTAAAAGAAAATCCAGAATTTCCAGTTATATTTACAGATAAACTGCCGGAAAGAACAGTAAATGGAGATAATCTTTCTGTACTTTCAGCTTGCAAAGTAATTGCACTTTCCGATATTTCAACAGCATTAAAAAATAAGGGTATATATGATATTATTGTAGATACAGAGTTTAAAGATTTGAGCTTTTACCATTATATAAAGGATGGAAAAAATTTGTTTGTATTTTTAAATGAATCCGCTGAGGATAAATTTTCAGGAAATGTAATGCTTCTGGCAACAAAAGATGTTATATATTATGATGTCTGGAATCAAGAATATCAAAAAATTGAAAATGTTCCGGCAATTCTAAAAAATGAAAATGCAGTACAGATTTCATTGGAATTAGAACCGGGAGAAATAGCAGTATTTATTGAAAATAAAGATGAAGAAACAGGAATAGAACACAAGTCATTTGCAAAGCAGAGAAATAGTTGCGAGAAACAGATTGGACTGACATCATGGAAAGTAAGCAAGGTAAGAGCAATTGACTATCCAGATTTCGGGGAAACAATCCAGATGGAAACGCTGGAGCCGGTTTCATTTAAAGAACCGACATTTTCAGGAATCATTCGTTATGAATCCGAGGCAGAACTAGAAGAAATGCCGACCGAAGCTTATCTGTACGCAGAACATGTTTATGAAGTGATGAAGGTTATTGTAAATGAAAATGAAGTAGGAAAATGCATCCGTCCGCCGTATCAGATGAATATAACAAACTATCTGAAAACAGGTATAAACAAGATTGTGATCGAGGTTGCAACAACACCGGCAAGAGAGCAGCTAAATGGTATGAGACCGCCATTTGACTTTAGTCATGAAACACTGGAGCCGACAGGAATGTACGGAAATGTAAAGATTTTTTTGAGTAAAAAATAGCTTTTCAAAATTAAAAAAAATAGTATAATAGAAGATAAGAAATTCACATACAAACAGCAGACAGAAGATTGTCTGCTGTTTGTATGTTTCCAAGACATATTAGAGAGAGGGTACGTAAGGTGAAATATGAGAATATTGTCAGATGCTGTTTTTCAACTAAACGAGAACAGGTTATGCATTTTCATCAGGATATAGAAATTATTTACGTATTGGATGGTTCGCTTCAAATTAATTATGAGGAAGAATCTCATCATTTGAATGCAGAAGACTTTATACTGATTAATTCAAAAGTGCGTCATGAATATGTTTCAGAAGATGAAGTATTGTTCGGAAGTCTGTTTATTGATTATACGATGCTGACGGAAATATTTGGTGGCGAGCAGCCGTTTTTCTGGTGTAACTCCGCGGAGGAAAAATCAGAAAGCTATGAAAAAATGAGATATTATATCCGGCAGATCTTTAATTTATATCAGGCGACAGAAGGACAGGCAATTGCATTAAAGAATAGTATTTATTACCAGTTGATTTATCTGATTACATCGGATTTTATTGTGAAAAAAGGAATGAAGCAATACGATTCGCTGCGTGGAATACAAGATGAGCGTATGAATGAGATTATGAGTTTTATCATGACAAATTACAGAGAACCGATTACATTGCAGGAGCTGTCAGAACGATTATATTTGTCGAATGCATATCTTTCTAAATACATAAAGAAAAACTTCGGGATGAGCTTTTTGAAATTGCTGAATAATATTCGGTTGGACCATGCAGTAAGTGAGCTGTTATATTCAGATAAAACAATATTGAAAGTTGCGATGGATAATGGATTTTCTAATCTGGCATCATTTAATCAAGTGTTTAAAGAAAGTTATCAGATCACACCTGCTGAGTATCGCGCACAAATGCAGAAAAAAACAGAGGCTTCAGAAAATACAGAAAATAGCATGGCAGTGCTGGAGAAAGTAGAGCAATATCTGGCCTCTAATCTGGTCAGTACTTCTGAGGCGGCAGATTCTGTTGTATCAGTACTGGAAGTAGATACAAAGAAGAAAGAAAAAACAAAGAAATATTGGAAACGTATGATAAATATCGGACCGGCAGAGAATCTGCTGCGATATGATGTTAGAACGCAGGTACAATATATAAAAGAGAACCTTGGATTTGAATATATGAGATTTTGGCAGGTTTTTTCAGAAAAAATGATGATCCACATTGCTGAAAAGAATACCAAATATAACTTCACATTGTTGGATCAGGTGATAGATTTTCTTGTTGGGCTGGATATCAAACTGCATATAGAATTAGGATTTAAAAATCATACAATTTTTGAAAAAATAGACGCCTCTCTTCTTAATAAGCATGATGAAAATAATATTGCTATGATTGAAAATAATAAAAGTTTTCTGGAAGAATTGATCCGACATTGGACAAGACGTTATGGTATGGAAGTGGTGGAAAGCTGGTATATTGAGATAGAGAAAAATTCTGTAGTTCAAGAAAATGTAGGTGCAGAGGAATACTTTAAAGTATTTGATATCATAGCTGGAATATTTAAAAATTATGCACCGAACATTAAAGTGGGGGGTGCAGGATTTAGCTTAAATATGATGGGAGAGGAATTTTGTCAATTACTTTCTGAGTGGAAAAAGAAAAAGCATCAACCTGATTTTATTTCGCTCTATTCGTATCCGTATTTGAGAGATGCAGAGATTCTGGATGCAGGAAGAAATCCATATTCTTCAGATACCAGTTATTTGTACCATCAAATTCAACAAGCGAAAATAGATTTGAGACGAGTTGGTATGGATGAAACAGAGCTGTTAGTAACAGAATGGAGTTCTACATTATCAAACCGAAATTGTATGAATGATGGAACTTATAAGAGTGCATACATAATGAAAAACTTGATTGAAAATTATGGTGAAGTAAAAGCACTGGGGTATTGGGTTGCAACAGATATTTTTTCAGAGAGTATTGATTCAGACGAGTTTCTGTTTGGCGGATGTGGTCTGATAAGTAGAAATGGCATCTGTAAACCGGCATATTATGCGTTTGATTTTATGAATCATTTAGAGCACTATATTTTAGGAAAAAATAAAAATGCTATTATTTCTTATAAAGAAAATGGTTTCTTCTTCATATGTTGTCATAATTATAAGCATTTAAATTTCCGATACTACTCAAGAAATGAAAACGAGATAGAATTGGAAAATCAACAGCGATATTATTCAGATAATGAAAGTATGCAGATGAGTTTTAAAATTGATAATGTAAATAATGGAACGTATATTATCAAAACATTTTCAGTCAGTCAGATAAATGGAAATGTTCAGAATGAATGGAAAGAATTAGATTATTTCAATGAGTTATCTTTAAAGGAAGTGGATTATCTGAAAAAGTGGTGTCAGCCGAAGTTGACAATTCGTAAAGTAGAAGCAGTAAATCATACACTCATAGTAGAAACGCGTATTGCAGCGCAGGAGATACAAGGAATTGTAGTAGGAGAGTTGTAATGTAGAGAGCTATTTTAAGCATGAATAGATGCTTGAAGTAGCTCTCTTATTATAAAAGATAAAAGGACAAAAATCTGATACCAAAATTTGTTGTTTATAAACCTGATGTAAAATTTTCTTAAAAAAGAACAATTCTATATAAGGATATTGAAATTTTTTACATAGTTGTAAATGCCTTTAAAATGATAATATTTCTTCATCAAGGAAATAGGTCAATGACCGAAAGAGGAGGATGAAAAATGGGTAATAATGCAAAAGAAAAAACAAGCCCAAAACTGGCATTCTGTTATAGTTTAGGAGAAGTCGGTTGCCAGATGAGCTGGTACATGATCAACAACTATCTGATGTTATTCTACACAGATGTTGTAGGTCTTGCTGCCGGAGCAATTTCAATGATCATGTTGATCGCACGTATTTGGGATGCTATCAACGACCCAATGATGGGAAACATCGCAGACAGAACACATACAAAATGGGGTAAATTCAGACCATATTTGTATATGGCACCACCTGTTCTTGCGATTTTTAACATTTTAACATTTACAGCATTCCCAGTGCAGGGAACAGCTAAAGTAATCTTATGTCTGCTCACTTACGTTGGTGCAGGTATGGCATACACAGCATGTTCTATCTCATATCAGGCATTACAGAATGTAATCGCTATTGATTCACAGGTTCGTATGAATCTTGCTACAGCAAGAGGAATTGGTTCTTCTGTAATTGGAATTATCCTTTCAGCATGTGCAATGCCAATGATTCTTCACTTTAGTGGAGCTGAGGTAGCAAATGCTCATGGATATTTTGTTACAACAGTAATCTTATCACTGATCATGATTCCTGTATTCTGGATCTGTGGAGCCGGATGTAAAGAAACATATGCAGAGCAGTTGCATGCAAATGCTCAGGAAGAGAAACTTGGTTTTATTGGAAGTTTGAAAGAAATCGTAAAGAATGACCAGTTATTGATGGTAGTTCTTGCAACAATTTTGGGTACAATTTGTGTATCTGGTCGTATGGGACTGCTTACATACTATATCATTTATGTAGTTGGTGATTATACTGTTATCGCAACAGTATTTACAACAATGACAGTTGCTCAGTTAATTGGTAACTTCTTTATTCCATGGGGAACAAAGACATTTACGAAAAAATGGTATCTGATTATTTTGAATATTATCATGTGTATTGGATTCTTGCTGATGTTTATTAATCCAACAGATAATAAACCATATTTACTTGGTGTATCATTCATCTGCGGACTTTGTAACTCATCATCATCAGTTTGTTTCGGTCTTGTATCAGACTCTATCGAATATGGAGACTGGAAGCTCGGTCGTCGTCAGGAAGGTATTGCAGCTTCTATGTTAAGCTTTGGTGTAAAACTTTCTACAGCTATCAGTGGTTCTGCCGGAGTACTTCTTCTTGCAGCAGCAGGATATGTAGCAGGTGCAGAGCAGACAGCAGCAGCTAAACAGGGAATCAATATTGTAGTAAACATGGTTCCATTTGTAATCGGACTGTTATCTTGTGTACCATTGCTCTTCTATAAACTTTCACCTAAGAAAGTTGCAGAAATCAGAGCTGATCTGGATGCAGGAAAACGTGCATGTGATAAATAAGAAAAACTGACCTTGATAAAAATTGAATAAAATCTTGTGAAAAGGCGGATGTACTAGATTGGAGAAAATCTGGTATGTCCGTTTTTTGACTTAAATATTTTAAATAAAAAAAGATTAAATAATTAGAAATTTAAAACAAGAACTAAAGTGTATCGATATAAAAATATACTCTATTGATACACAATGCATTGCATGTTATATTATATGAAATAAATGAATGTTGCATGAGGAAGATGGAAAATGATTAGAATTGCGACAGAAAATGATGCAGAAGAACTTTTGAATATTTACGCACCTTATGTAGAAAAAACAGCAATAACATTTGAATACGAAGTTCCATCGGTGGAAGAATTTAGAATACGAATACGAAATATTCTAAAAAAATATCCATACATTGTAGAGGAAAAAGAGGGAGAAATTTTAGGATATGCATATGCAGGTGTATTTAAAAACCGTGCCGCATACGACTGGGCAGTTGAAACTACGATATATGTACGTGAAGATCAGAGAAAGAGTGGTGTTGGCAGAGCTTTATATGAAGGATTGGAAAACATTCTTAAAATGCAAAACATTCTTAATTTAAATGCCTGTATTGCGTATACAGCAGTAGAAGATGAACATCTTACGAATAATAGTGTGCAGTTTCATGACCACATGGGATATCGTCTGGTTGGAAGGTTTCAACAATGCGGTAACAAATTTGGGCGATGGTATGATATGGCGTGGATGGAAAAACACATAGGTGAACATAAAGAAAATCCGGAAAAAATCAAGCCATTTACAGAGATAAGAGAAGAACTAAAAAATAACAAATAACAAAAAGATAATCTGTTAGAGGAAGAAAAAGAAAAATGATTATCTTCGAAAATTGTCGGGTGTACATCCGGCAATTTTTTTAAATACTTTTCCAAAATAGCTTGGACTCTCAAAACCACACATATGTGCAATTTCAGCAACATGTTTTTCAGGATATTGAATTAGAAATATACGTGCACGACTAATACGAACAGTTTGTAAATACTGCATAATTGTTTGGCGCATTGTATGTTTGAAGAGATTGCACATATATTCTTTTGATAAATTTACATAGTCTGCCAGTTCAATCAGAGAAATATCGCAGGCATAATGTTCTTCTATATAATCAATGAGCTTACGAACCAGTTCGTTTTCCGAAGCAGGAGTCGCATTGTGAATCTGTCGAATACAAGGTGCTAAATCTAAAAGCATACTGTAACAGGCTTTGGATAATTCAGTTTCTTTTTTGGCGATATCACGTTGCGAAAGATAGAGCAAATTTTCAATATGAGTAGGAAAGATATCTGAATTAGAAAAGTGATACACGCCGCTCTCTAACATATGCAATGTCTGTAATATTTCGGTACATGCATTTCCACCAAATCCAATAAGATGAACGGTCCAGTCGGAGGTAAGTCCTTTATAAGAGTGGGAAATGTGAGGATAAATCAATAATCCCTGTCCTTTGGAAATGATAGAGCGTTGCCCGTTGATGATAAATTCTCCTTGCCCTTTTACGCAGTAGAACCACTGAAAGACAGGAAACCCATGTGGTCGTTGTACTGGTTCCTGAAGGTGATTGATACCGAGAAGGTTAGGTAGAAGCGGGAGAAAGTTGTATTTATTGGAGTAGTGGAGATTGTAAAGCATAATTATAAATCCTTTGTTTGTTGAGTAGTCTGTTTTTTGATTGATTAATCAATTCATTTTTAAATAGTATACCAAAAAGAAAAGAAGTAAACAATTCATATGCTTAATATTGTTATATAAATATTACGATATTAAGATTGAGAACAAAAGATATAGTGGAATATAATAAAGACAAGAAACATGTTCGAACAGAGAAAAGCAAGAATCAGAAAAGGAGAGCAAATCATGATATCAAGAATTCAAAACGACAACGGAATCCCAACATTATATGTTCACGACAAACCATTCTTTGCACGCAGCGGAGAGATTCATAATTCAAGTTCCAGCAATCTGGATTATATGGAAGAGCATGTATGGCCGGCACTAAGAGAATTAAATATGAACTCAGTAATTGTTCCACTATATTGGGAGACAATGGAACCGCAAGAAGGAATATTTGATTTTACATTGCTAGATGGATTAATCGACCAGGCAAGAGAAGAACAGAAACATTTAATTTTCTTGTGGTTTGGGCTTTGGAAGAACGCTGAATCTATGTATGTGCCTGCTTGGATGAAACAGGATACAGATACATACTTTCATGTACGCAAGGTAAATGGAGAATCAATCAATACAATTTCACCATTTTGCGAGGCTGCGATAGAGAAAGATGCGAATGCATTTGCAAAAGTGATGGCACATATCCGCGAAATTGATGAGCAGAAATCGACAGTAATCTTTGTGCAGGTAGAAAATGAAATAGGTCTGCTTGGAACGGAACGAGATTATAGCAAAGAAGCGGAAGAAAAGTTCAAAGAAGTAGTACCAGCAGAATTGAAAGAATTATGTGCGACAGAAGGAAGTTGGAAAGAAGTGTTCGGAGCGGATGCAGAAGAGTACTTTATGGCATATTATTTTGCAAAGGCAGTAGAAAAAATTACAAAAGCAGGACAGCAAAAATATGCACTTCCATGTTATGCCAATGCATGGCTTCGCCAGTATCCATGGTATGCAGGGTCTTATCCATCAGGAGGTCCGGTCAAAGAGGTGCATCATATTTGGAAAATTGTAGCACCATCGTTATTTACGCTGGCACCGGATATTTATGTTCCGTATGTGGCAAATGTCATTGATGAATATGGATATGAAGGTAATCCACTGGTGATTCCGGAAGTGAGAAAAGATGCAGTGACTTCATCTTATTGTTTGTATGCATTTGCAAATAGCAATGCAATTTGCTATTCACCATTTGGAATTGAAGAACTGGTATTACCGCCGGAAGCAATTGACAAGCCGCCAATGGAAGTTATGATTGCTCTGAATATTGACCCATCTGCATTTGATATCACAGGAAGCAAAGATTATTTAAAACGTACTTATGAGATGGTTGAGCAGATGGAACCATTATATTTGAAATATCGTGGAACAGATAAGTTGATGAGTTATGTGAAAAAATCCGATACAGATTATGGAACATATTTTAGCTGCGAAGAATATGATATTGCGATTGCTTATGCACCGAAGGGACAGGCAAAACCACTAGCAGCAGGTGTGATTTATGAGCTCGCTCCAAATAAATTTCTGATTGGAGGAATGATGAGTACATTTACATTCCGTGCAAAGGCAGGGGAAAATAAGAAAGTTGATCTTCTTCGGTTAGAAGAAGGAGATGTAGTGAACGGCGAATGGAAGGCTGGAAGAATCCTTAATGGAGATGAAAAGATGATGCTTCAGCTTGGAGATATGCCGGGATGGAAATATGTAGAAGTATATAAATATTAAGTTGTAAGTTATAAGAAAAACTGATATGAAACAGATGAGAGAAATTCATTTGTTTTGTATCAGTTTTTTTATTATTAAGATTGAAGTTTTATAATAAACATGATAAAGTTATAAATATAAGAAATAAAATTTGATTTATATAAAATAAAGTTTTTGGAAGGAGCCGATATCATGTCATTCCAGGAAGAAAAAAGAAATAGTATTAAAAGATACTTATTAGAAAAAATCAGGAATCAAGATACTGATTATATAAAAAAGACGATGGATAATTTTCGGATATCGGTTACAACTGTAAAACGATATTTGAAAGAACTTCTGGAACAGGGAATACTGGAAGAACAGAAGCAATCGGAATGTGGTTATCGCTTGAAAACAGAAGAATATCGGTTTGCCTATGATGCTTCCGAGTTTTTAGTCGAAGATAAGATCTATTTTCAAGATATCCTCCCTTTATTGCAAAATATTTCAAAAGAGGCATCTGCCATATGGAGCTACGCATTTATGGAAATGATGAACAATGCAATTGAACATGCAAATGCAGAACATATTTCATGTTATGTTAAGAAAGATGCTTTATATACGGAAATTTCAATAACAGATGATGGAATCGGTATTTTTGAAAATATCAGGGCATACCTAGAAAAAGAATGTGGATATTCTGCGGATATTCAAGATGCAATTTTGGAATTATATAAGGGAAAATTGACAACACAAAGTGAAGCACATCCTGGCGAAGGAATCTTTTTTGTTTCCAAAGTTTTGAGAGAGTTTGCAATTTGGTCGGGACAAAGTGTGTTTACCGCAGGAAGATATACAGAAGAAAAGTTAATTCAATCGCATTTGATTTTGTATTATACTAGTCTTAAGTCAATCGGAACGATGGTTGTGATGAAGTTGGAAAATGATACAACGCATACCTTAAAGGAGGTGTTTGACATGTTTGCACCGATAGAAGAAGGATTTGTAAAAACTGTAATACCATTAAAAAAAGTGTGTCCATATGGAGAACCAATTGCACGTTCACAAGCTCGAAGAGTTGTTTACAGACTAGAACAGTTTAAGCAAGTAGAATTTGATTGCAGCAGAATTGATTTTATGGGACAGGGATTCGCCGATGAAGTGTTCCGTGTGTTTCAGAATAAATATCCAGACATTCAGTTGGAAGTCACCAATGCGAATGAAACTGTGCTGGGAATGATAAGACATGTGAAGCGGTAAGACAACAATTGGAAAAGTAATTGGAGTAAACTATGGAGAATTGGATTCAGATAGGAAATAATCAAAAGAATAAAACGGACAGATTCAGAGAGGATGAGAGAAGCTATATTGTTCAAGGATTGGTATCTGTCTGGATAACTGGAAAAGGTTTGCTGCAGACGAACTCTGACGATGTTCGTATGCGTCAGATTGTAAAGTATGTGGATGAAAATCGTCAAAATCATGTGAGCTTATCAGAACTTGCAGATGAACTGTTTACAGCGACCTCTACATTATCCAGATTATTTCAGAAGCAAACTGGAATGAAATTTGCAGAGTTTGTAAATCGGGTGCGAATCTATTTTGCAGCAGAGGATTTGATGACAACTTCGAAGGCAGTTACGAAAATTGCAGTGGATAATGGATTCTCTAATGCTTCGGTAATGAATCGTGTGTTTCGACAATATTATCAGTGCACTCCGGTAGAATATCGAGAGAAGAAAAAAGAAGAAAAAGAGTGTACTACGCCAACCAAGAAAGAAAATAGAGATAAAAGAAATGAAAACAAATCTCTCAACATGGAGAATAGTGCAATTGAAGTTAATGTGAGACGAAAGAGCAAGTTGACAAAAATTTGGAATCAGGTAGTGAATATTGGTTCGGTTTATAATTTGACACTTGCTAATTTGCAATATCATACAATTTATCTTACAGAAACGTTGGGATTTTCATATGTACGGATATGGAACGTTTTTTCTAAGAAGATGATGATTACAGATGGAAAAACGCAAGGAAACTATAATTATGATATGATTGATCTGGCATTAGATTTTTTAGTGTCTCATCATATAAAACCATTTGTAGATTTGGGAAGAAGACCAGATACAGCATTATCATCTATGGGAAATACATTATATTTCGAAGAAGAATGTATTGTATTTCAATCAAAAGATATCTGGATAGCAATGTTGAAAGATTTTATTCACCATATAATAAAGCGATATGGAAAAGAAGAGGTAGTACAATGGAAATTTGAATTATCCAGTGATATTGTGCATTTTGTAAGAAATCAATATTATATCGATAAGGAGTATGACTATAAAGAATGCTATAGATCTTCCTATCAGGTTATAAAAAAGGCATTGCCAGATGCCTGCGTAGGAGGACCTTCTGATGTAACAAATGATGTAAAATTTTTGCATGAATATTTACAATATAGTAAAGAAAATAATTGCTTGCCAGAATTTATTTCTATTCTTTTGTTTCCATATGATTCTTCGAGGAAGGATGGAAAAGTAAATTATTATCGTACACAGTCAGAAAATTATGAGTATGAAAAATTACAGTCTATTCATCAAATTATGGAAGAAGGAGAGGTCGATATCCCTCTTTATGTGGTTGAATGGAACAGTTCTATTTCAAATCGTAATTTTTTGAATGATTCTTGCTTTCGGGCTTCCTATATAACAAAGAAGATTATTGAAATACTTTCAATGGCAGATATGGTATGTCTTTGGATGGGCTCTGATTGGGTAAGTAATTATTTTGATACGAAACGAATTGCAAATGGCGGAAGTGGTTTGATCACAAAGGATACAATTCGAAAACCGGTGTATTTTGCATTGCAGTTTTTGAACCAATTAGGAGAAGAACTGCTATTACATAATGAAGAATTAATTGTTACAAAAGAGATAGGAAAAGATGTTTATCATATCATTGGTTTTTATTATCAAAAATATGAAGATACTTATGTTGTTGCAAATGACCCCATTGATTCGCCGGAGAAAGTAGAGAAAATATTTTTGACAAATCAGGAATGTAATATTGATTTGGTTTTGAAAAATGTAGCTGATGGCAATTATACAATCACATCAAATCGTATTTGCAGAGAAAAAGGAAGTATTCTGGATGAATGGAAGAAATTTCAATACGAAGAAACCCTTACAAATGAGGATATTAAATATTTGAGAGAGATTACACAACCGGAGCGACGGATGGAAGGAGTAATGTCAGTGGAAGGGACGGTTCAAATCAGAATGACACTGAGGGGTCAGGAGATTATATTGTTGCATGTATCAAAAGATGATGCATGCTAGGTATAGTTTTCATAATAGAAGATATTTATGTCAAAGTTGAGATAGAACTGGAAAAATTAATAAATCATAATAGAGTTAGGCATGATACGCAATAAATGATAACAAAATGTTGCGCGTTATGCCTGCTTTTTCATGTAGAATGCAAAAATAGGAAAATATTTGGAAATTAAAGGAAAGAAAAATGTTAAAAAAGGAGATAAAATAAACTCAACGAAAACAAAACGGAAAAGATGACAAGGAGGAAGAAAAAATGTATCAGTATGATAGAAAAGGACCAAAGCGCGGTGTTGCACTGTATAGTTATTCAGCAGAATTTGGTCTTACAAAATCATTGGAAGAATGTTTTGAAGATTTACACGACATGGGAGCTCATGGAATTGAGATTCTGGCAAATACGCATATTGAGAATTATCCAAACCCGACAGATGAATGGGTAGAAAAATGGTTCCGCCTGTGCGATAAATATGAGATTGTTCCAGTTGAGTATGGCAATTGGATTGATTCACATGTTCTGGGATATCGAGACCTGACAACAGAAGAATCTTATGAGATGTTGGCAAGAGATATCCGTCTGGCGCATCGTCTGGGATTTACTGTAATGAGAACAAAGATGCCTGTAATAAATGATACATTAGAGCCAGTAAAGAATTGGCGCGAAATCATTAAGATGGCATTACCACTTGCGGAAGAACTCGGGATTAAGATGTGTCCGGAAATTCATATACCATCAAATTTGAAGGGAAAGATGGTAACAGAGTATGTCGATTTTATCAAAGAAACAGGTACAAAGAATTTTGGATTGAACATAGATTTTAGTGTTTTCCGTACAGAATTTTCAGAAGGAGAATATCGTGATCCAAACTATACTCCAAACGTACCAGAAGATTTGATTCCATTACTGCCATATATTTACTGTTGTCATGCAAAATTTATCAATATGAGTGATGAGTTTGAAGAGACAACGATTCCTTATAAAGAAATTATTGAATTGCTTAAAAAACAAAATTGGGACGGATATCTCTTAAGCGAATATGAAGGTGCAGATAAATATGAACCTGGATACGAAGTGGGACAAACGCTTAGAAAACATCATATTATGATGAAAAATTATATTGGTGATTAAGGAGGATTCGAAAATGGAAAGAGAAGTAATACAGTCTGTAGGATTTCGTAATATTAAAAAAGATGGAGATACAATAGGATTTCAGTTCAAGATCAGACTTCCATATTATAGAGGAATCTTCTTGAGCCAGATTCGACCAGGTACATTGTTTGTAGATGGAGAGAAATTTGAAAAAGAGGATATTATCTGGAACATTCATGGGGAAGATTATACTTATGAAGAGATGAAATCAAATTTTCAGACACACTGGGATGTGACAACACCGGCGGTACTGAAAGTTAAAAAAGAAGGTGGACTTGCACAAGGATTCCATGATTTGAAATATGGATTCTGTTTTACATCATCTTATATGCCTCCAATTATGCAGGATACTTTAAATCCGGACGAAGAAGCATTTATCTTCCTGCCGGAGTTTGGACATCATGTGAATGAAAGACGATTGTTGATTGTATAAATGCAATTAAAATAAAGAAGAAATAGTAAATAATTGTCGGGAAGATGGTTGTTTGCTATTTCTTTTTTTATAGCAAAAGTTATAATAAGGATAGATGAGAGTAAAATCGGAGGAAGAACTTTATGAAAATTACAGCATTAATAGATGAATTTCAAGAAATAGAAATCGACAGGACGCAATTATTTCAAAAGATAAAAAGTAAAACAAATGCAGATGCACTTATAGTTGTAACAAGCGGAAATTTTACACAGAAAGGTCTTTCTGCATCTGTCGATAAATATAAAAAAGCGGATATACTCAAAAAACAAGGGGCGGATCTTGTATTAGAACTGCCGGTATATTGTACGTTGACAACATTTGATACATTTGCGTTTGCAGCAGTATCGATGCTCGAAAAATTGAATTGCGTGGACGAACTTGCAATTTTGTGTGAAGAAGCCGATGAAAAATTGTTGAAAGACATGATTCAGTTCTTATTTATTGAACCTAGAGAATATCAGCAGAAAATAAAACTGTGTATGGAAAACGGAAAGAATTTTGCAACTGCATGTGCAGAAGTGACCGAAGAATTTATACCGGGAGCAAAAGCTATATTGGAAAAACAGCAGAATATCCATGCGATTGAATATGCAAAAGCAATGAAGCGGATGTACAGCAATATGAAGATTCGTTTTGTGAATATGAATGAATTTATTGAACGTCAAGACAAAATAAAAGAAACATCGGATAAGTACGCAAAAGGAGCAGATGTGATAACAGGATTTGAAGCTCGGTTAGGAGAACAGCTGATGCAAATGTTAGCATTACATACAGAGGAACAGAATACAAAGTATCTGAATGAAATCTCGGGCGGTTATGGACCGATGACAAAACAGATTTTAAAAGTTTACAACAAGTGCAACATTCAAAATGGAAATTTGTTCTTTGAACAGCTTGCAAATTTAATATCAAATCAGAACTATTCAACAGAAGAATTAAGAAGATACCTATTGAAAGTTCTCATTGGTGTACGTCATGTTGAAATATCTATTTGTGGGATTTATAGTTATGCGTTATATGTGCGGGCTTTGGATAATAATGCAGAAAAGGATATTTACAAGAGGATAAAAGAATATTCCTGGATTCCGGTTTTGTTAGAAAGTAGTGAAGCGGAAGCAAGGAAAAATCTGAAATTGCCTCAGATGGATGATTCCAGACGGATGCTGCTGGAATTGGATTGGAAGGCACAGGAGTTGTATGGTATAATGAGTGGAAAGTAAAAGAATAACCCATATCACTTTACTCAGTCTGTTAGTATAGTTGAATTGTGAATAGCGATTGCTAACGGATAGGAAGGAGATGATGGAAGAACTTTTAAACGATAGAAACATTGTCGTGAATTTTGATGAACAAATTGTATTTGATCAATTAGAACAGAATAAAAATACAATTTGGAGTCTTATGTTGGCAAGCGGATATTTAAAAATTCAGGAAATCGAATATAGGGGAATGCTGCTGACACCATTTAGTAGTTTTGATGCAGGAAAATATCCGTCAGGAAAGACACAACCGGAGAGGTTTTATCATGATTTTGTTCTTGGTCTGTTGGTTGATTTGAAAGAACGGTATGAGGTGAAATCAAATCGAGAAAGTGATATGGATATGAAGAAGTTTCTAAATGGATATTTCAATTCTTCTTAAGTGGAAAAGGGAAGAGGTAAATGATATCTTCAAACCAGAAAAAATAAAGGACAAAAAAATGTATATATTTTTTGTCCTTGTATTATTTTTGAAGTTAAAATAAGACTGAAAATAATATGAAAATGGATAGATAAAGAAAAGTTTTTTCTGGATAAAGTGATATAATTAAATCATAATCAAATAAAAAGAAGGGAGAAATCACTATGAAAAAGAAAATTTTAGCCACTCTTCTTGCTGGTGTTATGGTTCTTAGCCTTGCAGCATGTGGAGGTAATGAGTCAAAAAAGGACGGTAGTGATACAGCAAAATCAGATGAAGGAGCTACACATATTTATGTGTTAACTGCAGCAGAAGATCACGGATGGACAGGTTCTGTTGCAACATTTGCAAAAGAGAAAGTAGAAGAAGTGAACAAAGATGGAAAATATTCCGCAGAAGTAATTACTTCTTCTGATGCAGCTGAACAGATTAATAAAATCGAAGATATCGTAGCAAGTGGAGAGGAAGATATCGCAGTAGTTGTACAGCCTATGGATGATACAGTCCAGTCTGCAATTCAGCAGTTAGTAGATGCAGATATTCCATTCGTAGAATTTGACCGTATCATTGATGCAGTGGCTCCAAGCGCTGTTTCAAATGTAAAAGGTGATAATCAGGGAATTGGTGCCGGTGCGGCAGCATACTTTGTAGAAAACGGAATGAAACCGGGAGACAAAGTATATGTTTATGAAGGTGACACATCTTCTGTTACGACATTGCGTGACAGCGGATTCACAGATTATCTTACAGGAGAACTTGAATTCGGTGGAAAGTCAATCGCAGATGATGCAAAATGGACAGAGGATGACCTCAAATCAATCACATACTCAGGTGCTATGAACTGGAGCCGTTCTGATACAAAAGAATCATTTGAGTCTCTGATGGGAGATGCTTCCAATGCTGATATCAAATGGATTTACGCTCAGGATGATGAGTTGACAATGGGTATTTTAGAAGCTCTCAACGGAGGCGGAATCAGTGATTCAACAAAGGACGCTTTCTATGCAAATAAACCAGTTATCACAGGATGTGGTGGATTAGATGAGCTTTATGAAGTACTTCGTGGAAATTCATATCAGGATATTGCAGGAAAACTTGGTGGAATCATGTCAGTTACATATAGCCCGGCTATGATCCAGACAGCAATTCAGGATATGGTTGATCATCTTGATGGTAAAGACGTAGAACAGGATCACGTAATCGAGTGTGAAGATGTTACATCTGACAACGTTGCAGATTATCCTTCATTCTAAATCTTAAAGATAGAAGTTATAGAGAAACTTGATACGGGAGTCTGCTTGCAGACTTCCGTAATTTATTATGAACACTTAGCGAGGTTTTGTCGAACCTAGTGACGCTGGTGTTACCTAAGAACGTTTTGTTTATATATGAGCATCTAAATTTATTTACTTGTGAGTCAAAAATGATATAATAAAAGATAGATGTTGATCTGTCAGCAAAACGACAGAATAGAGAGAAAAACGAGGAGGAACCGTGCATGAAACGATTGGAAATGAGTGGAATATATAAAGCATTTAATGATATTCCGGTGTTGAAAGATGTGCATCTGACAGTGGAAGCAGGAGAAGTACATGCACTGCTTGGTGAGAATGGTGCCGGAAAATCAACTTTGATGAATGTATTGACCGGAGTATATCGTAGAGATGCAGGACAGATTTTGTTTGATGGGGCAGAACTGAACAATACATCGGTCAAACAGACAGAGCAGCAGGGAATTGCATTTGTTCATCAGGAACTGAATCTGTTCAATGATCTGCTGGTTTATGAAAATATATTCCTGGGTAAGGAATATACAAATAAGTTTGGAAAATTGGATAAAAAACGAATGAAAGATGAGGCAAAGAAATTATTTGCCGAGCTGGAAGTAGAGATTGACCCGGATGAGAAAGTAGAAGAACTGACGCCGAGCCAGAAACAGTTGCTTGAGATATCAAAGGCATTATTTTTTAATGCAAAGTTATTGATCTTAGATGAGCCGACAACATCTCTGAATAACCAGGAAATCGATCATTTATTCCGTATTATCCGCAGATTAAAGGAAAAAGGAACATCATTTATTTTCATTTCCCACAAGATGCCGGAGATTTTTGAAATTGCAGATCGCTATACAGTACTGATGAATGGAACATTTATCGGGGAAGGCAATATTGCAGATACCAATCCGGAAGCAATCACAAAGATGATGGTAGGTTCCAATTACAATGCAGAGGAAAATTATCAGACGCGTGCATGTGGAGATACCATCTTAGAGATCAAGAATTTTACAGGTCATGGATTTAAAAATGTAAATCTGGATGTGAAAAAGGGCGAGATCGTTGGAATGACAGGACTGCAGGGATCCGGAAGCAGTGAATTGTTACAGGGAATCTTCGGTGTGACTCGTGCAAAAGCAGGTACGATTCAAGTTAATGGAGAAAATGTTCCGCTACATTCGATACATAAAGCGATGAAACATAAAATCGCGATGCTTCCTGCCAACAGAAAAGAAAATTCAGTGATCGCGGATATGAGTTTACTGGAAAATATGTATCTGGCAGAACATACATTGTCAGCAAAACAATTCCAGATTTCAAAGAAAAAAGAAGAGGACAAATTTGCAAAATACAAAAAATTGTTGAATGTAAAGGCACAGAACAGTGCAGATCCAATCACTTCTTTGAGTGGAGGAAATCAGCAGAAAGTATTTCTGGCAAGATGGCTGAACACAGAGGCAGAGATTCTCTTACTTGATAACCCGACACAAGGAATTGATGTAGGGGCGAAAGCAGAGATATATAAATTGATTTTGGAGCTTGCAGAATCGGGAAAAACTATTTTAATTAATACATTAGAGATTCCTGAATTACAAAAAGTTGCGGATAGATGTGCAATTTTTTACGATGGAGAACTTGTGAAAATGTTAAAGCATGAAGAAATCAATGAAGAAACTGTTATGATGTACTCTACAAATGCAGTAAATACAGGAGAGGAGCGATAAAGATGAAAACAAAAAAATCAATGTTGGGGAAAATATGGTCCCGCTATAATTATGTATTTGTATTTTTAGTAATCTTTTTAGTATATGCGTTATCGAGCAATGGATTGACATGGAACGGGGTGATGAATATATTTCGTCATTCTGCTGTAGTTGGAATCATTGCACTTGGGATGGGTCTTGTATGCCTGACTGGTGAAATCGATCTGTCAGTAGGTTCAATGCTGGCAATGGTCAGTGGATTTGCAGTTGTCATCTTTAATATGACGGATAATATTTTTATAACATTATTATTTACAATTGTATTTGGCGCAATATGTGGATTAATTAATGGTGTATTAGTCGGTGCAGTAGAAATGCCAGCGTTTATTGTGACACTTGCGACAATGTTAATTTATCGTTCCATAGCACAGTATGCATGCCAGCATATTTCAAAAGAATTATGCGGAGGTGGAAGTTCTGTTTATCGTATGACATCCAGTCACACTTCGTATCAGGCATTGTATCAGTTTGGAAATGGAAAATTCCTTACAATTCCGGTGGTAGGACTTATTTTGCTGATTATGACAGCACTGATTGTGTACATTTCTACGAGTACAAAATTTGGTAAAAAGGTATATGCAATTGGAAGTAACGAAAAAGGTGCCAAAATGTCAGGTATCAATGTCAGTGAAATGAAAGTGGTTGTATTTGTTCTAGCTGGTGTCATGACAGGTATTGCAGCATTTTTGTGGATTGCAATGAACGGATCTTCCGACCCGGCAACGACAGGAAAAAGTTATGAAATGTATGCAATCGCAGCAGTGGTACTCGGTGGAATCAGTATGTCAGGCGGAAAAGGAAGATGTCTTGGCATTTTGTTCGGAGCTATGTCTTATACAATCATAGATAAAATAATTGTGGCCTTGAAGATGGATTCACTAATTAATGATGCGATTAAAGGAACGATTTTGATTATCGTAATCTTGATTCAGCTCGCAGGACCGAAGGTAAAAGAGCTTGTAACAAGCAGACGAGTTGGAGAACGATGACAGAGGTTAGAAGAAAATTGGGAGAGTTATACGGGGGAACATCCGTATGTGAAACTATTTAAATAATCGTAAATGAAATATATAATTGAACATGTTGTTGTAAAGTGCTGTTTTCAGAAATGAAAGCAGCATTTTATAAATTGGGGGAATATAGATGATTGAGTTGCTATTTAATTCACTGGGTGGCAATACGTTCCTTACAAAAAATTAATATAAGAATTCTTGCTCAGATTCCATGAGCGGGAGACGCATAAGAGCGTAAATTTTTGCTAAAAACAAATAAATTTGAACTCAAACTTACTGCTACGCAGCTTCAAACATGTTCGTTCAAATTCATTAACGTAAAAATTTACGCTCTAAGTGTCTCCAACGCTCACTCCATATTCGCACGAATTTCTTATATTAATTTTTTGTAAGTAATGTATTGGCTCAAGTTGTGAAGTAAATAGAAGTCAAAAGATGTTGGGGAAGATATCTGAGATAGTGGATTTTAGGAAATTGAAGATGCAAAATTTGTGAAGGAAGCATCCTCAAATATTAGAACAGACAAGATGTAGATGCAATTGTACATGATAGGCAGGCTTAAAAGTATCTGCAAGTTTAAAGAAAAGCAAGTTGCAGATACAACAGCTGCCAAAAGAGCATCTGCAACAGCGAATATTAAGCCAGCACAGATACAACGGTTGCTACAAAAGCATCTGTACAAGCAAATAACCTCGTGATATAGATACATCAGATACCAGAAAAGTAAATCACTTCATCCCTTTACCTATTTCAATCACGGTATACCTCCAAGAAAGGAAAGACTATGCAATCCAGCGAAGTGGAGTCGGGCTTGCCCGACGAAGCTGAGCAGGAGTGCATAGTCTTTTTCTTGCTTGGAAGTTATCGCGAACTAAATAGCAAACCCGCAGTTGCCGTAATCCTTAAAACATGGTAGGATGTTAAAGGTATATTTGATAAAAGACATCATATAGAGAAGGAATTATAAAGATGGAAATTACAGTACAAGAGTTAAGAAATCTGAATCAAAACAGTTATCAGATTATTGATATGCGGGATGAGACTGAGATATCGCACGGGAGTATTCCGAATGCGGTTCATATGTCGGCAGAAGAGATAGAAAAAGTGATAGAGAATCAGACAGAAGGAGTATTCTCAAGAGAAAAAAAACTTGTAATATGCTGTGCGAGAGGACGTGTTAGTGTCGATGTAGCAGAAGCATTGTGTGAATCTGGATATGATGCGGTAAGTCTTCAAGGAGGTTACATTGCATGGTTGCTCGATACGATGAAGCAGCAGGAGGCAGACGACATCTGTGCAGATGTGGAGCAGAGTATCCGGAAGAAATTTCATAAACCAATCTGGAGCAAATTCACAAAAGCAATCAATCAGTACGAATTGGTAAAAGAGGGCGATCGAATCGCAGTTTGCATTTCTGGTGGTAAGGATTCCATGCTAATGGCAAAGTTGTTTCAGGAATTGAAGAGACATAATAAGTTTCAGTTTGATGTAAAATTTCTTGTTATGGATCCGGGATATAGCCCTGCAAACAGACAGGTTATCGAGGAAAACGCAAGAAAGCTGAAAGTGCCGATCACGGTGTTTGAGTCAGATATTTTTGATTCTGTATACAATATAGAAAAATCACCATGTTATTTGTGTGCGCGAATGAGAAGAGGACATTTGTACAGTTATGCAAAAGAATTAGGATGCAATAAAATTGCTCTGGGTCATCATTATGACGATGTTATTGAGACGATTTTGATGGGAATGCTGTACGGAGCACAGGTTCAGACGATGATGCCGAAGCTTCACAGTACAAATTTTGAAGGAATGGAATTGATCCGTCCATTATATCTGGTTCGAGAGGATAGTATTAAAGCGTGGAGAGATTACAATAATTTGCATTTTATTCAGTGCGCCTGCAAATTTACGGATACATGCACAACATGTAATAACGAAGAAAATCAGTCAAAAAGAATGGAAATCAAGGCACTTATCCAGGAATTGAAAAAGACAAACAAATATGTTGAAGGAAATATTTTTAAGAGTGTCGAGAATGTGAATTTAAGTACAATTGTGGCATATAAAGAGCATGGCGTGAAGCATCATTTCTTAGATACATATGATGAAGAGTAGAATAAAAGGTAAATAATCAAAGAGTCGTAAAAAAGAGACGTAACCGTTATTGAAAACGGATATGCGTCTCTTTTTTTTATAAATATGAAGGGTTAGATTTGGTTTAAAAAATTAATATTGTGTTAAAAAAGTTATTTAAGCTTTTGGCATCTCCCAGGCATTATGGTCTGTATGAAGAAGCATGTGTGATTTGTGAGATAATGGTTTCTCCATATAGTCAGCATACAGCTTCAATACATCCGGATTCTCATGAGAGAAACGAAGTGGTGCATTGGCATCCAGGAAGTAGAGATTTTCACCACGTTCATGAGCAAGTTCTTCTCCGTCATGGATTGGCTGACCGCCACCTCCAACGCATCCGCCAGGACAGGCCATAACTTCTACGAAGTCATAGTGTACTTCACCGTGTTCGATTGCTTCGAGTAATTTACGTGTATTACCGAGTCCGCTGACAACAGCAGCTTTTACAGTTGCACTGCCAAGCTGTATTTCAGCCTCTATAACACCTGTTTCAAAAGATGGGCTTCGTACAATTTTAAATGCATCCGGCTCTGGGTTTTTGCCTGTTACAAGATAGTGGGCAGAACGAAGAGCTGCCTCCATAACACCTCCGGTTGCACCGAAGATTACACCGGCACCGCTTCCTTCTTTCATAAGTGGGTCGCATTCACGGTCTACTAATGTAGAAGGTGAAATGTGTGAAGAGCGAATCATACGTGTAAGTTCGCGGGTTGTAAGAACCGCATCAATATCATTTCCGGCATATTCTTTATAGAACAGTTCCATGTTTCGTTCGCCTTTTTTAGCAACGCAAGGCATGATGGAAAGTGTGTAAATATTTTCTGGTTTTACGCCAATTGATTCAGCAAAATAAGTTTTCATGACTGCACCAAACATCTGCTGTGGAGATTTTGCAGTTGATAACTGTGGAACCAGATGAGGGTATTGCGATTTGATAAATCGAACCCATCCAGGGCAGCAGGATGTAAACATTGGACGTAATTTTAATTCGCCTTTTGTAAATCTCTGCAGGAATTCATTTCCTTCTTCCATGATGGTCAGGTCAGCAGAGAATGTTGTATCAAATACATAATCTACACCAAGACGTTTGAGGGAATCCATGATTTTGCCTACAGTTGCCTCTTCACGAGATAATCCGAGAGCTTCACCCCATGCGGCACGTACAGCAGGAGCAACCTGTGCAACAACTACCTTATTTGGATCGGCAATGGCACGGAATACTTTTTCTGTATCGTCTCTTTCATGAAGTGCACCAACAGGGCAATGGGTAATGCACTGTCCACAAAGTGAACAAGATACATCAGAAATCTTTTTGTTTCCTCTTACGTTTACGGTTGTTCTAGAACCGGTACTTGTCACATCCCAGATATGCAAATCCTGAATTTTATCACAAATCTGGATGCAGCGCATACATTTAATACATTTTTTGGAATCGCGGATAAAAGGAAAATCCTTATCCCATGGAAAATCTTCCAGTCTTTGTTTATATGGAATATCAAGTATATTCAAATCATTTGCGATTTTCTGTAATGTACAGTTTCCACTTCTGACACAAGTTGCACACTGGCAGTCATGCTGAGATAAGATAAGCTGTACCGTTTTTTTGCGGGCATCACGAACCTTAGGACTGTTTGTGTAAATAACCATGCCTTCTATCGCAACGTTATTGCAGGAGGTCATAAGACGATCCATCCCTTCACGTTCGACAACGCAGACACGACAGGCTGCGATATCGTTAATGCCTTTTAAATAGCAAAGTTTTGGAATCTGGATGCCGATGGATGCAGCCGCTTCCATAATGGTTGTACCTTCCGGTACGGAGATTTTTTGATTATCAATCGTAATATTTACCATAATGTTTCTCGACCTCCTTTGAAGCTTCCATAACCGAAGTGATCACAGCGCAGACAACGTTCGGCTTCTTGATCTGCCTCGGCTTTGGACATGCAATTTTCAACACCATCAAAGTCGCAGACGCGTTCACCTGCTTCGCGTTCCGTTAAGTTTACTCTTCCGCAAGGTTTACGATCGGAAAGTTCTGGTTCTGGAATCTCAACATCACAGCTGATGATATGATGATATCCAAGATATTCATCAATGTTTGCTGCGACTACTTTAGCAGCTGCAATTGCCTTGATTACAGTTGCAGGACCGGATGCACAGTCTCCACCGGCAAATACGCCAGGAATATTATCAAATCCACCGGATGTTGCAGTCTGGATTTTACCGCGCTGAACAGGTACACCGGCTTCTTCAAAATGCTGAAATTCGATATCTTGTCCGATGGCAACGATCAGTGTCTGACAAGGAATAAATACGTCTTCTTCTCCTGTCGGTCGTACACTTGCGCGTCCGTCTTTGATCTTGCTGATCATTTGCGGAGTAACATAAATACCGGTTACATGATTATTGTCATCTACCTGAATTTTGGATGGAGCCATCAAAGTCTGTACCTCAATTCCTTCAGCGATAGCCCCTTCAATTTCAGCTGCAAGAGCTGTCATATCAGCTGTACGACGACGATATACAATACTTACCTTTTTGGCACCGAGACGTTTTGCAGTGCGGACTGCGTCCATAGATACATTACCGCCACCGATAACAGCAACTTCCTGTCCCTCAAGATTTGCAGGTGTTCCTTCGCCGACATCACGGAGAAAACGAACTGCGGAGAGGACACCGTCTGCATTCTCACCTTCGATACCAAGTTTTTTATCTGTACTAGCTCCGATTGCAATCAGGACAGCGTCATAATCTTCACGAAGACTTTGAATAGTCATATCTTTACCGATTCGTTTACCATATTCAACTTCGACACCTGTTTTTAAGATTGCATTAATATCATCATCCAGACGGTCTTTAGGAAGACGATAATTAGGGATACCATAGCGAAGCATACCACCTAATTTTGGAAGCATCTCAAATACATGTGTCTGATGACCCATTAACTGCAGAAAATATGCAGCACTTAGTCCGACTGGACCCCCTCCTACAACAGCAATTCGTTTACCTGTAGATGGTGAACAGACCGGAGGTGGAACTTCGCCGGCAAAATCAGCTGCTACACGTTTGAGACCGCGGATATTGACAGCATCGTCAACAATATTACGGCGGCAACGTGCTTCACAAGGATGCTCGCAGATAAAACCGCAGGTTGTAGGGAATGGGTTATCCTTTCTGATTAAGCGGATAGCATCTGCGTAACGACCTGCTTTTACAAGTGCGATATAACCAGGAATGTCAACATGTGCAGGACAAAGCGATACACAAGGAACCGGCTGAGTATACTGGCATGTACATCTTCCCTGACGAATATGCTCTTCATAATCTTCACGACAGCCTAATAAACTTTTGTAGACCATATGAGCAGCTTCGTATCCAATCGGACAGTCAGCACTTTCCATAATAGAAGTAGCAAGCTCCATCATTTCATCTAATGTCTGCATGGTAGCTTCGCCATTTAAAACATCTGTCAAGAGGTTTTTTAATTGCCAGAGACCGACACGGCAAGGGACACATTTTCCACAGGATTGTGTGTGACACATTTCAAGAAAGGCACGAGTCATATCTACAGGACAAAGTCCCGGAGGGCTGGATTCGATTCGACGTTCCAGATCACGATAGAGTCCTTCAACAACGACCTGAGCCCGGATAGGGGTAGGGATTTCTAATCTACTCATATCAAATTCTCCTTTTCATAAATAAATTACAAACGTATATACGCATAATATGTAACACGTAAACTTGATTAAGTTTATTTTATGCGATAAACTAAAAAAAAGCAAGAAAAATGCACAAAAATTTAAAAAATAGTTTGTTAAAATTATGCAATATAACGATAAAAATTTAACGTTGCGTTTTTCACAAGGTCAGTTTATACGAACTTAAAAGAGAGAGGAAAAAGGAATTGTCTTTTATGGTAAATGCTTTATAATAGGAAACAACATAAGTGATAACATGAAGGGAGTAGCAGATGGAAGAATATGTTTTAAGTTGTTGTTCTACGGCAGATATGCCAAAAGAATTTTTTGAAGAACGAAAGATATCATATGTTTGTTTTCATTATTTTATGGATGGAGTAGAGTATCCAGATGATCTTGGACAGTCTATGTCATTTCAGCAGTTTTATAAAAAGATGCAGGAGGGTGCTAATACCAAGACATCACAGATCAACGTAGGTGAGTTTGTTGAATATTTCCGATCATTTCTTGAAGATGGAAAAGATATTTTACATGTGACATTGTCATCAGGAATTTCAGGAGTTTTGAATTCAGCACGCACAGCGAAAGAGATGCTGGAAGAAGAATATCCGGACCGAAAGATCTATATTATTGATTCGCTTGCAGCATCTTCCGGATATGGACTTTTGATGGATAAACTGGCAGATTTGCGAGATGAAGGAAAATCCATTGATGAGGTTGCTTCATGGGCTGAAGAACATAAGCTGGAAGTACATCATTGGTTTTTCACAACAGACCTTACATTTTTTATTAAAGGGGGAAGAATATCTAAGATTTCGGGATGGTTTGGAACAGCGTTAGATATTTGTCCACTATTAAATGTAAGCAATGAGGGAAAATTAATTCCAAGATTTAAGATACGTGGAAAGAAAAAAGTCAGCAAAGAAATAGTGAAGAAGATGGAGCAATTTGCCGTTAATGGTTTAGAATATGCAGACAAATGCTTTATGTCCCAGTCAGCATGTTATGAAGATGCAAGAAAAGTTGCAGATATGATAGAAGAGCGTTTTCCGAATCTGAAAGGAAATGTTATGATCAATGACATTGGGACCACGATTGGAAGTCATACAGGCCCTGGAACTGTTGCATTGTTTTTCTGGGGAACAAAACGAGAAAATTAAGAGAGAAGTGTAGAGAAATGAAACATTCGAAACAAATGTCGGAATCCATTCGACTGGGAATTGTGCTTGCAGTAGCAGGAGGATTTATGGATGCATATTCCTATATGTGCAGGGACGGGGTATTTGCAAATGCACAGACAGGAAATATGCTTTTACTTGGAATTCATTTATCACAGAAAGAATGGGGAGTGGCGGCACATTATTTCTTCCCGGTGATAGCATTTGCAATCGGAATTGCGCTGGCTGAAGTGATTCGTTATAAGAGTAATGAAGAAGGTTTGTTTCACTGGAGGCAATTTTCTGTATTAGTGGAAGCTATTGTACTTATGGGTGTAAGCTTTATTTCACAAGATATGAATACGCTGGCGAACAGTCTTACATCTTTTGCATGCGGAATTCAAGTAGAAAGTTTTCGTAAGATTCATGGAAATGGGATCGCGACAACCATGTGTATTGGAAATTTGCGAAGTGCAACGCAGAATCTGACGGATTTTTTAAGAACAAAAAAAAGCAGTTGTTTGCAAAAAAGTCTTTTGTATTATGGCGTGATTTTATGCTTTGTGATGGGTGCTATCATTGGAAATAAGTTCGTAAACCTAATGAAAGAAAGAGCTATTTTGATTTGTTCAGCTATTTTATTTGTTGCATTTATCATGATGTTTGTAGATCGCGAAAAACAGGAGCATGAAAAAATGTAGTTAAATGATAGCAAAGTTATTGGTTGACGAAAATATAACAAATTAGGTAAAATATAATTCAAGTCGAGCAGCCGCGAGACTTGGCGCGTGATTCTGGTCAGCGTAAGCTGACACATTCTTTACAGAATCACTGCGCATCCTCGCGGAGCGTTTATCTCAGTCGGAGATTGGACTCCCACTGAGACAAATTTGCTGTTACTCACCACCTGAAAGAGGTGGGAGTCTTCTCGACTGAGATAAAAATAAGAAAGAAAACTGAAAGAGATTCAGCGAGGTAAAGGCATGAAAAAATATGGATTTGGTGTAGATGTAGGGGGAACTACTTGCAAAATTGGTCTGTTTGATATGAGCGGTGTGATTCTTGAAAAATGGGAGATTAAAACAAATACAGAGAATAACGGAGCATCTATTTTGGATGATGTTGCAGCATCTGTACTTGGTAAGATGGAAGAAAAGAATATTGATAAAGAAGATGTTCAGGGAATCGGACTTGGCGTGCCTGGACCGGTTGACAATGAAGGTGTAGTACATAAATGTGTAAATCTTGGCTGGGATGTTGTAAATGTTGAGAAAGAACTGGAAGAGAAGACAGGGCTTCTTGTCAAGGCAGGAAATGATGCGAATGTAGCTGCGCTCGGTGAGATGTGGCAAGGTGGCGGAAAAGGATATCAGAATGTTGTTATGGTCACACTTGGAACAGGTGTTGGCGGCGGAATCATCGTCGACGGTAAAATAATTGCAGGAGCTAATGGAGCCGGAGGAGAGCTTGGCCATATCCATATGGATGATGAGGAAACAGAATGCTGTGGTTGTGGAAGAAAAGGTTGTCTGGAACAGTATGCATCTGCTACAGGAATTGTACGTATGGCAAAGAAGAAGCTTCAGACTGAAACAAGAACAACAAAATTGACAGCTTTTGATCCATTAACAGCAAAAGATATTTTTGATGTAGCAAAAGAAGGAGATGAAGTAGCGTTAGAGCTGGTAGACAAGCTTTGTACAGTGCTTGGAACTGCTTTGGCAAATGTAGCCGGTGTAGTAGACCCAGAGGTTTTTGTAATCGGCGGAGGTGTTTCAAGAGCGGGAGACATTCTTATTGAAGGAATCCAGAAAAAATATTCTGAAATAGTATTCCAGGCATGTCGTGAGACAAAAGTGACACTTGCAACACTTGGAAATGATGCAGGTATGTATGGATGTGTTAAATTATTATTCTAAAATTATAAAGAATTTTAAATGATATAAAATAATAAAAAATGGTAGATAACACTTCAAAAAGTGTTGCCTACCATTTTTTATCTCAGTCGAGAAGACTCCCACCTCTTCAGGTGGTGAGTAATAGCAAATTAGTCTCGGTGGGAGTCCAATCTCCGACTGAGATAAACGCTCCGCGAGGATGCGCAGTGATTCTGATAGGAATATGTCAGCTTTGCTGACCAGAATCACGCGCCAAGTCTCACGGACGTTCGACTTGATTGTATCAGTCAAAGCAAGTATCAATTATGGCAGAGATTACAATAACTGAATGCCATGTTCTCTTGCACATTGAAGGACTTCTTCAGGCCAGATAGAAGACTGGACTTCACCGATATGTGCTTTTCTTAAGTAATACATACAAATACGTGACTGCCCGATACCGCCACCGACAGTGTAAGGAAGTTCTTTGTTAAGAAGAGATTTCTGGAATGGAAGGTTGGCGCGTTCCTCACAATCAGCAAGCTTAAGCTGGCGGGCAAGTGAATCTTCATCAACACGAATTCCCATAGAAGAAAGCTCTAATGCAATATCCAAAACAGGATAATAAACAATGATGTCACCATTTAAATCCCAGTCATCATAGTCAGGAGCACGTCCATCGTGTTTTTCTCCTGAAGCAAGTTCTTTACCAATCTGAGAGATAAATACCGCTTTTTTTGCTTTTGCGATCAGATATTCACGTTGTTTTGGTGTTTTGTCAGGATACATATCTTCTAATTCCTGAGAAGTTACAAAGAAAATATCATCAGGCAATAATGGCTCAATGTAATTATAACGTCTGGAAATATAGTTTTCGGTTTCTTTTAATGCACTGAATACTTTTCTTACTGTATATTCTAAAGTTTCTGTATTGCGTTCTTCTTTGGAAATGACTTTTTCCCAATCCCATTGATCGACATAAATAGAATGAATATTATCAGTATCCTCATCACGACGAATGGCACTCATGTCAGTGTAGAGTCCTTCTCCAGAATGAAAATTATAATGCTTTAATGCATATCGTTTCCATTTGGCCAGTGAATGAACGATTTCGGCAGGTGCATCGTCTTGCTCTTTGATACCGAAAGAAACAGGTCTTTCTACTCCATTTAAATTATCATTCAGTCCGGATTCCGGGCGGACAAATAATGGGGCGGAAACACGTGTCAAATGCAAGGATTTCGCAAGTGCACGTTCAAAATAGTCTTTTACTTCTTTAATAGCAACTTCTGTCTCGCGAATAGTAAGTGGAGACGAGTAGCCTTCAGGAATTGTTAAATGTTCCATACTTTAAACTCCTTTACCTATAATTATGAGAGAAAGTTAAAAAGTTGTTACTGTTTACAAAAGAGGAACAATAATAAAAACTTAAATCTCATGAATATACCTATTGTACTGATTCTTGTGTCAAAAGTCAATGAATGGGAGAAGAGAGAAAGAAGAAAAATTCAAGTAATTATTTTTTAAATGACGAAAAGCTGGTGTGGTGCTAAAGCAAATAGAAGAAAAACAATATGATGTGAAGCTGCTGAAGTGCGGAATAAAGAAATCACAAATCAAGCAGTACGGAGTTTGAATTTGAAGGGAAAAAGATTTTGATTGATGGAAACTAAGCCATCAATCAAAATCTTTTCTTTTATTGACTGTTTCACGTAAATATAATTTATGAGGCATTATAATAATTTCGTTATATCTTTCTTTATATTTAATTTGTTCGAGTAATAAATCTGCACTTCTTTTTCCCATTTGTGCCTGAGAAATTCCGATGGTAGTGATTGTAGGAGTTGTCAAATCGGAAATATTGGAATTATCGAACCCCATTACAGAACAATCTTCAGGAACATGTATGTTGTTTTGATGCAAAATACGGATACATTTTGCTGCTATAATATCAGAATAACACATGATGGCAGTAGGTTTTTCTTCTAATTCAAATAAAGATAAGATTGCGGATTCAAGAGAGGAGTCGAAATTATGATTCACTTCTTTAATCAAATTAGCATTATACGGAATTCCTGCTTGTTCCAGAGCAATCTTATATCCCTGCAATTTCTTCCTGGATGATAAAAGAGAGGGCATAAATGATAGAACAGCAATTTGAGTGTGCCCGTTTTTAATAAGAAATTTAGTACCATCTTTAAATGCTTGAATATAATCAATAGTGATAACGGAAGTCTTGGTATGCTCATCATATTCACCCTGTTGTACAAGAGGAACCTGTTTACTTAAATTGGATAAAATATTACCGGAACAGGCACCAGAATTAATGAGAACAATTCCGGCGATTAATCCGCTTTCTAAAGATTGTATAAGCTTTGAATCATCAGTAGAATCAAGTGATTTTGGGTATAAAAGGAGCTGATAGCCATTTTCATGAAAACGTTCCTGCATGGCGGTAAAAATATTGAACATTAATCCGTTATCTGAAGGTACAATACACATAATGAAATTTGAATCTTGTGTTCTGAGCAGTTTGGCTAAAACATTTGGCTTGTAATCTAGTGCTTTTGCACTTTGAAGAACTTTTTTTCTGATATTTTCATCTACATTTCTTTGATTATTTAATACTCGCGAAACGGTGGCGATAGAAAAGCCACAATCTTCGGAAATATCTTTGATAGTAGTCATATAAATACTCCAATCTTAATTAATTTGTAAAATATTATATGATAGTTTTCAGGTAAAGACAAGAAGAAAAAAGGGAAAACGTTTACACAAAGTGAACAAAAAGGAAGCGCCCAAATATGAAAAAAATATATTATAATTGTATAAAATAACGAAAAAACATTTGTGTATTGACGAAGAAAACACAAAAATATATAATAAACGCATACGGAAAACGTTTACCGAGAAAAAAGGAGGAATAAAAATGAAAAACGGAAAAGTACAAATAGGATTTATTGGTTGTGGAGGAATTGCTAATGCGAAACATTTTCCAGGTATTTCGCCACTTAAGGATGAGGTTGATATGTGTGCATTTTGTGACCTTATTCCAGAGAGAGCAGAGCAGGCTGCAAAAGAATATGGAAGTGAAGGGGCAAAGGTATATACGGATTATAAGGAACTTCTTGCTGATTCTGACATTGATGCAGTTCATGTAATGACACCAAATGTGTCACATTGTGAAATTTCAGTTGCAGCTATGGAAGCAGGAAAACATGTTCTTTGTGAAAAACCAATGGCAGCAACCAAAGAAGATGCAAAAAAAATGTTGGATACAATGAAACGTACGGGAAAAATTCTCACAATTGGTTATCAATACAGACATTTTGATGTGAATAAAACTGCGAAGAACGTAGTGGATGAAGGATATCTCGGAGATATTTATTATGCAGAAGCGACAAATTTAAGAAGAAGAGGTGTCCCTACGTGGGGGGTATTTGCTGATAAGTCAAAACAAGGTGGGGGTGCCTTGATAGATATCGGAACACACGCACTTGATCTTACACTTTGGATGATGAATGATTACGATGTAGACTATGTTGTTGGTACAGCGTACGAAAAATTAGGAAAGTTACTGAAACCGGAAGAACAGGGACAGATGAAGTGGGATAAATCGGGTGAAGATCCATGGAATAATGAGACATTTGATGTGGATGATTTGTCAGTTGGTATGATTAAGATGAAAAGCGGTGCGACAATCTTCTTAAAAGCTGCATGGGCTGTGAATATTGATGAAAAAGCTGGGGCGAATAGTGAGGCAACAGTTCTTCTGGCAGGAACAAAAGGCGGATTAAATACCATTGATTCGCAGGTGAGATTAAATCATATTGTAGCAAATAGAAAAACAGTTTCTTATGTTGGAGATGTTGCAGTTGCAGAATTACCTGGATTTTCTAATTCGAAACCAACAGAATCGGCTGAAGCCAGAATTTGGGTTGATGCTATTAAAGGCTCGGGAGAGGTATTTGTTACAGCTGAACAAGCATATACAGTTTCAGCAATTTTAGATTCTATTTATGAATCATCAAAAACAGGAAAGCCAGTTTATTTTGAGTAAACAGAGAATAAATGGTTCGATTGAAACGGCGTGATATAATCACGCCGTAGGAGGGAAAAATGTCACAATTAACAAAAGAAAAACAATCTTCAATGGGAACAAAATTGGCATGGTGTGCAGGTGATATAGGATTTTCCTGCTCGTGGGGTGTAGTTACTTCTTTTTTGACAATGTATTATACGGATAGCGTAGGACTATCGGCAGCGTTTGCAGGTACTATGATGTTAATTTGTCGGCTTTTTGACGGAGTAAGTGATTTGATTGCTGGTGCTATTATTGAAAAAACAAATTCAAAAATTGGAAAGTGTCGATTTTGGTTTTGCGTAAGTATGTTACCACTGGCAATTAGTATGATACTTTTATTTAGTGTACCTACTGGAGCTTCTTTAATGGCTAAAGAAGTATATGCATTTGCAACATATTTCTTTATGGGAGTTATATGCTATACAATGGCAAATATAGCATATAATTCACTGCTATCAAGATTTACGTATTCTTCACAAGATGTTGTCTCTGTTTCGACAATGCGTACATTTTTGTCTATTGCGGCAAGTTTAGGTGTAAGCATGGTGTTTATGAGTGCGTTAGCAAAATTTGGTGGTATTGCAGATGCCAAAGCCTGGAGAACAATGGCGATTATTCTTGCGTTGATTGGTTTTATACTTCAGATGTTTACTGCAATTTTTGTAAAAGAGCATGATATTAAAGATCAAACAGATCAAGAGAAAAAAGAAAAGAGAAAAGTCTTACCAATCTTTCTGCTTGTACTGAAGAATAAAAATTTTTGGTGTATTTTAATAGAGTATTTGTTAATTAATGCACAATTTACAAGTCTTTATGCATATTATGCAAGGGATGTATTGGGAAATGCAAATTATGTAGGTGTTATGAATATGGCAGCCTTAATCCCCGTTGTTGCATTACAACCTGTTCTGAGTAAGCTGGTAAGAAAATTTGGAAAGAGAAGAATTATGCTTTTTGCAGGTGTTCTGGCAACACTTCAAGGCGTGATTGTTATGATAAATCCGTACAGCGCAATGTTTGTACTTACCGGTATGGTGATTGGTGGATTGGGAAGAGGCGTGTTTATGGGGCTTGTATTTACACTTTCTGCTGATTTAGTAGATGATATTCGAAAGAAAAATAAGATTGATGCAGAAGGCGTTTGCTATTCAACTACATCAATAGGAACAAAAATAGGTTCTGGACTTGGAACCGCTATTGTGGGATGGGTATTGGCTTTAGGCAATTACAATGCGACGTTGGAGATTCAGGCGGGAAGCACATTGACTTCAATGACAATGCTCTTAGGAGTAGGTTCTATAATTCTTGGTGCTGGAATGTTTGTTGCATGTTATTTTATGGACATTAATAAAACAGAATAAAGAATAGTCGTAAATTTTTAAATGTCATATAGAGTAAATTAAAATGGAGGAATTGAAATGAAATTAAAAAAATCAGTATCGTTTTGGAGTTACTTTTTATCTTATGCAAATGGAAGAATGAATGTCGAAGACATGCTCGCAGCAATTGCTAAGTCTGGTGCTACAGGGGTAGAGGTTTTGCCTAATAACTTTGCTATGTGCGGTTATCCGGAATATACACAAGATGACTGTGCAAGATGGAAGGAACTTTTGAAAAAATATAATCTGGAGCCAACATGTTTGTCTTCTGTAATTATATGTTTGGAAACTTTAGAGTGTGGAGCAGATACTACAAATCTTCCAAATCTTCATATAGGAGCTTCAAGGCAAGAAATATATGATTTGTTTAAAAATGAGATAAATTTAACACATGATCTTGGCTTTAAGAGAATGCGTCATCCGTTGATGGCAGGAGTTCCGATGGATATTATTGAAGAGCTGTTACCTATGGCTGAGGATTATGGAATTGCACTGGATATGGAAATTCATTCTCCGTATCAGTTTGACGGACCGGAAGTAGATCGTCAAATAGAAATGATTGAAAGAAGTAATTTAAAACTTTCAGGACTTATTCCGGATTTAAATGCTGTTCAAGACAGACTTCCAAAATGCCAAAGAGATAGGGTGCTTGCGGCAGGGGCAGATGAAAAAATAATTCGAGAGGTAGATGCTGCATTATTGGCACATGAGAATATGCCTCAAATTTCTGCAAAACTTATGAAAGAGGCAAAAGATGATGCAACAATAGAATATATTAAAACTGCATCACTTTTAAAACCAGATTCGCTTGAAAAATTAAGACCGCTTGCAAAATATGTACATTATTTCCATGGAAAATTCTTTGATATCGATGAGAATCTTAATGAAACATGTCTGGATTATCCGGCAGCACTTAAATTTTTAGATTCAATTGGGTACGATGGATGGATTTGTGCCGAGTATGAAGGTTGGAATTCCCATGGATTAAATGGGCTGGAAGAAGTTGAACAGGTAGAAAGATATGTTAAAATGATTGAAAAGATAGAGAAGGAAATTTAAGGTAAAAGGTGAGAAGCATGAAGTTGGGATTTGTATCAGCAATTTTAGACCAGAGTACCTACGAAGAAATGATGGATACAGCAAGTGAACTTGGATTTGAATGTGTTGAAGTTGCCTGCTGGCCACAAGGAAAAGCGGAACGGCGATATGCAGGAGTATCGCATATTGACGCGGAAAGGGTGCTGGAAGATGAAGCGTATGCAAAAGGAATTCTGGAATATGCGAAAGAAAAACATGTTCAGATTTCTTCGCTTGCATACTATCCAAATACAATGGATGCAGACTTGGATAAGAGAAATGCAGCAGTTGCGCATTTGAAGAACTTAATTAAAGCAAGCAAGAAATTGGGCATCGGAATGGTTACCACATTTATCGGACGTGATCAGTCTAAGACGGTGGAAGAAAACTTAGAATTGGTAAAAGAAGTATGGCCACCGATTATTGAACTGGCAGAAAGAGAAGGCGTGAAGATTGCAATCGAGAATTGCCCGATGCTTTTTGGATCAGATCAATGGCCGGGAGGACAGAACCTCATGACAACGCCTGCCATTTGGAAAAAGGTATTTGAAATCTTGCCGTCTAATAATCTTGGAATCAATTATGATCCATCACATTTTGTATGGCAGATGATTGATTATATCAAACCGATATATGAATTTGAAGATAAAATTTTTCACGTACATTATAAAGATATCAAAGTTTATTCAGATAAACTGAACCAGGTTGGAATCATGGCGTATCCGCTTGATTTTATGTCACCAAAACTTCCGGGACTCGGAGACGTGGATTGGGGGAAATATGTCAGTGCACTGACAGATATCGGATATGATGGGTATACGTGTATTGAGGTGGAAGATAAGGCATTTGAAGGAACAAAAGAGAAAGTGCTGGATTCATTGAAGTTGAGCAAGAAATATATGGAACAGTTTGTGATATAGAAAATCTCTGAAATGTCTTATTGCTTTAGTATACAATATATGCATCGTAAGATGTCGATGTACATAGAAAATAACAGAAACCTTGCTAATAAAATCAGAAAGCAAAAAGTACAACAAAAGTTTTTTCATGCAATTTATGTATGAGATAGTTTATAATAAAAACAAGTAATAAAGAAGGAAAAATTTACCATGAAAAAGAAAATTTTAGCAACACTTCTTGCTGGTGTTATGGTTCTGAGTCTTGCAGCATGTGGAAGCAGTAGTGATTCTGGAAAAGACAGCAGCGATGACACAGCAAAATCAGATGCAGGATCAACACACATTTATGTGTTAACAGCAGCCGAAGATCATGGCTGGACAGGATCCGTTGCAACATTTGCAAAAGAAAAAGTTGAGGAAGTTAACAAAGACGGAAAATATTCAGCTGAGGTAATCACTTCTTCTGATGCATCTGAGCAGATTAACAAGATCGAAGATATCGTAGCAAGCGGAGAGGAAGACATTGCAGTAGTTGTACAGCCTATGGACGATACAGTACAGTCTGCAATCCAGCAGTTAGCAGATGCGGATATTCCATTTGTAGAATTTGACCGTATCATCGATGCAGTAGCTCCAAGTGCTGTTTCTAATGTAAAAGGTGATAATCAGGGAATCGGTGCAGGTGCAGCAGCTTACTTCGTAGAGCAGGGAATGAAACCTGGCGACAAAGTATATGTTTACGAAGGTGACACATCTTCTGTTACAACATTACGTGATGGTGGATTCACAGATTACCTTACAGGCAAACTTGAATTCGGTGGAGAGAAGATTGCCGACGATGCAAAATGGACAGAGGATGACCTCAAATCAATCACATACTCAGGAGCTATGAACTGGAGCCGTTCTGATACAAAAGAATCATTTGAGTCTCTGATGGGAGATGCTTCCAATGCTGATATCAAATGGATTTATGCTCAAGATGATGAGTTGACAATGGGTATCTTAGAGGCCCTCAATGGTGGTGGAATCAGTGATTCTACAAAAGATGCTTTCTATGCTAAAAAAACTGTAATCACAGGATGTGGTGGATTGGACGAACTTTATGAAGTTCTTCGTGGTAACTCATATCAGGATATCGCTGAGAAACTTGGCGGAATCATGTCAGTTACATACAGCCCATCTATGATTCAGACAGCAATCCAGGATATGGTTGATTATCTGGATGGCAAAGATGTAGAACAGGATCACGTAATCGAGTGTGAAGACGTAACATCTGACAATGTTGTAGATTATCCTTCATTCTAAATCTTACGATAGAAATTATAAAGAAGCTTTTGCAAAGTTATAAATTTAATTTATTTATGAAATTTGTAGCGTGGTTTTGTATAATTTTTCAAATTTGCTCGTTTATAGAAACAAGAAGACTGATAATTTAATAAAAAATATAAATAAAACAGAAAATATATTGACAGATGAGAAAATAAGTGCTAATATAAAGTCAACAAATAAAACTGAACGAATACAATTGAAAAGACAGATAACATCTGAAAGAGTGATAAATAAATCTTATTAGCTAAGATAAAAAGTAAAACGAAAATCATTGCAAGAGATGAGAACAAATCTTTTTCAAGAACTATTCAGTAGGTTTCACTTACAAAGGATTCTCGTAATTGGATAAGAAAGAGATAGAGAAATATCATAATGACGAGAAAGTTATGAGAGAAGTAAAATCTATTTCAGGACGAGATTCTTATCAGAGAACGAATTGTAAGAATAGGAAAGAACAGGAGGTACGAACCACCAGTATTTTAAGTGAATAAAGAAGTACATAGAGAGTAAGGGCGGATATGAATCGGATAAAAAGCATATCTGCTCTTATTTTTTGTGCAGATTTCGTGAACACATTTTGTAATAGCTTGTATAACAGTGTAAAAATTGATAAAATAAAAAGTGGTATCAGAAAGTAAACATATTGTCTGATACAAACCTATACGGGGAACTATAAATATAAAAGAGGAGAGGATAAGATGAACATAAGTACAATAGCAGATCAGATATATCAGTTCTTCAAAAATGTCAATGCAGATACGGTTAATCAGGTGTTGAGTGAGAATATGATGATCGCATTGATTGTTACAACGGTTGTTGGAATTTTGCTGAGTTTGTTTGGTTTAAAATTGCTTCGGCTGTGGGGAACAATCTTGGGATTTTTAGTAGGAGCAGGTATTGGATTCGGAGTATCGGAGATGCTGGGATTAGAGCCGATGATTGTGGCAGGAGCTACGATTGTAGTCGGTATTGTATTAGCATTTCTTGCAGGATTTTTCTATCGGATAGGTGTGTTTTTGTTTGGATTAATGGCAGGAACATATATAGCAATCTTGTTGATTGATCCACAGGATTGGATTTACTTTATTATATGTATTGTAGTTGGTTTGGTTGTTGCACTGGCCGCGTTAAAATTTATGGAACCGATCATGATTGTTGTGACAAGTGTGATCGGCGGTGTGATTGCAGGTGATGCGATAGTAACTTTATTAGGCTTGAATAACCATATTCTTCGATATGGCATAATGGCTGTAATTGCAATCGTAGGAGCAATTGTACAGTTTACATTGGAATCGGGCAAACGTAAAAAGAAGAACCTGAAGAAGGCAGCAGAGATCAGAGAACAGAATTCTACGGAGAACGAAGTAGAAAAAGCAAGAGCGATGTTTGGAGATTTGGACGAAGAAGAGGAAGAATCAAAAGACGAGAAGAAAGAAAAGAGAGGAGCGAAGAAAGAAGTAAAGAGAGCGAAAAAGTCAGATAGAAAGTCAAACAAAAAGTCGAAGGCAGAGACGGTGGATAAGATGGAAGATACCATATTGCTGGATGATGAATTTGACGATGAATCAGATACAGAAGATAAAGATTTGAGATATCTTGATGAAGTTGATGAAGAAGAGAGCGATTATATTGACGGGTACAATCCGGATGATTATACAGATTTAGATGATTTGGAAGATGATGAGGACTTTATTATCATTACAGATGATGATAAATAACAGAAAAAGCAAAGGGGATGCTTCATATGAAAATTGATATGCACTGCCATGTAAAAGAAGGCTCTGTTGACAGTAGAGTCAGCGTAGAAGAATATATTACGATCTTAAAAGAAAAAGGATTTCAGGGAATGGTCATAACAGACCATAACACGTATAACGGATATCGTTATTGGAAAGAACATATCAAAGGAAAACGACACACAGATTTTGTAGTGTTAAAAGGAATCGAGTATGATACGAGGGATGCAGGACATATTCTTGTGATAATGCCGGAAGGTGTGAAGATGAAGCTTCTGGAGCTTCGTGGAATGCCGGCACCGGTGCTGATTGATCTGGTACATCGTAATGGAGGTGTATTGGGACCGGCACATCCATGTGGTGAAAAGTATTTAAGTTTTACGAATACAAAACGTTTTTACAAGTCCCCGGAATTGATGAAACGATTTGATTTTGTCGAGGCATTTAATTGCTGTGAGTCTCCCGAGTCGAATGATGGTGCAATGAAGCTTGCGGAAAAATATGGAAAAGTGAAAGTGGGCGGAAGTGATTCCCATAAGACAGATTGTATTGGAAAAGCATATACTATTTTACCTGAGCCTGTAACGTGTGAAACAGAATTGATTTCTATGATTCACAAAAAGACAAAATTTCAGGTTGGTGGTACATTCTATACGAAGACAACAAAAGAAAAGATGGGAAAGATCAATAAGATTCTGGCATATTCATTTTGGGTCTATAATAAAAGTGGGGAGCTCTTAAGGAGGCATGGAAGGAATTCCAAGATGGAAGAGGAGAATCCGTTTGATCCGATTGATCCAATTGAATTATACTTGCAAGGCAAGGAATAATATTGATAAAAAAGATGACATGTTCTTGGAGCGTGTCATCTTTTTTGTCAAAAAGGGTCAGTGTTTTGGTTATGAGGAATTATTCGTCAGAAGCTGTTTTCTTACGATATGCTCCCGGAGTAGTGTGATATTTTCTTCGAAACAATCTATTAAAATAAGAAAGATTATCAAATCCGGAAAGTGATGCAACTGTAAGGATTGATTCATCGGAAGATACGAGCTGGCGTGCGGCAATGGTGAGTCGGTAATCATTCAAATATTCAATAAATCCCATTCCCATATGTGATTTGAAAAATTTCATAAAATGCGATTTGCTATAATGAGTTAAGTCAGCCATATCATCAATGGTAGTTGGTTCATCGTAATGTTCTTCTACATATTTTAAAATCATTTTCAATTTGTTCAGTGATTTTAAACGGGCACTTGAAATATTTTTTTTACTTACCTGGTTAGATATAAGAAGATACATGAGTTGAAAAAGTCTTCCTTTTACACCTAATTGATAGCCTTTAGGACGTATATCACACAACTGATCGATTTCCCGGATGCAGGATGCGATTTCTGAATAGTAAGAAAGCGCAGGAGTAAAAAATGTTTCGGTTCGAATGTGGTTGTTCAAAAGTGGAAGAATAAACTGCTGTGCACATAAATCTTGTTCTCCACTTATTAACATGGCAGGATCAAGAAGAATGTTTTCATATTCCATGCGGAAATGTTCTTTTTGTTCTATAGAATGCAATTGTCCCGGGCGTACAAATACAATATCACCGGCGGAGACTAATTGAGAATGGAAATCTACAGATATGGTCCCACATCCTTTCGTGATTACGATAAATTCCAGTTCTTCATGCCAATGAAGAGGAACTTGATTAAAATCTACAGGAATACAGCAGAGATAAGTGTTGTAAGGAAATTCTATGTTAGTATGTGATTTTGATTCATGATAGTTTTGATATTCATTCATATTCATAATAGAGCTCCTTTCATTTTGCAAAAAAATGTTATCAAAAGTAAAAGATTGGATTGTTAAAAACTATCATTTGTAAAATTGATAGTATTGTACTATAAAATAAGAGCATTTTGCAAGAAAAATAAATATAATCATATTAAAATACATATAGAAAATGGAAACAAGCAAATGTTTGAAAGGAGAATCACATTTATGAAGATTCAGGAATTATTGCAGCAGAAACTTGGAAAATCAGTGGATACAGCTTCAAATACAGAAATTTATTATGCACTTTTAAGTATTGTGCAGGAAATGGCAAAAGAGAAAGAAGCTCCGGCTACAAAGAAAAAAATTTATTATATTTCAGCAGAGTTTTTGATTGGAAAATTGCTTTCTAATAACATGATCAACCTTGGAATTTATGACGAAGTAAGAGAGCTGCTTGCAGCAAATGGAAAAGATATTTGCGAGATTGAAGAGGTAGAGCCAGAACCATCTCTTGGAAACGGTGGACTTGGAAGACTGGCAGCATGTTTTCTTGATTCAATTGCAACTTTGGGAATTAGTGGAGATGGAATTGGTCTGAATTATCATTTTGGATTATTCAAACAGGAATTTGAAAACGAATTGCAGAAGGCAGTGCCAAATCCATGGATTGAAAAAGAAAGCTGGCTTACAAAAACAGATGTGACATATCCGGTTACATTTGGTGATTTGAAATTACAGTCAAGAATGTATGACATCGAAGTTACAGGATACAATAATCAGACAAATAAACTTCATTTATTTGATATAGATTCCGTAGATGAAACAATCGTAAAAGATGGAATTACATTTAACAAAGAAGATATTGCAAAGAATCTGACATTATTCTTATATCCGGATGACAGTGATGATAATGGTCGTCTTCTCCGTATTTATCAGCAGTATTTCATGGTAAGCAATGGTGCACAGCTGATTTTGGACGAGTGTGTTGCCCGTGGATGCAATTTACATGATTTAGCAGACTATGCAGTAATCCAGATTAATGATACACATCCGACAATGGTAATTCCAGAATTAATCCGTTTGTTAGTAGAGCGTGGAATTGCAATGGATGAGGCAATTGAAATTGTATCAAACACATGTGCATATACAAATCATACAATTCTTGCAGAGGCATTGGAAAAATGGCCAATCGCTTACTTGAACAAAGTTGTACCACAGCTTGTTCCGATCATTGAAATTTTAGATGATAAAGTAAGAAGAAAATTTGATGATGAAAGAGTTGTGATTATAGATAAAAATGATGTAGTTCATATGGCACATATTGATATTCATTATGGATTTAGTGTAAACGGAGTTGCATCTTTGCATACAGCGATCCTCAAAGAGACAGAATTGAATCCATTTTACCAGATTTATCCAGAAAAATTTAATAATAAGACAAATGGAATTACATTCCGTCGCTGGTTGATTCACTGCAATCCAGGACTGACAGAACTGCTTGATAAGGTGATTGGAAAAGAATATCGAAATGATGCAAACGGGCTGGAAAAATTACTGGCATATAAAGAAGATGCAAATGTATTAGACCAGTTACTTGAAGTGAAAAAAGAAAATAAAAAAGCACTTTGCGAATATTTGAAGAAAACCCAAGGTGTAGAATTAAATCCAGAGTCAATTTTTGATATTCAGGTCAAACGTCTGCATGAGTACAAACGTCAGCAGATGAATGCACTGTATATAATCCATAAATATCTGGAAATTAAAGCAGGGGAAAAACCATCTACACCAATTACAGTTATTTTTGGGGCAAAAGCAGCTCCTGCATATGTTATTGCAAAAGATATTATTCATTTGATTTTATGTCTTCAGGAATTGATCAACAATGATCCAGAAGTAAGTCCATATCTGAAGGTTGTTATGGTAGAAAACTACAACGTGACAAAAGCAGAAAAACTGATTCCGGCTTGTGATATTTCTGAACAGATTTCACTGGCATCAAAAGAGGCAAGTGGAACAGGTAATATGAAATTTATGTTAAATGGAGCACTGACACTTGGAACAGAAGACGGGGCAAATGTGGAAATCCATGAGCTTGTTGGAGACGATAACATTTTTGTATTTGGTGCTTCAAGTGAAGAAGTTATTGAACACTATGCAAAAGCTGATTATGTGTCAAAGAAATTCTATGAGGAAGATGCGGACATCAAGGCTGCAGTAGACTTTATCACATCAGAGCAATTACTTGCAATCGGACATGAAGAGAATTTGACAAGATTGCAAAACGAGTTGTTAAATAAAGACTGGTTCATGACACTTCTTGATTTCAAAGCTTATGCAGCAAAGAAGGAAGAAGCATTGAAAGCGTATGAAGATCGTAAAGCATGGGCCAAGAAAATGGTAGTAAATATCTCGAAAGCAGGATATTTCTCATCTGACCGTACAATTGCAGAGTATAACAATGATATTTGGCATGTACAGTAAATCATATTGTTTGTAAAATAAACAGAAGCAAGAAAGAAAAGAGGAAACAAAATGCGAGAAAGTGGAGTGTTATTACCAATATTTTCTCTTCCGTCAAAATATGGGATCGGTTGTTTTTCAAAAGAAGCATATACTTTTGTGAATCAGTTGAAAGAAGCAGGACAAAAAAAGTGGCAGATTCTGCCACTTGGTCCTACGGGATATGGCGACTCTCCGTACCAGTCTTTTTCAACATTTGCGGGAAATCCATATTTTATTGATCTGGAAAGTCTGATCAAAGAAGGTCTGTTGACAAAGGATGAATGCGATGCAGCAGATTTTGGAAATAAGGCTGATGAAATCGATTATGAAAAAATGTATTATAATCGTTTTAAACTGCTTCGAAAAGCGTATGAACGTTTTAGCCCGGATAAGGAATATGAAAAATTTATAAAAGAAAATGAAGAATGGCTGACAGATTACTGTCTGTACATGGCAATCAAGGATTGGCAAGGTGGAGTAAGTTGGATTGAGTGGGAAGAGGGGTATCGTAACCGTCTTCCGAAATATATGAAAAAAGCCGAAGAAGAATTGAAAGAAGAAATCGGATTTTATCAGTTTCAGCAATATAAATTTGCATGTCAATGGAAGAAACTACATGATTATGCTAATGAAAAAGGAATTGAAATTATTGGAGATATTCCAATTTATGTTGCGTTTGACAGTGCAGACACTTGGGCAAATCCAAAATTATTCCAGTTTGATGAAGAAAATCTTCCAACAGCAGTAGCAGGATGCCCACCGGATGGATTCTCAGCCACAGGACAGTTGTGGGGAAATCCGTTATATAATTGGGAATATCACAAAGAGACAGGGTATACATGGTGGTTGGAACGAATTGCACATTGTTTCCGGTTATACGATGTAGTACGAATTGATCATTTCCGTGGATTTGATGAGTACTATGCAATTCCTTATGGAAGTAAAACAGCAGAGAATGGCTGCTGGCAGCCAGGACCGGGAATGGATCTGTTCAATACGATCAATGAAAAGCTTGGCGAATTAAAAATTATTGCAGAGGATCTTGGCTTTTTGACAGATTCGGTATTGCAGTTATTGAAAGACTCGGGATATCCGGGAATGAAGGTGCTTCAGTTCGCGTTTGATTCCAGAGAGTCTGGAAATTATCTCCCTCATATGTATCCGACAAATTGTGTTGTATATACAGGAACACATGACAATACTACTACAAGAGCATGGTATCATGAAGTGTCGAAAGAATGTAGAACTTATGCAAAAGAATATTTGCATAAGCCGGCATTAGATGAAGATACTCTTTCCTGGGATTTTATTGCAATGGCAATGGGAAGTGTTGCAGATTTATGTGTGATTCCAATGCAGGATTACCTCTGTCTTGATAAGCGTGCAAGAATCAATACACCATCTACACTAGGCGGAAACTGGGTATGGAGAATGGATAAAGATGCGTTGACAGATGAACTTGTAGAACAGATGAAACAAATGACAGCGTTATATGGAAGATAAGATGTTTTCTTAAATGTAGAAATCAATAGGATTATTTCATAAAAAAGACAGGAAGCAATTAATTTGCATCCTGTCTTTTTTGAGATAATACGCATTATCGTTTCCAGCGTTTCTTTAATACTTCAAGAGATTCTTTGTACTGACGAGATTCCATTTTTGGAAATGCGTTCATCAGACGGCGGGAAATACGACCCGGTTTATCCGTTGATTCATGATAACGAGTGTGAAGAGATGCGATTCTGCTGCGCAGTTCTTCGTTGATTTCCTGTGAACGTTCGCGGGCATCCAAAGCACGTTCCTTTAATTCAAAAGCAGTTCCCTGTGTTTTTTCTTTCAATCCAGAAGCAGTATCCTGCATTTTTTCTTTAAACTCATCGGTAGCAGTAGCAAGTTTTTCTTTTGAGGCTTCTTGTCTATCCATAGCACGGATTGTTTTTTCGAAAATTTCTTGACCAATCTGCTCAGAAATTTCATGCATCTCAGCAGCAATTTTCTCCATAGCGGCCAGACGACGATTAAATTTAAATATTGTAGAAGCTGTCACATATAAGTCTGCGATTAAAGTGATTCCAAGTATTATAATTAATATAATTCCGACAATTGTTGGGATGAACGCAAGCAAATCATGAACAAGCGGCTGTATAAAATAAATAATAAACAGACATGCAAATCCCCATACAATAGAAAATAACAGACATACATATCCGCCGATGTTTAATGGCATATCAGAATAATCCCACCATTTATTATGAAAAATTTTATCCATAGCCCATCCGGTAACTCCTTCCAATACTGTTACCAGGACGACGGAGAGAATATAGAGAACAATAATATCTGATTTATAAGGAGTTAGAACGGTTATAACAGCGGTAACTCCGACTCCATAAATAGGACAGATTGGACCATTTAAGAATCCTCGGTTTACAAAGTGATGCGTTTTAAAGGCTGCGAAACCAACTTCAGTACACCAGCCTAAAAACCCATATACAAAAAAGTATAGTAATATAAAATAAATTGACATTGATGATAGCATGAAAACTCCTCCTTATTTATTAGTATGAAATCTCATGAAGAAAGAGTCCATGAGAAGGACAACGTTTAGAAACAGTATCTTCTCCAGAAAAAATTAATGGAATGGAAGAGGCGTTTCGGCTGCCGAGTCCTATTTCTAATAACGTTTCTGTTAAGTAAAGTGGCATTTGATGTAGAAAATCATTTCCTTTTAGAAGAAAAAGAAAATCAGCATCAGATGGCTGTTCACACTTTAGAAGTAAATCTTTCGGAATATGAAATCCATTGAAAATTTCGATGGAAAGCAAATCTTTTTCGGTTGATTTTTTTGTCTTTCCAGAAGAAAAATGCTTGAAATCATGTCTTCCAAGCAATTGTTCTGAGGCATGCTGCATAGCATTTAAATCTAATGTATCCGGCAGGTGGTACTTGTATTTTCTTGTAAATACATCTGCAACCGGTGCACAGCTTACACGATAAAGATAAGTGATTGTTTGTGCATTTAATGAAGCATGAAAACGTTCAGAAACCTCTTCGGCAGAAATAATAGCAATATCTTGTGGAAGATAATGGTTTAATTCTTGCTTTAATTTTAATGCAGATAATGTAGTTTTTGTTTTAAAATTTACAATTTGTGCATCAGCGTGCACATTTGTGTCTGTTTTGGCACCTGCAAATAAGGTGGTTTCTTCATCAGTGATTCGAGAAATCACTTCTGTAAGTTTTCCGGAGATGGTATTAGAATTTCCTTTCTTCCCAGGTTTCTGCCATCCTTGATAGCGTGTGCCATCATATTGAATCGTTAATTTTATATTTTTCATAAGCAATCCTCTTTTCATATGTACTTTATATGATACATGAAAGAAAATAAATTTACCAGATAAAATAAATTGTATCTTATGTAAAACATAAAAAAGAATACTTTTAAACAAGAGAATAAAGCGTTACAATGAGACTAATTACAAAAAAATATGTGAAAAAGTTGGAGGAAAATGTAAAAGTGCGTGAACAAAGACGGATGGAAGAATCTCGGGTTGAGACAGTATACATTGTTCGTCCGAATCATTTGAATGCAGCAGGAAGATTATTTGGGGGAATGTTGGTTCAATGGATTGATGAAGCAGCAGGTATTGTGGCGATGCGTCATACAAGAGAGAATTGTATTACAGCATCTATCGATAATCTGAAATTTATAAGAGGTGCATATTTGGGGGAACATGTTGTAATTATCGGACGAGTGACTTATGTTGGGAATACTTCGATGGAAGTGCGTGTGGATACATATGTGGAAGATAAACAAGGAATGAGACGCCCAATTAACAGAGCATATCTGACAATGGTAGCATTAGATGAAAATGATCATCCAATTCAGGTTCCAGGGCTGATTATTGAGACAGAAGAACAAAGAGGCGAATGGGAGGCTGCACAAAAGCGACGCGAGATGCGGGAACTCAGAAGAAAAGAAGGATTTTAAGAACTAAAAAAGATGCGGACATTATCGTCCGCATCTTTTTTATATATTAGGAAAGTGCTTTCCTAATATATAAAAATCGCTCCGCTAAGGATGCGCACTGCGGCGTACAATGTAGGTGTCGCAAGCGACCGCCGCAGGCGCAAGAATGTGCAAAGCACATTCTTTGTTCGTAAAAAAACAGGTGAACTTAAGAATGGGAATTTTTAGAAAGAATTGTTTTGACCATTTGAATAGTGCTGTCAATTTGAGCTTTTTCTTCCGGTGTTTTACCTTCTTTAATAATATCTAAAATTAAAGTGATTTCGTCGGGGGTGAAATGAATTCCCTGTTTATTTGCACTCGTGATCAGAGCCATCATGATAGGCATCAATTCCTTTCCGGTTTTTCCCGCTGTTTTGGTCGCAGCCATCTGAATGAGATTGTATTTCACCGGATTCATATTCTTTAGAAGTGGATGATTCATCCATTCGTTCATTTTGCGAGTCTCCTTCCTGTTGAAACATGGTTTGATACATTTGGAACATTTCTTGTTGTTCTGGAGAAAGCATTCCAGAAAATAAATCGGCAGGGGAAGCGGATGAAGTATCTTGAAAGGTTTGCATCATTTCCAGAATATTCAAAATGTTTTGAACAGAAGCTAGCATTTGCGAATCGCGTTTGGAAAGATAAGGTGCTATTTCGCTGATGATATTTGAGAAAGAAACAGGGGCATCGGTTGTCTGAGAGTGGAGCTTAAGGGTACAGTGTTGAAAAAAATCAATCGTGTATTCTAATTCAAGAAATTTAATTAAAATACCGAGCATTTTCTGATTGGTGACAGGAGTGTATGGAAGAATAAGTTTTAAAAGCTGCAATTCAGATGGAATGGTTAGTTCATCAAAGGGTGAGAGTGGTGTTGTTGATTTCTTTTCCATATCTGATATATATGATATGTCGAATAAAAATATGTGTAACAGGGAAGAATATGCAGGTGGAATAACCCGAGATAAAAAAAGAAGCATATTATATAGGAAAGGAAACAATGGAGTAAAATATGAAACGAAGATTAATTATTGATGGAAATGCCGTGTACGAATTAGATGAAGATTGTATGTTGAAGAAACGATTGGACAAAGGCAAAGAAAAAAGAGAGGAACAGTTGGTGAAAAAACAAACAGAGAGACAAAAGAAGAAAAAATGAATCTCAAGAGACAAAAAAGGACAAATGTCTTTGCACGGAAGGTAAAAATATAGATAAAGTGAACAAAAATCGAATAAAAAAACTGTGAAAAATAGATGAAATGCAAAAAAGAATAGGAGAAAGGGACTGTAGTCCTATTAAAAGGAGGGGACATATGTCATAATTGGGAATATAGAGTCCTGAAGAGAAAAAAGCATTTCTTGTTAAGATTTGAAAGTTCCGTGCCCTTTCAAATGTATATACAGGATTCCCGGCATTGGTAGCGTTAAAGCTTCCAAGTACATTGTATAATATGTTCCCTTATATTATTTCATTGGTTGTTCTTGTGTTTGTATCAAAAAATTCCAGAGCACCTAAGGCAGAAGGAATACCATACGATAAAGGACAACGATAAGACATAAAATAAAGACAGAAAGGTGGAAAAGGTATGAAAAATTATTCAGAAGATCAAAGCAGACAATATCATATTCAGGTGGCAAAGGGAGAAGTCGGACGTTATGTGATAATGCCGGGTGATCCAAAGAGATGTGCAAAAATCGCACAGTATTTTGATAATCCGGTTTTGATAGCAGATAACAGAGAATATGTTACATATACAGGAACACTGGACGGTGTAAAAGTAAGCGTAACATCTACAGGAATTGGCGGACCGTCAGCATCGATCGCAATGGAAGAATTATATAAATGCGGAGCAGATACATTTGTTAGAATTGGAACTTGTGGAGGAATGCAGACAGAAATTAAAAGCGGGGATATTGTAATTGCAACAGGAGCAATCCGTATGGAAGGAACATCAAAAGAATATGCACCAATCGAGTATCCGGCAGTGGCAGATCTTGATGTTACAAATGCGCTGGTTGCAGCCGCAAAAGAAAAGCACTTTACTCATTATACAGGAGTTGTTCAGTGTAAGGATGCATTTTATGGACAGCACGAGCCGGAGACAATGCCGGTAGGGTATGAGCTTATCAATAAATGGGAAGCATGGAAGATGATGGGATGTCTTGCATCAGAAATGGAGTCTGCAGCACTGTTTATCTGTGCATCTAAATTAAGAGCAAGAGCAGGCTCATGTTTCCTTGTTGTAGCAAACCAGGAGAGAGAGAAGCTGGGTCTTGAGAATCCGGTTGCTCATGATACAGACATGGCAATTCAGGTGGCAGTTGAAGCAATTCGTAAATTGATTAAAGCAGATCAGGAAAATAAATAAAAAATAGTAAAAAAGATGATATACTATAAATTGAAAGGAAGACTATATAATGGATATGAAAGAGATTTTAAAACATGTTGATCATACACTTCTTCTTCAGGGGGCTACTTGGGAAGAAATCAAACAGATTTGTGACGATGCAATGAAATATGAAACCGCATCTGTTTGTATTGCACCAAGCTACGTAAAACAGGCTGCAGAATATATGGGTGATAAGATGGCGGTCTGTACAGTAATCGGATTCCCAAACGGATATATGACAACTAAAGCAAAGGAATTTGAGACAAAAGATGCACTGGAGAATGGTGCTTCTGAAATTGATATGGTAATCAATATCGGATGGCTCAAAGATAAAAAGTATGATTTGATAGAGAATGAGATCAGAGCTTTAAAAGCTGTCTGCAAAGATAAAATTCTTAAAGTTATCATTGAGACATGTTTCCTTACTGACGAAGAGAAGATTAAGATGTGCGAAATCGTAACAAATGCAGGTGCTGATTACATCAAGACATCGACAGGTTTTGGCGGAGCGGGAGCAACATTTGATGATATTAAACTTTTTTCACAGCATATCGGACCAAATGTGAAGATGAAAGCAGCAGGTGGTATTTCATCTATAGAAGATGCTGAGAAATTCCTTGAACTTGGAGCAGATCGTCTTGGCACAAGCCGTATCATTAAAATTGTGAAGAATGAGGAAGCAACAGGATATTAAAAAAAGGAAGAAGTATGGAACGTAATTATTTGCATGAGATGCTGCCGTTTTTGACGCAGATTGAGAAAAAAAGACAAGAACAATTTGAAATATATTTTCATAGTGCTCCGCTTTGGGTCATGGAAGCACTGGAAGTGGAGAATATAGCAGCGGGAACGATTTTTATTCATGAAAATGAACCGGCAGATATGATTTATTTTGTTGGAATCGGAAAAGTAAAAGCGACAGATTATCGAGTCTCGGGAATTGCGTTTGATTTTATGAAGCCTGATAATGTAATTGCTCTTGGGGGAATGGAAGTGATTATGGAGCAGGGAACTTACAAAACAACAGTGCAGACAGAGACAGACTGTGTGTTAGTAAAATTGTCGCGTGCAAAGTATGAAAAGTGGCTGTATTCAGATCCGGAAACATTTCGGCTGGAAGCGAAACTAACTTGTCATTCTCTTCTGGAAGAAGAAAGGCGCAACCGTCTGTACCTCTTTCTTCAAGGAGCAGACAGGCTGGCACTTTTATATGTGGAATTATATGAAAAATATAATAAAAACGGAACACTTTATATCAAAGCGAGCCGTACGAGTATGGCGGACGAGACAGGATTGTGTCTGAAGAGTGTCAGTAGAGCAATTCGGAAATTTTCGGAAGCTGGACTGGTCACAAAAAATGGAAGCCAGTTACAGATTAGTAAAAAACAGTATGAAGGTCTTAAAAAGATAGTCAGTGATAAAATTGACAGAAGATAAAATTGAGTGAAAAGGAGTGGAAATTATGTATAAGAAATTAATGACATGTCTTGAAAGTGTAAAAAAGAAAATAGATTTTAAACCGGAAGTAGCATTGATTCTTGGTTCCGGACTTGGAGATTTTGCAGATGGAATTCAGATCGAGCAGACAATTGATTATTCAGAAATAGAAGGCTTTCCGGTTTCTACAGTAAAAGGTCATAAAGGACGTTTTGTATTTGGATATGTAGAGAATACGCCTGTTGTGATTATGCAGGGACGTGTTCATTATTATGAAGGATATACCATGTCAGATGTTGTTCTTCCAACGCGTCTTATGGGAATGCTTGGAGCAAAGAAAATTCTCCTTACAAATGCAGCAGGCGGATGCAATCCTGCTTATAAACCAGGAGATTTTATGATGATTACAGATCATATTACAACAGCGGTACCAAGTCCATTGATCGGACCAAATATTGAGGAACTCGGAGTGAGATTCCCGGATATGAGCGAAGTATACAGTAAGCGCCTTCGCGATGTAATCCGTAAATGCGCAGCAGAATGTGGTATTGAGCTACAAGAAGGTGTTTATGTTCAGTTTACAGGACCAAGCTATGAGACTCCGGCAGAGATAAGACTTGCACAGAACTGGGGTGCAGATGCAGTTGGAATGAGTACAGCTTGCGAAGCTATGGCAGCACGTCACATGGGAATGGAAATCTGTGGAATTTCCTGCATTACAAATATGGCTGCAGGACTTTCAAAAGAAGCATTGGATCATAAAGAAGTGCAGGAGACAGCTGACCGCGTAGCAAAATCGTTTAAGGAACTTGTTACAAAAGTTATTGTAAACATGTAATGGAGTGAGGTTAATGAAAAAATATAATCGAATTTTTACAATTGTAATTGATTCATTTGGTGCAGGGGCAATGCCGGATGCGGCAGATTATGGGGATGCCGGAACTGACACAATGGGACACATTTCCGAATCAGTGGAGGAGCTTCATATTCCAAATCTCCAAAAACTTGGAATTGCAAATCTTCATCCGCTTAAGCAAGTGACTCCTGTAGAACGACCGATGGGATATTATTCTTTCTTGAGAGAAGCAAGTACGGGGAAGGATACAATGACAGGGCATTGGGAAATGATGGGACTTCATATTACAAAGCCATTTAAAACATTTACCGAGACGGGATTTCCAAAGGAATTGATAGATGAACTTGAGAAAAGAACAGGGCATAAGGTAATTGGAAATAAGAGTGCGAGCGGAACAGAAATTTTAGATGAACTTGCTGAGGAAGAAATTGCGACAGGACATATGATTGTTTATACATCAGCAGATTCCGTATTGCAGATTTGTGGAAATGAAGAGACGTTTGGGTTAGATGAACTTTATCGTTGTTGTGAGATTGCACGTGAAATCACAATGAAAGATAAGTGGAAAGTAGGCCGTGTCATTGCAAGACCGTATGTCGGAAAGAAAAAAGGCGAGTTTAAGAGAACAAGTAACAGACATGATTATGCTCTGAAACCATATGGAAGAACTGCATTGAATGCATTGAAAGATGCTGGATATGATGTGATTTCAGTTGGTAAAATTTTTGATATTTTCGATGGGGAAGGTTTGACGGAATCAAATAAGTCAAAAAGTTCTGTTCATGGAATGGAGCAGACGATCGATATAGCAAAGAGAGACTTTAAAGGGTTGTGTTTTGTGAACCTGGTAGACTTTGATGCATTGTGGGGACATCGCCGAAATGTAAAAGGATATGCAGAAGAGCTTGAGAAATTCGATGTGAAATTAGGAGAATTTCTAAAGGAGTTAAAAGAGGATGATCTTTTGATCATTACAGCAGATCATGGAAATGATCCGACACATACAGGAACAGACCATACGAGAGAACAAGTTCCATTTTTTGCTTATTCTCCGTCTATGGAAGGATATGGAAAATTGCAGGATTCAGATACCTTTGCCGTGATCGGAGCAACAATCGCCGATAACTTTGATGTAAAGATGCCGGAAGGAACAATTGGAAAATCTATTTTGGGAGAATTAAAATAAATTGTAAATTCAATTTATAGATATTTAGAGAAGGTGCTGTCAGTTGCGACAGCACCTTTTGAAGTTAGTATGAAAAAAAGAATAAACCTTAGCAGCCACATCCAAATCCGTTGCCGCATCCAAATCCGTTGTTTCCACATCCACCACAGAAGATAAGCAATAAGATAATCCACAGACAACTGTCTCCGCCACATCCACAGCCGTCTCCGATTCGGTTATTGCCGCATCCGCCACAGAAGATAAGCAGCAGGATAATCCACAGGCAAGAATTATTTTCCCAGTTTCCTCCACAATTGTTGTCGCAACCACATCCACAGTTTGTAGCAGTTAAATCACTCATTCGATATATCCTCCAAAGATGATCATTTACAATGTTATAGTATGAACGAATATAAGAAAGTGTGAATAAATTGAAAGAAAAGGTTCTTTTTATGAAACGGGTAAAAGAAGCTATCGGATATTGGACGGAAGATATGGAAAAGGGAAAATATTTTGGTCAAGGAATCCGTATTGCTATATTGGATTCCGGGATTATTTTACATCCGGATTTTGACAGGCGGATTTTAGAGTTTACAGACTTTGTTGGAAAACAAAAAGCGATATATGATGACAGCGGTCATGGTACGCATGTGGCGGGAATACTCGCAGGAAGCGGGAAGATGTCGGATGGTATATATCAAGGGATGGCACCAAAGAGTGAGTTGGTTGTAGGAAAAGTATTAGATCAGCAGGGAAATGGAACAATTCAGGCTGTAGAAGAGGGAATCCATTGGATATTGGAATTGAAAAATAAAAGAAATATCCGTATTGTAAATATTTCAGTAGGGGCAAAGCCACAACTAAATAATATAGAAGAAAGAAACTTGTTGTCAGCTGTGGAGATGTTATGGGATGCAGGGCTGGTGGTTGTAGTGTCAGCGGGAAATTATGGTCCAAAGGATGGAACAATCGCTATTCCGGGGAGCAGCAGAAAGGTGATTACAGTAGGAGTGACAGGCGGCTCACAAATTGTTAATGTTCATTCGCAAAAGGAATGGAATTATTCGGGGAGAGGCCCGACAAAACAATGTGTTGTTAAGCCAGATCTGACAGCACCGGGGACAAAAGTAATAAGCTGTAATGGACAGTATACACATCGCTGGAAAAAGCCCTATATATCAAAGAGTGGGACGTCTATGGCAACTCCGGTAGTAGCAGGGGCAATAGCCTGTCTTTTGTCAAAATATCCGGATATGACAAATGTGGAAGTAAAGCTTAGACTTCGGGAAAGCTGTTTAAAAGAAGAAAAAGAGGAGCTGGGATGGGGAAAGTTGAATATGAGAAAGTTGATGAAATAAAAAATATAAAAGGTGTCAAGAAAAAACACTTGACACAATGCAGTATTTCGTGTAAGATAGCATAGGTGATAATTGTGAATGAAATATTAGAACAATCATTATTGTATGATTTTTACGGCGAGTTGCTGAATGATCATCAAAAGGAAGTGTATGAGCAGTTTGTGCTAGATGATTTATCTTTGAGTGAGATTGCTCAGGAAAAAGGAATCAGCAGACAGGGCGTACATGACCTTGTAAAACGATGTCAGAAGACATTGGAAGGATATGAGGAAAAGCTACATCTGGTGGAGAAATTCTTGTCTATTAAAGAAAAGGTAGGACAGATTGATGAAATGCTGGATACTTATGAAGAGACAGGAAGAGATAAAAAAGAGATGATTTCACAGATAAGGCAGATTTCGAATCGGATTATAGAGGAGTTGTAGAATGGCATTTGATAGTTTGACTGAAAAACTTCAGAATGTATTTAAAAACTTAAGAAGTAAAGGACGACTTACTGAGGATGATGTCAAAGCAGCTTTGAAAGAAGTTAAGATGGCGCTTCTTGAGGCGGATGTTAACTTCAAAGTTGTGAAGAGTTTTGTTAAAGAAGTTCAGGAACGGGCAATTGGTCAGGATGTGATGAACGGCCTGAATCCGGGACAGATGGTAATCAAGATTGTTAATGAAGAACTTATCAAGCTGATGGGATCTGATACAACAGAGATTAAGCTTCAGCCGGGAAGTGCGATCACCGTTATTATGATGGCCGGTCTGCAAGGTGCAGGTAAGACAACGACAACTGCAAAGCTAGCAGGAAAGTTCAAGTTAAAAGGTAAGAAGCCACTTCTGGTAGCCTGTGATGTTTATAGACCTGCTGCAATTAAGCAGTTGGAAATTAATGGCGAAAAGCAGGGCGTGGAAGTATTTTCCATGGGTGATAAGATTAAACCTGCTGATATTGCAAAAGCTGCAATGGAGCATGCAGCAAAGAATAAGAATAACATTGTGATCCTGGATACAGCGGGACGACTTCATATTGATGAAGAGATGATGGCTGAGCTTCAAGAAATCAAAGAAGCAGTTACAGTACATCAGACGATTCTGGTTGTTGATGCAATGACAGGACAGGATGCAGTTAACGTAGCAAGTAATTTCAATGATAAAATTGGAATTGATGGTGTTATTGTAACAAAGTTAGATGGTGATACAAGAGGTGGTGCTGCATTGTCGATTAAGGCAGTGACAGGAAAACCGATTTTATATGTAGGTATGGGTGAGAAGCTTTCTGATTTGGAGCAGTTTTACCCGGACCGAATGGCATCACGAATTCTTGGTATGGGAGATGTGCTGACGCTGATTGAAAAAGCGGGTGCAGAGATAGATGAAGAACAAGCCAAGAAGACAATGGAGAAGATGAAGAAAGCTCAGTTTGATTATGAAGATTATCTGGACAGTATGTCACAGATGAAAAAAATGGGCGGGCTTTCAAGCATAATGGGAATGTTGCCGGGTATGCCAGGAATGGGCAATAAGAAGATGCCGGAACTCGACTCGGAAGAGAACGAGAAGAAGATGGCAAGGATGGAAGCAATGATACAGTCAATGACAGTAGAAGAAAGAAGAAATCCAGATTTGTTGAATCCATCAAGAAAACACCGAATCGCAAAAGGTGCAGGTGTAGATATTGCGGAAGTGAACCGCATGGTAAAACAGTTTAATGAGACAAGGAAGATGATGAAAAAGCTTCCGGGACTCATGGGCGGTATGGGTGGTAAAAAAGGAAAGTTTAAACTTCCTTTTTAACACATAGATAAAAAATAAAGCGAATAGTTCGCTGAAATTATGAAGGTAAAAAAGAAAGGATAGGTATTTAACATGGCAGTAAAAATCAGATTAAGAAGAATGGGACAGAAGAAAGCTCCTTTTTATAGAATCATTGTAGCAGATTCTAGATCTCCAAGAGATGGAAGATTTATCGATGAGATCGGAACATATGATCCAAACTGCGATCCAAGTGCAATCAAAGTAGACGAAGAAGCAGCTAAAAAATGGCTCAACAATGGTGCTCAGCCAACAGAAGTTGTTTCTAAAATCTTCAAAGCAGCTGGAATTGAGAAATAATTAAAAATTATTTAACGCAATATTTCCGCGGAGGTGCGCGTAAATGAAAGAACTGGTAGAAGTTATTGCAAGAGCATTGGTAGACAACCCGGATGGAGTTGTTGTTACGGAACGTCAGGAAGGCAAGACAACAGTGTTAGAGGTTCGCGTTGCAGATGGAGACATGGGTAAGGTGATTGGAAAACAAGGTCGTATTGCGAAAGCAATCCGTTCTGTAGTGAAAGCAGCAGCTACAAAAGATAATAAAAGAGTGGTTGTTGATATTGTTCAGTAAAGAAATGCTATAGAATATTTTAAAATATACTTAGCGATAAGAGAGGGACAGCCGTTAAGACTGTCCCCTTTATTTTAGATAAGGAGTTCGATTATGGAACAGTTATTACAGGTAGGTGTGATCTCATCTACACATGGAGTAAGAGGTGAAGTAAAGGTATTTCCTACAACAGATGATCCGCAGCGATTTAAAAGCCTCAAAAATGTAATACTTGACACAGGAAAAGAACAGATACCGTTGGAAATTCAGGGGGTTAAATTTTTTAAACAGTTTGTAATCCTGAAATTTAAAGGCATCGATAATATAAATGATATTGAAAGATATAAAAGAAGAAGTTTATTTGTAACAAGAGAAGATGCAGTAGAATTAGAGGAAGATGAATATTATATTGCAGATTTGATCGGTATGGATGTTATAACAGACGAAGGTGAAGAAGGAAAACTGGTAGATGTTATCGAAACCGGTGCAAATGAAGTGTATGTCGTGGAATTTGACAAGTATGGCGAGGTGCTGATTCCTGCTATTCATGATTGCATATTAGATGTGGATATAGAAGCTATGAGCATGAAAGTACATTTGTTGGAGGGGCTGGTATAATGAACTTCCATATAATGACTTTATTTCCGGAAATGGTGATGAATGGATTGAATACAAGTATCATTGGAAGAGCGATTTCCCGTGATTTATTATCCATAGAAGCTGTTAATATTCGTGATTTTGCTTTCAATAAACATCAAAGCGTAGATGACTATCCGTATGGTGGAGGGGCTGGGATGCTGATGCAGGCGGAACCTGTCTATTTGGCTTATCAGTCGATTGAAGAGTCCATTGCAAAGAGAAAGAAGGAAAGTCAAATTGAAAATACTTCAGCAAATGAAGAACAGATAGAAAACAATTTAGATAAAAAGAAAACGAGAGTTGTTTATTTATCTCCACAAGGAGATACATTTAATCAGAAGATGGCAGAAGAATTAGCACAGGAAGAAGACCTCGTCCTTTTATGCGGACATTATGAGGGGATTGATGAACGTGTGCTGGAGGAGATTGTTACAGATTATGTTTCAATCGGAGATTATGTACTCACAGGCGGGGAACTCCCGGCTATGGTCATGGTTGATACAATTTCCAGACTGGTTCCGGGTGTGTTGCATAATGATGTATCAGCTGAATTTGAATCATTTCAGGATAATCTGCTTGAATATCCACAGTATTCAAGACCGGAAGAATGGCATGGAAAAAAAGTACCGGCTATTTTGTTGTCCGGACATCATGCAAATATAGAAAAATGGAGACGCGAACAGTCTATTCTTCGAACGAAAGAACGTCGTCCCGATTTATTTGAAAAATGTGAGCTGACAAAAAAAGAGAAAAAATGGCTGGAAGAAGTAGATGCTCAAAAGCAGAAGTAAAATAAAAAGGAAAAAGCTGACAGAAAAAGTGCAAAACTACTTGCACAACAAGCGAAAATGTGATAAACTACAACAGTTGTTTGTGAAAAGAAGAGCGATGGTCCTCTGGCACAATAATGTGTTAAGAACGTCAAATATTAAGGAGGTCACACAATGAACGATATTATTAAAAACATTGAAGCTGAGCAGTTAAAAGAGAATGCTCCAGAAATTAACGTAGGAGATACTGTAAAAGTATACGCTAAGATCAAAGAAGGAAACCGTGAAAGAATTCAGGTTTTCGAAGGAACTGTTTTAAAGAAACAGGGTGGTGGAGTTAGAGAAACTTTCACAGTAAGAAAGTCATCCAACGGAGTTGGAGTTGAGAAAACTTGGCCAGTACACTCTCCACATGTAGAAAGAGTTGAGATTGTTCGTAGAGGTAAAGTAAGAAGAGCAAAACTGAACTACTTAAGAGGACGTGTAGGTAAGAGAGCTAAAGTTAAAGAATTAGTAAAATAGTAACGATGAGAGGGACAAGTACAGATTTGTAGTTTGTCCCTTTTTCATTATATGAAAGTAACTGTTGGTATGATATATTAAGAGATAGGCGATGAAAAAAAGAGCAAAGAAGAAAAGTTATACGATAGATCGAAAAAAGTGGAAATTATATTTCCGAAAGAAATGCCGCTCACTGAAAACAGAAAAAGTCAAGACAGCGATTGAATGGGGTACAGAAATTATTGTTGTATGTATTTTAGCATGGATGCTTGTAAGTTTTTTTGGACAGCGGGTAAGCAATGCCGGAGACTCTATGAGCCCGGTGTTGAAAAACGGAGATGTCGTGTTAATTAATCGGATTGTTTATGATGCCCGTAAGCCTAAAAGAGGTGAAATTATAGCATTTCGTCCAAATGGAAATGAAAACGCACATTATTGTATAAAGCGAGTAGTAGGGCTTCCAGGAGAAACGGTACAGATCAAAGATGGAAAGGTTTATATTGATGGTAAAGTACAAAAGAAAAATGTCTATACATCAGACCTTGATTTTGCAGGAATTGCAGAAAAAAAGCTTACATTGGGTGAGACAGAATATTTTGTTTTAGGAGATAATAGTGCAGGTAGTGATGACAGCCGGCTTGCAGATATCGGGAATGTGAAACGTGAAGATATCGGCGGAAAAGTTTGGTTTGTGACAAATATAGGAAAGAATTTTGGATTTGTAAAATAGAGGAGGAAGATATGCATTTTCAGTGGTATCCAGGTCATATGACAAAGGCGAGAAGAATGATGCAGGAGAACATTAAATTGATTGATCTTGTGATCGAATTGGTTGATGCGAGAATTCCTGTCAGCAGCCGTAATCCTGATATTGATGAATTGGGAAAAAATAAGGCGAGACTGATCTTGCTGAATAAGTCAGATTTAGCAGAAGAGAGATGCAATGATGCGTGGATGGAATATTTCAAGAAAAAAGGATATTCTGTTGTAAAAGTAAATTCAAAAAAAGGCGGAGGGATTAAATCAATACATGGTGTGATCCAGGAAGCTTGTAAAGAAAAAATTGAACGAGACAGAAAAAGAGGAATTTTGAACAGACCGGTACGAGCAATGGTTGTTGGAATCCCAAATGTAGGTAAATCAACATTTATTAATGCACTTGCAGGAAAAGCCTGTGCAAAAACAGGAAATAAACCGGGTGTTACAAAAGGAAAACAATGGATTCGTTTGAATAAAAATGTGGAATTATTAGACACACCTGGAATTTTGTGGCCGAAATTTGAGGATCAGAGTGTGGGATTGAAGCTTGCATATATTGGTTCAATCAAGGATGAAATTCTGAATACAGAAGAACTGGCTGCAAAATTATGTGAGTTTTTGAATGATAAATATTCGGGAATATTGGCAGAAAAGTATGATATAGAGGAATCTGACGATGGTTTTGCGATGTTGCAGGAAATTGCAAAGAGCAGGCATTGCCTTGTAAAAGGAAATGAGTATGACACAGAAAAGGCAGCAAAACTGATGTTAGATGATTTCCGAAATGGTAGACTTGGAAGAATAACATTAGAATTTCCGGATGAGATGGATGCATAAAAGGGGCGCATAATGAAAGAAAGAAGTATTTTAGGGGAGTTGCTTAGTTGGCTTATCTACATTGTGATCGTTGTTATTTTGTCATTAGGAATCATTACATTTATTGGGCAGAGGACAAAAGTGAGCGGTCATTCTATGGAGACGACATTGTCAGATGGAGATAATCTGATCGTAGATAAAATCAGTTACCGATTCCGTGATCCAGAGAGATTTGAAATTATCGTATTTCCATTTCAGTATGAAGAACATACTTATTACATTAAACGAATCATTGGTCTTCCGGGAGAAACAGTGCAGGTGATAGATGGATATGTTTATATCAATGGAGAAATGCTGGATGAAAATTATGGATTGGAAGTTATGGACGATCCGGGAATTGCAGCAGAGCCAATTACACTGGGAGAAGATGAATATTTTGTGCTGGGAGATAATCGTAATCATAGTTCAGACAGTCGTGACCCATCAGTGGGAGTCCTTCATCGAGATGATATTATGGGAAGGGCATGGATTCGAATATGGCCGTTTGATAAGTTTGGAGTGATTAAGCATGAGTGAGAAGATCAGTGATATAAAGCTTGTATTTGAACAGGCAAAAATGGATGAATATCCGGAATTATATAAAAAATATGAATCCGATTCCCGTGCGGGAGTTAAGAATCTGATCCGTAAATATCAAAAACAAGAAGAAAAGCTTGAGCAAGAGAGAGCGCGATTAGAGCAGATGCGAGAATATGAGCATTGTTATGCTGCCTGTAAATGGATTTGTGGGATTGATGAAGCTGGCCGAGGACCTTTGGCAGGTCCGGTTGTAGCAGGGGCTGTAATTCTTCCGGAAGATTGCGAGATATTGTATCTGAATGATTCTAAAAAGCTTTCTGCAAAAAAGAGAGAAGAATTGTATGATGAAATTATGGAGAAAGCAATTGCAACAGGGATTGGTATGGCATCTCCGGCGAGAATCGATGAGATTAATATTTTGCAGGCTACATATGAGGCAATGAGGGAAGCTATTCATAATTTAGGGATTATGCCGGAAATTTTGCTCAACGATGCAGTTACGATACCAGACATTGCAATTGCTCAGGTTCCGATTATTAAAGGAGATGCAAAGAGTGTATCTATTGCAGCGGCAAGTATTTTAGCGAAGGTGACGAGGGATCGCCTGATGTTACAATATGATAAAATTATGCCGGAATATGGATTTGCAAAACATAAAGGGTATGGTTCGCAGGAACATATTGCTGCATTGAAAGAATATGGACCAACACCAATTCATAGAAAAACATTTATCAAGAATTTTATCTCAGTCGAGAAGACTCCCACCTCTTTAGGTGGTGAGTAATAGCAAATT